>OLFV01000854.1_pt1 | contig 33165 bp, 36 predicted proteins | sample 1605551 | NCBI WGS metagenome assembly OLFV01 (sample SAMEA3888922, study PRJEB22519) | human gut metagenome | biome: human gut; feature: human-associated habitat; material: faeces | place: Denmark | collected 2011 | reverse complement strand
GCACAGCGATGGCGGCTGTGGCTGCGAGCAGCACAGCGATGGCGGCTGTGGCTGCGAGCAGCACAGCGATGGCGGCTGTGGCTGCGAGCAGCACAGCGATGGCGGCTGTGGCTGCGAGCAGCACAGCGATGGCGGCTGTGGCTGCGAGCAGCACAGCGATGGCGGCTGTGGCTGCGAGCAGCACAGCGATGGCGGCTGTGGCTGCCTCTGCCACGGCACGGAGCGCACTGAATGGGGCCAGCGTAGCACGGCAGGCTTTGAAAGCATCTCCGTTGGCGACGGAACTCTCTCTTGTTTCGTCACAGGGACAGTATTGGGACAACCCTGGCACCAAGGCGATGAAGGGCCTGATTTTGGCGACAAAGGCCGGAAACAGCGACAATGCCTTTTCTATCACTAAAATTGACTCCACATCGACAGGGGCCGGCCAGAACACCAGAAACGCAGCGAAGAGCGGCAGCACGGGTTATCTGGACTGGTACGAAAACTACCCCAATTACGCCTGGGTCATGAACAGCATCACATACTATGCCTATTACACGACCACGAAAATCAAGTACATTCCGTGCTGATTTGGTGCGAGAAGGCAAAAAAACGCCGCCCGGATGGGCGGCGGGGAGTCAGTCAGTGGGAGTCCGTGGCCTCCATCTGGGCGATGGAACGGCGGAGACGGGCCTGGTTTTCGGGGGAGTAGAAGGGATCCAGCGCGACCTCGAAGGGAAGGCGCTTTTCGCGGGCCATTTTCTTGGCCAGCATGGTGACGGCGGTGGACATGGACAGGCCCAAGTCGTTACAGACTGTGTCGAACTCCTGCTTCAGGGCTTCGTCCATGCGGACGCTGACGGTGGACTGGGACATGGTATCACACTCCTTTCTCATCCATCTTAATACAATGTACCAACAATGTCAACACAAACACAAGGAGGGGAAGCGAATGACACTGGGCGAGGCGATGACGCGGGTGGAGCGGCTGCGGCCGGACGCCTATGGCGAGGAGATCATGGCCGGGTGGCTGAGCGAGCTGGACGGAAAGTATCGGCTGAGCCTGGCGGGGAAGGCCGGCACGGCCTACACCTGGCCGGACGACGCGGGGGCGGCGCTGTTTGCGCCGTACCCCTATGACATCGTATACGAGCTGTATCTGGTGTGCCTGATCGACTGGCACAACCGGGAGATCGAGGCCTATCAGAACGACAAGGCCATGTTTGACGCGGCGGACGCGGAGTTCCGGGCCTGGTGGATCCAGACCCACGGCAGCGGCACGGCGGACAGCGCGGCGGGGACCGGGGGCGGCAAGCGCAGCGGGACCTACTGGAGGTGTCTGCGGTGAAGCTACCCAACATGCGCTACACCGAGGGCGCGGCCAAGCGGGAGGTGGTGGCCCTGCGAGGGCTGAACTACGGCGACAGCTTACAGGACGGCGATCTGGTCAGCTGCGAGAACCTGAGCGCCCGGCGGTACCCCTACCTCTCGACCCGCCGCCCACGGGCCAGGCAGACCGCCCAGAGCGGCCCGACCACCACGGCGCTGACGGCCTGGGGCAAGCTGGTGGCCGTGCAGGGAACGGAGCTGACCTACGACGGCAAGAAGGTCGGAGAGGTGACGGCGGGAGAAAAGCAGTTCGCCGTGGTGAACACGAAGCTGGTGATCTGGCCGGATAAAGTCTATCTGGATCTCACGAACCAGAGCGTGAAGCCCCTGGGCGCAAAAGCCCAGGGGACCGGCGGGAGCTTCACAGCCAACGCCCTGAGCGTGGCCTGGGAGACGGACCTGACCACGCTCTTCCGGGCGGGGGACTGCGTGACCATCTCCGGCTGCACGGCGGAGAAGGGGAACAACCTGGACGTGGTGCTGACGGGGGTGGAGGCGAAGAAGCTCACGGTGGCCAAGAACACCTTTACGGCCAAGGAGGAGACGGGGACGCTGACCATTGAGCGGAAGATCCCGGAGCTGGACTATATCTGCGAGAGCGAGAACCGGCTGTGGGGCGTGAGCAACGCCAAGCAGACGATCTATGCCAGCGCGATGGGCGACCCGACGAACTTCTTCACCTATGAGGGCCTGGCCACGGACTCCTATGCGCTGGCCGTGGGCAGCGAGGGGGTCTTTACCGGGTGCTGCAAGCTCTCCAGCAGCGTACTATTCTGGAAGGAGACGACGCTGCACAAGATCCTGGGCGGGTACCCGGCGGAGTACAGCCTGTACAGCTACAACATCGAGGGGCTGCAAAAGGGCTGCCACAAGAGTTTGCAGGTGATCAACGAGGTGCTGTTTTACAAGGGGCTGCACGGCGTGTACGCCTACAGCGGCGGGACGCCGACGCTGGTCTCGGCCTGCTTCGGGGAACGGGAGTTCAGCGCGGCCGTGGCGGGCAACGATGGAGACAGCTATTACCTTTCCGTTCTGGAAGGGGGGATCAAGCCGGTCCTCTTCGTCTATGAGACGAGACAGGCCATGTGGCTGCGGGAGGACGAGACCAGGGCCAGGGACTTCGCCCGGATCGGGAAGGACCTGTACCTGCTGGACGAGGCGGGCAACACCTGGCGGCTGGAGAGCAGCGGGGAGGACAAGAGCCTTGCCTGGCACGCGCAGTTTGCGCCGCTGTATGAGACGATCGAGGGGCGCAAGCGCTACTCGAAGCTGCTGCTGCGGGTGGAGCTGCCGGCGGGAAGCTACCTGAAGGCCAAGGTCCGCTGGGACGGGGCAGGCCGGTGGCAGACGGTGGGGGACCTGCGGGGAAAGGAAGAGACAACGGCCCTGCTGCGCATCCCGCCCCGGCGGTGCGACAAGCTGGAGCTGCGGCTGGAGGGCCGGGGACCCTTCGCACTGCTCTCCTGGCTGCGGGAGTTCCGGCTGGGCAGCGACGTTTGAGAGAGAGGAGGGGAGCGAGATGGCAGTTTTGCCGGAGAGCATGGAGCAGATCGACCCGGAGAACCCGGCGGAGAGCCTGAAGATCCTGGACGAGTACATCCGCTACATGGGAGAGCGGATCGAGTTCGGGATGCGGAACATGACCAAGAGCGTGAACGCGGCGGGCATCAGCTCGACCGAGCTTTACATCCTGCTGGTGGCGATGGACAACCGGATCAGCGCCCAGGAGAGCACGGTGAACGGGCTGCGGGGGACGGTGACGGGGCTACAGGGCAGCGTGAGCGAAGTGCAGACCGCGCTGGCCGCCCTGACCGAGCGCGTGAAAAAATTGGAAGGAACGGAGGGATAGAATGGCAACAGTACGAGTCAACCAGGACGGCAAGGCCCCGGCCGGCCTCAAGACAGGGGACAAGGTCGTGACCGGCGGGGGCACGTATGAGATCAAGGGCATCAACGCGGACGGCAGTTACAAGTCGCAATTGGCGGACAAGAGCCAGACCACGGGCAACTACAAGGGAAGCTATGACAGGACGGTCCAGGACACGGTCCAGTCGGCGCTGAACGGCATGGGGCAGAAGGTCCGGGAGACCATCCGCAAAAACAACATCGGAAAGAAGGGCAGCGGCGGCGGGTACACGCCGCTGGTCCAGAGCGACGTGGACTATGACCAGAAGTACCTCAGCGCCGACGACTACCAGGCGATGAAGGCATTCAAGAACAGCTACGCCTACTGGCAGGGCGTGGGCGGCGAGGCCGGGCAGCGGGGCATGAAGGCGGCCCACGACGGGGCGCAGGCCCTGCGGGCGGCGGCGGGCTACCAGGCGCTGGAGGACGGCAGCGGCTACGTGCCCCTGGCCCAGCGGTACCAGCAGGAGGAGGCCCCGGAATACGAAGGCAGCCAGTGGGACGACACGCTGGACCGGGTGGCCAACCGGCTGATCGGCATGAACTACGCCGACTGGACCCAGGGGGACCAGTACCAAGCCCTGGCGGACCGGTACGGACAGCAGGGCCGGATGAGCATGCAGGACGTGATGGGCCAGATCTCCAGCCGGACGGGCGGCCTGGCCAGCAGCTACGCCGGCACCGTAGCCCAGCAGCAGTACAACAACTACATGACGAAGCTGGAGGAAGCGGCGCGGGAGATGTACAGCAGCGAGCGGCAGGACCTGGCGCAGAACGCCAGCCTGGCCAGCAGCCTGGCCCAGCAGGACTATGGCAGGTACCAGGACAGGCTGGCCCAGTTCAACGCAGACCGGGCGCTGGACTACAACGCCTGGCAGGACTGGCAGAACCGCGTGACGGACGCGGTGGTCCGGCAGGAGGAAAAGGAACGGACGGACTACCAGGACATCCTCACCCGGGCGCTGCAGGCGGCGGAGTATGGCGACTACCGCTATCTCAACGCCCTGGGCATCGACACGAGCGACAACCAGCGGGACTGGGAGCGGAAGATGCAGGAGCAGGAGGCCGCCTGGAGCCGGGACCAGGATCTCTGGAACCGCGACTATCTGACCGGCAGGGACGCAGCGGCCAACGCGATCAAGTGGGCCAACGTGGGCGTGGCCCAGCAGAACGCCGCCACCAACCGGCAAAACGCTGCCACCAACCAGCAGAACGCCGCCACCAGGCGGGACCAGCTCAACCACACCATCCAGAAGGACGCCGCCAGCAGCAGCAACACCTCGTTCAAGCAGCAGCTGGAGCTGGCGAAGGCCGCAGCGGCGATGGGCAACTATGAGCCGCTGGAGGAGCTGATGAAGAAGATGAAATAGCGAACAAGAACAGCGTGCAGGATCCCCTGGGGCGTGAGGGAAGCGCCCTGGGGGTCCTTTTTGCGCTTTTTGGGGGAACAGGCGCGGGGCGGGGAGGCGGCTGGTAGAATGGGGGAAGAGCGAAAGGAGGGGCGCGGGATGCCTACGAACTACAGGAAGACCGAGCGGCAGAACCAGTCTGCCCGGAAGCCGACCACTGCGAGAAATGCGACGAACTACAACAAGACCGAGCGGCAGAACCAGTCTGCCCGGAAACCGACCACGGCGAGAAACGCGACAAAGTACAACAAGACCGAGCGGCAGAATCAGTCTGCCCGGAAGCCGACCACGGCGAGAAGCGGCAAGGGCACCATCACGAACAGCAAGGGGCAGAAGAGCACCCACCAAACGACGCTGACACGGCAGCAGATGCTGAACGCCGTGACCGGCTCAGGCAGCCCCATGGGGCACCTGAGGCAGACCGCCGAGGCGAAAAACAAGGGCGTGACCCAGAGACAGGCGACGCAGCAGGCCAAGGCAACGCTGCCGCAGACCGTGACGAAGGGCCTGGAGAAAGCACACCAGCAGCGGGTCCGGCAGCTGGAGGAAAAGCTGGACAAGACCACGGACCGTCGGGCACGGGCGGCGTATCGGCAGGAGCTGCTGGAGGCAAAGTACCCGATGAGCCAGGCGGACCGGAAACTGCCCCGATCCCAGCAGCGGGAGATCTGGGAAGCCAAGAGCCTATGGGACCGGGGCGAGCAGCTGAAGAAACGGGGGCAGAGCAAGGCCGGGCAGATCTTGCAGGACTACGCCCACCAGGCGGCGGAGTTCCAGCGCTATCGGCAGGGGTACAGCGGCGGGGACGGCGGCGGGGACGTTACGCTGCCGGAGCTGACGGGACGGGACCGCACTCTGAGCGACGAAGGACAGAAGCAGCTGCGCAGCTACAAGCTCCTGTATGACTATGCCAAGGGCACGGGAGACCAGACGGGCATGGAGGCAGCGCGGACGGAAGCCCAGAAGCTGCGGGACACGCCGGGGGCCTGGGACCCGAAAAAAACAGCGGAGGCAGAGAAGACCTACACCTACGCGGCGGCGCTGCTGGAGCAGCAGGCGCTGTATGACCGAAGCGGTGGCCGGCGCGGACAGCAGCACAAGCGGCAAACGCTGGCGTGGGCCGACGAGACGATGAAGGACCTGGAAGCGGCCTACCCGGACCTGGGGCGGAGCGCACTCTCCCGCGTGGGCCTGACGCTGCGCGGGGCTGGGGAGAACACGCTGGGCAGCCTGGCGGAGGCGGCGGGCTGGCTCCTGACGCCTTCGGAGGACGGCCGGAACTACCGGGACCGACTGACCGGAGACTGGGCAGACCCGAAACCGCTGGAACAGGCGGCCAGCGAGATGCACAGCCAGGCGGACAAGCTGCTGAGAAAGAGCAACGAAGATCTGACGGCGGCTAAATTCGGCATCGGGAAGCTGGGCGACGTGGCCGTAGACGTGGGGGCCTTCGGGGCGCAGATGGTGCCGGAGATGGCCCTGGGTGCCGTGACCGGCGGCGTGGGCGGCCTGGCGGCGATGGGCGCCCGTGCCTTTGGCGGCGGGGCGCACGAGGCACGGCAGGCCGGGGCCAGCTACGCCCAGCAGGGCCTGTATGGCCTGGCTTCGGCGGGGACGGAGCTGGTCACGGAGAAGCTGTTTTCCGTGGCGGCCCCGTTCCGCAAAGCCTTTGGCAGCGGGATGCAGGTGGGCGGCAGGAGCCTGGACGAGATGCTGGTGAAGGCCCTGAACCGGGTGACGAAGAACCCGGAGGCGGCCCGCCTCATTGCAGCGGCCAGCACGGAGGGCCTGGAAGAAGTGATCGCGGACGCGGTGAACCCGACGATCCGGTCGATCTACAACGGAAAGACCCCCTTGCAGAACTACAAAGAGGAGGACGTGACCAACTGGCTGTACGACGGGATGATCGGGTCGATCCTGGGCGGCCTGGGCGGCGTGACGGGTCAGGCCGTGAGCCGGCGGGCCGGCACCGGGCAGGAGACGCTTCCCACCGAAGAGAGCAGGACGGAGGCAGAGCCGCTGCCGCGCCCGGACCGGAGCGCAGCGCCGACGCCGGCGCCGACCCCGGGAGAAGAGACGCTGCGGCGGGCGGCGGAGGAACGGGTGGCCGAGCAGACGGCACCACGGGAGACGGCTGCCAAGACGAGACAAACGCCCCAGGCCGGCCGGACGGCGGCGGAGAAGCTGGCGGCCTACCGGGAGAGATACCAGGCCGGACAGGAGACGGCTGCCCAGGACCGGCTGGCCCAGGCCGGACGAAACCTGGGAGAACACGGGCGGAAGGCGCTGAGCGCTGCCTATGAGCAGGGGACGGACACGGCGGATTACTTCGGCGGGTTCTCCGTGCTGTATGAAGCGGGGAAGTCCGGGAAGAGGGCGGAGAGCGTACAGTCCGCCCTGGTCCAGAGCCTGACCCCGGCCCAGAAGCTGGCCGCTTACGTGGCCGGACAGAACGACGCCAAGCTTGCCCAGCCGGAGCGCGGCCGGACGGCGGGCCTGGTGCGGACACGGGCGGCGGAGCAGCTGGACCCGGTGACGGCCCGGCGCCTGGACGACCTGGGCAAGGCACTGGACACGCCGATCCACGTCCGGGCGGACACGGGGACAGGGGTGAACGGCTGGTACGACCGGCAGCTGGGGCGCATCGTGGTGGCCGCCGGGAGCGAGAAGAGCACCATGACCGTGGCCAAGCACGAGATCACCCACCGGATGCAGGACCTGGCCCCCAGAGAATACACGGCCTACCGGGACTACGCGGCCAGGATCCTGGGCGGCGAAGAAGGGACGGCCCGGCTGACGGCAGCGTATCAGGAGCGCTACGCCAAGGCCGGGGTGGAGCTGAGCCAGGAGGAAGCCCTGGACGAGGCGGCGGCGGACTTTACCGAGGCCATGACGGAGGACCCCGCTCTGTTCCGCCGCCTGGCCGAAGAAAACCCCGGCCCGGCCCGGAAGCTGGTGGAGGCCGTGAAAACCTTCCTGCGGAAGATCAGGTCCGTCTTCCAGGGCAGCCGCCACCGCCAGGACCAGGCCGCCGCCGAAGCCTACGGCGTGACGGTCCGGCAGCTGGAGCAGGCCGCCAGGCTCTGGGAAAAGGCCCTGACCGCCAGCAGCAGGACCGCCCAAGCACAAAAAACCACCGAAGCCCGGAACGGCAACGGCGGCAAGCGATATTCCATTGACCCGAACTTCGGTGGGAAAATCTCGGCCTGGGACCGGGCCGGCCGACCGGAGGGCGAGCGCTTTACCCTGGGCAGCACGGGACCGGTGCTGCAAGGCCTGGGCGCGATCGAGAGCGACATCTACATGAACGGGGACAAGATCCGCAAGATCCTGCACGACCACCCGGAGATGACGCTGCGGGAGATCCGGCGCATCCCGGAGATCCTGGAGGACCCGGTGCTGATCCTGAAAAGCAAGAACGTGGGTCGAGGGAGCAGACAGAACACAAGACTGGTGATCTTTGGGAGCCTGAAAGCACAAAATGGCTCCCCTGTGTTGGCGGTTTTGGATCTGCGCCCCCGAGAGCACGGGTTTGTCCTGAACGACATGCAGAAGGTGAGCAGCGCATACACGAAGGATAAGAACCCGCTGGAGTTTATCAGAAGCAGCGACGTATTGCATGTGGACGCAAAGAGAACCATCCCGTTGCTTCGGTCAATAGGCTTCCAAATGCCTATCGAGCTGCAACAGGATGGTTCTATGGGAAGCATATCATACAAGCAAAGAAGTGTCAAGATAGAAGGCGAGCCGTTTTCCCAGGTGGTGGAACTTTCTGGGGAAAGTGGGGAAAGACTGTCGCTGACGGGAGAAAACCTGCTGGAAGCAGAAGCACGGGCCAAGGCGCTGGAGAAGGAGAACGCCGTCTTGCGGGAGCGAGTAGAGCACTTCAAGAACCAGCTGCGGCAGACGGAGGTGCCAACGGTGGACCGGGCGCAGGTGCGCAAGCAGGCCCGCGCCCTGGCCAAGCGCTACCAGGCCACGGTGACGGTGGACGAGCTATCCGCCCGCTTACAGGACCTGTATGACCGGATGACGCAGGAGAAGCACATGAGCTGGGAGGTGGCCTACCAGGAGGCGAAGACCATCGCCCAGGACCTGGCCGAGAGCGCCGTGACCCTGAACGACGGGCTGTATCAGGAATACGCCGAGCTGCGCAGCTACCTGAAAAAGACGCCCCTTCGCATCTCGGAGGAAGAGAGCCACGACATCCCGGACTACAACAGCTGGCGCAAGCATTACCTGGGCAAAGTACGCATCGGCAAGGGGAAGACGAACGTGGACCAGGTCTACCAGGAGCTGAGCCAGATGTGGCCGGAGCTTTTCCCCCAGGAGGGGACGGAGGCGGCCCCGGTGGCCCCCTCGGACCAGCTGCTGCACATTGCGCAGGTCGCAGGAGACCTTTACAGCGTGACGGAAGAGAACCCTTACAGCGGGCATATGGAACAGATCACGGCGGAGATCGCCAACGACGTGATGGCCTCGTTCTTTGAGGTGCCGCAGGCGAAGAAGACCTTTGCCGACAAGCAGCAGGCCAAGCTGGAAGCGGAGATCGCCAAGGGCCGGGCGCGGACCCGGCAGGCCGTGGCGGCGGAGCGGGAGGCCCGGCAGCGGGAGATCAAGAAGATCCGGGACAAATACTGGGACCAGCGCCACGAGGACCTGGAGAACCGGACGGCGGCGGAGCTGCGGGGGCGGATCCTGCGGCACACGCAGAAGCTCTCCCAGAAGCTGCTGAAGCCGACGGACAAGCAGCACATCCCGGAGGAGATGCGCTTTGCCGTGGCGGGTGTACTCGACAGCATCAATCTGACCAGCGCCTACGTGATCGACCCGGACACCGGGAAGCGGAAGAAGGGGGACGAGGGCGACCCCGTGAAGATGACGGAGAAGTGGCTGGAGCTCAAGCACGCCTATGAGACGATCCAGGCGGAGAAGGCGGGACTGGACAACTGGGTGATCGACCCGGACCTGATGGAGAACCTGAACGAGCTGGCGGGACTGGGGAACGTGCCCATCATGAAAATGAGCCGGAAGCAGCTCGTGACCGTCTGGAACACCCTGCGGGCCGTGGAGGCCAGCATCCTGAACCAGGACAAAGCTTTTGGCAAGGCGAGATTCGGCAGCATCAGCCAGGCGGCGGCGGACCTGCGCACGGAAAACCGGGGCAAGCGGGAACACCGGAGCCTGCGCGGCAAGCTGGGAGAAGTGGGGACGGACATGATGACGCCGCAGGCCTTTTTCCACCGGCTGGGGAAGACGGGCGACGAGATCTTCCGGATGCTGCGCAACGCCCAGGACGAGTACATCACCCTGCTGGACGGCGCACAGAAGAAGACGGAAGAGCTGCTGAAGGACCACAAGGCCAAGGTGAAGCAGTGGGAGAAGGAGACGCAGACCTTCCAGCTGCACAGCGGGGAGAAGCTCACGCTGACCACGGCGCAGATGATGAGCCTTTACGAGCTGATGAAGCGGCCCCAGGCGCGGGAGCACATCCTGCTGGGCGGCATCCGGCCGGAGAACCGGGCGCAGGGCCTGCGGGACACGACGCCGGCGGAGCCGGTCAAGCTGGATTTTGGGGACTGCGTGCAGATCTCCCTGAAGCTGACCGAGGCGCAGAGGGACACGGCGGACGCCTTGCAGCAGTACATGGCCAAGGACCTGGCCAGGGAGGGCAACCGGGCCAGCTTGGAAGTCTACGGCTATGAGAAATTCAAAGAGAAGCATTACTTCCCCATTCACGTAGACCAGAACCAGGTGGCCAAAGACAACGCCAAGGAGGCCAAGGCCCAGACCATTGCCGGGCGAGGGCATACGAAAGGGACCGTCCCCAAGGCCAACAACGCGGTGATGCTGGACAGCGCCTTCACCGTGTACGCCAACCACGTCAACGAGATGCTGACCTACGCGGCGTGGCTGGGGCCGATGGAGAACCTGAGGCGCCTGCAGAACTACGTTTACCGGGACGAGGACGGGCAGCGGACGGGCACGACGCGGGCCGTGATCGAGCGGGTATTCGGCCGGACGGGGAACCGGTACCTGGACCAGCTGGCGGACGACCTGAACCAGGGGATCCCGGCCAGCAACTCCGGCAACATCTTCGAGCGGCTGACGGCGAACTATAAAGTGGCGTCGGTCTCGGCCAACATCCGGGTCTTTGCCCAGCAGCCGAGCGCGGTGCTGCGGGCGCTGGACCAGGTGAGTCCGGGGGACTTTTTGCTGGGCCTGGCCCGGACCAAGCCGGGGACCTGGAAGAAGGTGATGAAGTACGCGCCCATCGCCCGCTGGAAGGACTGGGGCTACTTTGACATCCACACGGGCCGCCAGGTGCGCAACGTGCTGCTGAACGACGACAAGGCCACGGACCGGGTCAAGGAGGCGCTGATGGCCCCGGCGGGGACGATGGACTCCCTGGCCTGGTCGGGCCTTTGGAACGCCCTGGAGGCGGAGACCCGGCGGAAGCACCGGGAACTGGAAGCGGGGAGCACGGCCTTTTACCAGGCGGTCGCGGCGCGGTTCAACGAGGTGATCGACCGGACGCAGGTGGTGGACGGCGTATTGCAGCGGAGCCAATTCATGCGCAAGCCGGACAGCCTGAGCAAGATGGCGACCGCCTTTATGGCAGAACCGACGAAGACCTACAACCAGTTCATGGGCGCGGTGTATGACCTGCAGCAGGCGCAGAAGCCCAAGGAACGGGTGCAGGCGATGCAGCGCATGGGGCGGACGTGCTTTGCGCTGACGGCCTCGATCGTGGTCAACGCCGCAGTGGGCCAGGCCTTCATCGACGCGCTGCGGGACGACGATGATGACGAGGACTATTGGGAGAAATACCGCCAGGCCCTGACCGGCCTGGAAGGAGACGAGGAGACGCTGGGGGAAAAACTCAAGGGCATCGCGAGCGGCGACCTGGCGAGCGACTTCCTGCCCTGGAACTACATCCCCTTTGTCAAGGACGTGGCCTCCATCCTGGAGGGGTACACGGCCAAGCGCATGGACATGGACTCCATTTCAAAATTCATCAAGGCGATGACGAACGCAATGAAAGCCATGCAGGGGGACGGGGCGCTGACGCGGAAGAACGCGGTGATCACCATGCTGGCGGAGGCCGGGCGGCTGACGGGCTGGCCGGTGGCGAACATCAAGCGGGACATAGAGGCGATCTACCGGACGTGGCTCAACGGCCGGGGGGATCTGGACGGCATTTATGAGATGAACAAATTCCTCTACGCCATGAACGAGAAGAACGCCGGGCGATTCTTTGACCTGGCGGCCAAGGCCAAGGAGCAGGGGAACGACGCACTGCTGGACCGGATCGAGGCAGACCTGCGGGCGGCCCTGCCCGACCTGAGCGCGAAGGAATTTGACAAGAAGCTGGAGGGCAAGGAGAAGACAAAGGTGCAGGAGAGCGACGCCTACACCGAGAGGAAGGACACGCTCTTGCAGCCGCTGCTGGAGCACCTGAACGGGTCCGAGGCCTATGGGAAGCTCAGCGACGAGCAGAAGAAGTATGTGCAGGAGACCCTGGAGGGCTACGCCAAGGGCGTGGCGACGTATGAAGCATCGAACGGAGAGATCGCGCCGAGCGAGGCGGTGCAGAAGCTGATGGCCGTGGCCAACGCGGGGCTGGACGTGGCGGACTTCGTGACGCTGAAGGCGCTGACGAAGGATCTGGAATCCGTGAAGGACCCCAAGACGGGGAAGACCATCGAGAACTCCAAAAGTACGCTCATCCGCAAGGCCGTGGAGGAATCCGGCATTGCGATCCCGGAGGACCAGAAGGCGGATGTGCTGGATCTGCTGGGCGTGGGCAAGGAGATCCGGAACATCCAGGACAAGTATTTCTGGAAGTACACGGTGCCGATCCTGGAAAAGCAGGCCGGGGGAGAGAACTACTATGCGGAAGCAGAAAAATGGGTAGAAGAACAGGACGCCATGACCGCCAGCCAGCGGGCAGCGGGCAGCGACGATGGGACCTATCACTACGGTGTGGTAGGGGCACATGTTAACTCGAATTATGGGTGGCGGCTGCATCCGATCACGCATGACTACAGATTCCACCACGGCGTGGACATCCCGGCCCCGACCGGGACGAACATCGGCGCAGCCCGGAGCGGCACCGTGATCGAGGTGGGCAGCACCGCAGCCCGCGGCAACTACATCAAAGTACAGCACGACGATGGCCTGGTGACGCTGTATCAGCACTGCAACTCGATCCTCGCGCAGCAGGGGGACAAGGTGGCCCAGGACCAGACCATTGCCACGGTGGGCAGCACCGGGAAAGTGACCGGCCCGCACCTGCACCTAGAGGTTTGGAAGAACGGCAAGGACGTGGACCCGATGCAATACCTGGGCAAATAACAGGCGTGCGCACCGCCCCGATGCGGTATGATGGGAGCCAGAAAGGGGGTGAGAGGGCATGACGGAGACTGTTGTGACGGCGCTGATCACCGGCGGGGTGACGCTGCTGGTGTGTCTGCTGACGAACCACTACCAGCAGAGCCGGGTGATGGCCATTTTGCAGGTGAAGCTGGAGGAGCTGACCCGGCAGGTGGACAAGCACAACAGCGTGATCGAGCGGACGTACCGGCTGGAGGAGAGCGTGGCTCTGCACGAGGAAAAGATCAAGGTCGCCAACCACCGCATTGACGACCTGGAGCGGGGAGGAGAGACGGCATGAAGCAGCTGCTGAAGCTGGTGGACGTGAAGAGTCTGGTGACCCTGGCCATGACCGGGGCCATGATCGCGCTGCTCTTTGCGCCGGTCCAGCCGAACCCGGAGGCACAGAGCCTCTTTTGCACGGCCTACGGGGCCATTATCACGTATTTTTTCACCAAGCGAGACGAGAAAGACCAGAAAAACCAGAAAGACCAGGAAGGAGACACACCATGAAGAACACCATCAAGAGAGACAAGCTCGGCGCTGTGATCGCCCCCACCACCAAGGAAGAGAACATCTTCTGGGCCAACCGGAAGGAGATCATGGCCAAGAGCAAGGCAGAGGGCCGTGACCTGGACGCGACCGCCTCGAAGTGGGCGCATGAGAACGGCATCCAGGTCGGCAGCTCCGCCTACCGACTGCACATGGACCACCTGAAGCTCCTTGAGAACCGGAACCAGGGCAAGGGCATGGACGACTGGAAGTGAGACCATGAACACCAGACCTGTCAGCTATCTCCAGACGGACCCCCGATGGGGGTCCCTGGATTATTCAGCGAAAGGGGAGAAGACGACCATCCGAGCCTCTGGCTGCGGGCCGACCGCCATGGCGATGGCCCTGGCGACTTGGGCGGACCCCAAGATCACACCGAAGACCGAGTGCGCCTGGGCGCTGGCGCATGGGTACAAGGCCCCGCACCAGGGGACCTATTACGGCTATTTTGCCGCCGCTGCCAAGCGCTTCGGTCTGACCTGCAAGATGCTCAACGGCGTGACCCTGTACGGCAAGCCCGACAGCCCCTACCACGCCCAGGCCAAGGTCGCCGTGGACCGGGGCGATCTCGTGATCGCCTGCATGGGGCGCGGGCTTTGGACGTCTTCCGGGCATTTTGTGCTGGTCTGGAAGATCCAGGGGAACGTGATCTACATCAACGACCCGGCCAGCACCCGCGCCGTCCGCACCCAGGGCGACTATGCGCTCTTCAAAAGCCAAGTGAAGTATTACTTTGTTGTGGAGCGGCCGGCCAAGCCGAAGCCCACCAAACCAGAACAGGAGGAACGCATGGACACCGACAAGCTGATCGAAAGCATGACCGACGAACAGGCCTACACCCTGCTGGAGAAGGCCATGCGCCACGCCGAGACGATGCTGGAGCCCGTATGGAGCCGGACAGACGGCTACTGGGCAGCGGCAAAGGACAAGGGCGTGATGAACGGGGAAGGCCCGGAGCGGCCCGTGAAGCGGGACGAGCTGGCCGCTGTGTTGGGGCGGCTGGGGCTGCTGCGATGAACTGGCTGGGCGGTTTAGCCGGCCTGCCGGCATCGTCTGCGGATGGAACATCTGAATAGGTATAGAAAGACCCGGCTTGTCTCGTAGGAGGCAGGCCGGGTCATCTGGCGTTTTTGAAGAAAAAGAAACTAGAGGACTGTCTTTCAACAATCCTCTAGTTCGATGGTTAATGCGAATACGTTACGAACGATAAAAATTAGTTCGTATCGGCGCATTATGGTCCCACAAGAGGGAGCAAACACGAACGATTCCCCTCCTGCGGCGGCGTCGGTTTCGGCCAAGGTGATGGTCCGGTCGTCCCCGGAATAGTTGAACGTCAGGGTGATATGATCATCATAGACGAAAACGGAATTGATGAATGTGTCGATGATCTGGCGCTGGCAGGCGGCGTTTTCAAAGTCCAGGTCACGGAAGCGTTTCAGGAAGTATAGAATATGGTCCTTGGTCAGCTGCAGACCCCGGTCCAACTTGGTCAGATCCAGAGCGTGCCGGATCTGCTGCTTCTGCGCTTCCAGCTCTTCCATGCGGGCCTTGGTGGTGTCGTTGAAGATGCCGGCTTCGACTGCTCGCATGATGTTCTCCAAGGATCTCTCAATCTCCCGCAGATTGGCCTGGAGAGCATCGGTGTAGGCTGTGTCGGTATTGGCTTCCACATAATACTGATAGGTGTTTTCTGCGATGAAGTCCAGCAGGTCCTCATTCAGAAGCAAGAGCTTGGCCTCCCGCAGGACAAGACCTTCGATCCACTCTTTTTTGACGTTTTTCTTTCGGCAGGTGCTGCGGGCCTTTTTGTAATTATGATGGCCGGAGCAGGCATAATAGTGGTATTTCACCTTGGTCGAGCTGTAACCACTGACCCCGCACATTTGTTCTCCACAACATCCGCAGAACAATTTCCCCGTCAGAAGGTAATTTGCCTTGGTCCACTTGTGAGAAGAAGACCGCTTGTTAAATTTCAGCATCTTCTGGGCCTTTTGAAACATTTCCACGTCGATGATGGCGGGGACGCCGCCCTCGACACGGACCTCACCGTGGTTGTAGGTGTAGACCCCGATGTATTTTTCATTTTTCAGCAAGGTGCGGAGACTGTTGCGGGAAAACGGCTTGCCTCGCAGCGTCCGCAGACCCTGTTCGTTCAGGCTTTGAATGATCTCCGGCTGCGTTTCACCGTTGGCGTAGCGCTCAAACACCTGGCGCACGATGGCGGCCTTTTCCGGGTCGATCTCAAGGTGCTTGTCTGGACCGACACGGTACCCCAGGGGGCAGGCGCCGCCGGTGCTCTGGCATTTGGATGCACTGACCCGGTGCCCCCGGCGGACGTTCTGGGAGAGCTGGAGGGAGTAATACTCCGCCATGCCCTCCAGTACGCTTTCCAGGATGACCCCTTCCGGGGTGTCCGGGATGCTCTCGGCGGTGTAGATCACCTTGACCCCGTTCTTCTTGCAGCGGTACTTGTTGAACGCGATCTCTTCCTTATTGCGCCCCATTCTATCGACCTTCCAGAGAATCAGTACAGCGGGGCGCAGCTTTTCCAGTTCCCGCAGCATCAGCTGGAACTGTTCCCGGTCGTCGTTGGTGCCGGTCATGGCGCGGTCCGCGTATTCTCTGACAATGGTATAGCCGTTGGCCTTGGCCCAGCGCTCCGCCTCGGCCCGCTGGCCCTCGATGGACTGCTCCCCCTGGCGGTGGCTGGAATAGCGGTAGTAGGTGATGGCCGTCCGGTTGTCGTTCTGCATCATTTTCATGTTGCGAAACCTCCTATTCTGTTGTAAGATAGAAGGGCAGTAAGACCTGTCGATAGTCAGCTGCCCTTTGATCGCCCTCGGTGTTGGTAGCGCCGGGGGCATCTTTTTTTGGTTCGAGATCTTTACGCGCTCTTGCGCGGGTAGTTCACGACGGCGACCTCCGTCATGGCGCTCTCAAAGAGACTGGCCAGTTTATCCAGCTCTTCGATCACGTCACTGCTCAGGGTGATCTCCCCGCACTGGTCGCAGCGGTGGCAGGGGACGTTCTTCACGATGAGGATGCAGTGCGGCAGCTCGATCATGTGGGTCGTGGTGCTGTTCTCTAAGTTTCCCTTGCAGAAAAAACAGGTCATTGGTCCTTCTCCTTTCTGGTTTTCCAATCGGCTTCCCATTTCTCAGGGCTGGGCCGGTAAGCGGTGATGATAAACAGGGTCCCTTCTCCGGCGCCGCAGACCAGGTGGAGCGGCTGCTCATCCTCTGCGTAGCCAAGGATCAGACAGGACGGATAGGGGTAATCGTCAGGGTAGTCCTCGATGATCGACCCGTTCCGGATCGCCTGCTTCATATCTGGAATGGATATGCCACGCTGACGGCGGCGGAGTTCTGCGTGCTGGGTCATTTGAAACGGCTTTGCCAAAAGCTGCCGGATTAGTTCGATCTCCATATTCTTTCCCTCCTCCCTAATACTTATATATTTCAAGTTTATGCACTACTGAGGGCAGTTCGTTTTAGAATTGATAGTAGATGAGTTTTCGGGTAAAATGAAATCATAGACTGAGGTCGCGGATCGCAGAAATGATACTGTTTGTGTTCCAAGAAACCATCACGTCAGCAACCGATTCGACAGCAGACGGAGTACGGGTGCTTCCGAAAGGGCGGATCCCGATGATAGGCTTTTCCATCCAAACAGCAGCATCAAGCTCATACTGCATCCATTCCCTATAATTGGTATACATGCCTGAAAGGACAAGAACACAATGCACCGGCGCGATTTTTCTATCAATCGCACGCTGGATCTGCGATTTTGTTTGGACAGGAGAACCGCTTAATGTATGTAAGGGGCGCTCTTCAGGCGCAGAGTAATTCTTATAGGAAAAGTAGGGAGCCTGGTTCAACAGATTGATCAGCCGGTTATAGGATTCTCCGTAAGCCCAAGCATGACTGATGAAGAGGTTGTAGGTTTTCAGATATGGCATAAAAGACCTCCGAAAGAAGAAAGGGTGGAGTAAGATGAAATATGTGAAAAAATATCGAAAAAAACCAGTTATAGTGACAGCGTATCAATGCACCAAGGATGAGATCATCCCCACACTGGAAGGAGACATGAAAGCAACAGCAGGGGATTTTATCGTCACAGGAGTCAAGGGAGAACGCTACCCTTGCAAGCCGGATATTTTTTATCAAACTTATGAAGAAGTTGAAGAAGATGTCGAAGAATCAGAATCAACTTGAGGATAATTGAAGTTGTTCATATATACTTGTGGGTTGGAGTCACGCATCCGTAATGTCCAGTTAGCGCGTTCTTCTTGCATCATAGCTTCACAGTTTTCAATGAAGAGGGAAGCGCGGACTTGTGGGGAAATATCTTGCTGATATACGGAAGCATAGTGAAGATATTTTTCTTTTTCGGCTTTCAGGGATTCACAAATAGCACGCGATTCAATCCAATTTTCCTTTGCGTTATGTAAATATAAAATGCTGGACAGAATGGAGGATACAGCACCGGCCGTTGCAATAAAGAACTTCATTATTGGGGCGGTTTCTGATAATAGCGTAAGAGGGGGAATAGCTGCCGTGAGAATGATTCCAAAGATGGAAAGATAGTTATGCTCATTGTGGCAACGAGTGCTTCTCTTATCATAATACTTAATTTGAGGATCTAAGCGGGATTCAATATAGTCATCTTGCATGGCAACACCTCATTTCCGTGACCTACTTCGCCACCAGGCCAAGTGGGTCACTTTTTGTATATTTTCCAGATGACACCAGGTCATTCAAAATTTATTGAAAGAAAAATAAGCGCATAAAGTAATAGTGATATAAAATTGATGTAACGCTTTAGAACCTGTCTTGTCCTTACCGTATCTTTGATTGATAGGAGATACGAAAGGTGGGCGTTTATTGCAAATTCGTTGAATGCATATTTTTCGGGAACGTCGAAATCATAGCATCCCTTGTCGCGCTCGAACAGGTCGAATAATTCATCTATCGTTTTGTTGAAATCTCTTATTTTGAGCGTTTTGTTATATATCTTATACAGTACGAAGGAACCGGCTGAACAGGAGGCTATGACGATGATCGCGCAGATGATGTCGGTGCCGATGAGACCGGATTTACTGAGACAAAAAAAGGCGGAAAACAGAGTTGGGAATTGGAACGTGAGACAGGCGATCCATGAACCGCCGTGGTTTTCCGGAAACGTTTCGTCTCTGAGCACGAAATAGTAATAGGACGGGCAAATCACGTGTTCGACATAATGTGAGATCTTCAATTCGCGTCCGACATGATCCAAAGTCTTTAGTTTGTCCGAGGATAGTAGATGGCTTATCTTCGGTTCCCACAAGCGGGATTTATCCTCTTCGTTTTTCCATATCTTCGGCTCGTCAAACGCATACATCAGAAGAAACGATGTAGCTAAGTTCAAAAGAACTGAAATTACAAACGCAATAATATATGTCATCTTATTTTCCATCCTATCTACTTTGCCACTAGGTCCAAGTGGATCATTTTATATATTTCCCCGAAGATACTAGGTCATCGGCATACTCCCGTAGCCGCCCCTGTCCCTCATCATTCAGTTGTCTGTGGAGCGCCAACAACTTCGCTTCAGCGGGGGTGATAGCATCAGGTTGGGGTAGAGAAACAGGGTCAAAGCCAATCAGTAACGAAGGATCAATTTGGAGGGCTTTGGATAGCTTGTAAATGCGGTCACGTTTCATGTTTGCAATATTGCCACTTTCCCAGCGACTTATAGTAGCTTCACTAACTCCAACCATTTTAGCGACATCTAGCTGGGAAAGTTTTAGTTCTAATCGCCGCGTTTTCAAAAAGTCCTTCGATTCCATGTGAACCACCTCGCTTTCTAGCTTGCATTATATCACTTGCCTTGCACAAATGCAATGATATATTGCGAGAATAAGAGAAAAACTTGCGGAAACGTATTGACAGAAAAGAATAGGATGTGGTATTATCCTTATGTAAACGCAAGTAATAGTGAAAGACCGCCCAAGGTTTCCCTTAGGCGGAAAAGAAAGGACAGAATGCCAGATGCCAATAGAACCCAGAAGTACGAAGTCCATCCTAGAAATGGCTCACGGGGCCATCCTGGAGCGGGTGGACTACGAGATGGCCAAGATCCTGGATAATATCCTGGACGCTAACACCGAGGCTACGGCCAAGCGCAGGATGACGCTGACTCTGACCTTTGCCCCCGATGGCGAGAGGGCTACGGTGGCGGTCAGCGCGACAGCCAAGACCACCCTAGCCCCCACGAATCCGGCGGTTACGTCCTTGTACCTCACAGAACGGGAAGGCAAGGCTCAGGCTGTGGAGATGGTACCACAGATTCCTGGACAGACCAGCTTGGACCTAGAAGAGCAGGCGATGCCTAGCGCGTTGAAAGTCATTCGCTTTCCTTAACAAAAAGAACTCTGAAGAATGAGCTAAGACACGCAAAAAACCGCCCAAGGTTTCCCTTAGGCGGCCTGGTGGGAGATGGGGGAGGTGAGAGGATGAAAGCAATCCGCAAAAAGCCCGGCTGTGAGCCGGAGGTCATTGACGTTGAGAATACACTGGAAGCGTTTCAGGCTGAGGTGGATGGACGTATCGAGGTCGTAACCATTTCCAACGATACCGTTATCATCTGCAACGAGGAAGGCCGTCTACTCGGACTGCCGCACAACTGCCGATTCTGTGGTATAGAGTTCGTCGGCACGATCCTTATTGTCGGTTATGCGGGTGACACGTTCTGCGATGTGCCGGAGGAGGCATTTCTGATGAAAGAGGTGAGAAGAAATGAACGACAAGGCGAACGAGCTTTGCCTGACGATGAAGGGCATTGCGCTGATGAAGCTGGTGGAGGCCGGCGTGATCCGGCGGGAAGAAGACGGGAACGTGAACACGGACGGCTTTGAAACCTTCTGGGACAGCTTCGAGCAGAACCTCTACACAGCGATGGACAACGCGATGGAAGAACTGTCACGCAGCTACCAGAGCAGCGAGAAGACTGCCGGCAAAGCAGATCAGGGCGCCGACCACGGCACTGGTGAGAGAAAGCTTCATGGTAAAGAGCTGATCCTCCCGGCGCTGGCGCTGGTACTCGGCTTCTTCCTGGCGCTTCTGCTGGTAGGCAGATAGGACCCGGAGAGCCTTGCACCATACAAAAACAAGGAGGATGTCTGATGGACCCTGTAAAAATCGACACGGCGGCGATGCCGAAGATCGAGATCAGGCTGCTGTGCAGCACATTTCTGGAGCAGATCAAGGCGTTCTATGAAGACCCGGAGAACGCGGCTGCTTTTGAGGCCTGGAAGAAGCAGCGGGAGGACGGAGAGGAGCGGCAGACATGAAGGCACACGGCGCGAAGCGGCCGGGGCGGATGATGCGGCCTGAGGTGGGCCTGGCCCGGTGGGAGATCATGCGGCACGTGGAACGCACCCGGAACAAGGGATGCAGGGGCTGCCGCTACTGGTGCGAGTACGGCACCTGCGACTACATCCTTAGAGAGGGACACCGAAGAGGCGTGCCGATGGCCCCCGGCGGGGGCTGCGAGAAAAAGACAACAAAGACAACAGGGAGGAACCGGAAATGACAGCACAAGAGATCAAGAAGAACTATGAAGCACGGGAAGCCGAGCAGGTGAACCGGGAGATGGACGAGCTGCTGGAGGTGCTGCGCCCGGCCATGGAGCGGAACGTGAAGAGAAAGCGGGAGGAGATCAAACGGAAAAACCGGGCCGAGCGGCGCAAGCGCGTGGCGGCAAGCCGCAAGCGCCGGGTGAACCGGTTCTTGTCCGAGGCAGGGATCCCCCTGCGGGTGCTGTGATGGAGGACAAGATGGAACGGCTGCGGCAGCAGCAGGAGGCGCTGCGGGCGGCCCACCAGCGCAACGAGAAGGACCTGGCCAGCTTTCCGCAGGTCCTGGTGGAGCATCCCCGATACGGCCGGGCCGTGGTGCGGGGCGGGAGCAACTGCCAGGCGCTGGAGCAGGCGGCGCTGCTGTGGGGCATGACGCCCCAGGACCTGGGCGACGAGACGCGGGTGTGGCAGCTGGCCGGCTACCAGGCCCGGCACCCGGAGCTGGGGGAGCTGGCAGAGCTCTCGATGACGCGGGAAGAGCTGGCAGCGCTGGCACGGGAAAAAGTACCGGAGACGGTGCCGGGAGAACTGCCGGCGCTGGACGAGCTGCACTTCACCCGGAACCCCAACCACGGGTCCTGGACCGTGGAGTGGTTTGACGGCGGCGGCGTCCGGCACCGGGTGCGGGTCTATGGCAGCCTGGGCGAGCGGGTGACGCTGTACCAGGTGAAGCTGGGCTGCTGGTGTGAGCCGCTGATGCGGAGGGAGCCATGGGCAGCAAAAACCGCCTGAAGAAGCGCCAGGCTCTGGCCGCCCAGAGAAGCAAGCAGACCGCCGAGCAAGACAGGCGGCGGGAGGCGCGGCCCGTCTACCGGCTGTGCTGCCGGTGCTGGCGGAGCTGGAACGTGTCGCGCATCGACCCGCCGGGAAAGCAAACGTACCTCTGTCCCGATTGCAGGAGCGCCCCCTGGGAGGGGTGCGAGGGGGACAAACAACAGAACACGACAGGAGGAGAACCCCGATGAACCAGAAACTTGACGCAGCGCAGCAGGCGCTGATCGACCAGGCCAGAGAGCAGGAGGCCATCTGGCGCACGAAATTCCTGGAGGCCACCCGGATCGCACTGGAGGCCGAGGAGAAGGCCCAGGAATGGCGCGAGCGAGCCAGACGCTGGAGCGAGGAGGCCATGCAGTGGAAAACCGTGGCTGAGGAAAGAGGTCAGAGCCGCCGGTAAGGCGGCCCTGGCCTTTGGCCGTGTGGGGTGTTTTGTCCTGTCCCTGATGTTCGGGGGTGGGGCAAAGAGCCTGACACACCTATATAAATACGCGCGGGCGTGTGCGTATTTTTGGGGGCCCGTTAAGCGGCTAAGTTTACAGCCACCCCAGGAAAAACAGAGAAAACCAGGGGAGGCCAGGCATGTGGCGCACGACACGCGCACGGGGGCGGGCCTGCACGCGCGGGCGCACGCACACGCGAGGAAGGACCGGCCACGGGCGGAGAGAGAGGAGAGGCGACCCATGCGGAGAGGAGGATGCTACATGATCCGGGAGACGATCAGCGGGGCAGTGACGGAATACTCCAAGTTCTACGTGCCGGAGGGGACGAGACCGCGCTCGTCCCGCCGGGGGAAGAGCAGCCCCCGGAAGCAGGACCAAAACGACCGGGACGCGGCGAAGCGGCTGGCCCGCATCCTGAACTGCAACTTCCGGGCCGGGGACGCCCTGGTCACGCTGACCTACGCGGCGGAGACGGAGCGGGCAGAGGGGGAGAAGCGGGTGAAGAACTTCCTGCGGCGGCTGAAACGGCAGGCGGAGAAGGCGGGCCTTACCTTCCGCTGGGTGCTGGTGAGCAGCGAGCAGACGGACGAGGGGGAGCAGGCCCGGCTGCACCACCACCTGGTCCTCTCCGGGGACCTACTGCGCTTTGACGGCCAGGAGCGCCGGTGGTACATCGGGAAACAACCGGCAGAGCAGGCCTGGGGCCTGGGCTGGGCCGACGTGCGGACGCTGCGGGACCAGAAAGATTATACCCCGGTAGCCGTGTACCTGGTCCGGCAGGCCCGGCGGGAGCCGGACGAGAAGAAGTGGACCAGCAGCCGGAACATGAAGAAGCCCATCGTGAAGGAGCGGCTGGTGGTGCGGCCCGGCCCCCTGAAGGCCCCGAAGGGGGCGCTGGTGCTGCACAGCGGGGAGTATGACATCCAGAGCGGGAGCCACTACCTGCGCTTTTTGCGCAAGGCCGGGGAGGAGGGACGCGAGAGCGGGCCGAGGAAAGGAGGCGGCCGATGAGCATGGGCTACTCCAACCGGGTGTGGAAATGCCCGTTCTTCCGCTGGGACAAGCGGGAGGAGATCCACTGCGAGGACGGACACGCCAAGGTGTTCCAGCACCAGCGGGAGCTGGCGGCCTGGGCCAGGGAGCACTGCGGAAAAGAAACTGGGTGGGAGGCATGCCCGATCGCCCAGACTTTGCTGTGCCCAAAAGACGAGACCAACCACCACGACGAGAAAGGAGCGCATCACATGGAGCGAAACGTGGACAAGATCAAGCGCCTGGAGAAGGAACTGGGACGCTGGCAGAAGAAAGTACGGGACCAGCGGAAGGAGCTGGAGCGCCTGCGGCAGGCGGAGGAGGACGCCCGGCAGGCCGTGCTGGGGACGGGGCGGCTGCTGGACGGCATCCTGACGGCGCTGGCCCTGCATCTGGGCGAGCGGGCCGAGGACCCGGACACCGGGGAGGCGCTGGGCTGGCGGCTGACCGTGCCGGGGTTCGACCTGGCGGAGACGGAAGAGAAGTACGAGGTCCGGGCCAGACGGGACAGCGGCGGCGGGTACGTGGTCGGGGTCCTGGAGAAATAAGGCAGGCCATGCGCAGGCAGGGGAGGGTCCTCTGCCTGCTTTTTTCGTCAACAGGCGTGCCGACAGGCGGATGCTGGTAGAATGGGGGACACAGGAAGCCGGGCCGAGGGAGGTGACGGGATGGCTGGAGAGAAGCAGTACAAGAGCGCACGGGCCTTGCAGCGGGGGCTGGAGGATTACTTCCAGTCCATCCGACGGACCGTAGAGGTGACGGAAAACGTCCCCACTGGCGAGCGGGACGAGAAGGGACACGTGATCTACGCTCCCGTGAAGGTGATCAACGACAAGGGGGAGGTCATGACCCGGCAGGAGTATTTTCAGCCGCCGTCCGTGGGCGGGGCCTGCCGGCACCTGGGCATCAGCCGGAGGACCTGGGTCCGCTACGGCCAGGACGAGGCTCTGGGGCCGGTGATCCAGAGCGCGAAGGAGGAGATGCTGCGCTGGAACGAGGAGGAGCTGCTGCTGCGGGAGGGGAAGAACGTGCGGGGCATCGTCTTCAACCTGGAGATGAACTACTACGGCCGGGAGGAAAAGAGCGAGAGCGAGGGCGGCGTGATCCTGCTGCCGCCGGTGGAGGAGGAATGAGCGCATGCACATCGTATGGCAGCCGCAGCCGAAGCAGCGGCAGTTCATGGCGCGGCCGGAATTTGAGGCCCTGTACGGCGGCGCGGCTGGGGGCGGGAAGAGCGACGCCCTGGTGATCGAGGCGCTGCGGCAGGTCCACATCCCCTACTACAAGGGGCTGATCCTGCGCAAGACCTACCCGCAGCTGGCGGAGCTGATCGACAAGAGCCTGAACTATTACCCCAGGGCCTACCCTGGGGCACGGTACAACGGCGGCAGCCACACCTGGACCTTTCCGAGCGGGGCAAAGATCCTCTTCGGGAACCTACAGCACGCCAAGGACAAGATCAAGTATCAGGGCCAGGCCTACGACTTCATCGCCTTTGACGAGCTGACCCACTTCACCTACGAGGAGTACAGCTACCTCTTCTCCCGCTGCCGCCCGAACGGACCGGGGACGCGGTGCTATGTGCGCTCCACGGCCAACCCCGGCAACATCGGCCACGGCTGGGTGAAGGCCCGCTTCATCACGGCGGCCCCGCCGGGGACCACCATCTGCGAAGAAGTGACCTGGAAGGACCCGGCAGGGCAGGAGCACAAGGGGCAGCGGACCCGCATTTTCATCCCCTCCAGCGTATTCGACAACCAGGCGCTGCTGCGCAACGACCCCGGCTACGTGGAACGGCTGGCCGGCATGCCGGAGAAGGAACGGGAGGCGCTGCTGTACGGCAACTGGGACAGCTTTGAGGGGCAGGTCTTCACCGAGTGGAAGGACGACCCGGCCCACTATGAGGACCGGAAGGGGACGCACGTCATCCGGCCCTTCCGCATCCCCAAGAGCTGGACGGTGTGGCGGGGCTTCGACTGGGGCTATTCCCGACCCTTCTCCGTGGGCTGGTACGGCGTGGACCACGAGGGTCGGATGTACCGCCTGCGGGAGCTGTACGGCTGCACGGGGACCCCGAACGTGGGCGTGCAGTGGGAGCCGGGCAAGGTGGCGCGGGAGATCAAGCGCATCGAGGCCGAGGACCCCAACCTGAAGGGGCGGAAGATCTTCGGCGTGGGCGACCCGGCGATCTGGGCCAGCAGCGGGACGGAGAGCATCGGGGCGCTGATGGAGCGGGAGCGGGTCTACTTCGAGAAGGGGGACCACAGCCGCATCGACGGCAAGATGCAGGTCCACCACCGGCTGGCCTTCGACGGGGAGGGGGTGCCGATGCTGTATGTCTTTGACACCTGCAAGCACTTCATCCGCACGGTGCCGGCGCTGGTGTATGACGAGACGGACGTGGAGGACGTGGACACGGACGGAGAGGACCACATCTACGACGAGCTGCGCTACGTCTGCATGAAGAACCCCATCGCGCCCCGGCCCAACGAGGGGAAGAAGATCGCGGGATACGACCCGCTGGACCGCTGGAAGGACGAGACGCGCTATGACCGGTATGACTTTTACCGGAAGTATCAGAACTAACAGAAGGACAGGAGGAGAGGCACATGGACGAGCGGAACAGAGCGGCGGCCCCGGCAGGGCCGGCAGAGGAGACGGGCGGGACATTCCAGTGGGGGACGGACCGGCCGGCCATCGGAAAAGAAGAGCTGGCCGAGGCCCAGGCGACGCTGGCCAAGTACAAGAGCGGGAAGGCCAACCTGGAAAACCGGGTGGTGGAGGACGAGCTGTGGTGGGAGCTGCGGCACTGGGAGGTGATCGGCCGGGACAAGCGCAGACCGGGTGAGGCAAGGCCCACGAGCGCGTGGCTCTTCAACACCCTCATCAACAAGCACGCAGACGCCATGGACAACTACCCGGCCCCCGTGGTCCTGCCCCGGGAGCAGAGCGACGAGGAGAGCGCCCGCGTCCTGAGCGCAGTGCTGCCGGTGATCTTGGAAAACAACGAGCACGAAAAGGTCTACTCCGACGGCTGGTGGGAGAAGCTCAAGCACGGCACGGCGGCCTACGGCGTGTTCTGGGACAAGAGCAAGGAGAACGGGCTGGGGGACATCAGCATCCGGGGCATCGACCTGCTCAAGCTCTTCTGGGAGCCGGGGGTGACGAGCCTGCAGGAGAGCCGGAACCTCTTCGTGGTGGAGCTGGTGGACGAGGACCTGCTGGACCGGCAGTATCCCCAGCACAAGGGGAAGATGGGCGGCTCGGCCATCGACGTGAAGGAATACCTGTACGACGAGAGCATCGATGTGAGCGGGAAGAGCCTGGTGATCGACTGGTACTACAAGGTCCACCGCGCGGATGGGCGGACGGTGCTGCACTACGTCAAGTTCGTGGGCGGGATGGACGAGCCGCTCTTTGCCAGCGAGAACGACCCGGCCTACGCCGAGCGGGGCTGGTACGACCACGGGAGGTATCCCGTCGTGCTGGACGTACTCTTCCCGGAGAAGGGGACGCCGGCGGGGTTTGGGTTCGTGGCCGTGTGCAAGGACCCACAGCTGTACATCGACAACCTGGCGGCGAACATTTTGGAAAACGCCCTCATCTCCACCCGGAAGCGGTACTTCGTCTCGGACAGCTGCGGGGTGAACGAGGAGGAGTTCACGGATCTGAGCAAGCCCTTTGTACACGTGCAGGGGGAGCTGACGGAGAACCGGATGCGGGAGATCTCCGGCAACCGGCTGGACGACCTGTATGTGTCCATCATGAACCTGAAGGTCGAAGAGATGAAGGACACGTCGAGCAACCGGGACGTGAACAACGGCGCGAACGGCAACGTGACGGCGGCCTCTGCCATCGCCGCCCTACAGGAGGCGGGCAACAAGACCAGCCGGGACATGATCTCCGCCAGCTACCGGGCCAACACGGAGATCGCGACGCTGTGCGTGGAGCTGATCCGGCAATTCTACGACGAGGGGCGGGCCTTCCGGGTGGTGGGGCCGAACGGGTATTCCTTCGTCCGGCTGGACAACCGGGGCCTACAGGAGCAGCAGATGCAGACCATGCGCGGCCAGACGCTGTACCGCCGGCCGGTCTTTGACATCAAGATCAAGGCGCAGCGGAGCAACCCCTTCAGCCGGATGGAACAGAACGAGCGGGCCAAGGAGCTGTACGGCCTGGGCTTCTTTAACCCCGACCGGGCACAGGAGGCCCTGGGCGCCCTGGAGATGATGGACTTCGAGGGCATCGACAAGGTCCGCGAGCGGGTGGAGCAGGGGCAGACCCTGACCAACCAGCTGCAGCAGGTGCTCCAGCAGATGGAGCAGATGGGCGCGGCCCTGGCCCGGCTGACGGGGGAGGAGACCATCCCGGCCGAGGGCACCGCCCGGAGAGAGCGGGGCGGCAGCCAGGCGGCCCCGGGCAGCGGCCAGGAGACCGGGGACGGCCTGGCCCGGCAGGTGATGGACAGCCGCACACCGCTGCCGGGCTACGCCCAGCGCATGGTCCAGCGGAGCAAGCCGAACATGGAGCAGAAGAGCACGGCAGCCGGGCCGGGACAGTGACGAGAACACGGGAAGGAGGAAGAGAAGATGCTGACCATTCGATTCCGAGCGGACGGGGGCTACCTGAGCCTGCACATGGACGGACACGCCACGGGAAGCCCGGCGGTCTGCGCCGGGGCCAGCGCCCTGGCCTGCACCCTGGCCGGCTGGCTGGACCGGCACGGGGCCGAGGCAGACAGCCGCCTGGAGGCGGGGACGGGTGAGGTGCGGTGCCGGGACACGGCCGAGGCCCGGACGGCCTTTGAGGTGGCGGCTGTGGGGCTGGCGATGCTGGCCGAGGCGCACCCGGACAAGGTGCAGATCCTGGGGAAAACAACAGGCGTTTTCCCCGCGTGGATGTGGTAGCATAGCACCATAGACCTGCCGAAACGGGCAGCGCCGCGCACCGGGGGCGCGGGAAAAATGGCCCCGAGACAGGCGCACCAGGGGCGCCGGAAGAAAAGCCCTGAGACCGCGAAGACGCGGGAAGACAGAGAGGAGGCACGAGCATGGACGAGAAGAGACGCATGGTACTGGATCTCTTTGACGGCGGCGAGGGCGGCCAGAGCGGCGGAGAAGCCGCAGGCGGCACGGGCGCCGGGGAGACCGTGGTCTACGGCAAGCAGGAGGAGACCGCGCCCCAGGACGGGGGACACGGCGAAGGAGAGCCGGAGCTGGACATCCCGGCGGAAGACGGCAGCCCGGTGACCTCGGACGCGCTGGAGGCCAAGAAGCGGGAGTTTCGCAAGCTCATCGGCGGCGAGTACAAGGACCTGTACCAGCAGGAGGTCAGCCGGGCGCTGGACCAGCGGTTCCGGAAGAACCGGGGCCTGGAGGCAAAGCTGGGGGAATACCAGCCCCTGATCGACCTGATGATGGACCGGTACGGCGTGGCAAACGGCGACCTGGGCCAGCTGCAGCGGGCCATTGAGAGCGACGAGACCTATTGGGAAGCCGCCGCAGAGGACGCGGGCATGAGCACCGAGCAGTACAAGGCCTTTGCCCAGATGAAGCGGGAGAACGGCCAGATGCGCCAGGCCCTGGAGCAGCGCCAGCGGCAGCAGAGCGTGGAGGCGCAGCTGCAGCGGTGGTACAGCCAGGCGGAAGAGGCCCGGCAGGCCTACCCTGACCTGGACCTGGAGCGGGAGAGCCAGGATCCGCGCTTTCTGGGGATGCTGAAGGCAGGCGTCCCCGTGCAGCACGCCTATGAGGTGATCCACATGGACGCCATCAAGGCGGGCGTCGCCCAGAGCGCGGCCCAGACCGCCGCCCGGCAGGTGACGGACAACGTGCGGGCCAGAGGGGCGAGACCGGCCGAGAACGGCGTTTCCTCCGGCAGCGGATTTCTCGTCAAGAGCGACGTGTCGAAACTGACGAAGAAGGACCGGGCGGAGATCGCACGACGGGCCGCCCACGGCGAAAAGATCGTATTTTAAGCGGGCGGGGAGGACCCCACCCGCAGAAAGGGGAGAGAACGACATGACGAACCAGAAGGCACAGATGGTGCTGGATCTGTTTGACGGGAAGACCAACACCACGACCCAGACCGGCAGCGGCCAGGATCTGAGCGGGGAGATGAAGACCTACTACTCCGACTACCTGATCGACCTGGCAGAGCCGGAGCTGGTACACGACCAATTCGGCCAGAAGCACCCCATTCCGCGCAACGGGGGCAAGACCATCGAGTTCCGCAAGTATGACAGCCTGCCCAAGATGCTGACGGCCCTGACCGAGGGCGTGACCCCGGACGGGCAGAAGCTGAGCATGAGCACCATCACGGCAACGGTGGCTCAGTACGGCGGCTACGTGGAGATGAGCGACATGCTGCTGCTGACCGCCATCGACAACAACCTGGTGCAGGCCACCAGACAGCTGGCCAGCCAGGCGGGGCGGACCCTGGACACCATCACGAGAGAGGTGCTGAGCGGCGGCACCAACGTGCAGTACGCCGAGGGCCAGGTGACGAGCCGGGCCGACCTCTGCGGCGGCTCGACCACGGACGCCAACAACCACCACCTGACCGTGGACGCGGTGCGCAAGGCGGTGCGGTACCTCAAGGTGATGAACGCGCCCCGGATCAACGGCTATTACGCGGGCATCATCCATCCGGACGTATCCTATGACCTCATGAGCGACCCCAAGTGGGTGAACGTGAAGAGCTACTCGGACCCGGAGGGGATCTACGAGGGCGAGATCGGCCGCATTGAGGGCGTGCGCTTCGTGGAGACGAGCGAGGCCAAGGTCTGGACCCACGCGGGCAAGGACTACGCCGGAGGAAGCACGGCCACGGCAGGCGCCCGCGACGTGTACTCCACCCTCATTCTGGGCGCAGACGCCTACGGCGTGACGGAGGTCAGCGGCGGCGGCTTGCAGCACATCGTGAAGCAGCTGGGTTCCTCCGGCACGGCGGACCCCTTAAACCAGAGAGCGACCGCAGGCTGGAAAGCAACGAAGGTGGCGGAGCGGCTGGTGGAGCAGTATATGATCCGCATTGAGACCTGCTCGACCTTCAACTCTTGAGAACGGGAGGTACTTACCATGAGCGAAGCAAAGACGAAGCAGGCTGCGGCCCAGGCTGCGGCGGAAGCCCAGGCAGAAGCCCCGGTGGAGGCCGGGGAGGAGCTGGTCTCCGTGCGGCTGTTCAAGGACAACGACAAGTACAAGGGCGACGTGTTCGTGGCCGTGAACGGCCAGAGCGTGCTGATCCGGCGCGGGGAGCGCGTGGCGATCAAGAAGAAGTTTGCCGAGGTGCTGGAGCAGAGCCTGGACCAGGACCAGCGCACGGCGGGCCTGATCGAGCGGGAGAGCCGGGCCTATGAAGAGGCCAAGGACAAGCTGAACTGAATCAGAAGAGCGGACGGCGCGGTGGAGGTGGCTCCGCCGCGCCGTTTCTCACAAGCCAAACAAGAGGAGGACGGCATGGAACGACGAACGATCTGCATTCAGGTGCGGGACTACCTGATGCAGCGGGCCGGGGAGAGCGCCGGGGCCAGCGGGAGCGACCGGGCGGCGGCACTGCGGCTGACCTTTGACAAGAGCTGGGCGGGGCTGACCAAGACCGTCTACTTCACGGACGCCAGGGAGGAAGCCTCCACCAGCCAGGTGCTGGGGCTGGGCGACCTGGTGGCGGGAGAGACGGAGACCTACGACGTGCCCATCCCGGCCAACGCCCTGAAGTATGAAGGCCGGGCCACGGTGACGGTGCGGGGCGTGGCCCTGGACACGAGCGGACAGACCGAGCGGGCCGTGACCACGGCGGCGATCCTGCTGAAAGTTTTGGACAGCAAGCTGCCGGAGACGGTGGGCGAGCTGGGCCAGGTGGAGCCCACGGCGGCGGAGCAGCTGCAGGCGGAGATCGACGGCTTGAAGGCCCTGTTTCTCACCTCGGCCAGCCAGGCAAAGGCCAGCCAGGAAGCGGCAGCGGCCAGCGAGACAAACGCCAAGGCCAGCGAAGCGGCCGCACAGGAAAGCGAGACCCAGGCCGCCGCCAGCGCCGCAGCAGCCGCCGGGAGCGCGGCCCAGGCCGCTGCCATCGAGACCGAGGCCCGGACACGGGAGGCGGCCCGCCAGGCGGCGGAGACGGCACGAGCGCAGGCCGAGACGAAGCGCCAACAGGCGGAGACGGGCCGGGAGGACACAGAGGCCCGGCGAGAACTGGCGGAAGCCGACCGCGCAGCGGCAGAGGCGGCGCGGGATCTCTGGGAGGACTATGACCCCACCCACGCTTACGTGCCCGGCAACAAAACGGCCTACCTGGGCAGCAGCTACCTCTGCATTGCCCCCGGCACCGGAAACGACCCGACGGACCCGGCGCACTGGCGGAAGATCGCCGCCAGGGGCGAGGACGGCAAGGGGACGGGGAACATGCACACCGACGTCTATGACCCGCAGGGGAAGGCACAGGACGTATTTGCCTACACGGACGAGAAGATCGCGGAGATCCCGACCCCGGACGTGAGCGGGCAGATCGCGGCGCACAACAGCGCAGAGGACGCCCACGCGGCGCGATTCGGTCCGTTTCTGCCGATGATCGGCGGGGGCGGGAGCGGAGAACTGGAGGACCTGCAGCTGCAAGGCGGCTGCCTGGTCAACGCCGGGGCCGGTTGGCAGGCCCAGCCGTTTCCCAGGCCCTTTGCGGGGGTACCGGCGGTGCTGCTGCAGCCGGTGGCCTTTCCGGGCTGGGCAGAGGTCAAAGACGTCACGGCAGCGGGCTTTTCGTACCGCCTGGTGAAGCCGGTGTACACGCCGGGCAGCCAGGGGAGCGTGACCACGGGGAGCTATTACACGGCCAACGGGAGCAGCGCCAACAGCAGCCACGCAGAGCACACGCTGGTGAGCGGGGTGACGCTGCCCACGCTGCCGAAGGCAGAGAACCAGGAGACGGCGGAGAAGATCACGATCTTCTGGCTGGCGATGGAAACGGAGGGAGAAGACGATGCTGGATAACGACATGATCGAGTTTCTGACGTATCGGAACGCGATGAAGAGCAACTATCGCAAGGGCGTGCACGCCCTGCGGTGCATCCTGAACAACCGGAAGCAGGCGGAGACCTTTGCCGGGAGCCTGGGCGGGGTATCCGTCGTGCTGGGCGTGAGCCAGCCGGACGGGAACAGCGAGGCGCTGCGGGCCCTGCTGGAGGGCAGCGCGGTGATCGACCAGGCGACGCTGACGTGGCTAAAAAACTGGTGGCCGGAGCAGTGCGGCAGCTGGGACACCCTGGCCGCCGACCAGGGCCGGTGCAGCGCCATTGCAACGGACCCGTTCCTGTGGGAGAGAGTCGGCGCAAGCCCCGTCGGGGCAGGCAAAATTCTGGCTGGGCTGGTGGGCCAGGACAGCCGGAATTTTGCGGCGATGCAGGCAGTAGCCAGCTCTGCCACGGCGATGCAGGCAGTAGCCAGCTCTGCCACGGCGATGCAGGCAGTAGCTGTCTCACCGGTAGCGATCGCAGCGATCTATCGGAGCGATGTGGCGTTGTCGGCAGTGGATTCGGAGGTATCTGCGGCCGCGACGTTTTACGGCGCGGACAGCGTTGCCATGGGCAAGGCTGTGGTGATCCTGGCGGGTCTTGACCCGGCAGGATACGCAGATATGAGCGCCGTCGCCGCGAGCGCGACAGCCATGAGCGCCGTCGCCGCGAGCGCGA
>OLFV01000850.1_pt1 | contig 33204 bp, 20 predicted proteins | sample 1605551 | NCBI WGS metagenome assembly OLFV01 (sample SAMEA3888922, study PRJEB22519) | human gut metagenome | biome: human gut; feature: human-associated habitat; material: faeces | place: Denmark | collected 2011 | reverse complement strand
TCCACATTTTACTAATTAAAAAATATAAAAAAGCAACCCTTTCTCTATTTTATGGCTTTTTGTTTTACACAAAAAAAGAATATAAAAGTATGGTATTTCGAGAAAATAATCGTACATTTGCATTTAGAAACTAATTTTCTGTGATTATGGCAAAGACAAACAATAGAATACTACCTGTAGGCATCCAGTCTTTTGAAGAAATAAGAAAGAAAGGATACCTTTATGTGGACAAGACAGATATAGTCTGGCAACTTGCCAACACAGGAAAAAAGTATAATTACCTGAGCCGCCCACGCCGCTTTGGAAAGTCGGTACTTATCGATACTCTTGGAAAGAAGGAACTCTTCGAGGGATTGAAAATCATGGATATGGAGAAAGAGTGGGTGAAGCGACCTGTTATCAGACTCGACATGAGTAGAGCAGGTGCTGAACCAGACACATTGCGTTCGTATCTCGATATTACTTTTGATAATATGGAGAAAGAATATAGCATTACTCCTAAACCTACAGCCCAACTGGCAGACCGCTTTGACGCAATTATCCGAGCAGCATTCATGCAGACTGGCGAGCAGGTGGCTATCCTCATTGATGAATACGACTCCCCTTTGCAACATTCATGGAATTCTCCTCATCACGAGAAATGCACCACTATCTATCGAGAAGTTTTCGCCATACTGAAAGCTAATGATAAATACGAGAAGTTTGTATTCATCACAGGCATCACTAAGTTTACACAAATCTCACTCTTTTCTGTGCTCAACAATCTGAGTAACATCAGTTTTGAACCAGAATATGCAGCGATATGTGGTATCACAAAAGCTGAAGTACTCGAATACTTCAAGCCAGAAATCAAGAAGTTGGCAGAGTATGAAGGCTGGACTTTCGACGAAGCCGTAGCGCAATTGACTGCTTATTACGACGGTTATCATTTCAGCAGAAGAAACATGGTAGATGTGTTTAATCCATTCAGCCTTATCAATGCCTTGGCAGATTCTGACTTAAAGAACTATTGGGCTTCGTCAGGAGCTACCTCTTTGCTTCCTAAGTTTGTGGATGATTTGGATATTAGATTAAGAGATTTCGAGAATTGCCCGATAGACTGTGACACTCTGGAGACCTCGGACGTGACTGCCGGCGGTGCTGAATTGTTTCTTTATCAGTCTGGGTATCTTACGATTAAGGGATATACAGACGGACTATACCTGTTGGACATTCCGAATTACGAGGTTCGTAAGGCTTTATATAAAATCGTACTTCCTACCATTACTATGCAAACGAATGCACAAGTATTGTCCACACAAAATATGCTCTTGCTCGCCCTCCAATTAGGCAACATACCAGACGCTATGAAATACTTGAAAGCCCTCATAGCCGATGTGCCTTATAGCAACAAGAAACTCGCAAGTATGGACATGGAAGAGCGTTACCGTCTCATTATGAGTACGATATTCAATGCAATCGGTTGCCGTGTGGAAGTGGAAAAGATGATTTCCACAGGAAGAATAGACATGGTAGTGGAATCTACCAATTACATCTATATTCTTGAACTAAAACTGAGAAATAACGGTGGAATCTCTGCCGCAGAGCAACAAATTTTAGCCAAGCAATATGCCGAACCATTCAAAGGTGTCAAGCAACATGTAATAGCTCTTGCCATCGAACTGGATGATATGGGAAAAGGATTGATTGGTTGGAAGGAAGTGCAGACGCAATAAATTTGTCTGGTCAGGCATAATACATAAGAAAATCAAGGACGGAAAAATAGAACAAAAAAGTAATCGCAAAGCTATTGTTTTGCGATTGCTAAGCTTTCACGTTGCAATAGCATAGTTATTACGTTGTAAAAGCTATGTTATTACCCTGTAATATCTATGCTTTTACCTCCTAATATTTATGCTTTTGCAATGTATTGATATTCAGTATGTTACAAGGTTGTTTTGTGGTGGCGCTCCTATGACGGAAAAATAGAACAATTTTCCACATTTTCTTCTGGCGAAAGATGATGGACGCAGGCTCCATAACGCTTAGCTTTTTTAGTTTTACATTTTCTTGTATCTAAGCCTGTAGCATCCTTTCGGCTTCTCATGTTTTCTCCCCAAAGAAAAAGAATGATAAGTATGTTTCACTGTTGTTCTCCACATTTTTTGGGGGAAATAAAGCAGATTGTCCCCACAAAACTTGTAGCACTCGATAAAAATTCCTATTTTTGCAAACCACATCGGGCTTGTTGGTTTATGGTTGTCGGTTATGGGTCGTTGGTTGTCTCGTTTTTGCATTCAACAAAACCCACAACCAACAACCCACAACCAACAACCCACAACCAATAACCCATAACCAACAACCACCAATGAAAGTATATACTAAGACAGGAGATAAAGGACAAACCTCACTCGTAGGCGGCAAGCGCGTCAGCAAATGCTGCGAGAGACTGGAGAGTTACGGCACTGTGGATGAACTAAATTCACATATCGGAGTGCTCATCACTTACTGTTCTGACCGTCAAGACATTGATTTTCTGACTGGAGTGCAGGCTAATCTATTCGTGGTAGGGGGCTATCTCGCCACCGACAATAGCGAAAAGGATGTGAGACAGGGCAATATCGTCACCGACGAAACGATTTCGGCTGTGGAGAAGGAGATAGACAGAGTGCAGGAACTGCTGCCTCCTTTGCGCCTCTTCATTCTGCCTGGAGGCTCAAGAGCGGCTGCCTTTGCCCACGTCTGCCGCACTGTCTGCCGCCGTGCAGAGCGCATGATTCTTCGCCTTGTGGAGACAGGAGCAGAGGTGAATGATAATGTTACGGCATACGTCAACCGCCTGAGCGATTACTTCTTCGTGCTTTCACGCAAACTAAATCAGGACAATAACGTCGAAGACACTGTATGGAGAAGATTATCCTGATAACTGGCGGACAGCGATCAGGCAAGAGTACATACGCTGAAAAGCTGGCTCTCTCGCTTTCATCACATCCCGTCTATCTCGCCACGGCACACATCTGGGACGACGAATTTCGGGAGAGAGTGCGCATTCACCAGATGCGACGCGGTCCGGAATGGACAAATATAGAGGAAGAGAAATACCTCAGCAAGCATGATGTCACTGGGTGCGTGGTGCTGATAGATTGCTGCACGCTCTGGCTTACCAATTTCCTGTCTGAGGATATGAAGGACATAGAGGAGGTGAAGAGGGAGGTTGACCGCTTTACCTCGCAGGATGCTACATTCATCTTCGTGACTAACGAAATCGGAATGGGGGGCACCAGCGCCAATGCCCTGCAACGAAAGTTTACCGACTATCTGGGTTGGCTCAACCAATACATAGCTTCTAAAGCTGATGAAGTGATACTGATGGTTTCAGGAATAAATGTAAAGATAAAATGATGACACACTTGACTCCGACTGATAAAAGTCTCATTGCCCCACTGCAGGACAAAATCGACAATCTCAACAAACCGAAAGGTTCGCTCGGCAGACTGGAAAGCCTTGCCCTTCAGGTTTGCCTTATACAGGGAACTGACACTCCTGTGCTGCGACATCCTTGCCATATCCTCTTCGGAGGCGACCATGGCATAGAGCGAGAAGGCGTCTCTTTCTCCCCCCGTGAGGTGACTTGGCAGCAGTTGAAGAACTATACCCGTGGTGGAGGAGGCGTGAATATGTTCTGCAGACAGCATGGATTTGAATTGAAAATCGTAGATGTCGGCGTGGATTATGATTTTAATCACGATGAGTTTCCACAGATTATCGACCGAAAAATAGCCTACGGCACAGAGAATTTCCTTCACTCTCCTGCCATGAACCACGAGCAATGGCAACGCGCAATTGCGGTAGGAGCAGAGATGGTGGATGAATGTTTTGCCAAAGGATGCAACATCATCAGTTTCGGAGAAATGGGTATAGCAAACACTTCACCTTCGAGCGTGCTGATGCACCTCTTTCTCAATATTCCACTCGACCAATGTGTAGGAGCAGGAAGCGGACTTTCCACAGAAGGAATACGCCATAAGTATGATGTGTTAAAACGATCTGTGGATAATTTCCACGCCACCAAGGAGGCGTCGTCTCCTTGCTCAGCCGAAGAGATATGCGCTTATTTCTGTGGATATGAGATGGCTGCGGCAATAGGAGGAATGTTAAGAGCGGCAAGCAGAAGGATGATTATCCTCGTCGATGGTTTTATCATGACTGCCTGTATGCTCGGCGCAAGGGCGATGGACGCCAACGTGATGGACTATGCCATCTTCGGACACTGTGGCGATGAGGGCGGACACCGCTTGATGCTCAATGCTATGGGAGCGGAGCCACTGCTCAATCTCGGTCTGCGACTGGGTGAAGGCACGGGTGCTATATGCGCTTTCCCTATCGTTCAGTCGGCCGTCAATATGATAAATGAAATGGATAACTTCGCTCATGCAAGCATTACAAAGTATTTCTAAGCGCATTCTTGCCGCACTGACCATGTTTACAAGGTTGCCTTTATGGCGACTTTGCAATATCGAAGCGGAATATTACAAGCAGGTAGTGCCGCTCTGGCCCTTGGCAGGATGGCTCACTGGCGGACTGATGGTGGGGATTTGCATCCTCTGCCAATGGATGAATATTCCCGTCGGCGTAGGCGTAGCATTGTGTCTGGCTGGCAGAATCCTCCTGACAGGAGCGCTACATGAGGATGGCTTCGCTGATTTCTGCGATGGTTTCGGAGGTGGAACGTCGCGCGATGGCGTATTGCGCATCATGAAAGATTCGCATATCGGCACTTATGGCGTGCTCGGACTCGTGATGTATTACCTTATTATATGGAATACACTCACGGTGGTGCTCGGAGAAATGGAGAGCGCAGTGGTGCTTGTGGTGGCTGATAGCGTCTGCAAACTGATAAGCTCCAGCATCATTTGGTTTCTGCCATACGCCAGAAAAGAGTCTGAAGCCAAGATACTCACCGTCTATTCACGCCCTTCTCTCATGGAGGTGGCAGGCAGTTTAGTATTCGGTTTGTTGCCTATGTGCCTGTTTTTCTCCCCCTCTTTCATCGTTCCTACCGTAGCATCAGCCATTACTGCCCTCCTGCTTTTCGCCTATATGCGCCATCGCATCCAGGGCTATACAGGCGATTGTTGCGGTGCCACATTCATTATCACAGAGGCAGTGTTCTATCTTGCTCTTGTGATAAATGGGAATATATAGTGAAAAGTGAAAATACGTTGGTGTTGTCTGGTTGTTTTGTGGTTTAGTTGTTTAGTTGATAGTCAAACTACAAGCGAACCCTACAAACAACAAAACCACAAAACCACCAAACAACAAAACCACAGTATTGTCTGGTCATTTTGTGGTTTAGTGGTTTAGCGGTTTTGCTGATAGTCAAACTCTAAGCGAACTCTACAAACAACAAAACAACAAAACAACCAAACAACCAAACAACAATATTAAACATTGATATTTTATTTCAACACCCCACCGACCAATGACCCCACTAATGTTAGTAGGCACAGGAAGCGACGTAGGCAAAAGCGTGCTCTGCACAGCACTATGCCGCATCTTCCTGCAAGACGGATATAAGCCAGCGCCATTCAAAGCGCAGAATATGGCACTCAATTCTTACGCCACTCCAGACGGCAAAGAGATAGGACGTGCACAAGCAGTGCAAGCTGAAGCATGCTCCATAGCCCCTCATACGGATATGAATCCACTGCTCCTGAAACCTAATTCGGAGCATACCACGCAGGTGGTGCTCAATGGTAAGCCTATCGGCAACCGCTCTGCATACGATTATTTCCGCAAGGAAGGACGCGAAGAACTGCGCAAAGCCGTCAATGATGCCTTCGACAGACTGGCTGAACGCTACAATCCTATCGTCATGGAAGGAGCCGGAAGCGTGTCGGAAATCAACCTTAGAGACTCCGACCTCGTCAATATGCCAATGGCAAGGCACGCCAATGCCGACGTAATCCTCGTGGCTGACATCGACAGAGGCGGCGTTTTCGCATCATGCTATGGTAGCATCATGCTCCAGACTCCAGAGGACAGAGCTCGCATCAAGGGCATTATCATCAATAAATTCCGTGGTGATTTGCGTCTCTTCGACAAGGGAAGAAAGATGATGGAGGATATCTGCGGAGTGCCAGTGCTTGGTGTTGTGCCTGTATTCAAGGATATTACAATCGACGAAGAAGACAGTGTCGAACTGGAACAGAAGCACCGTTCGCCTGCCGAAGGTAAGGTAAACATCGCCGTTGTACTGCTGAGGCACATCAGTAACTTCACCGATTTCTCCACTCTTGAGCGCGATGAGCGGGTCAATCTATTCTATACTTCTAACGTAGAGGATATTGCACACGCAGACATCATCATCCTTCCTGGCACTAAAGCCACTCTCGATGATCTCTATGAACTGCGTCGCAACGGCGTGGCGCAAGCCATAATACGTGCCCATAAGGATGGCAAAACCGTAATAGGAATATGTGGAGGCTATCAGATGTTGGGACAGGCTGTTCTCGATCCCGACGGTATAGAGGGCAGTGTTCCCGCACTTCCAGGACTTGGACTGCTGGACATAGAGACCACTATGACTGCTGAGAAGACCACACAGCAGGTGCATTTCTCTTTCGAAGGAAAGGATTGCGAAGGATATGAGATACATCAGGGAGTCAGCACCACCGAAGAGCAGATACTCAGACAGGGCAACTGCCTCGGCACTTACATCCACGGCTTCCTCGATAACGCACCTGTAATAGACAGCATACTGCGCCCTTACTGCACAAAAAAGGCGCTGAAGAAGACCATCAGCGCCAAAGATTTCAAGGATAAGCAGTATGACTTGCTGGCTGAACATATTAGAAAATACGTTGACATCGACAGAATTTACAAGATAATATCATGCTAAACGGACACGGAGACGACCTTCAACGATACAAGAACATCAGAATAAACTTCAGTTCGAACGTATATAATCACTTCAATCACGACGGACTGTTCGCTCATCTGGCTGCTTGTCTGCCACGAGTGGTAAACTATCCCGAACCTGCACCTGTCTCTCTGGAGCGCAAACTTGCCTCCATGCTCGACTTAAACCCTGCTGAGGTAATGGTGACAAATGGAGCTACAGAAGCTATTTACCTCATAGCACAGGCTTTTCAGGGTGCGGCGTCTTCCATTTTGCAGCCTACATTTGCTGAATATCAGGACGCTTGCCGTATGTTCGGACACAAATTGGATAGTGATGACGAGGATATGATATGGCTTTGCAATCCCAATAATCCTACGGGACTGACCATTGACAAGGATGATCTGCTCGCTATCATCAGCGAAAACCGCAATACCACGTACGTGATTGACGCAAGTTACGCCGCTTTCACGTTGCAACCGCTCATCTCTCCTGCGGAAGCGGCTCGCTATCCCAATATCCTCATGCTGCATTCCATGACTAAAGGCTTTGCCATTCCTGGTTTGCGATTAGGCTATGTCACTGCTAACGCTGCCTTATTGAATAAGGTAAAGAAAGGCAGAATGCCGTGGTCGGTGAACCAACTGGCTCTGGATGCTGGCGACTATCTGCTCGATCATGTGAGTGATTATCAGCTCGATATGCCAAAACTGATAGAGGAACGCAAGCGAGTGGCTGGAAAAATCGCTGAGATAGAGTCGATGGAGGTGATGCCTTCCGACTCTCACATACTCCTGTGTCGCACTCTCATCGGAACTGCCACACTGCTGAAGGAATTTCTTGCCTTAGAGCATGGCATACTGATACGCGACGCATCCAACTTTGAAGGGCTCGACTCTTCTTATTTCCGCATCGCTGTTCAGACGCCACAGGAAAACGATGAACTCATAAAAGCATTGAAGCAATGGAGCAAGCAATAGCATTCATCTCCTCACATATCCTGCTATCTATCCTCATTTGCGGATGGATAATGGACCTCTTGCTCGGTGATCCTGCACGATTGCCACACCCCGTGGTCTATATGGGCAAATGGATTAGCTTCTGGGAGCACCGCCTCAATAAGGGAATACACCGCAAAACTAAAGGTGCTATTTTTGCCATCGTAAGCATCGCGCTGGTCTTTGGCATATTCTTCGCCTTGTGGAAACTGCCAGAATGGATAGAGAATAGCACGTTATCTCCTATTCTTTCGGATGCAATATCTCCTGCTTTCTCCTCTTTCCTGCAGATAGTCCACGGCATTTTCTTCACTCTCATGCTCTTCTTCTGCCTCGCAGGTCACACGCTTCGCAAGGAAGTGCGCATGGTCTTTGAGGCCGTAGATGAGAGCTTGGATAAAGGAAGAAAGCAAGTGGGACGCATAGTGGGACGCGATACTCAGCAACTCTCAGCGCAAGAGGTGCGCACTGCCGCCCTTGAGACATTGGCTGAAAATCTTTCCGACGGCGTTATCGCTCCGCTATTCTGGTTTGCTATGCTTGGAGTGCCGGGAATGTTGGCATACAAAATGGTCAACACACTCGACTCAATGATTGGTTATCAAAACGAGAGATACAAGGATTTCGGCTGTTGGGCAGCGCATATCGATGATATAGCCAACTATATCCCTGCTCGCCTCACAGCGATTATAATGCTATTAGCCAACGCCTTGATGCGTCTTCGCATCTTTTCGCTCCCTAATCTCTTTGCTTTCGTATGGCGAAATGCACGTAATCACGCCTCTCCAAACAGCGGATGGCCCGAAGCTGCGCTCGCTGGAATACTCGATTGTCGATTTGGTGGCACCCACAATTACTTCGGACAAGCATTCTATAAGCCACATATTGGCACCAATCCGCGTCTATTAAACACCGAAGACATGAGGCTCAGCATCAGAGTTTGCTTCGTTGCAGAGGTGATAACTTGTTGTCTGGTTGTTTGGTTATTTGGTTGATAGTCAAATAATCAAACAACAAAACGACTAAATAACAAAACAACCAAATAGCAAAACAACCAGACAACCAAATAACATAAAAACTAAACAACAAAATAAAGCAATGGCAATAATAAAATGTCCAGAGTGTGGACATCAAGTAAGTGAGAAAGCACCCACCTGTCCAAGTTGCGGAGTGCGTATAGCTGGTAATATCATCCGCTGTCAGGAATGCGGACAAGTGTATTTCAGGGATGAGGCATTGTGTCCCGTATGTCATAATCCGTCACCGGTGATGAATAGACCTGTCAATATGGGTGCGCAACCTGCAGTTTCTTCTCCTGTAAATGCAGGTATGCAGGCAGCTAATGCTCAGCCTGCTGCTCCAGAGGCAGAGCCACAACCAGAAGAGAAGAAGAAAAAGAACTATGTGCCACTTATCATCAGTCTCATATTTGCCCTCGTAGTGGCTGGCGTAATGTGCTTTTATCTCAATGATGCAAACAAGCAGAAGGAGGAGCAAGCTTACGAATTTGCCATTGAGAGCAGCGATCCGATGGTGCTCCAGCAGTATCTTGACAATTACAAAGACTTCAATGAGGCACACCGCGACTCCATTCAGGCCCGCCTTGCACGCATTCAGCAGACCGATACTGAGTGGACTAATGCAGTAGTAAGCGGTACGCGTGATGCTCTCATGCAGTACATCAAGGATAATCCTGGTTCCATCCATGAGGGTGAAGCTCGCAATAAGATTGACTCAATAGATTTCAATGTGGCAGACAAAGCCAAGACCATAGATGCTTATCAGGCATATCTCGACGAGCATCCGGATGGAAAATTTGCTGACCAGGCAAAGAATGAGATTGATGGTATGAAAGCCACCACCGTACTGCCTGATGAAGAGATGATGATAAAGACAGCGTTCCGCAAGTTTTTCCAGTCTGTCAACTCCCGCAATGAGGACGGCGTAGTATCTACAATGGCTGGCACTATCACTTCCTTCCTCGGTAAGATGGGCGCTGGAGCACCTGAGGTTGCCGAATTTATCAATAAGCTCTATAAGAGTGATATCGTCAATATGAACTGGCACATCCTCGATGATTACGACATCAAGAAGTCTGCTGACCAAGATGGAGCATACAAGTATGACGTAGTATTCTCTGCAGAGCAGAATATAGAGCGCAAGGATGCTTCCCTGCCTAAGTATCAGAAGTATCAGATTACTGCCACTGTGGATTCTGAAGGTAAGATTTCTTCCTTCAATATGAAGAAGATGCAGTAAGGAGAAATCCCTGTTCTGATTTCTGAATATTTGAGAAAGCAGTTTTTAGAATATAAACTATTAACCCGAAAACCCCCACCGCACCGTGCAATACAAATGGCTTTTGAATAATCCTACGCCGACACTGATGCGTCAGGCGAGCGAGTTGAGCGAGAAACTCAGCATCGCTCCCGTGCTGTGTCGCCTTTTGATAGAGCGTGGAATCACTACCGAATCGGCTGCAAAGCGATTCTTCCGTCCTCAGTTGTCCGATCTCATCAATCCATTCCTCATGAAGGATATGGACGTGGCAGTCGATAGGCTGAATGATGCGATGGGACGCAAGGAGCGTATCATGGTGTTTGGTGACTACGATGTCGATGGATGCACGGCCGTCGCATTGGTATATAAGTTCCTGCGCCAGTTTTATTCCAACATAGAGTATTATATCCCAGACAGATATGATGAAGGTTATGGCGTAAGTCAGAAGTCTATCGACCATGCTTACGAGGCAGGAGTGAAGCTTATCATCATCCTTGACTGCGGTATCAAGGCGCATAAGCAAATCGCTTACGCCAAGTCTCTCGGCATTGATTTCATCATTTGTGACCATCATGTGCCAGATGAAACATTGCCTGATGCCGTGGCTATCCTCAATCCTAAGCGAAGTGATGACTCATATCCATTCAAGCATCTCTGTGGATGCGGTGTAGGTTTCAAACTGATGCAGGCTTTTGCCAAGAACAATAGCATTCCGTTCTCCAGACTTATCCCGCTTCTTGACCTATGTGCAGTCAGTATAGCTGCTGACCTTGTGGAAGTTACGGATGAGAATCGTGTCCTTGCCTATCATGGTCTGAAGCAATTGAATCAGAATCCTTCCGTCGGACTGAAGTCAATCATTGATATTTGTGCGCTGACAGGTAGAGAATTGTCCATGTCGGATATAGTCTTCAAGATTGGTCCGAGAATAAATGCCTCTGGAAGAATGGAGAATGGCAAGCTTTCCGTTGACCTTCTCGTCGAGAAAGACTATAATGTGGCTATTCAGGCAGCTAAGCATATCAATGAATATAATGACCTGCGCCGTGACATTGACAAGCAAATGACAGACGAGGCGAACGTAATCGTCGATAAACTGCAAAGTCAAAGCCATCGCTCCAGCATCGTCTTGTATGATGAAAACTGGAAGAAAGGTGTCATAGGTATTGTGGCTTCCCGCCTTACGGAAATACATTTCCGTCCTACAGTGGTGCTGACGCGTGATGGAGACTTCGCTACAGGCAGCGCACGCTCTGTTGCTGGCTTTGATGTGTATTCTGCCATCAAGAGCTGTAGGGACATATTGGTCAATTTTGGCGGTCATACCTATGCCTGTGGACTTACTCTCCGATGGGAGAATGTGCCTGAATTCTGTCGTCGTTTCCATGCTTATGTCGATGAACACATCGAACCTATGCAGACTGAGCCTACGCTCAAGATTGATGCGACCATAGATTTCCGCGACATCACCAAGCGTTTGTATCACGACCTTAAGCGCTTTGCACCGTTCGGACCTGGTAATTTGAAGCCTTCTTTCTGCACTATGAATGTCTATGACTTTGGCACATCCAAGGTGGTAGGACGCGAGCAGGAGCATATCAAGCTTGAACTCGTCGATTCAAATTCCAACACTGTCATGAATGGCATCGCTTTCGGACAGTCGGCTTCTGCGCGTTATATCAAGTCACGCCGCTCTTTCGACATCGCATATACCATCGAAGAGAATATATATAAGAGAGGTAATGTGCAGCTGCAGATTGAGGATATACGTCCTAATGAGGAATAAATTTATTTCATTAAGTAGGTAATCATGATTATTCCAATAATATTGATTCTCAAAATAATTCTGATTACCTGCTTATAGTTCATTTTTTTTGAAAGAAAATGGAAAGCATCAATCAGTCACTATCGCAGGAAAACCATCAGGAAAAGAGCGGAAAAGACTATGAAGCAATCCTTCGTAAGTATTTTGGATTCCCGTCTTTTAGGGGAATACAGAAGGAGATAGTGGAGAGCATAGGTGCAGGAAAGGATACTCTCGGACTGATGCCGACGGGTGGAGGCAAGAGTATCACCTTCCAAGTGCCTGCCCTTTCCATGGATGGCGTGTGCGTAGTGGTGACTCCCCTCATCGCTTTGATGAAGGATCAGGTGCAGCATTTGCTGGATAGGGGTATTCTTGCTTCAGCTATCTATTCGGGCATGGATCATGCCAGCATTCTTCAGGTGCTGGACAATGCCGTCTATGGTGGCGTGAAATTCCTCTATGTGTCGCCAGAGAGACTTTCTTCACCGCTTTTTCTTGCCAAACTGCATCACATGAAAGTATGCTTCATCACGGTCGATGAAGCGCATTGCATATCTCAATGGGGATATGATTTTCGTCCATCTTACTTGAAAATAGCCGATATTCGAGAGGAATTGCCTGGCGTTCCTGTGCTTGCTCTCACTGCCACAGCCACGCCTTTCGTGGTGGATGACATAATGCGGTCGCTACATTTTGATGAGCCTCGCGTATTTCGTATGTCGTTCAAGCGTGACAATCTCACGTATGTGGTCAGGAAAACGGACAATAAGGAGGCTGAATTAGTGCATATTCTGAAGTCTGTTCCTGGTTCGGCAATAGTATATACTCGCTCTCGACAGGGTACGAAAGATATTGCAAAGATACTATCTGGCTATGGTATCTCTGCCACTTTCTATCATGCCGGACTCGACTTCGCCGTCAAAGACCAGCGACAAGCGGACTGGCAGCATGATGAGGTCCGCGTGATGGTCTCTACTAATGCCTTTGGCATGGGTATAGACAAGCCCGATGTGCGACTTGTCATACACATGGATTGCCCTGATTCCCTCGAAGCTTACTTCCAGGAAGCGGGTCGTGCGGGTCGTGATGGCAACCGTTCCTATGCTGTCTTGCTCTACAGCAAGCATGACAGGACTAACCTTTTGGCGCGTGTCAGGGCTACTTTTCCAGAGAAGAAATACATTCGCAAGACGTATGATGATCTCGCTTATTTCTTCCAACTCGCCATGTATGATGGAGAAGGAGCGCATTATGAGTTTGATATTGACCGTTTCTGTCAGGTGTTCAAGCATTTTCCAACAACACTCAATGGTGCTCTCTCCGTACTTCAGCGTGCCGGCTATATAGAATATGAATCTGATCCTGACACTCATCCGAGATGTAAATTCCTCATACATCGTGATGGGCTCTATCAGCTTCATGGTCTATCGGAACTCGAAGAGAATGTGGTCACGGCACTATTGCGCTCATATTGCGGACTCTTTGCCGACCTCGTGTATATCGAAGAGCGCGTGTTGGCTCATGCAGTGGGAGTCTCTGCCGACCAGATTAGGCTGGTGCTCAAGTCTCTTTCCCAACGTAGAATACTGAAATACATCCCTCGTCGCAATGTGCCGATAATCTATTATCCCACACAGCGCATTGAGTCTGAGCGCCTCCATTTCGATAAATCCATATATGAAGACCTGCAGGAGAAAATGGAGGAGGGGATAAAGGCTGTCATAGACTATGCTGAAAGTGAGACGGAGTGTCGTTCCACTATGCTTCTTCGTTATTTTGGAGAGAAGGCAAAAGACGATTGTGGCAGATGTGATGTGTGCATTTCGCGCAAGGGTGGGGTAGCACAATCCAAGATAAACAATGCTAAAGACACGATTATAAAGGCAATAGAAGAAGCTGGAGGCTCACTTCTTATCTCTGCTCTAAAAGACATTCCAATGCCAAGAGCTGAACTATCATCTGCAATCGAAGCTTTACGAGAGCAGGGATTGCTTATAGTAGATGTGCCGAGGGTCGTGTTGGTAAGTAGGCAATCAAAATAATTTAGATTACCAGCTTAATCCTTGCTCGCTTGAATCGCTAATCCTTAATTTTACACTATGCTTTACCTCCTTCTAACTATTTTCACCATAGTAGAGCTGAACTGCGAAAATCTCTTCGACTGCCGTCACGACAGCCTGAAGAATGACCTTGAGTTTTGCGAGGGCGGGGCACGTAGATGGAATCCAAAGCGATATTGGCATAAGGTGAACAACATCGGAAAAGAACTAATCTCCTGTGGAGGAGAAGGAAAAGAATGGTACGTTCCCGACCTTATAGCCCTCGTAGAGGTGGAGAATGACTCTGTGGTGCACGACCTCACCCGCCGTTCCCTATTGAGAAATGCAGGATATGAGTATTTCATCACCAATTCTCCCGACCAGCGAGGCATAGATGTGGCATTGCTCTATCATCCCTTTTCCTTTCAGCCCGACACAGCCTACAGCATCAGAGTTACGCCACCTGATGGCAACCGACCTACGCGCGATATATTATATGTACGCGGGCGCGTATCAATGTCTGATGATAAGGATAGTCCTCTCCATGTGTTTGTGGTTCATGCCCCAAGCCGCTCGGGAGGGAAAAAAGTCTCTGAGCCGTATCGTCTCCATGTTTCCTCAATATTATGTCAAAGCATTGACTCGGTCTATACTGTCGAACCAGATGCCAATATCATCGTAATGGGCGATTTCAATGATTACTATACCGACAAATCCATAAGGCAGATAGAAGCGCACAAGATGAGAAATGTCTCGGCAGGAGTAAAGGGCACTCATGGAGCAGAAGGCACTTACCGCTTTAGAGGCGAGTGGGGAAGTCTTGATCACATCTTTCTATCGCATACATTGGCTGATGCTGTCGAAATAAAGTATTGCCGCATCCATGACAAACCATTCCTATGGGAGGAGGAATCCAAATATGGAGGCATTCGTCCGAAGCGCACCTATCAAGGTTTTAGATACAATTATGATGGTTTTAGCGACCATTTCCCTCTCGTTCTACGGTTAGAATATCCTTCTAAGATATGATTATTTGATATCATGAAAAAACGGATTGTAAGTAAAAGGCTACTTTCTACTTACAATCCGCTTTTTTATTTTCTTCGTCAAAACAAGTCTTTTTTGATATGGAAGAAGGTTATTATGTGACTAAAGATTGCCTTATGTAATCTTGTAAAATGGAAATAATGACCAATAGATAAGGAAAAATACCCTAAAATCACGTTTTTTACATTATAAAAACTGCCATACTGTAATGCAATAGCTTAGCTTTCATGCTGCAATATCATAGCTTTTACCTCCTGATATCATAGCTTTTACCATCCAATAACTATGCTTTTGCAATACAAAAACATAGAGAAAATTCGGTGATAGTGTAATTGTCTGATTGTCAGGGTGATATAAAAATACGTCAGAATCGCGTATTTTCGACCAAATCCCAATTCGTTTCCAAATTCTTTATTCTTGCCCGTCGGCAGAAATGCAAAGTGTAAGGAAAATGTGCTCTTTTGTTTACAATTGCGATATTGCCACTCTCATTTATCGGTATTCTTTATCCATTGTTCTTTTAGCCAGGCGCTATCTGTTGTCTTAGGACGTTTCGCTATAGCAAACGGCTTTTTAGCTCATGGTTATCCCTCTACTGCTTATATATCAATTATTTGCAATCAAAGCATTTTTTTTCATAGAAAATGTTTTTAAATTGAGTATTTTTTCATACTTTTGCAATGCTTATAGACGTTAAAAATGGAAATAGAACGGTAGAATTGTAGATATTTGATTGACATTGAGGCGATTAGGCGGTGGAAAGACTATCGCTTTCATTGTGTCGTTACATTACTTTTATTGAAAATAAAAACAAAAAGATATAAATACTAAGATGAGAAAAAATTTTAATTCCCTTGCTATCTTAGCAGTGCTGCTGACAGTATTGCTATCGGCATGTAGTACTCCTACTAACGTGAGCTACTTTCAGGACGTGGCAAACAACTGCACTCTGAAGCTTCCTGTGGAGCGTTCATTCCGCTTGAAACCACAAGACAAGGTCAACATTATCGTAAACAGTAAAGACCCATCACTTCAGGCTCTCTTTACCCTCACCACTGTAGGTACTACAACGCCTATTGGTGCTGCTGCTACACCTCTTACAGTGGCAGGTCGAGGTTCCACTTATTCCTCTTCTCCTATTGCATACACCGTGGCAGAAGATGGTACTATCGAGTTTCCTGTCATCGGAAAAGTGAAAGCGGCAGGCTATACTCGTCAGGATGTGGCAGAGAGTATTCGCAGAACCCTTATCAAGGAGAGCCTCGTCAATGACCCTATCGTGACAGTAGAGTATGTCAATATGAGTGTTTCTGTCCTCGGAGAGGTCAATCGTCCAGGCAGAATCAATATCTTGAAAGACCATTTCACCATCCTCGATGCCATCTCAGAAGCAGGTGACCTCACTATCAATGGCGTCCGTGAGAATGTTATGGTAATCCGCCAAGACGGTGATGAGCAGAGCATCTACACCGTAAACCTCTGTTCTGCTCAGAATATTGTGGAATCTCCTGCGTACTATCTCCAGCAGGATGACATCGTATATGTGAATCCTAATCCTAAGCGCAAGCGTGAATCCCTTGTCAGTGGCAATACTGCATTGACTCCTTCATTCTGGATTTCCGTGGCTTCGCTTCTTACTACCATTACCGCTCTCATCATCAAGTAGAGTCTGATGGCATAAATCGTAACCTTCATGTGATTCCGGTGCGTAATTATTTTTGCCCCACATGAAGTACTTGCGCAATAAAACAAGCAATCAATTAGTTAAAATGCAAAATAATCTGAACGAAACAGCACAGCCAATGCAGCCACAGACTGCGCAACAGGGCAATGAGATGTCCGTAAAGGATCTCTTTTATCTCTGCCTGGGCAAGTGGAAGTGGTTCCTCCTGTCACTCGTGGTATGTCTCTCGGTGGCAGTAGTTTATCTTCTTAGGACTCCTAAGTCATACACTCAGCAGACTTCTATCCTTATTAAGGAGGATGCAAAGGGAAAGTCTATCAACAGTGACATGAGTAAGGTGTTCAGCGATATGGGTCTCTCGGCTCCGAGAACCAATGTTTATAACGAATTGCTCACTTTGCAGTCCAATGACGTTGCCCTCAGTGTGGTCAAGCGTCTTGCCCTCAATGTCCATTATAATGCTGACGGCACTTTCCATAAGGATTGTCTATATGGCTCGAATCTTCCTGTAAAAGTTGATTTTCCTGCTGTGCCTGACGAGACCAGACTCTCATTTGATATAGACCTCGGAAATAATGATAGTTTCACGCTTTCCAACTTCAAAAAGAATGGTGAAAGCGTAGAGGGAACAGTAAGCGGTACTCTTGGCTACAAGATGCTGCTCACTCCTGTAGGAAGAATGGTGGTGAAGTCAAATAAGAGTAAGGGCTCTGTCACTGAGCGTCGCACCATACACGTCACACGTACTCCAGTCGAGGCTGCCAAGAAGACTTTCGTTTCCCGTTTTAAGGCAAACGTAAGCGACAAGAATGCCACGATTATTGACATGACTTACAACGATGTGTCACAGCAGCGTGGCGTAGATGTCCTCAAGACTGTTATCGCAGTATATAATGACAACTGGATTCAGGATCGTAACCTCATCTCTGTCAGCACATCAAGATTCATCAATGAGCGTCTTATCGTAATCGAAAAGGAACTCGGAAACGTGGACAGCAACATCTCGACCTATAAGTCTGCCAACCGAATCACGGACATTGCCCAGGCTAATGCCATGTATATGCAGCGTTCCACCGATGCAGATGTGCAGGTGCTGGAACTCAACAATCAGGTCTATATGGCGCAGTATATCCGCGATTACCTCGTCAACAAGAAGAATAATTTCCAGTTGCTCCCGGCAAACACCGGTCTGAAGAATGCCAATATCAATTCCCAGATTTCGGAATACAATAATGTTATTCTCCAGCGCAACAACATTGTGGCTAACAGTTCCGAGAAAAACCCTATCGCAGTGGAACTCGATAACCGTATCGCATCTATGCGTTCAGCTATCATAACTTCTGTCAACAATGAGATTCTTGCTCTCAACAATAGCATTTCATCTCAGCGCAGTTTTGCTGGAGACGCAACATCGAAGATTGCTTCCAGTCCTAATCAGGCTAAGCACCTCCTCTCTGTAGAGCGTCAGCAGAAGGTAAAGGAGAGTCTTTACCTCTTCCTGCTCCAGAAACGTGAGGAGAATGAGCTTAGTCAGGCATTTACTGCATACAACACTCGCATAATCAGTGCACCTCATGGCAATAATGTTCCTACAGCGCCTGTTACTCGTAATATCCTCCTTATAGCTATAGTGCTCGGTCTCGGCATTCCTTTCGCCATCATCTATCTCCGTGAGATGATGAATACCACTGTCAGAGGCAAGTCTGACCTCGATGGTGTAGTTTCTATTCCTTATATTGGAGAAATACCACAGTATTGGCGTAATGTTCCGGTAAGCAAGATTAAGTTCTGGAAAAAACAACCAGAAGAAAGGACTATTGTGGTAAAGAATGGCAACCGCGGCATCCTCAATGAGGCTTTCCGTATTGTAGCTACCAATCTTGAGTTTATGTTAGGCAATGAGTCTGGTCCTACTGTCTATATGGTCACTTCCTATAATGCAGGTTCAGGTAAGTCTTTCGTTGCGGCAAACCTTTCCGCCATCACCTCCATCCGCAACAAGAAGGTAATCCTTATCGACGGTGACTTACGCCATACCACGACTTCACAGCTCGTGCCGGGAGCCGAACAGGGACTCTCTGACTATCTCTCTGGTTGCGTCTCTGATTATCATGGACTTATCCGCAATATCGAAGCTGGTAACGGTGTCAGCGTTCTTCCTGTAGGAACTGTGCCTCCAAACCCTATCGAACTGCTCTCTTCTCCTAAGTTTGGAATGCTCATCGAGTCACTTCGCAAGGAGTTTGATGTCATCATCATCGACTGCCCACCGGCCAACATGATGGCTGATTCGACAATCATCGGTAAGTTCGTCGATAAGACCATCTTCGTGGTGCGTGCCGGTCTCTTCGAGAGAAAACTCCTCGGACAGCTTGAAGCTGACTATAAAGATGGCAAATTCAAGAATGCTTCACTCATTCTCAATGATACCAGCTCCCACAGCAGCTATGGCTATGGTTATGGTTATGGCTATGGTAAGGGCTATGGTTATGGCAAAGGCTATAGTTATGGCTATGCAGGTGACAACGATGAGGAATAATCATCGGGTCTTCCGCCCATTACTTAGAATATAATAATGTGGGTTCTGTAAATGTAAGATGGCGATATGGTTCCTTCTTTATAGAAGCAGTGTTGGCAGTTTAGATTTATAGAACCCACCTTCAAGGTAATTAAAACTTTACACTATGAGCAAAATTACCCCCCCCTATTCAGTCGAGAAGGCGAGCCTTCTGTTATCAAACGGTTAAAAATAATGAGTGGATTTTATCTTTTTCAGAAATATTTTTCCAGGTACGCCCTTCCTTATTGGATGATTCTCGTGGTGGACAGCGTGATAATACTGTTCTCCAGTCTGTTTGCGGCGTATCTTTTGGTGGACAATAGTTTCCTTATAGCAAACTTCTTCAAGTTTTGTGTTCTTGCTCTGGCTTCGCTTCCGTTTCTGTGGGTGTTTATGAAAGTGTTCCACACCTACTCAGGAATCCTGCGTTTCTCCAGTTTCTTTGACCTCTTCAGGGTCGTGATGGCTTGCCTTTGTGGCTCTGTTCTCTTCTGGAGTGTCTGCTATTTGTTGAAGGAATACGACGTATGGGAGGATATGCTCTCGCTCAAGTTGACGGCTTGCTCCGTGGCATTGTCATCTTTGTTCATGTGTCTTTTCCGCATGTCAGTCACCATGATGTATGATTTTATCAAGGAAAAGAGCAATGCGCAGAATATTCTTATATATGGAGTGAGGCAGGGAGGCATCGCTCTTGCCACGAGCGTGCGCAATGAGCATCCTGCACAGTATATCGTAAAGGGTTTTATTTCTCCAGACAAGAACCTCAAGAATCTCTATCTCCTCGGGTCGAAAATCTATTATGCTGACGAGGATGTCAAGGATATCATTGAAAGATATCATATCAGCTGCATCTTTGTTTCGCCTCTCTTCGTCAACGAATTTCGTAACAATGACGCTCTGGTGAAGACCATCATTGATGCAGGAGTGCATATTATGATGAAGCCTGAAGCTGAGGCTTGGGACGGAAAGTCAAGTCTTAGTCACAGACAGTTGCACGAAGTGGATATCGAAGACCTCCTGCCACGCGAAAAGATTGAGGTCGATATGGAGGCCATTGGAGCCATGCTTAGAGGAAAACGTATCCTTATCACTGGTGCTGCCGGCTCTATCGGCTCGGAAATGGCTCGTCAGGTGGCTTTTTTTGCGCCTGCCGAACTGGTTCTTGTCGATCAAGCTGAGACACCTATGCACGATGTTCGCCTCTATATGATGCGCAATTATCCAGAAATGGTCGCTCCTACCATCGTGGGTTCTATATGCAATCAGACACAAATGGAGGAGATTTTCCGTAAGCATAGACCCGAATATGTGTTCCATGCTGCCGCTTACAAGCATGTGCCGATGATGGAAGATAATCCAGCTATGGCTGTGCAGAATAATATATATGGTACGCGCGTGATAGCAGACCTTGCGGTGAAGTATGGCACTAAGAAGTTTGTCATGATTTCTACAGATAAGGCTGTCAACCCAACTAACGTGATGGGATGCTCCAAGCGTATTTGTGAAATATATTGTCAGGCGCTCAATAAGGCGATAGCTGATGGCTCTTATAAGGGTAATGTGGCGCAACCTACAACCAACAACCCACAACCCACAACCCAATTCATCACCACCCGCTTTGGCAATGTGTTGGGCTCTAACGGTTCGGTCATTCCTATTTTCAAGGAACAGATAAAGAAAGGCGGTCCGGTTACGGTGACACATCCTGACATCATACGTTTCTTCATGCTCATTCCAGAGGCTTGCCAACTCGTTCTTGAGGCAGGAACGATGGGACATGGCGGCGAGATTTTTGTCTTCGATATGGGTAAACCTGTCAGAATTGCCGACCTTGCTCAGCGTATGATAGACCTTTCACATGCCAAGGACGTGAAGATACAGTTTACTGGACTGCGTGATGGAGAAAAACTTTATGAGGAAGTGCTCTCTGAAGCTGAGTCTAACAGACCGACACCGCATCCTAAAATTATGGTGGCAAGGGTAAGAGAATATCCTTATGACCTCGCACTTCGGCATGAAAAGGAGCTCTATGACCTCTCATTTACTTATGATGATATGGCTATCGTCAAGAAGATGAAGGAGATAGTGCCTGAATATAAGTCGCGTCATTCTAAATATGAGACGCTCGACTAAAAGCAAGAATGCCATAATATCGCATGATTTAGTATCTGCGATATATGGCTTTCCTGTCTGATAGTCTGATTTTCATCCCTTTGATGTTATGATGGCAATATTCGTAATGTAACTATAAGTCTAACCTAAAAAATATGTTTCAACAATGAAGTCTATTGAAACTCTGTTTCTCAGTTTTGCAATGACATGCTGTATCTTCTCCTCTTGCGAGAAAGTGGATATGCTGGAAGATGGCGAAAACGATGCCCAGACTACTACGTCTGGCGTGACAAGGAATGTAAAACTCGTGGCTAAAGCGATTGATAATACTGATGTTGCTTATCCTCTGACTATTTATGCTTTCGATACGGAAGGCAATTACGTCACTTCCACCGTCATAACCAATAAGGATGACGCTTCTGCTACGCTGAAATTGAAGAAAGGAAGGTATCATCTTACTGCTGTTTCTCTCCCTTCTTCCTATGAGTCTTTGTCGTCGGTAAAGGATTGGAATGCAACTTTCACTATGCCTAAAAGTGGTTATGCCACAGAGCCGTTGATGACAGGCTCTGCTGATATCAATGTAACGTCTTCCGACCAGATTGCTCATATCTCTCTCGGCTATCGTCAGGCAAGTCTCTCTGTGACTATCAATGACGTGCCTTCATCGGTCACTTCGGTGGATGTCACTTTGAGTTCTGCATATACTGACATGACTCTTGCAGCCGATTTGAGTGGTAAAATGATGGTTACTGTGCCTTGTGTGAAGGGCGCTACTTCTAATAATGGCGCTACTTGGTCCACAGGAAAGTTCTATATTCTTCCTTCTGTCAATGCCCAGCCTTCCATTACCATCTCTTTCTCTGGTGGAACAACAGGTGATGTGTCTTATTCACATACCTATAATGCCAGTCTCCTTGCTGGAACTCCTTATAATTTCACGGCTACTTACAAAGGAAAATCTGAAGGTGGTGGAAATCCTTCCGATGATGATGTGACTATCAATACTGATATATCTGCCGGTAAATGGGCGGATGAAGTCAAAGAAGCATTCAATTTCGGACCAGAAACCGTACAGCCTGAGACTCCGTCTAACCCAGAATCCACAGAGATTACAGTCACTTCATTTCCAGATCAAGGCGAAATCTGGAACGGTCATGTCGTAGCTATTGTAGATGAAATATCAAAAAACGAATGTCAAGTAATGCTTATTTCTACTAAAGAGTGGAGTGGTGTTAGTAGTGCAATAGGTCAAAGACCAAATGAAGCAAAAGAAATAGCATCGCAATACGAAGAGAAAGGATTATCAGGATGGAGCATTCCAAATCGTTTGGATGCAAATGGTCTCCATAATCTCTATTCATATGATAACAACAGAGCATTGATAAACTCAGCACTTGAAACCTGTGGAGGAACGGGATTGATTCAGGTTTATGGCACTTCTGCCGTTCGTTATCTTTGCGAAGATGCCGAATATACCTACAGCTATAAGTCAGCTACTATCACAAAAGCAGGAGAGAAAACGACATATTACCTCCGTCTCGTCAAGTATCTGAAGTTTGTAAAGAAATAAAGCAGTGCATAATTCCACAATGCAGTACAGTCTTTGTGGGAAAATTGTAAATTGCAAAAAAAACAATGAATTAACAATGGCGTTGCAAAAGCTTAACTATTGCAACGCGATACCAAAAATACGCTTTCAAAATACAAAATAAAAAAAGTGCTCAGAAATTCACTTCCGAGCACTTTTTTTTATGTTTCAGCATCTTCGATGTTGATACAAAATATACTTGATTATAAGTTAATGGTTGCCGAAATAACTATAATGGTTGTTGTCAGGATTTACTACAATTTGCTCAACTACAATCTCTGGGTCAATCATGATGACTTTGAGAGTGTGGCGACCAGAGCTTATGCTTGGGAATGAGGCATCGAGCCAGCGGATATTATCAAATACTTCGCTACGTCTTGGCAACTGTCTGCCTTGCCAGAAGCCACTAAGAGCAAGCTTGCTACTTGGTGGCAATGCCTTTAATACCTTAGAACGTGAGATGTTTTGAGGATTATATTCGCTGAATGTATCTACGAGTCCACGACGTGCATCGATAGTTTGCATCGGTTGGTCGTCTATCTGTATGCCAATGCGCAGACCACGAGAAGGGTTGACATCCTGCGTAGGCAGGATGCCGATAGCTACAGTACCATCAGAGGTCAGGTCGATGTCGTATTCCAATGTAGCTCCGCTATTCTGTGCCAATACGTTATTGCTACCCATACATCCTTTGCCACGTCCGAGGTCAGGCAAGAACATCCATGTGGCATTTTTGCCTTTAGTGATACGGTCGAAGCGGTAAGCAGGAATGGAGTATTCATTTGTGGTAGGCTGATCTTTGAGAGCATAGGCTACATTGAAATCCAGGAAGCCACGTTGAGGATCATCGATAGGAGCCTTCTCTTTATATCCCTCTCTGACTACTTGACGCGAGAGAAGCATAGGATTAGTGTTTTCCTTCGGCATATACCAGTTGGTGTAACCTATATGCTTGTCCTGCATCATCTTATTCCATTTTCCATCAGCCATTTGGTGGTAGAAATCGCTGAGTTGCTTATCGCGAGCCATTAGTTGTTCTATCAGATTAGAATTACCACGCGTCGCGGCATTATATATCATGTGGACTCCTGCACTTGCCACTACTGGGTAATAGACCAATTGATAAAAGGCATCCTGAGCTTGAGCATGAATCTTGCTTCTTAGAATTTCTGCGCGAGCAGTCAGAGAAAGCCAAAGACTGTCAGTCATCTCCATTTCCTGCTTGTTGAAGATGCCTGGCACCTCAGCTTCTGCTTTGCGCCAAAGATTATATTTAGAATATTTTGCTATAAGGTCGGCAGATTCCTTAGCATATTCTTTCCCGAATGCAGAAGCAGTAAAATTCTCTAACCATGCCTGTTCGTCTCCAGCTTTCACGCCATCAGGATTCCAGGCATAATGCATTATGAAGTCGATAGGCACTTCCTTAGGTTTGAGGTCTCCTACATTGATAATCCAGATGCGGTCGATGCCTGTCTTGTATGCCAGATTGAGTTGCTCGCGCAGTTTCGGAATGGTGGTGGTGTTTACCCACCTGTCATTCCATGGTCCGCCATTCATGTCGATATGATAATATAGTCCGAGACCACCTTTGCGTTTGCGCTCAAAGTCTCTACCGATGCGTCGGATATAACCCCAGTTGTTGTCGCAAAGCAATAGGGTGACATCATCAGGCACGGTGAAACCTGCGTCATAATAGCGTTGCACCTCAGTGAAGATAGCCCAGAGTTGAGGTACGGCATCCTCTTTGCCATACACCTTTTTGATAATCTGTCGTTGACCTTTGATTACATTCTTCAGCGTCTTCATGTTGTCTTCGTCATCGCCTTTTCCCATAGCCACGTCACCATCGCCACGCATACCGATAGTTACGAGATTATCGAATGCTTTGTTGCGTTGCATACCTTCAAGAAAGAATTGGTCGATGCGTTTTTTGTTTGATGCATAGTCCCATGGTCCGATAGCGTTTTTGCGATTGACATATTCCCTGTGAGCACGCATCATAGGTTCGTGGTGTGATGTGCCCATGACAATGCCATAATCGTCAGCCACTTGTGGCGTCAATGGATCATCTTCATTGAATGCAGAAGCCCACATAGCAGGCCATAGATAATTGGCTTTCAGGCGTAGGATTAGTTCAAACATCTTGGCATACATCTTTGAGTTGATTCCACCAAAGTGAGTCGTAGCCCATTCTCCGAACGAAGGCCATTCATCATTTATGAATATTCCACGATATTTTACTTTCGGAGAAGGCTGAATGAATCTGCCATCATTCCAATATATATTGTCCTGATGCTTAACGGGAACGTCTGCCCACCAGTACCATGGTGACACTCCAATTCTCTGACTTATTTCGTAAATGCCATAAATGGTGCCTCGCTTATCACTACCAGCCACTACGAGGTTACCGTCCACTATGTCGATTAAGAACGATTCCCATTGACCTTTTACTTTGCTAACGTCAAGTTTTCCTTGCTTTACGAGAGTGTCAATGATATGGCTTTTACCAATGGTGCCGACTATTATATTGCCATTGTTAGCATTTTTTTCATGCTTGACTACTGCTTTTTTGCCACATACTTTGCGTACATCGTCGCCGAGATCATTTGCTGCACGGATTACTCCTTTCCAATCATTTTTGTCAATGATGATTGATGCAGTGTTTCCTTTTTCTGCTATGCAGAATGATTGAGCTTGTACTACCGTTATCCATATTAGGATAAGGGAAAGGGTCATTATTATTTTTTTCATTTGTTTTTGTTTCTATTTATGAGTTAGAGAATTCTATTGTCGGGCGGTAATGTGCCTGATGCTGGGACTTTTAGCCACAAACCAACAACCGACAACCAACAACCGACAACCGACTAAACTACCAAATCACTTTACCATTATTTTCCTTGTCTTGCCATCGGAAGTGCGGATGATGTTGAGACCACGCTGCAATGACTGTCGTCTTTCACCACCTATGCCGTAGATAGTCATGCTCTGAGAACCGTCAGCGCTGACGATGTCTATACTACTTGGTATCTTAGATTTGAGGACGCAGCATTCGAGAAGCAGAAATTCGTGGTATCCACCAGTGGTACTTACATCTTCAAAGCAGATGATGTAGTCGCCTTTCTCTGAGATAGAGAATGGAAGAGAGAATGTCTGTGCAGAGGAAAGGTCAGATGATGTATATCCGTTAGCATTCGGTGTTGCAGTGATAGTGCCACTCTGAGCAATGACAATGCCGTCAGATGTCATTATCTTCACCTTATACTGTGGAGTATTTCTCCACGCAGCAGTGGTGAAACCTAAATTATAATCGCCAGGTTCTAAAGAAAGAGGATAGTCACTATGTCGTCCATACTCAGCGCTATTGTTACGCCAATATATGGCTTTGCTCTGAAAACCATTAAAACCGCTCATTGTTCTGCTACCATTAGTATAGGAATTAGGATATTCATGCACATCATTGTTTTCCTGAATGCAACGCCATCCAGGAGGCAAAGTTCCAGATTCTGTGCTGCTGAAATCAAGCCAATATGTAGCGTCCAATTCATTGATATTGCCAAAGACCGGCTGTATAGTCACCTGATCGTCTGGCATTACGAAAGTGATTGTCTGATTTGCTTCATTATAAGAATCTATGCTGAATGTGGTGCCATTAGTGAAATGCACACCGTTTACCATGCGCAATTCTTTCAGGCGGTAGCCATTATCGCAAGAAATGTGGAGAGTAACAGTCTCTCCCTCAGTTGCCTCGCTGATGTCAGAAGTGATAACGCCATGCTGCGCTTTGCGAATATTGATGGCGTAGCGTTCTGCATCCATGTCTGCAGGGGTATAGATAATCTGGTCAATATAGACTGGGAGACCATCTGTGTTAGTCACAATCAATTTATTAGAACCAGATTTCAGAGTTGCGTCAAAGGTGGTCTTGCGCCATTCGCTGCTGGCTGTTTTCTCTATGTCAATCATTGTGGTGTTGCCATTGACGATGGCACGCATCTTTCCCTTCTTAGGAGAATTGGAATAGCGTATAGAGATACGGTAAATGCCACCATCCTTTATGTTCAACTGATGGCGCAGAGTGGCGGAAGTGTTGTTTCCCATCTCTACGAAACCATTACCAGCAAACTCCACAATGTCAGGGAAATAGTCTCCGTAAGGATTTACTAATCGTATTCTGCCAATGTTCTTATAGTCCATATTCTCAGCTTCTACGATAATCTCCCCATGATAATCTTCTGGTTGCTTAGGTAATGGCAGAACAACAGGCATTGGGCAGTCAGTCCTGCGGTCGATGGCATTGCCTTTACAGTTGACTGAAATATTGATGCCTCCCAAGTGGTTGACAGTAAGTGTATAGATACCAGTAACAGGATTCCATTCTGCCGAGGCATTGCCTTTAGCCAATTGCCCCTTTTTGATTGTAAAAGAAGGCTCTGCAGAGGCTCCAGTGATGGTAATAGTCTCGGTCACTACCGCAGTGGAGTCAGTGCGATAATTGTTAAGATAGAAATCAATATGGTCGCTATACTCACGCACAATGCCACTACCGAGCATTCCTAAAGTCATGGTTAATGAGTCGCAGGAGTTGTAGAGAAGAGGCATTTTGCCAGTGGCTGTACGCTTATTGTTCAAATATGTATAAGGAGTATATGTGATAAGTTGGTTTTGTACGCGTGATACGAAAAGGTCCCCACTTGACATCTTTGGGTAATACTTATCGAAAAGAGCTGTTTTCGTCTTGATATTTTCCCAATTTGACTTTGCTGTGGCGCGATTTATCTTCATCGGAATCGTCTTGGCGATGTCGTCATACATTTCTATGCAGAGAGGGATAGTGCGGTAACGTCCCGTCTTCTTGAAGTAACATCTGTTCTCCATCCATTGTCCGTTGCCTGGGTTTGTAGGGTCATTTTGCTTGTATAAGCCATCATAGAGACTGCCCCAAGAAGCATATTTGTCTTCATCACTGCCAGAAGAGGTGTTGGCAAGTATGGCGATACGTGTGCTATCCACCACTTCTTTGCGTGTAGGAATATATAATGTACCGTCGATAATCTTTCGAAACATATCTATCCACGCACCTCGGAAACCATCATAAACAGTCCAATTACGACGTGTATAACCATCTACAATGGAATTGTTACTCTCCTTGAAACATTCATCAGAAATGGTTTCAGGACCGTCCCAGACGGCTCCACCGTTCACACCACATTGTTCCATTACTGTGCCGATGCCAGCAGCAATAGGATATTTAGCTTTATTATTGCCAAGAGCACTATCCATAGCACCACACCACCCACAACGGTCGTAGCGTACACCGTAGTTTTTTGCCAAACCACTAATAAATGGCGACAAAGTAACACTCTCGGCATTGTAGAAACACCAAGGTTGGGTATATTTGTAAAGCCAAAGTATAGCCTCTGGATAGTCGCGGCATGCTTGAAGCAAATCCTGATTTCTCTTCATCATTCCAACAGGACTTAAGCCGTGGCTCCAGATGTTTCCGCAGAATGATATAGTCAAGAAGCCACCATATTTGTGTGACATTTTCACAAGGTTGGCAAACAAAGCTATCTGTCCCACCTGTGTGGCAGATCCCATATCAGTCTCATCGAAGCCCCAAAATTGTTCGGCAAAGTTCCAACCTAAGAAATTGGGATAATGCTTGAAGAAATACTCAAACGTCTCAAGGTCGTCCACTTGCAGATGCGTGCGTCCTCCAGAGGCTGGTTGACAACTAAACCAAAGCCCGTTGAGCTGACAGATAGAAGCCCATGATTTGTAAGTTCTCACTGCGCTTCGTGGCATCTTATAGACATTCTTCTCCTTGTCATATTGGCATGAAAGGCTCAGATTCATGCATACCCAAGGCTTAATGTCATCAGGAATGAGATTGATAATCTTTTGTGGATCGGCAGCATTCCATACGTCGATATGTACAATCCACAGAGGATGTTCATTGTCAATGGGACGACGTTGTTGTGCAGAAGCAGAAATGCATAGGCATAATATGCCTGTTAGGAAAATAATTAGTCTTTTCATTGTTTCTTTTAGTAGTTTTGATTTTTGTCTGCAAAGGAATAAAAAAAACATGCAACATCAAAAGAATTTTGTTGCATGTATATTGGAAAACGTCTCAAACTTTTGAAATTGAGAGAGTTTGAAATGAAGAGTCCGTTAAATGAAGAATGCAGAATGAAGAATATTCTCCATTCTTCATTCTTCATTCTTTTTTTCTAAGAACTCTTTAGGAGATAAACCGAAATGAGTCTTGAAGGCAGTAGAGAAATGAGCCTGATCTATGTAGCCTACTTTGTCTGCTATCTGCGAGATGTTGACCTTGCCTTCGCGTAACAGACGAGCAGCTTGATCCATTCGGATATTGCGAAGGAAGCGACCTGTGGAGATGCCTGTTATTTCTTTCATCTTGCGATGCAGTTGGGCGCGACTAAGACCGACATCAGAAGCGAGAGTATCGACATTATATTCAGGTGATGACATATTGGCATTGATAGATTGCATGATACGATCCATAAGGGCTTCATTATTACCCTTTACCTCAATATTCTCTACGCGTTCTTCCTGCTTCAGTGCACCACTGAATTTACCTCGTAGCCTACGTACGTTGTCGATGAGATTGTCTATCTGAATATGCAGTTCATCCATACTGAAAGGTTTTGCAATGTAAGCGTCAGCTCCATTCTTCAGACCTTCCAGTTTATGCTCTATTTCTGCTTTTGAGGTAAGCATAATGACAGGCAACTGCGAGATATTCGGATTCTCCTTGATGCGTTTCAGCAGGGTAATACCATCCATTTCTGGCATCATAACATCGCTAATGACAAGGTCATATTGCCCAGTAAGCAAGCGTTTGAGGGCATCTTTCCCGTTAGGAGCGTGCTCAAACTTATATTTGTTGCCTAATTCTGCAATGATATAGTCGGCAATCTCTGCATCATCGTCAGCAATAAGAATACTGAATTGACTATAAGTTTGCTTGACATTATGGGTAGAAAGGACCTCTTTTGCAGGAGTGTCATTGACTATTTCTTCTGCTTTTAAGTGTCTATTCCCCTTTGGAATCGTCACGACAAAGCAAGTACCTTGCTCACTATCGGTACGGTTTCCCACCTTTATCAGTCCTCCATGCATTTTGACAATGCTCTGACTAAGGTTTAAACCTATTCCAGTGCCTTGCATACCGATGCTATCAGCGTTTGAGCCTTGGTAAAAGCGGTCGAAGATACGTTTCTTGTCAGTATCTTTAATGCCCATTCCATTGTCGATTACCATTATTTCAATCTCTTTTTCCAATTCTCTTAGCACCACTTTGACCATTCCGCCATTGTAGGTGTATTTGAAAGCATTGCTCAAAAGATTGCTGATTACTTTATCGAAATTCTGACGATCTATCCATGCCAACACATAATCCTTATCATGCTCGAAAGTGAATGTGATATTGCGTTGGTTGGCATTATATTGATATAGTTTGCAGATGCTGGCGATAAATCCTACCATATTGGTCTCTCGGCATTGTAATCGCATCTGTTTCTTATCTATTTTGCGTTCATCGAGAATTTGATTGACGAGAAGCATCAATCGCTCAGCGTTGCGGTCGATGGTCTGAATAGATGGTTGGAGAACGGATGTGCAGAACGATTGGATTTCCTCTGTAGTCTTCAGATTATCCAAATCCGTAGTCTTCAGTTTCTTAATAGGCCCCATAATCAGCGTAAGAGGCGAGCGGATATCGTGTGTGGCATTGATAAGAAATTTCATTTTATCTTCATCAAGGCGATGACGCTCTCTGCGTCGCCATGTCATAGCTATATACATTATTATAAATATAAGGGCAATGACATAAAAGATGTATGCTGTAGTGGAGCAATACCACGGTGGTGTGACCTCGATAGTAAGCGAAGTGACAGGAGAATAGATGCCTAAAGCAGTGGCTCGCACATCAATATGATAAGTTCCAGGTTGCAGACGACTTAACTGTATGCTATTCTGACCCTCTGAGTTGGCCATCCATTTACCTCCATTTATGCGGTATTCAAATACAATGCTTGCAGGATTGTTAAAGTCGAGTAATGAGAACTCCAGAGCAAGGAGATTGTCAAGATAAGAGATTGTGAGAGAAGAAGAATTGGACGCAAAAGGCTGTGACTTGCCTGCTATAAGGAAATTAGTCAGGACTACTTTGGGTAATGAAGTGTTACTACCTTTCACTTGGTGTGGATCAAACACAGTCAGCCCGTCATTGTTTGCAAAGCAGATGCAACCATTGGACGCTTTTAGTCCAATACAATTGATATATTCATGTGAGGTGAGACCGTACCCACTGACATGACCGATGTATTTGTGCCTCTTTTTGTCGTATTGCCAGATACCCATAGACGTGGCACACCATAGGTTTCCATTTTCATCTTCTGATATGTAGCCCACTACTTTGTCGGTCAACCCACCAGCAAAAGGTGCTACGTCTCCAGTCTGAGTATTACATATATAGAGTCCTTCGGCTGTGCCAATCATAATATTGCCGTCGCTTGTCTCGCATATAGAGAAACACAATACATCGTTTAGAATGTTATTGCGATTCTTAAACTGACGGAAACTATCCGTTTTTGGATTATAACATGATATGCCAGATGATGTAGCAAGCCATAGATGACCGGAATGGTCGAATGTCATTGCCATTACCCAATCGTTGCATAGCCATCCGTTTCGTTCCTTTTTCTGTGAACTATTGATATTGCGAATTTGACGGGTGGTAGGGTCGAAGATGCAAAAACCGCGAGAAAAGGAGGAGATATAGAGTTTTCCATTGTCGTCGCTTGTCATACAGTGGAACTGATCGCAATCGAAAGAACACATCTTCTCGCTATTCCCATTGACTGGATTATAACTATAAAGGCTATTTCCTGTGCCTAACCAATATCGCTTTTGCCCATCTCGATATATACATTCGGCAGAAGAAGGGGCTGAAGGATGCGAAATAATGTGCCCATTACGGTCAAAACCATAGACACCATTGCCCTGTATTGTGCACCATATTACGCTATTATCGCCTTCACATATAGATGTGACAGTCGAACTTAGATTAACATTTTGTGCCTTAAAGCTCCATGATTGAAATTGTTGTGCTTTTCTCTGTAACATAAGTAGTCCGCGAGAATGGCATCCCAACCAGATATTACCCATTCGGTCTTCCGTGATAGCCCAAATCTTTGCGGAGTTCAAATCGAATCCTTCTGTATGGATTTCTACACGCTCCATCTTTTTGCTGTTGGCAGACAAACGGAAAAGACCATCTCCACGAGTGCCCAACCAGACGTTCTTATGCCTGTCAATATACACACTTTGAAATATGACATCAGGATTTAATGCTTTCACATCGAAGTCTGCTACAGAAAGTTTATCATTACGATAACTATATATACCATTCAGACAGACTATCAATATCTCATCACCTCGCTCTGCAAAATCTACGACAAAACCTAAATCAGACTTCATGCGGCGTAGTCCATTCTTACCTTTCATCGTAAACAAATCGCCTGAGGAACATTGCCAAAATCTTCCCTTAGAGTCTGATAATGTATTGTTGACAAAGTGTATAGACGTGTCGCCCTCATCCCAATGTACTAATTGTGAATTGCCATCGAGTACGTAGTTACCATGGTATCCGCTTGTTCCTACATATAGTCGACCGTCAGATAGTTGTCCGATTTCTGTAACACGAGGCTTCGCACCATCCGCAAAAGGATAGTGTGTAAATCTTCCAGTGGTGTGGTTATAGCGGTCCAAACCTTTTGTAGTGCCAATCCACATATTTCCCTTCTTATCACAAAATAGAACTCCCACGATGTTGCTACTTAGCGTAGTAGTATCATTCCGCTGGTGAAGGAAAGTAGTAAAGCGATAACCATCAAATCTGTTAAGTCCATAATCTGTAGCTACCCATATAAAGCCTTCTCCATCTTGGCATACATCATTTATCAATCCACTACTGAATTTGCTTGATGGTATAAACCATCCTGTCTGGGCTTCTATGACAAAGGATATAAAACAGAAATATAGAAAGAGAATAGTTCGTTGCATTGTTTAGGTTGTTGTATGTTGTATAGTAGTTTTATGGCGTAGTATAATTGGGGTCTGCTGAATTAATTTTTAGTCACAGACAGAGGGTAGCGGACGTAGCCCCTC
>OLFV01000844.1_pt1 | contig 33373 bp, 26 predicted proteins | sample 1605551 | NCBI WGS metagenome assembly OLFV01 (sample SAMEA3888922, study PRJEB22519) | human gut metagenome | biome: human gut; feature: human-associated habitat; material: faeces | place: Denmark | collected 2011 | reverse complement strand
CTGCGCGCCGGTCGGCGCGGTGTCGGAAGCCCCGAATATCTTTCTGACGGCGGAAAAAAAGCCCATGTGAGTCTCCTGCGCACAAAACGGAATGTGCCTTGTTCATGATATCGCGGCGCCATGCGCGGCGCGTGACGCCATCCTACCCCGCCCGGCGGAAAATTGCCACAGGGCCGCCGCCCCGGAGTCCGGCTGACTCCGCAGCCGGTTCCATGCAAAGGGCCGGGATTGCTCCCGGCCCCTTGTCGTTCATGCGGCATGCGCTCCGTCTACACGATGCCGTGTTCGCCGGGGCGCTCGTAGTCGTCGTTTCTCTTCTGCGCCGAGCAGTACATGTCCACGCTGCCGAAGGCGCGCAGCACGGGGCTTGCCACATAGACGGAAGAGAAGGTGCCGAACAGGATGCCCAGCAGCAGCGTCAGGGAGAAATCGTGGATCACGCTGCCGCCCAGCACATACAGGCTGATGCAGGTCACCAGGGTCGTGCCCGATGTCAGGATGGTGCGGGCCAGCGTCTGGTTGAGGCTGCGGTTGATGATCTGATCCATGGTCGGCCTGGGCCCGCCTTCAGGAATGGCCTTCAGGTTTTCACGGATGCGGTCGTACACGATGATGGTGTCATTGAGCGAATACCCCACCAGCGTCAGCAGCGCGGCGATGATGTTGAGGTCGATTTCCCGCCCCAGCACCATGAGCAGCCCCAGCGTGGTGAACACGTCGTGCAGCAGGGAGATGATGGCCCCGAGAGCGAAGTTCAGCTTGAACTTCCAGGTCAGGTATACGGTAATGGCCATGGCCACGGCCACGCCCCACAGGCGGTTGTAGCCCGTCCAGCCGATCAGTTCGGCCAGCCAGCCCGCGCCGTAGACCACGCCCCACATCAGCACGGCCATGGCCCCGGCCAGCATCCAGCTGTGTTCAAAACGGCCGGAAATATATACCGTGATCAGCAGCACCGAATAGAACAGGGCTTCCACGGCCATGTTGCGCAGTTCTCCCCCCACCTTGGGGCCGACCATCTCCAGCCGCTCGATGCCGGCAGGATTGTCCGGCATGCTCAGCCTGAGCGCCTCGTTCACGTCGTTGCGCAGGTTTTCCGTCGCACCTTCCTTGTTCACGGAAAAGCGCAGCAGGTAATTGCGGGAGTCATCGCCCACCTGCTGCACGGTCAGGCCCGGCATGTCGATATCCGCCACGGCCTTTTTGACCGCCTCGTCCTCCACGGGCCGGGTAAACTGGATCTGCACCATCACGCCGCCCGCGAAGTCCACGCCGTAACGCAGGCCGCCGTTCATGAAGATGGCCACCAGTCCGAGCAGGATGACCACCGCGGAAAAGGCGTAGGCGTAGCGCCGCACGCCCACGAAATCAATGTGTGTCGTATGTTTCAGAATAGCGAGAGCCATGGGTACTCCGTTACACGCTGATGCGTTTGCCGCCGTTGCGCTGGATCCAGAACTCGAACACGGCGCGGGAGACGAAAATGGCGGTGAACATGGAAGCCACGATGCCGAGGGAAAGCGTCACGGCGAAGCCGCGGATGGGCCCGGTGCCGAACTGGTACAGAATGGCCGCCGCGATGATCGTGGTGAGGTTGGAGTCGGTGATCGAGATGCTGGCCCTGCTGAAGCCGGCCTCCACGGCGTCCCGCGGGCTGAGGCCGAGTTTGAGTTCTTCCCGGATGCGCTCGTAGATAAGCACGTTGGCGTCGACGGCCATGCCGATGGTCAGCACGATGCCCGCGATGCCCGGCAGGGTCAGGGTCGCGCCGAAGGCGGTCATCCCCGCCATGAGCAGGGTCATGGTGAAGCAGAGCATGATGTCGGCAATCAGGCCGGACATGGCGTAATACAGCGGCATGATGATCACCACGGCCAGCGCGCCCACCAGGGCGGCGAGAATGCCGCTTTCAATGGACTCCTGCCCCAGGGAGGGGCCGACGGTGCGCTCTTCCAGCACGGTGACCGGCGCGGGCAGGGAACCGGCCCGCAGCACCACGGCCAGATCCTGCGCTTCGGCCAGGGTGAACCTGCCGGTAATCACGGCCTTGCCGCCGGAAATGCGGCTCTGGATGACCGGCGCGGAATAGACCTTGCCGTCCAGGACGATGGCCATGCGGCGGCCGAGGTTCTCCCCGGTGATGCGCTCGAAGATGCCGCCGCCGCGCGAATTGAATTCCAGGGCGACATGGATCTGCCCGTTCTGGTCATACTGGGGGCGGGCATTGGTGATGGTCTCCCCGCTCATGAGCGGCTGCGAGTCAAGCACCAGCGTGCTGCCGCCCGTGCCGTCCTTCTCCACATAGGGGAAAAGCGCCGTGCCGGGGGGCAGCATCAGGCCGGACGGATCGACATCGTCCCGCACCAGATGAAATTCCAGATGGGCAGTCTGCCCGACAATCTGAATGGCGCGCTCGGGGTCGGTCAGGCCGGGAAGCTGCACCTGCACCTGATTGTCCGACTGCTTGCGGATATCGGGTTCGGCCACGCCGAACTGGTCGATACGGTTGCGGATGGTGCGCACCACCTGATCCAGAGTCATGTCCTCGGCCTGTCTGCGCGCCTGGGGCGAAAGCCCGATGGCGTAGACCCGGCCAAGACTGCCGGATGAAGAGGATTCCACGGCGAGATCGGGGTAGTACGCGCGCAGCATGTCCTCAAAGGCGCCGGCCTGTTCCGGCCTGGGAAGCACCACTTCCAGCAGCCCTTCCGCATCAAGGCGCGGCTTGAGCATGCTGATCCTGTCCTCCAGGGCGCGCTCGCGCATGTCCTGCCCGGACGATACCAGATTGTTCTGGATGGCTTTTTCCACATCCACGCCAAGGGTCAGATTCATTCCGCCCTTGAGATCCAGACCGAGATTGATGCGCGCCTGCGGGAAGAAGCGCGCCAGGGCGGTCTGTCCCACCTGCGGCAGATTGGGCAGGGCATACCACAGCGCGGCCAGAAACACGACAAGAGAGAAGGCGAGGCGCCAACGCACAGCTTTCATTAAAAAATTCCTTTACAGTATGAGAGCATCCTTGTGATTGAACGTGCCTGCGGGCCGGCCCCATGTTCCGGCACACAGGCGTCACGCTCCCGCGGAGCGTGACGCCGCAGGCGGGCTGCGGCTGCTCCGGCGTCGCTGCGGAGCCTCGCTCCGCCCGGCTCCGGGAGCGTCTTCAAAACAAAAACGCCCTGAAACGGTTTCCCGCTCTCCGGAGACCTCCCGACGCGCGCCCCGGACACGGGCGGCCCTCCCCTGAGAACGGCCTGCCTGATTCCGCCGGAGCCCCGGAACATCTTCAAGGTAAAAATGCACCCGGAGCCGGACGGAACGAGGCTCGTTTCCGCCCCCCTGCGCGCAGGGCGTTCCACACCGGCGGTCGGACGCCGCGGGCTGAGCGCGGCTGCTCCGGCGTCGGGCATGAAACCTGCAAGGCGGAAAGGAGTCCTGTTCGGCAGATATTGAATCGAAAAACGCTCTACTTGCTGTTTTCGGAGCCGGATTCGATCTTGTTCAGTTCCTTGGGGTCATAGGTGCCGGTGATGTAGCCGCGCGGCACGCGGACCTTGCTGTCCCCGAGATCAATGGTGAAAATATTGTTTTCCACTTCCAGAATGCGGCCCAGCAGACCGCCGGAAGTGATGACGTAATCGCCCTTCTGCAGGGCGTCCAGCATGGCGCGGTGCTGCTTGGCGCGCTTCTGCTGCGGCCGGATCAGCAGGAAGTAGAACACCGCGAACATGAGAACGAGGGGCATGAGCATGCCCAGGATGCCGCCGGTGGGGTCCCCGGCGGCCCCGCCCGCGGGAGCGCCCGCGGCGGCATGAGCGAGAGAAACGAACATGTTTGCTCCGATGAGAGGGTTATGGAGTTGAATGACCCCGGATCAGATCCGGGAAGCCTCCTTGCGGGCGGATATCCAAAGCGCCCGCGAAGCGCGCGCTTGCGCGCGGACTCGTTGTTAATTACCTTGTCGGGGCTGATTAGGCAACGTCTTTATGCAAGGAGCCGCATCATGCCGACCGGAGCGAAGGACAGCGTCCCCCAGAGGGACAGGGCAAGGGAACAGGCGCAGATCCAGTCCAGGGTTCTCATCGAGAGCCTGCCCTATCTGCGGCGCTATCAGGATCAGATCATCGTCATCAAGTACGGCGGCCACGCCATGACCGACGAATCCCTCAAGCAGGCCTTCGCCCTCAATGTGGCGCTGCTCAGGCTGGTGGGCATCCATCCGGTCATCGTCCACGGCGGCGGCCCCCAGATCAACGCCATGCTGGGCAGGCTGGAAATCAGGGCGGAATTCCGCCAGGGCCAGCGCGTCACCGACGACGCCACCATGAACGTGGTGGAAATGGTGCTGGTCGGCTCGGTAAACAAGGATATCGTCAGCCGGCTGAATCGCGCGGGAGCCCGCGCCGTGGGACTGTCCGGCAAGGACGGCATGCTGCTGGAGGCCCGCAAGCGCGAACTGGTGGTGAGGCGCGCGGACGAAGGCGAGGACGCTCCGCCGGAAATCATCGATCTCGGCAATGTGGGGCAGGTGACGCGGGTGAACACGGCGCTCATCCATTCCCTGATCCGTGACGGATTCGTGCCCGTCATCGCCCCGGTGGGGGTGGACGGCGAAGGCCGCACCTACAACATCAACGCCGACGCCGTGGCCGGGGCCGTGGCCGGAGCCCTGCGCGCAAAACGCCTGCTCATGCTCACCGACGTGGCCGGTCTGATGGACAGAACCGGCGAACTCATCACCGATCTCACCGCCGCCCGGGCCAAAGCCCTGCAGGGCGACGGCACCATCAGCGGCGGCATGATTCCCAAGGTGGAATGCTGTCTGTCCGCGCTGGCCGATGGGGTGGACATGGTCACCATCGTGGACGGACGGGTGGAGAACTGCATCCTGCTGGAACTGCTGACCGACCGGGGCATCGGCACCGCCCTTACCCTCTAGAGCGTTCTGTTCCCGAAAATATCTGCGTGCCGGGACCCTGCATTCCGGCACGCAGGTTTCACGCCTCCATCGGAGCCTGACGCCGCAAGTCAATTGCGGCTGCCCCGGAGGAGGGAGGCGTCGCGGCTTCAGCCTCGCCCCGCTCGACCGAAGCGGAGCATTTCATGAGCGAAATGCTCTCGAGCGTTCTGCCGGGACTCTGTTCAGGTTTGCGGCTGACAGAGGACATCATGCTCCCCTGCCCGCCGGAGGCGCGGGCTGTCTTCTTTCAAGAAGGAACAGGGTAAGGTATTTGTTGTCCGTCGTCTGAACCAGAATCCGCTCAAGTATGCCGAACTCCCCGCCCTCCCGCAGAAAGCCCGGGGGCGTGGTGTCCGTGTCCACCAGGACAAAGCGCTGTTCCGGGATGTCGGACGGAGCGGACACGCATGTGATGTCCCTGCCGACCTCCCACTCCTCCACGGGGCTGATTCCGTCCAGGGAGTAAAACGGCAGACCGGCCATCTGCGGCAGACGATGCAGTTCCTCCAGCGAACAGGTGGGAGCAATGCTCTGAACCACCGGGCGCGCGGACCCCATGCGGAAGGCGGCGAACACCGCGCAGAAGAGCAGCAGGCAGGTGACGGGCACAACCCGCTCCGGGCGCTTCAGGCCATACCGGCCGATGAGCAGGGCCAGAAGCGCGAACAGCAGCGCGTAGGCCAGAAATGTCTGATGGCTGTATGCGATGAAGCCGCAGATGCCCGCGGCGGCCAGCGTCCCCGCTCCGATATGCACCCTGACGATGTTCCGCTCAAGCCGCGTCAGGCTCCCCTCTTTCAGCCCGCGGACCCAGTACCGGAGCACCACGGCGGTCTGCAGCGCATAGGGGACAAGGGCGGGCATCATGTAGCGCTCCTTCTTCTCCGGCACAAGGGAGAGGAGCAGCAGGGAAAGTCCGAACCAGCACAGCAGAAACTTGTGGTTCGCCCACTCGTCCGCTTCTTCTCCCCTGCTGATCCGGCGTCCGCCCAGTCCGGCCAGAGCGGGAAGCGCCCACGCCCCGGCAAAGGCGGGAAAGGAAAGATAGAACCAGAACGGCGCGGTATGCCTGTTCGACCACGCGCTGACTTCCCCGCGGGCCACGACTTCCGCCACATGGGGAACCGCCAGCCAGACATACAGATACCAGAGCGAGCCGAGCAGCCCGCCGCCGATCAGGATGAACGCCAGCCGCCTCCACGGAACGGCTCTCCTGAACAGGAGGGAAGCCAGCAGAAAGGGCAGCAGCATGGTATACAACTGCACCGGCCCCTTGCTGAGAATGGAGGCCGCCATGCACAGCGTCCCCGCGGCGAGCCAGCCCCTTCCCGTCTGCAGCATGGCCGCAAGGCTTCCGGTCATGAACACCACGGAATAGATATCCCACGAGTTGGCCGTGCCCAGCTTGATGGTCATCAGCATGGAGGCGCTCACAAGCCCCGCGTAGAAATTCGCCCTGCTTTCCCCGCACAGCAGCCGGTGCAGATCAAAACAGAACACACCCAGCAGCGCCGTCACCAGAATGACCGGAATATGCAGGGCCAGCGGGGAAGGATCGGAATCCAGCAGAAAAACCGGAACTGTCAGCCATACCGGCAGGGGCGGCTTGTTCAGGCGGATTTCGGTGTACAGGTGGGGAATCAGCCAGTCGCCGTCCAGCGCCATGCTCTGCGCCGAAATCAGGTTCCGCGCCTCCATGATGCCTGTGCCGAAAACATGCACAAGAGGAACAAGGACAAGCAGGGAAAACAGAAACAGGGCCATGCGTTGCTTCATCAGACATTCCTTTGGAGCATTCTGCCGTTGAACGTATCTTCCAGCCGGAAACACGCCGCAATTCACGGCGGCACCGGGCAGCAGGGACATCGCGGCGCCTTCGGCCGTCCGGGCGAAGCGGGCCGCGGATGGGAAGAGCGGAGAAAGGTCCTGCTCCGCGGAGCGTTCCGCCATTGAAACGCCCTGCGGTCCGAAACCTTCCCTTCCAGGGCGCATTGCATTTGAAAACATCTGCCGGCCGGAACCCCATGTTCTGACCCGCAGGTTTCACGCCGCCGCCGGAGCTGTGCGCCGCAGATCAGTTGCGTCTGCTCCGGCGGCGCGGAGTCTCGCCCTGCTCGACTGAGGCCGGGCATTTCAATGGCGGAACGCCCTATGCCCGGCGCGAACTCCGCAGGCCGATGCGTATGTTGCGGGCGTAGGCGATCAGGCCCAGGCTCTGCCCGAGAATCAGAACGATATCCAGACGCAGCATCCCGTAGATGCAGATAAGGACGGAGCCGGAAAAACTGATGAGCCAGAACCCCATGGGCAGCACGGAAACGCCGTGCCGCGCGGAATACCACCACTGGTACACGAAGCGCAGCGTGAACAGGGCCTGACTGGCGCAGCCGAACGCCAGCATCGGCAGGGGAATGTCCGGATTGCGGAAGAACATTCCCGCCAGATCCGCGCCGCCGCTCACCACGGCAGCCGCTGCCGCCGGAGGCGAAAGCAGCAGCAGGAGCCTGAACGCCGGGTGAACCTTCCGCCACAGACCGTTGGCCTTCAGATTCCAGAGATAGATGTAATAGGAAAGGAACTGTCCGAGAATGATGGCGAAATCATTGCGCAGCCAGCCGTACAGCAGAAGCAGGCAGGACCCGCACAGGCTGAACACCCAGAACAGGGAGGGCGAAACGATTTTCCTCGCCCGCTCGGTCTTCACCCACTGGTGAAGCATGCGGAGGGAAAAAAAGCCCTGTGCCAGCAGCCCGACGCCGGTCGTCAAAAGATATTCCTTCATGTCTCAGTCCACCCTCCCGGCTCCTGTTTTCCGGCCCTCCGCCGGGGTGCGGAAGCCGCGCCGCCCCTCCCGGAAGATGCCGGAAAAGGCCGCCCTTCCGTCAGGCTGTTTTCTCCTCCGGAGAGGAAGCCCGGAGAGGCTGTTCCGGCGCGCGGCCGCCCTGAAGGTTTTCGGCCGCTATCTCGTACCTGATGCGCCGCTTCTGCATCCAGCGCACGGCCAGGCAGTCCACGAAGGGGGAAATCAGCCTGTTCCGGAGCGTGTACTTGGAAACTCCCGCGACGCGGGGAAAGTGCGAAACATTCACCTGTTTCACCCTGCCGCCCTGAAGCTGAACCAGCGCGGGAAAAAACCTGTGCATGCCCCTGAAGAAGGGGAGGCTCCGCGCGACGTCCGTGCGCATGACCTTGAGCGGGCAGCCCGTATCACGGGCGCCGTCCCGTATCATCATGCGCCGGAAACCGTTGGCAAGACGGGACTGGAGCTTCTTGAACCCGGTATCCCTGCGGTCGGCGCGGACGCCGGCCGCCAGTTCGTATTCCTCAAGCCAGGGCAGCAGCAGGTTCAGCTCTTCGGGAGCTGTCTGCAAATCCGCGTCGATATAGGCCAGATAAGGAGAAAACGTCTGATCCATGCCGGCTTTCAGCGCGCTGCTCAGCCCGCTGTTGCGCGCAAGCTCAATAAAGAAAAAGGACTCATGCTCCGCGCAGGCGCTGCGGATGAGTTCCCCGCTGCCGTCCGTGGAGCCGTCGTTTATGAACAGAACGCAGGCGGACTTCCTCGCCTGCGGAAGAAACGCCGCCAGCCTGGACGCCAGAGACGGCATGTTGTCTTCCTCGTTGAACACGGGAACAAGAATGGTCAGTTCGTACTGTCCGGTCTGATTCTGCGTCGGGGTCATCCGGGTTTCCTCGATATCGTGTTGACGCTCAGGGCATCCAGAGCAGATTGGGTTGAAGTTCATGCAGACCGGAGCGCGATGTTCCGGCCCGCGGGCTTTGCGCCCGAAGCCGGGACACGGGGGACGGCATGTTCGGGAACGGAACGCCCGTGCCCCGCATGGATGAAAGGCGTCATATGCCGCGGCCGGAGGCGCCGCGCCTCCGGCGATCGGCCGAATCCGCCGGGGCGTCTCATCACCGCAGGGGATTGCGCGGAGAACGGTACCACTCCGCAAAGCGCCGGATGCCCTCTTCCAGCGGCGTATCCGGGCTGCGGCGGATCTTCCGCCGCAGCTTCTCCGTATCGGCGTAGGTCTGGTGGACATCTCCCTTCTGCATGGGAAGCATTTCCAGCTCCGCCTTCCTTCCCAAAGCATCTTCCAGGGCATGGATAAAATCCATCAGCCGCATCGGTCTGCCGCAGCCGATATTGTACACCGCCGCGGGAACGCCCTCGTCGGGAACCTCGTCAAGCAGAAGCGAGACCGCGTCGATGATATCGTCAATATAGGTGAAGTCGCGCGACAGGTCGCCGTTATTGAAGACCCTTATCGGCTCCCCGGCGAGAATCGCCCGGGAAAAGAGCATCGGGGCCATATCGGGCCGCCCCCACGGGCCATAGACGGTGAACAGGCGCAGGCCCGTGGAGGGAATGCGGTACAGCCGGGCATAGACATGCGCGATGAGTTCGTCGCAGCGTTTCGTCGCGGCATACAGGGAGACGGGGTCATTGACGGGATCATCCTCGCTGAAGGGAATTTTCCCGTTTCCGCCGTAGACCGAGCTTGACGAGGCGTAGACAAGATGCCGCACGGGCCGGCGGCGGCAGCATTCCAGAAGATTGACAAAGCCCAGGACATTGCTCTCCACATAGGCGTAGGGATTTTCCAGCGAGTAGCGCACTCCCGCCTGAGCCGCCAGATTGACGACGACCTCGAAATCCCGCCGGGCAAACAGCCCGGCCAGCCCCTCCCTGTCTTCCAGATTGAGCCGGGAAAAGAAAAAGGCGGGAAACATTCCGCTGCCCGTTTCCCCGCCGTAGGGGAACTCCCCGGCTTCAACCCCCAGGTCCTCCAGCCGCGCCCGCTTGAGAAGGGGGGAATAGTACTCGTTCAGCGCGTCGATGCCCGTGACCTCGTGCCCCTGTTCCAGCAGCCTTTTCGCCAGAGCATGGCCGATGAAGCCCGCGGCTCCCGTAATCAGTATCCTCATCACAAATCCCGTGCGCCGGAATCCGGGGCGGCGGCAGTCGTTTTCCGCGGCAGATTCCCGCCTGCATGTTCTCGTGTTTCAATCCGCAGCCGACGAACGGGGGCCGTGCGGATTGTCCCTCCCCCGGGGGGCTGCAGGAAAAATGTGCAGATGAGAGCATATCCGCCTGACGCCCGGCGGCCCCGGGGCATTCCGGCCTTGAAAGTTCATGCGCCATGCGATCAATGCATATATGCTTTCCGGCACGTCTTACCGTTAACCGGGGCGCGGGGCAAATGAAAAAGCTGTGTCAGAACATTTTCGCTTTGAGAGTGCTCCCGGAGTCAAGCGAAGCGAGACTGAAGCAGCGACGCCCCCCCCGCATGGTCATGCGGCGGAGGGGGCGCCGCTCAAGGCTCGCTCACGCTCGCGCCTGCGGCGGTTAAGGGAACCTGTTTCCTTTCAGCAACCGCAACCGTAAACTTGAACAGAGCCAATGAAAAAGCGTCATGACGGAACGCTACCCCACCCGGCAATAGTCAAAGCCTTCGCTCCGGACGCGTTCCCTGTCATAGATGTTGCGCCCGTCAACGATGACGGGCCGCCGCATGGCTCCGCGCAGCCTTTTCCACCCGGGAAGGCGGAACTCCTTCCACTCCGTCACCACGGCCAGCGCATCCGCGCCGAGAGCGGCGTCATACATGTCCGCCGCAAAAAACACGTCGTTCCCCAGCACCTTCCGTGCGTTTTCCATCGCCACGGGGTCAAAGACCCGTACCCGGCATCCGGCCTCAAGGAGCTGACGGACAAGCACAAGGGAAGGAGCTTCCCGCAGATCGTCCGTTCCGGGCTTGAAGGCCAGCCCCCAGACGGCGATGGTCGCGCCCTTCAGGTCTTCGCCGAGGCATCCGGCCAGCTTGTCGAACAGCAGCCGCTTCTGACGCTCGTTGACCCGCTCCACCGCCCTGAGCACCTCCATTTCGTATCCGTGCTGCCCGGCCGTGGCGATGAGCGCCTTGACGTCCTTGGGAAAACAGGAACCTCCGTATCCGCACCCGGCATAGAGAAACTTCGGCCCGATGCGTCTGTCCATGCCGATGCCCTTGCGCACCAGATCCACCCGGGCACCGACGCGCTCGCACAGGTTGGCGATGTCGTTCATGAAGGAAATGCGCGTGGCAAGCATGGCGTTGGCCGCATATTTCGTCAGCTCGGCGGACGTGCTGTCCATGAACAGCATTCTGTCGTTGGTCATCATGAACGGGCGGTAGAGTTCGGACATCATGTCCCGGGCGCGGGCGCTCTCGACGCCGATGATGACGCGATCCGGCGTCATGAAGTCATCGACGGCGTGCCCTTCCTTGAGAAATTCCGGATTCGAGGCCATATCAAAGGGAACTTCGACGCCGCGCGCCCGCAGTTCCTCCGCTATCGCCCTGCCCGCCATGGCCGTTGTTCCGACCGGAACCGTGGACTTCACGATAATCACGGCATAGCCGTTCAGAACCCGCCCCACGGAACGGGCGGCCTCCAGCACATGGCTGACATCCGCGCGGCCATCCTCCCCTTCGGGCGTCCCCACGGCGATGAAGACGGCCTCCGCGCCCTCGACGCACTCGGCCGCCGAGGTCACGAAATGCAGTCTGCCCGCCTGAAGGTTGCGCGACAGCAGTTCCGGCAGGCCCGGCTCGAAAATCGGGCATTCTCCCCGCCTGAGCCGTTCAACCCTGGCCTCGTCCACATCCGCGCACCAGACGTCAAGCCCCACCTCGGAAAAACACGCAGCCGTCACCAGCCCCACATAGCCGGAACCGATTATCACTATCTTCATCAGAAATTCCTTTATGGTTTGAAATGCCCCCATCAGGGGAAAATGAACCTGACCGGACGGCAGCGCCGATGTCTCAATCCACAGCCGCCCCATCCGCCGGCTGACTGAAGCAGCCGACGGACAGGGATCGTGCGGATTGCCCCCTCTCCCGCACTCCCCGGCACACGCCGCTTCACATCCCGTGTCAGGCTCATCCGCGGCGGCCGCGCCGCCGCAATTCACCTGCGGCGCAAAGCCCCGCCCTCAGTGCGCGGCGCCCCAGTCGCGCGCCGCGCCCCAGTCCACCACAAGGGGAACATCCAGACGCACGCCCTTCCCCTTCAGGTCGCCCATCAGCGCGGCAAGGCGTTCTCCGGCCTCATGGCCGTGCTGTTCCGGCACTTCCAGCAGAAGCTCGTCATGAACCTGAAGGATGAGCCGGGCGGAGAGGGAGCGCAGCACGGCATCCTCGTGCACGGCCAGCATGGCCAGCTTGATGATGTCCGCCGCGCTGCCCTGAATCAGGGTGTTCACCGCCTGGCGTTCCGCCAGCGCGCGGGATTGCGCGCTCTGGGAGCGCATGTCCGGCAGGGGGCGGCGGCGATCCGCCATTGTCGTGACATAGCCCAGCTTCCGGGCCTCTTCCTCCACCTTGTCGTAAAACTCCTTGATATGGGCGAAGCGGGCAAAGTAGCGCTCCATGAACCCGCGGGCCTCCGCCAGGGAAATGCCCAGTTCTCCCGCCAGTTTGCGCGCGCCCATGCCGTAAATCAGCCCGAAATTGATGGTCTTGGCCCCGCGCCGCTGATCCGGCGTGACTGCCGAAGGCTCGATATCGTTGAGCAGCGCCGCCGTTCTGGTATGGATATCCTCTCCGCCGCGGAAGGCCGCCAGCAGCGTGGGGTCCTGCGAATAGTGGGCCAGCACGCGCAGCTCGATCTGCGAATAGTCGGCGGAAACGAGGACATTCCCCGGCCCGGCGATGAAACAGGAACGCATTCTGCGCCCCATCTCCCCCCGCACGGGAATATTCTGGAGGTTGGGATTGCTGGACGACAAACGCCCCGTGGCCGTGGCCGTCTGGTTGAAGGTGGTGTGGATGCGTCCGTCCGGCCCGGCGTGACGGGGCAGAGGCTCCAGATAGGTGGAGCGCATCTTCTCCAGCTTGCGGAATTCCAGCAGCCTGTCCACGACGGAATGGCGGCCGGAGAGTTTTTCCAGCACATCCTGCGATGTGGAAGCCTGCCCGCCCCTGGTGGATTTCGGCGTGGGCAGGCCCAGGCGCCTGAACAGCACCTCCCCCATCTGCTGGGCGGAACGGATATTGAAGGGGCCGCCCGCGGCTTCGTAGATATCGGCGGTGAGTCTGTCGAGATCGCGCTGCACTTCCCGCAGAAAGCCGTCCAGCGCGTCCATGTCCGCGCGCACGCCCGTTTCCTCCATCTCCGCCAGCACGGCGGTCAGCGGCTGCTCGATGGTCAGAAGCAGGCGCTCCAGATCGGCCTGCGCCAGCCGTCCCTTCAGCTCGTCATGCAGCCCCAGGGCCAGCGTTCCCGGCCGCTCCGGGTCCAGTCCGCTTTTTTCCGCATATTGCGCGGACAGCCTCGGCCAGCTGTAATCGCGGTCTTCCGGAGCCAGAAGGTAGGCCGCCAGCCCCAGATCGAACCACAGGGAGGAGGGAATGTCTTTCCAGGCCGCCTCCTCGCGCAGCAGTCTCTTCACGTCCGGCACGGCGATTGCGGCGGCGCGGGCGGCCCATGCGGCCAGATCGGCATGGGGGCCGTCGTACAGCACTTCCCGCACGCCTCCGGCCCCGGCGTCCCCGCCGCGCACGGCCACAACCAGAGAACGGCAGTCCCGCCGGGCGGACAGCACGGAAAACGGGGGCGGAACCAGCGCCGCCGGAGCGCCCTCGCAGGAGGGAAGCTCCGCAATGCTCCGGACGCGGGGCAGTTCGGGAGAACGGCGCTCCGGGCCGCCCAGCAGGGAGAGCTGTTCCCGGGCCGCCCCGGGGACGCTCCGCTCCTCCCCGGCGTTCCCCTCCGTGTTCACCAGCCCCCGCTGCACCAGCCCGGAAAGCTCCCGCTGCAGGGAACCCATTTCATACTCGCGCAGAAAACTCAGGGCCATCTGCCCGGGGCGTTCCCCCGGCAGGGGGCGCACCCTGAGATCCTCCATGGACACGCCGGCACAGCACGACGTGTTCAGCCGCGTCAGTTCCCGGTACAGGAACATGGCCTCCTCGTTGCCCTCCAGTTTTCTGCGCACGGCGGGCGGCACCTCGGCCATGTGATCGCGCAGATACTCCAGACTGGGAAAGTCGCGGAACAGCTTTTCCGCCGTCTTTTCCCCGATGCCGCGCACGCCGGGCACATTGTCGCTGGAATCGCCGATCAGGGCCTGCACGTCGGGCCACTGCGAAGGCTCCAGTCCGGTCTGCTCCCGGAAGGACTCAAGCGTTATCAGCTTCTCCTCGCGCGAGGCCGGATCCCACAGCACCACATCGGGGGCAAGGCACTGGCGCAGGTCCTTGTCCATGCCGATGATCACCACGGGCCGCTCGTCCCTGCCGCGCGCGGCAAGGGAGGCGATGCAGTCGTCCGCCTCGCAGCCCTCCGAAACGATGCAGCGCAGCCCGAAGGAGGCAACCATGCGCTTCATCGGCTCGATCTGCGCCACCAGTCCCTCCGGGGCGGCGGGACGGTTGGCCTTGTAGGTGGGCAGAAGCTCATGGCGGAAGTGCCTGCCGGGGCCGTCAAGAATGAAGGCGAAATATTCCGGCTGCTCCTCCCTGAACAGCCTGAGCAGCACCCGGCCCACGATGTACAGCGCGCCCGTGGGCAGGCCGTCGGAACGGGACATGTTGGCGTTGGCGAAAAAGCCGCGGTACAGAAAGGCCGTGCCGTCCATAAGATACAGGGGCTCGGCCTCGAACCCCAGACGCTGTTTCAGGGACATGAACACTCCGGGTGTGGATGGTTGAACGGCGTATCCTAGCTTCAAGCCGCCGCCTTCACAAGATCGGAAGCATGCGCAGCGCTTCCGGCGCGGCGGCATTTTTTTCCGCCGAGCCGCGCCGCGGCGGGCGTCGGAAACCTGACAAAATTTTCCGCGCGCCTTTCGGATAAACATATAACAATATGTAATTATTCAATAAAAAAATAAAGGCATGCATCGTGCATAGGTCTGCGCGCGGGGCGGCTTTCCGCCGCGAAGCGCATATTTCATCACCTCAAGGGGTACACCATGAGCAACCATCTGGACTACGAAATCAATAAGGAACTCGGCGAATGCTACCTGTTCATGGGTGAACTGGACAAAGCCGAAGACTATTACACCAAGGCCGCCGCGAGCGGCGAGGATCAGTCCGATCCCTACATGGGACTGGCCACCATCGCCATGCAGCGCGGCGACATGGACGGCGCGCTGACCAACTACAGCAAGGCCGCGACCATTCAGGAAAGCGACAAGGCCCTGACCGGACTGGGGCTGGTGCACATGAACCAGAACGATCACGAGAAGGCGTTCTCCCTGTTCAGCCGCGCTCTGGACATCAACCCGGCCAATGCCGTGGCTCTGGGCTGTCTGGTGAAGGAAGGCTATGCCCTGCGCCGCGTGGAGGAGATTCTTCCCTATCTCTCCGCCAGCCTGGAAGCGACCAATGAGGAAAACACCCGCATCACCCTTGCGGGCTGCCTGGTGTCCCTCGACCGCCGGGACGAGGCGCGCAGATATCTGAGCGAGGTGCTGGCCGCCAACCCCAACAACTCCAGCGCGCAGGAACTGTACGACTACATCGCGGCGTAACCGCCCGTTCCGTCCGGAACGGACCGGGAACCGCTGGCCTGCAAGGTTACTCTCAGCATCACGCTGTCATCCGGCCCGCTCCGGCTCATGTCTTCCGGGCATCCGGCGATTTCGCCGGATGCCCGGTTCCTTTTCCGGAACGCGCGGCGGCCTCCGGGCCGCCCCGCCCCTTGCCAGGTGCCGCCGCCGCGCGTTATATGTCTCTTTTCTCCACTCCAGCCAAAGGTTCTCCTCATGCTGGCCATTCTTGACTACAGGGCAGGCAACCAGACCAGCGTTCTGCGCGCCCTTTCCTCCCTTTCCCTTCCCGCCCGCGTCACTTCCTCCCCCGCCGATCTCGCCTCCGCCTCCGGCATCATCTTCCCCGGCGTCGGCGCGGCAGGACAGGCCATGGGCCATCTGCGCGCCACCGGGCTCGACGCCCTGCTGCGCTCCCTCACGGCTTCCGGCAAGCCGCTGCTCGGCGTCTGCCTCGGCTGTCAGATTCTTCTTGAGCGCAGCGAGGAAAACGATACCGAAACCCTGGGCATCCTGCCCGGGTTCTGCCGCCGCTTCGACCCCGCCCTGACCGACGGCGGCGAGCCGCTGCGCATTCCGCACATGGGCTGGAACGCCCTGCATGTCAGACAGGCAGACTGTCCCCTGTTCGACGGCATCGAGGACGGCACGCCCTTTTATTTCGTCCACAGCTATTATCCCGAACCCGATCCCGCGCTGACGCTGGCCTCCTGCCGCTACGGAAGCGAGTTCGCCGCCGTGTTCGGCCGTCCGGGGCTGTGGGCCGCCCAGTTCCACCCGGAAAAAAGCGGCCCCGCCGGTCTGCGCCTGCTGCGCAATTTTTACGACTACTGCCATGCCGACTGTGAGGCCCGCCATGCCCGGTTCACTCTGTAAACGGCTCATTCCCTGCCTGGACGTGCGCAACGGCCGCCTGACGAAGGGCGTGAAATTCACGGGCAACGAAGATATAGGCGACCCCGTGGCCACGGCCCGCCGCTACTATGAGGAAGGCGCGGACGAAATCGTCTTTTACGACATCACCGCCTCTGCCGAGGGGCGGGGCATCTTTCTCGATGTGGTGGAGCGCGTGGCGAGGGAAATCTTTATTCCCTTCTCCGTGGGCGGCGGCATTTCCAGCGTGGAGGACATGCGGGCCGTGCTGCTGGCCGGGGCGGAAAAGATTTCGCTCAATTCCGCCGCGGTCGGAAACCCCGGACTCATTTCACAGGGGGCTCTGGCCTTCGGTTCGCAGGCCGTGGTGGTGGGCATGGACGTGAAAAGGGTGGGAGAGAATCCGGGCCAGCCTTCCGGCTATGAAATCGTCATCCACGGCGGACGCACGCCCACCGGGCTGGATGCCCTGGCCTGGGCCAGGCGCTGCGAAAGTCTCGGCGCGGGCGAATTCTGCATCAATTCCATTGACGCGGACGGCACGAAGGCAGGCTATGAGCTGACCCTGACCAGGATGATTGCCGACGCCGTGGGCGTACCCGTCATCGCATCGGGCGGAGCGGGCAAGCCGGAACATCTGGTGGAAGCGGTGACCGAAGGCCATGCCTCAGCCGCGCTGATCGCCTCCATGGTCCACTACGGGGAATACGATATCCCCGGACTCAAACGCTATATGGCCGGGCGCGGCGTTACCGTGCGCACGGCATGAGCGGCCCGCTCCGGTCCGCTCCGTTTCCGGCGGGAACGCCGAAGGCCGACGCGGCCCTGAACATCTTCGCCAAGCCATGGCAGACGGCCCTCTCCGTGCTTTCGCTGATCAGGTATGCGGGAACGCGGCTGGGCGTGATCCATCTGCAGTACGAACCGTTCGGATCAAGATACGACCGTCTCGATCCCATGCTGCTTTCCCGCTATGTAAGCGAGGAGCTGGGGCGGCCCTGCGCGCTCTTCCAGCCGGATCACTGGCTTGATCTCAAGGCCCCGGACCCGGCCCGGCTGAACGACCGCGCCTACCGGCTGGGCATCCGCTATCAGGCCGCGTTCGAGAACAGCGGCGCGCGTCATCTGCTGCTCCTGCACAACGACGTGTTCATCTTCCGGGACGTTCTCGGCGCGCTGCTGGACGCGGCGCAGCGGGAAGAGCGGGAACAGGGCCGCGCCCCCTTCGCCGCGGGCCGGATCGGCCAGTGCTGGAACTGTCCGGCCGGAAACGCGGCCCTCATGCGCGATCTTTTTGACCTCCCGGCCTGCGCGCCGGAACATTTCGAGGAATACCGGCCCCTGTTCGCCGGGCCGGACGGCCCGGCGCGCCTTCAGGAGCTGTACGGCGAGGCGCGGAAACGCGGCATGTTCACGCGCCCCTACGACGCGTCCTTTTCCGTCTGCTCCTGGCCCCTGCCGGAATGCCGCGTCAATGAATGGGCCTGCCTCATCGATCTGGCGCAGACCCGCCCCCTGACCGTCCCCCTCGGCGGCGCGCTTCCGCCGGGAGCCTTCTCCCCCTGCGGAGACAGGGCGCGGGAAGGCGAGGTCACGCTGGATACGGGCGTCGCCTGGTTCCGGAGCATGTACGCGCACGGTCTGCGGGCCGCTCACCTGCCCGTGGAATCCTGCATGAAACACTGGGGCGGCACGGGCAGGAACACCGAACGCGCCTACCGGCTGGCGGAAGACAATGCCCGCATGCTGCTGGAACGGCATTTTCCGGCGTTCATCCGCTGGCTGGCCGGGCAGGGCGGCCTGCCCCCGCGCTAGACATTTTCGTTTTGAAACCGCTCCCGGAGCCAGACGGAGCGAGACTGAAGCCGCGCCGCGCCCCTTCTCCGGTGTCGCCGCAATTCACTTGCGGCGTATGGCTCCGGCGGCGTGGAACCTGCGGGCCGGAGCACGGGGCCTGGCCGGCGGATATGTTCGAGAGCAAAACGCGCCGAAAGGAAGCGATGCCCCGGACGGGGCGGAATTCCGCCCCGTCCGGGTTTTGCGCGGCCTCGGGGTGAGGGGCTATCCCTTCATCAGCGCAGGCAGCAGCGTGGACAGGGAAGGAAAGGCGACGATGACCGCAAGGCACACGAGCAGCGCCGCGACAAAGGGAACGGCCGCCCGGTACATCGTGCCCAGCGGAACGGCCCCCACCTCTTTCATGACGAAGAGGTTGATGCCGAATGGAGGCGTGATGGAAGCCATGTTGTCGAGAATGACGATGATCACGCCGAACCAGATCAGATCCCAGCCGAACACCTTGGCGATGGGCACGAAAATGGGCACGCAGATGAGCAGCAGCGGCATGGACGGCAGAAAGCAGCCCAGAACAAGAAAGACCAGCACAATGGCCAGCATCACGAGCATGGGCGGCAGGTTCATGGCGGCGATGGAATTGGCCAGCACCATGGGGATGCGCGTCATGGCCATGAAGTAGCTGAGCACGATGGCCCCGCACAGCACGGTAAAGCACATGGAAATGTACTTGGCGGAATCCCTGAGCGTATGAAGAAAATCCTTCAGGCTCAGGCGGCGCATGAGCAGGGCCAGAATCAGCGTGCCGCATGCGCCTATGCCGCCGCCTTCGGTGGCGGTGAACACCCCGCCGTAAATCCCGCCGATGACCAGGATGAAAATGAGCATGATCGGCAGGCCGGATTTCAGGGAGGCCAGTCGTTCCGGCATGGGGGAACGGGGCAGGCGCGGCGCGAGTTCCGGCCTGCGGAACACCAGCGCCCACACGGCCAGCATGAAGCAGATCATGCACACGATGCCGGGAATGATGCCCGCGATGAACAGATCGCCGATGGACTGCTGGGCAAGGACGCCGTAGATGATGAAGGTGGTGCTGGGCGGAATGAGGCAGCCGATGGTGCCGGAACAGGCCAGCGTGCCCACGGCGAGGGTATCGTCATACCGGTATCTGCGCATTTCCGGCAGGGCGATGGCGGCCATGGCGATGGCGCCGGAAAGGGTGTCCCCCACCACGGCCCCGAACAGGGCGCAGGCCACCACGCTGCCCATGGCCAGCCCGCCGCGCAGGTGTCCCATCCATTTGCGGGCGCAGTTGTAGATATCCTCCCCGAAGCGCGCGTAAAAGCACAGGTAGCCCATGAGCATGAAGAACATCAGCGGCGCCCAGGCGTAACTGCCCGCCGTGGCGTACAGCGCCTTGCCCGTGGTGCCGAAGGAAGCCGGGATGCCCTTGAGCTGCCCGATGAACGCCAGCCCCGTGGCGATCAGGGCGAAGGCCACGGGAACCCCCAGAAAGAAGAGCGCAAACAGCACGGCCAGTCCGACGACGCCCACCGCCACGCTGGACATGCCGGGAATCCTGTGCGTGGCCAGATACCACATGAGAACAATGCCGGCCACGCCAAGGGCAAGGGCCGACAGCGCGCGGGCGGCCCCGTTCAGACGCGCGGCCTCGGCCGCGCGCTCGAAAAACTGGGCCAGAAGCGCCAGAGCCAGCAGACAGAACCCGAAGCACGCGAAATAGATGAAAGGTTCCAGCGGAATCCGCAGCACCAGCGTGACGGATGAGGTTTTCGCGCCGTAGCCGTATGTCGTCCACGCGCAAAGCAGCGCAATGACCACGGACCACAGTCCCGTCACCGCCTCAAGCAGCGCGCGGGACGGCTCGCGCAGCCGGGAGGTGAGTATGTCCATGGTCACATGGCTCTTCTGCCACTGCGTGGCCGCAATGGAGGAAAAGACCACGATCACCATGAGCAGTTCGGTCAGTTCCACGGTGCCGGGCATGGATCTGCCGAGCATGTAGCGCAGAAACACGTCCGCAAAGGTGAGCGCGACCATGAGCATGAACACGGCCATGCCCGCCGCGCTGAGGAAGGAAGACAGCTTTTCCGCCGGGCCGAGAAAACGCGCGGCCCTGTCCAGCAGGCCGGGAAGGGCCGGTTCCGGAGAGGAGCCGGCGGCGCGGGAATTTTCCATATCTCTTTCCTTTTGAAACAGGTTTTACGCCTGAAGCCGGGGCTTCACGCCGCAATTCACTTGCGGCGGCGCGGGCCGGGGGGCCTTGCGGCGCCCCCGCCCGGCTCCGCGGAGCATTCCTGTGGCGAAATGTCCCGGAGCATTTTGCCGTTGAAAATATCTGCCGGTCAGGACCCCATGTTCCGGTCCGCAGGTTTCACGCCGCCGCCGGAGCCATACGCCGCAAGTGAATTGCGGCGACACCGGAGAAGAGGGGGCGGCGCGGCTTCAGTCTCGCCCCGCTCGACTCCGTAAAGCATTTCACAAGCGAAATGCTCTATCTGCCGCCGCGCTGCGTGAAAATTTCCATGGAGCGGCTGTCCTTCCACGGCCTGGCGTACGTCGGCACCAGCTCGCGGATGCGCGCGGCCATGGCTTCGCCGGGATAGCCCGCCCTGCCCGTGATCTCCGCCCATTCCGCAGTCACCGGTTCGACGCGCCTGTCGATTTCGGCGTACTCCGCATCCGTCAGCACATGCAGTTCGCCGCCCATCTCGTTCAGCCACACATCAAGACTCTGATACGGCAGCGTGTTCCAGAAGTCGGAGAACACCCTGCGCCCGTACTCGCCGGATACGCTGTCGATGACCTGCCGCAGGTCTTCGGGCATGCTGTCGTACACGTCCTGATTCATGACCACGCAGAAGACGAAGCAGGTGGTCTGAACAGGGGTGATGTGCTTTATCACGTCGCCCAGACGGCGGGATACCAGCAGGTCATAATCCACGGTCGCCGCGTCGATCACGCCCTGCTGCATGCTGGTGAACACGTCCGCCAGCGGCATGCTGACCACGGAAGCGCCGAGCGCGCCGACCTTCCGGGCCACCTGATAATCTCCCAGCACGTTGATTTTCCGGCCCTTGAAATCTTCCAGCGTGCGGATGGGTTCCTTGCTGCCGATGACCATGCCGATGGTCTGGGCATGGACGAACAGCACCTTCACGCCCTCGAATTCCCTTTTCACTTCGGGGAAGGAATCCTGAATCGCCAGCACGAAGGAGGTGGGGTCCTCCATGGAGACGCCGGGGCTTACGGTGGTGAACACGCGCTCATGGAAGGGGAACTGCCCCACCGCCACGTCAAAGCTGAACTCGGCCATGTCGGCCACGCCGATTTTCACGGACTCGAAGGCTTCGGCCTCCTTGCTCAGGGCCTCGGCAAAATACGGCTCCACCCTGATGCGCCCGCCGCTGCGCTTTTCCAGTTCCGCGATCCACGGCTTGAGCGCATGGTTCCAGCGGTTGTGAATGGGGGGAATGGGCAGGTTGAGGCTCAGCACATATTCCGCGTCGGCGGCGCGGGCCGCTTCGGGGGCGGCCATGCCGGGCAGGCAGATCAACGCGGCCAGCAGGCAGGGGATCAGCTTTCTCATGACTCTCTCCTTTGTATGTTCGCCCCGTCCGGCAGGGACGGGGCGTGTGGGCTACAGAAAGGTATGCAGGGGGAACCTGAAGGAAATGCACGCGCCGGGGCAGGCCAGACGGCAGCAGCCGCAGTGCCAGCACTCGTCCGGGTAGGCCACTTCCGGCGCGCCGTCCCCGGCCTTGAGTATCAGCCCGGGACAGCTTGCCACGCACTCGCCGCAGGCCTGACAGTGCCCGCAGTGCAGGCAGCGTTCCGCTTCGGCCCGCGCCGCTTCCGGCGCAAGGCCCCCGTCCAGTTCCTCGAAGGCCAGCCATGCGCCGCGCGATGCGAGAGCCGCGGAGCGGTTCCGCGGGGCCTTCGCATGGTGGACGATATTGACGATCTCCCCGAACTCCACCTCATGCGGAACCGCCTTCGCTTCCGGCCGCTCCAGCGCAAGACGCCCTTCCTCGTCCACCCGCACGTCAAGGGGCCGTCCGGCCTCCTCTCCGTTCAGCCATGCGTGGATGTCAAAGGCGGCGGCGCGGCCTCCGGCAATGGCGGACGCCACCAGGGAGGGGCCGCTGGCGCACTCCCCGGCCGCGAACAGGCCGGGCAGGGACGCGGCGCTGTGCAGGGTCTTCACACAGCCGCGCGGGGTTCTTTCCACACCGGGAAGGCCGCCCTCCCCTTCAAGCAGGGAAAGGTCGGGCAGCAGGCCGCTGGCGCAGATGACCACATCGGCCTCCACGCGCAGCCTGCCGCCGGGCACAAATTCGGCGCGCAGCGTTCCCGCCTCGTCAAAGGAGAAGGATGACACGGCATCCGCCGTCACGGCGCGCACGACGTTCCCTTCCCCGCATTCGACGGCAGCCGCCAGATATCCGGCGTGCAGAACAACGCCCTCATCATCCGCCTGCTCCACTTCCGCCCGCGGCACGCGCACGGCGTCCCGCGTTTCCGGACAGATCAGGCTGACGCTCTCCGCCCCCAGACGACGCGCGGTAAAGGCGCAGTCAAAGGCCACCCCGCCGCCGCCGAGAATGACGACCCTTTTACCGGCCAGACTCCGACGCGAAAGGTTGGCTTCGCGCAAAAAGGAGACGGCGGGCAGGGCATGCCCGATGCCGGGAATGGACAGCATCCGCTCCCTGCGGCTGCCCACGGCGAGCAGGCAGGCGTCATGGCGTTCCATGATCTCCCGCAGGCTGACGTCGCGCCCCACTTCGGTATTGGTCAGCACCCTGACGCCGAGATCGAGAATGTGCCCCAGCTCCCGATCCGCCACGTCCTTGGGCAGGCGGAAATCCGGAATGGACTGGCGCGGCACGCCGCCCGCCACGGGCGCGGCCTCGAATACCGTCACCTCATGCCCGAGCAGGGCGGAGAACCAGGCGCAGCTCAAACCGGCCGGGCCGGAGCCGACCACCGCTATCCGTCTGCCGCTGGGCGGCAGGGGCGACAGCCGCTTCAGGCCCGCCGCTCCCGCGTCCGCCGCAAAACGCTCCAGCGCGCGGATGGAAATCGCCTCGTCATACTGTCCGCGGTTGCACGCTTCCTCGCAGGGGTGCGGGCACACGCGGCCCGTCACGCCGGGAAAGGGATTGCACGCGCGCAGCAGATACAGCGCGAGGGAAGGGTCGCCCTCCGCAACGGCGCGCTCCATCTTCTGGATGGGGTTGCCCAGGGGGCATCTGTTCTCGCAGGGCGAGGTGCGGCCCTGCCCGGCGTGTCCGTCATTGCGGACATATACTTTTCTGGTTTCCTTGCTGAAAACGGGAGGCATCTCCGGCTCCTTGCGGGTAAAAATTGAATCCTTGCAGCTCTCCGGCGGAAGGGAGCTTCACGGGGAACGCCGCTGACGCGAAGACGGGAAAGGCATCCCGGATTTGCGGAAGCAGACCCGCTCAAGAGCGCCCATGTTCCACATGGGCGAGAGCATGTGTCCACGTCCGGATCGCTCGCGCCTCCGGCGGCTGGGGAACTGCCATCATGACTCGCGGGGGGGGGGGCGATTATCGTCCCCGGCGGGATACGGGGCGGAACCCCGGTTCAGCCCGCCCTGCGCCACTCGCAACACGGGGCGCCGTCCCTGCGGCACACGACGAGCAGCCGGTCGTCATAGGAAGGATCGGCTTCGGGGTAATCGGAACGGCGGCAGACAAAGCGGGTTTCCCTGCGCTCCAGCGACGCCATGGTGGTGAGGATGCAGGTGCGCAGCAGATGGAAGGACTCATGCGCGCGCATCAGCTCATGCAGGTTCGCGGCCATGACCTCGCCGGTTTTCGATTCCACAAGGGCCAGCTTGGCCAGCGCGGTTTCCATGCTCCTGCCGCTGCGCACATAGCCCATGTAATAATTCATCACCTGGCGGATGGCGGCCTCGAACTTCTCCTGCCGGATGCCGTCCCGCACACGCAGGGGACGGAACACGCGCGCCTTTTCCGCTTCCAGCTCCTCCGCAAGCCCGGCTTCGTCCGCGGCGGGAGCTTCCTGTCCCGCGCAGAAGGCGGCGGCATGGCCTCCGGCGATATGCCCGCTGCAGATGGAGCCGGAAAAGTCGTGGAACATGCTCCCGCCGAACAGTCCCCTGACCGCGCGGGTTTCAAAGTTGTCCTTCAGGTACATGACTCCGTTGACGTAGATTTCCGAAAGCTCCACTTCCATGGGTCTGGCGCTGAAATCAATGCCTGCCTGTTCGCAGTAGTCGTTCCAGGTTTCCTTGTCGCCGGGCATGCTGTCATGCTGGAGGTGATGCAGAATATCCCTGTCGATATGGGTGAGATCCAGCACAAAGGGCGGGCCGTTGCCTTCCGCCTGCTCCCGCGCGGTGCCCTGCACCAGCAGGCAGCGCGGCCCGACTTCCATCATGGGATGGTATCTGGCCATGTAGCGCTCGCCCAGAGCGTTGACGGCCCTTGCGCCGCTGGACGTGATGCCGTTCATGCCGGGGCAGCCCCAGCCCTTGGGAATCAGCGTGGCTTCCTGTTCGGTGTCCAGAGTGATGATTTCCGCCCCTGCCTCATAGCCCAGCGCGATCTGGCTCCCGGTAATGAAGGGGGAAAACGCGCTGTTGAAGGCGTTGAGGGAGGAATTGACCGTCACGCGGCCCGCCAGCCTGCCCAGCGCCAGCACCACGGCCCGGGCGCGGATGACGTGAAAGCCCCCGTCCAGCACGTTGAAGCCCGCCGCGCCGATGACGCGCCCTTCCCGGACCAGCAGCCGCGTGCACTGGAAATATTCCAGAACATCCACGCCCCGCGAGCGGATCAGTCCGCCCAGACGCCGCTTGATGTATTTGCCGTTGTTGATGTGCGTCCACCAGCTCCCGGGCTGGCCGAATCCGGTGGTGCGGTAGAAGGAACCGTCCGGATTGTGCAGAAATTCGATATCCAGGCCCTTGAGCATGGCGATCATCTTCGGCATGGTTTCCAGCCACTGCGTCACCTGCGCGGGGGTGTACCCGGTCATGGGCGTGCAGTAAAAACGGATGGCTGTTTCCGCGTCGTCGCCGGGCGCGCCGGTATTCAGCACGGCCATGAAATGATCATTGCCGCCGCCGAGCGAGCCGCAGCTCTCCAGCTTTCCCTTGTCCGCCAGCAGAACGCGGACGCCCCTGCCGCCCGCGGCAAGGGCCGCGCCGCAGCCGGACGCGCCCGCGCCCAGGACGAGCACATCGGTTTCGTGCGTCGTGGAGCTGATATCCACGGGATATTCCATAAGAAAACCTCCTCGCTTTCTTTCCGGATCTGATATCGCTTATGGACTTTTCGCGGAGGTTCAAATAGTGCGTTTGCGTCATTTTTTGTATTTTTTTTCACGTTTCGCATGTCGTGTTCCCGCCGCGCCGCCGATTGCTTCCTCCGGCCGGGGGGCGTATGATGAAACCCGCTGTCGAAACAGGCCAACGAACTCACGGAAGGAATCGTGAAAAGAATCCTGAAACAAACATGCCTCTGTCTTCTGCTGGGCGCGGCGCTGCTGTCCGCCGCTCCCGCGCCCGCGCGGGACGTTCCGCCTCCCCCCCGCCCCGCTCTTCCCGCGCCTGGTCCGTACCCCGGAGGGCCTCATCCCGTCTGGCCGCGCCCTGACAGGCCGGGGCCGGATTACTCCCGGCCGCCTGCGCCTCCGCACCTGCCGGGCCTGCATCCCGATCCCGGCTTCCAGAGGCCGCCTGCTCCACGCCCGCCCCTGCTCTTCCCCGGCATGCGGCCCCAGCCCGGGTACCCGCCCCACCATCCGGGACGGCCCTTCCCCGACAGACCCCGGCCGGATCGCCCCATGCCGCCGCGTCCTCCCCACATGCCGGGATTCCGCCCCGATCCCGGTTTCCAGAGGCCTCCTGCCCCGCGCCCGCCCCTGCACTTCCCCGGCATGCGGCCCCAGCAGCCGCGCCCCGGAGGGGGCGTCTATCTCTACAGACCGCCCGAACGCTGAACGCAAGGCCGCGCGTATTGCGCTGAACACATCCCTGGAGCGTTTCGCATCTGAAAATATCTGCCGGGGTTGAGCGGAGCGCGGCCCATCTCTGCTCTCCCTCTCCGCAGCGCGCCTTGCTGTGTTCAACACCATTCCATGACAGAGCCTTTCAATAACAAGACGCTCTAGACTTTTCCGGCCAGTTCCTCCAGCCGGACGCGATCAAGGATGCGCAGTTCGTGCCGGGTGAACCTGCCCAGCACGTTCATCTCCCGCAGGCGGCACAGGATGCGGGTCAGTGTGGTGCGGTGCATGCCCAGCAGCAGCGCCAGTTCCTGCTGCGTCATGCCCGGAGCGAAACGGTCGCTTCCTCCGTGGCGTTCCGCCAGTTCGCACACCACACGGCACACCTGCGAAAGGGAATCCGCAAGAGCCTGCTCCGCAAGGCGCTGGGAGTGGATGACCAGATGCACGCACAACGACTGCACCAGATTGATCATCAGATCGGGATGTTCCGCCGCAAAGCGCGTATCCGTCAGGATCGCCGCGTCGAACAACGCCACTTCGGCGGCCTCCATGCAGGTAACCACGGTATTTTTCACATCGTCAGCCACCACGGAGGGCACGTTCATCAGCGAACCCGGCCCCGCGTACAGAATGGTACGCTCTTCTCCGCCCCGCCCCACATAGGAAAGCCGTATCCGCCCGGACAGGATGTAGTAAAAGCAGGGCCTGCCGTCTTCCTTCATGCCCGCGCCGATATCAATGGTCTGCCCTTTCCGGAAGGCGCGCCGCGAGGCGAGATGCAGCACGCGCTCCCACGGGGAGTTGAGCCTGCCCACCGTGGAGCCTTTCATGAGAATTTCCTTCATGACCTGAAACCTCCCCCCAGGGGGAAAAGAGTTCCCGACAGGATGACGGCGCCGATGGGAGCGCCTTCTGCGCGGCCTCTCCCCTGCGGGAAGAGGCGGCTGCGGATGGAAGCATGATCCGTTCTCTCCCGCTTTGCGTCAGGGCGTTCTCCCCGTCTGCCCTTTCCGGCGTCACGGCCGCCGTTCCGTCAGCGGTCAAGGCCGGTCGCAATTCCGCGAGAGCGCTTTGCGCCTGAACAGGTCTGCCGGCCGGCTCCTGTGTTCCGCCCGCCGGTTCACGTCTGGAGCCGGGGCCTGACGCCGCAGGCGAATTGCGGCGGCACCGGGGAAGGCGGCGCGCGCAGGAGTCTCGCCCTGCTCACTCCGCAGGGCATTTCAGCAGCGGAATGCTCTGGATGGCGCCTTGTCCCGAATCCTGCCGGAGAGCCGTGAATCCGGCGCGCTCCTGCCGCCGGTGTCCGGATTCAGCTTACAGCCAGACCGGAGCTTATGCCAGAAAAAAGCATGTTCCGGAGACATGACGGCTTGACATATATCAACTGATGTTGAATTATCAATCCATGCAGACGAACCAGGCCAGCAAAATTTTTGAGGCGCTTTCCTCCGATGTCCGGCTGGACATATTCCGGCTGCTGGTCAGATACGCGCCTGGCGGCCTTGTGCAAGGCGATATCGCCAGGGAGCTTGGCATACCGTCCACCAATCTTTCCTTCCACCTCAAGGCCATTGTGCATAGCGGGCTGGTGGATGTGGAGCGTGAGGGGCGCTTCATGCGCTACAAGGCCAATATTCCGCTTATGCTCGAAATTGTGGCCTATCTCACGGAAGAATGCTGTTCCGGCAACCCGGAGGCCTGCCAGAGATTCAGGGACGCAAGCCCGGCGAGGCATATTCTGCCCGGACGGCTTGATTGAGAGAGAGAGAGAGAGAACATTTTTTTTCGACAAAAATATCAACTGTTCAACATCTATTGATATGATAAGAGGAGAGGCATCCATGAACACAAGCGGCACGGCCTGCTGTTCCGGGACCGGGTCAAAGGCTCATCCGAAAAGCCCCAGGGGCTGGAACATCACATATCTGGCAGCAATGACGATCCTGGCCGTCTTCTGGTGGCTGGCTTACAGCCGCATTCTCCCGGTCGCGCACCGGCTTGTTTTCGGGTTGCCCGGCATGGCTCCGGAATCGCGCCTGGGCGCCGCGCTGGAATTTTTCATCTATGATACGGTGAAGATTCTTCTGCTGCTGGCGGCGCTGATATACATCATCGCCTGGATGCGCGCCTCGCTGAACATCGAGCGGGTACGTGACCGGCTTGCCGGGAAGCGGCGCGGCCTCGGCTGTTTTCTCGGCGCGCTGTTCGGCTCGATCACGCCTTTCTGTTCCTGCTCCAGTATCCCGCTTTTTCTCGGCTTTGCCGCGGCCCGCATCCCCATGGGCATCACCATGTCATTTCTCATAACCTCGCCGCTGATCAATGAAATTGCCGTGGCGCTGCTGTGGGGGCTGCTCGGCTGGAAATTCACGGCAGTATATGTGGCGGTGGGCATGACGGCGGGCGTCATCGGCGGCTTTTTCATGGACAGCATAAGGGCGGAACGCTGGCTGCAGCCGTTCATCATGGAAGCCATGAACAGCGCGCCCGCCCCGCAGTATGTCAGCGAAAGCGGGCAGGCGCGGAAGCTGACCATCAGACAGCGGCATATCTTCGCGTATGGAGAAACGGTTTCCATCTTCAGGCGCGTCTGGAAGTGGGTCATCATCGGCGTGGGCGCCGGCGCGGCGCTGCACGGCCTTGTGCCGGAAAACTGGTTTGCGGAACACCTCGGCACCGGTGAATGGTGGTCGGTTCCCGCTGCCGTGCTGGTGGGCATTCCCCTCTATTCAAATGTGACGGGCATCGTGCCGGTCATGGAAAGTCTGCTGGTCAAGGGCCTGCCTGTCGGAACGACGATGGCATTCTGCATGAGCGCCGTAGCGGCCAGCATCCCGGAAGTGATGATGCTGCGCCGGATTATGACCTTCAGGCTGCAGGCTGCCTTCATCGGCTACCTGTGGGTGATCTTCACCCTGACGGGCTGGCTGTTCAACTTCCTCGGTCCCCATATCTTATGAGCGTTTTGCTCCGGTTCCGTTCCGCAGATGCAGAACACTCCGAACTGACAGGAGGCAGATCATGGAAATCAGGATATTCGGCCCTGGCTGCGCCAGATGCACGGAAACAGAACATCTGATCAGGGAAATCGCCGCCGCCAGGGGCGGAGATATTACCGTGCAAAAGGTGTCCGACTTCAGGGAAATGATGGCGGCGGGCATTCTGTCCACACCGGCGGTCGCCATAAACGGCGTTGTGAAGGCCGCGGGAAGGGTTCCGGGCAGGGCTGAAATGGCGGCATGGATCGACGATGCCGCCGGCCCGGCCTCCGCCCGCGGCGAAAACTGCCGGAGCATGCCGGAACCGGAATGCTCCCGAAGCCGGACGGAGTAAGACGCATCTCCGCTTTCCTCATCCGCAGCCCGCTCCGTTCGCGCGGCAGGGAACAGCAAATCCCCTGTCCGATCCTGCCGGGGTTCGCCTGCGGATCGCCCTCCGGCAGGCACACCGGGCGGATTGCTGTTTCCGGATGATTCCGGACGGCAGACGCCTTCACCGGTTTTGCTGTTGAAAGTATCTGCGGCCACCCATGTTCCGGCCCGCAGCTTTCACGCCAGAAGCCGGAGCTTGACGCCGCAGGCGAGTTGCGGCGACACCGGAGAAGAGGGGCGCAGCGGCGTCCCCGCGAAGCCGTTGCGGACAGGGAGAGCGGAGACGAGTCCCGCTCCTCGCCCGACGTCCGGAACATTTTGGGGGAACATTTTCAAGCCGGAAACGCTCTGACACAAGCGCCCGAAATCCCATGCCCGCGAACCGCGGTCGTTTCAATTCGCGGGCATCCCTGCAACGTGGAAAGCCGGGACAGGCTTCTTTTCACCGGGAAGGCGGGAAACGCCTATTTCTCCATATCCCGCAAACAGCCGCGCACAAAGGCCACGGCAGAGGAAACATCCGTCACCTCGCCCCGGATCTGGGCCTGGAGCAGAGCTTCGCGGATAACCCCCACTTCGGGGCCGGGGGGAAGCCCGGTAAATTCCATGATCTCGTTGCCGTTGAGCAGCGGCTCCACCATTTCCAGAGGCTTTTCCGCCCGCTCGAGGTATTTGAGATTATGGTTGAAATTGGTGTAGTTGCCGTCCGCCTGCGCCTTGATGTTGGCGCGCGCCATTTCGATCAGCCGCTCGGTGTCGGGCAGGGAGCGGAAGCGGCGGATGCCGCGATCCGTCATCATGGACTGAAAGCGCAGCTGGTTGCGCACGAGATCGCATATGGTGTCGATATCTTCCGGCTCAAAGTGCATGCGGCGCAGAATCTTGCGCGTCACCTTCGCGCCCACGCGGTGATGCTGGAAGAAGGTCCAGCGCGCGCCGTTGCGCTCCGCCGTGTAGAGCTTGCCCACATTCTGGAAGAGCACGGCCACCACGCCGATCCAGTCGTGATGCAGCTTTTCCTCCGGATAGTAGCGCATGCAGTCGATGGTGTGCTGAAAAACGCTCTGCTCCTCATCCACCAGCTTGCCCTTGTTCTGACGCAGGGAGGCAAGCGCGGCGACTTCGGGAACAAGCCCGGGCAGAATGGCGGAATCCGCGAGGAGCTGCACAAAACGCCACATGTTTTCCGCCGCAACCTGCCGCCATTCATGCACGAACTCGCTGGCGGGCACATAGTCGGCAATGCGGCCCGACGCCTGCACAATGGCCACCCATGTGGCGGAATCCACAGGCAGATCATAGTTTGCCGCCATGCGCAGCACGCGGATGGCCAGCGTGTAGTTGCGGGCCAGCGTCAACTGCGGGATGCCGGCCAGCCGGACGCAGCCGCAGCCGACATCCTCGATCACCCGGTCGGAGTTGAGAAAGCTGCTCAGGCGCATGACCGCGCCGTATGTTTCCTCCGAGGCGGCGCGCAGGGCCTCCTGCATGTGCGGGGTGATGCGGCGCACCACCATCTCGGGATGGGACGCATCGCTGACGTCTGTGGGATAAAAACGGTAGAGGATGCCCGTTTCCTCGCTGAGCAGGGTGCCGATGACCTCTTCCTCGGCGCCGCGCACAAGGTTGGGAAACAGCTTGCCCAGCGTTTCAAAGTCAAGCTCGCAGGCGATATCCAGTTCCTTGAGGCCGGTCATGTCATGCAACTGGCTCTGAAGGGAAGTATTAATGATATATGCGTCGTAGCCGTTGCGCAGAATGGTTTTGCACAGGCTGGTCGCTTCCTTGATGGGCATGGAACGCTCCTTTCGCTTGCCGGCTTTCCGCCGGGCTGGCCGACTCTCGCATATTTTCGGCCGGACGGCAATGCGCGGACCGGCGCCGGTCCGCCCCGGCGGAGTCCCCTCCGCCTTCATGCCCTGGCGTGGATCAGCGAAGCCTCCGCATCCCTGTCCAGCGCTTCCCGCGCGCGTTCCGAAGGCTTGAGAAGCCTTCCCTCCGGCTTCGCTTCCGCTTCGAGCACCTCTCCCGGCGTCTCCAGCGTGAAGCCCAGAATTTCCACCCGATCTTCCAGCACGGCCTTTTTCCGCTCCCACGCCTCGGCCTGTTCCCGCAGGCGGCGTTCGCGGTCGTCGCGCGTGCTCTCGATGAACAGGCGCATCTCTTCCATGCGCGCTTCACGCGCCTTTTTGGCCGCCAGCGACTGCCGCAGCCATTCTTCGATGCTCTGCCGCACGGTGGGGGCGCTTTCCTTGAGGGGGCGGCAGACATCCGTATCCGGCAGCCCCGGCCCTTCCGGTTTCAGCTTTTCAATCCCGTGCATGACGACCTCCCCGGCTTTCAGCCTGTCCCGTGTGATCGGCGTCCGTCCCATTCTGCCCCGATCCGCCTGTTTTGCAAAGAACATTTTTCAGGCTCCGGCCGTTCTGCCCCGCGGGATGCCGGATGTGCGCCATGCTGTAATATTACAAAACATTGCAAAAATATCATCTATCTTTCTTTATATTGCATCAAGTTTCATTACCTTCTTCTTTTGATATAAAAAATTGCAATTTCCAACCATGTTTGTCAAAAAAAATATACTTTTTTACTTTTTTAACCTTGCTTCTCCCGATATGAAACATTAGAGTTTTTTCATTGATGCATCCCCTGCGGCTTTCGGCGCTTTAGGGAAGAGCCGACAAAAAGCCCCGGGACGCGATTTCGCCGCACCGCGGCGCAACATTCAACTTTTTTTGCAAGGATATGGCATCATGAAAAAGCTTGTTACGCTTCTTCTGGCTGCGGGCATGGTATTCTCCGCCGCCAACGGCGCGTCCGCCGTGGAAATGAAGGTCTCCGGCAACTGGCAGACTGCGTTCACCTTCTCCGACAACATGTACAACAGCAACGGCGGCGTGGAAAACGGCGCCAATGACGGCTCCTTCAAGGCCGCCCAGCGTGTCCGCGTCAACTTTGACCTGGTGGCCAGCGAATACCTGTCCGGCCGCGTGCAACTGCAGGTTACCGACGGCGGCAGCAACGAATACAACTGGGGCACCAACGGCGTGGGCGGCCCCGGCAGCAATGTGACCGCGCGTCTGGCCTATCTGGACTGGCTGATCCCCACCACCGACGTGCTGGTGCGCATGGGCCGTCAGGAAGTGGCCACCCCGTCCTACACCTTCGGTTCCTCCGTGCTTGACGACACCATCGACGGCGTGATGGTGTCCGCCCCGATTAATGACATGGTGGCCCTGAATCTTGGCTGGCTGCGTCCCGTGGCCGAACTGGACAAGTGGGGAGTCGAACACAAGCCTCACAGCAGCATCGACCTCGCCTACCTGGGTGTTGACGTGGCCGGCGACGGTTTCAAGGTGACCCCCTGGGGCATGGTCGGCTTTGTGGGCAGCGCGAACCGCGAAGGCTCCTTCGACATGGCCGGCGACGGACTCACCGAAAACACTACCGCCTACTGGGCCGGTCTCGGCGGTGAACTCACCATGCTGGACCCCTTCAAGTTCACGGCGGACTTCATCTACAGCGGCAATGACGCCGACCACACCGCCGAGCGCTCCGGCTGGTATGCGGCCCTGGGCGCGGAAATGAAACTCAGCGTCGCCACCCCCTTCGTGCGCGGCTGGTATGCCTCCGGCGATGACGCCGACTCCGAGGACAGCGGTCGCATGCTCTCCGTGGGCGGAGCGGCGGCATTCGATCCCTCCGGCATCTACTTCGACTACTTCAGCGCGATCTCCGGTACCCCCGACGTGTGCAGCGCCGCCGGCACCTGGGGCGTGCAGCTCGGCGTGAAGGAAG
>OLFV01000842.1_pt1 | contig 33391 bp, 28 predicted proteins | sample 1605551 | NCBI WGS metagenome assembly OLFV01 (sample SAMEA3888922, study PRJEB22519) | human gut metagenome | biome: human gut; feature: human-associated habitat; material: faeces | place: Denmark | collected 2011 | reverse complement strand
CAGCCTCCCTCTATTCCGTTCTATCCCGCGTCCTCCGGTTCAAAGGGGTGAAGGGCGTGGTAAAGCTTCTGACGTTCCCTGGCGCCGCGATACGCGGCAAAGAGGCGAAACGGCGGGCGTTCTCCCGCCTTTCTCTGCCTGCGGTAACGCAGCACCAGCACGGCAGGCGCGGCAGGCAGGAGAAGGGGATGCTCCTTGCAGGCGGGCCAGTGGGTATGGCAGGTCTCAACGCCCGTGCGGAAGAAACTGACCAGTCGATTTTCCGCCCGTCCATCGGTAAAGAGCCGCTGCCCGTAGCGCTCCTCCTTGCAGCCGAAGTTTCCGGTGCGCAGGATATCTGCAAGCAGCGCGCAGCACAGCGCCTCATCCGCGGTCATGCACCACGGGGCATCCTCCCGCGGCAGGCCAAGCTCCTCCACGCAGATGCGGGTGACGACCCGCGCGAAGGGAAGAAGTCCGAATCGGGACAGCTTTGGCAGCAGCTCCTCCCACCGCTCCGGCGTCATATCACAATGGACAAACGCCGCCCAATCGCAGAGCTGCCGCAGCCCCAGTCCGCTGCTTGTGATATGCTCCAGCTTGTGGAGCAGCAGCAAGACAGCCTGACGCTCCGGCGGCAGGACGGGAAGACCGCCGCGAAAGACTCCTTCTCCCGCGGCATACCGGAAGTATTCCCGCAGGGGCGCGCCGCTGTCGCCGGAAGGGATACCGGGCGGCTCAAAGTGCAGCTCCACGAGAAATTGCTCCCGATGCATGGAGCGATGGAAGGGATGGTTGTCCTCCGGCGGACAATAGCCCCCGGCGCAGAGGATCGCCTCCGCTTTTTTTACATCGGCGGGGAAGAGCAGCAGGTCAATGTCTCCGGCGCAGCGCAGCTCCGGCCGTGGATAGCACGCGGCAGAGGAACTGCCCTTCAAGATCACGCAGGGGAGCCCTGAAAGTGCCTTCAGCACCTCCTGCTGCTCGCCGAGGAGCTGCTCGTTATACCACATGGCGGAGAGCACCTCCTGCCGCCAGAGGGCGGCTGTCTCCTTGGGGAGGGCGGCTCGCTCCCGCTCCGTCAGGCAGTCATAGACCAGCAGATGAACGCTGTGGCTGACGGCTTCCTCAAAAACACGCTGCCAGTCCACATCCGGCGGCAGCGGCGTATCCTGTCCAAAAAGCGCGCGGCGCAGGAGGGCCAATAAGCTCTGTTCCGTATCCGTCATAGGGCTGACACCTCCACACCGCAAAAAGTTGGATATAGTATAGCAGAAAACAACAGATACAACAAGCATCTGATTTTCCGCGTCTCCGACCATGGGCGTTCTATAGGATCGCGCGGAGGGGAACACGGTCGAATAATTGAACAAAATCAAATTTTTGTTCAATATAGGGGAGAGCGCATAGCGCATAGCGCGCCAAGCGCCCCTTTTCCTATCCGTTCCACTCCGACAAGCTGTGCAGCGTGATGTTCTCCGGCTTTTCCACCGCTTTCATCGCTTCAATGGCGGCAGTGCAGTCTGTGTAAACGTTCAGCTTCTCGCTGCGGTTGAACTGCGGGTCGACCGCAAAGCCTGCGTCCGAGGGCCGCAGCAGCACCAGCGCCGAAGCACTGGGGATCACGCACTCCTTCAGCAGACGGGAAACGTTCGCGCCGAGGATCACCGTATGATACAGCCCGCTGCCAAGCTGCTCGTCCTTCGCCGCTCCCGCGTAGGCCCCGTCGCCGGAAACGGTCACCGTTTTCGTGCCCGCGTTGTAGCTCCAATACGTCCCGGGACCCGCGATCTTCGGGTTTCCCAGCTCCTCCGGCACGTCCATGTAGGCAGGCGCCGACGCTGCGGCATATTGGTACTCCGTGCCCGCCCTTGCGTTGATGTAGAAATAGTTGAAGCCCACACTGTTTCCCGGCGAAACCGTGTAGACCATGACCGCGCCATTCGGTTTTGTGAAGGTCGCCGTCCCCTCCTCGATCGAGGGAAATCCGATCTTCAGCGTGACGCCGATCTCCGCGAACGCCTTTGTGAGCAAAAGCCCATGCTCTTTTATGTCTTTTTGCGGAATGCTGTTGCAGGTATACCAGCCCTTTTCCGCGCAGAGCGCGAGCTCGTCGTCCATCAGGCGGCAGAAGTTCTGATAGGCCTCCTCCGTAACGGTCACGGAATCGTCGAACAGCTCCCAGAAAAAGCTCTGTGTATACGCCCTGTCGTAGGCGTTGCCCATGGAAAAATGCCGCTGGAGCCGCTTCAGCAGCAGATACTTGTACTGATTGGATGTATAGCTCATACCTTGCCCCGCTTTCTTCTGATGCTGCCGTACCGCTTAACCGCGTGGCGGAACTCTCCAAGGGAAAAGTCCGGGAACAGCGTTTCGGTGAAGTAAAGCTCTGAATAGGCGGACTGCCACAGCAGGAAGTTGGAAAGCCGCTGAAAGCCGCCCGTGCGGATGATGAGGTCAGGCTCGGGAAGATCCTGATACAGCGCCGCCGTGATCTCTTCCTCCGTCCGCGCGCCCTTGGCAACGGCGTCCACGATCTCCATCCGCCCGGAGTAGTTGCAGCACAGGTTCAGCGTCAGGCCGTCACAGTGGGCGGTCTCGCGCTGGATGCACTCCATTTTTTCGACGCTTTCGGGCGGCACGCGCTTGTCCGTCCCGGAGATGAGCACACGGATGTTGTTTGCCGCAAATTCCCGATACCGTTCAAAATACCGGTTCGCCATGGAAAAGAGCGCGTCCACCTCCTCCTTGGGCCGATTCCAGTTCTCCCACGAAAAGCAGTAGACAGACAGAGCCGGAATGCCCATGTCCACGCACCAGTGCATCATGTCCTCCACCTTGTTCAAGCCCTGCTCGTGCCCCAAGGAGCGCTCCAGACCGCGCTGCTCCGCCCAGCGTCCGTTTCCGTCGGCGATGACCGCAACATGGTTCAGCCGGTTCACGATTTCGCCCCCTTCTCGGCGGTCGCCGGATAAACGGCGGTCACAACGCCGCTGTTCGCAGCATTGCTGACGCTCGCCGCTCCCGCTGCCGTGAAGAAGTTCTCCGCCACGCCGTCAAATGTATATCCGACCTTTGCCTTCAGCGTGATGGTCGCCGTGTAGACCGTAGCGTAGTTAAATGCCACAGCGCTCGGCGACCACGCGACCGTGCCGGTGAACTGTCTGCCCTCCTGGACGACCTTCTTGGGATATTTACGCGCAACCGGCGCGGGGATGCCCTCGATGACGGGTTCCGTCACCGTGACACGTTCCGCCTCTTCAAGCCCGAAGATGGCGACGGTCAGTTCCCGGCTCGGCGCGTTCACAGCGGAAATGGTGATGGTGGTGAAGCCCACCGTCCCCTCTTTTTTGTTCGGAGCGGTAACAGCGGTGTTCACGACGGTCAGCGCCGCTGCGATCACCGCCTGCGTGTTGACGGTGGAGGAATCGGACGGCAGACCGAGCTGCACGCCGTTTTCGCCGATCTTGTAGCCCTCGGCGGTCAAGGTGTAGGTCGTCCCCTGCTCGGCGGTGTCCCAGCCGGTGAGCGTGAACAATACCGGCGCGCCGACCACATAAGCGGGGCTGCCGCCCCCGCTCTCTTCGAGCGTGCCGGTCAGCTTCTGCCCCTTGGCGTAGGCGGTCTTGCCCTTGCGCACGTCGCCTGCCTCTGCCGTTGCGTCGCCCGTGTCCGTCCCGGTCTGGATATTTGTGATTTTTTCCGGCATCTGCGCGAGCGTCAGCTTGTCCGTGCCGCCGTTTTTCGCGCGGATGGCGTCCGCGATCGCCGTCAGCTTGTCAGTAAGTGCCATGTTCGACCACCCCCAGCCGTCCGTCGATGTATTCCCGCATGGCGCTTACATCGTCCTCGGTCCAGTAGTCCACGCCGCGAATCGGCGTTTTGCCGTCCACGCCGTCCTTGCCGTCTGTCCCATTTCTTCCGTCTGCCCCGTCCTTGCCGTTTACGCCGTCCTTTCCGTTTACACCATCCTTGCCGTTTACGCCATCCAGTCCCTTCGGCAGTGGGAAAGCACTCTCCTTGTAGCTGTGGCTATCCAGTTCCCACAGCATCCAAAAGCCGTTTTCACCAGGGATGGGCGGATGACCATTCATCTCCCGGACGTTGGACTCCAAGCGGATGAACTCGCCGGGCGAGGCGGGCCATTCGCCGTCCGTCAGACTTTCCGCCACAAAAACGCTGATCACATTGCTGTGCTGTACGGTCACGCCGTCGGTGCGGAGCGTTCCCACCAGCTGCAGGCTGTACCAGCCCCACAGCGCCAGATGCTTTTCCGTCAGCACGCAGCCCACGTCCCCCTCCATGGGGCTCAGGGGAATGACCTCGTACCAGTCCCCCTTCCGTACCCGCATCTCCCAGTCATAGCCCTGCGGCGTGCCGCGCACCAGCAGCACACGGGAAAGGTGGTCGTACTGGCGTGCCAGAATACTGCCGTCGTGTGAGATCTCCCAATCTTTGAAATAAATCATATTTGCTCCCCCCTATTCTTCTATTATTCATCAAATTTTGGAAGAACGCTTCCGACCTAACTCTCAGAATCACGACACGCCATCAATATGCAGTAAAATTTTTTTCGTTATGACATCATTTCGACCATTCTCCTCTTGACGGCATGACATTATAATGTCATAATGTTGGCAACGAGCGGTTGCTGCGGGCCAGCCCGCAGCCGTGCAAAACGATTTCATCTGGAATTTTCAAGGAACGACATCAAACGACGCACGAACGGAGGTCTTGTCGATGGAACAGGAAAAGAAGGTCAAGCTGCTGGTCTACGCCACGGAGGACGAGCGGGCACGCATCAAGATGGCTGCCGCCAAGCTGCACATGAGCATGAGCCAGTTGATCCTGGACAGCGTGCTGGAGCAGGTCGCCAGCATCGAGGAGCTGGAAAAGAACGGAGGGAGCCAGTTATGAAAACGATCGCTGTCATGAACCAGAAGGGCGGCACCGGCAAGACCACCAGCGCCATCAATCTGGCGGGCGAGCTGGTTCGCCGCGGCAAGAAGGTCCTCATCGTGGACATGGACACTCAGGGCAACGCCACCAGCAACCTCCAACTGACGGACGTGCCCCCCTTCACCCTGACCGACGTGATCGTATCCAAAAGCGCCGTCCTGGCGGACACCATCTGCCACACCAGCATCGAAAACCTCGATCTCATCCGTGGCGGCGGTCTGCTGGCGCCGGCTCTGGCAGCCATGCAGGAAATGCCCTTCGGCAGGGACACCACCCTGCGCCGCCTCCTGCCGCAGCTTCCCGATACATACGATTTTGTATTCTTCGACTGCTCCCCTTCTCTCGAAAGCCTGTTTAACATCAACGTGCTGGTCGCCGTTGAGTATGTTCTCATCCCCATCAAGGTGGACAAGAACTCCATCGAGGGCTATGACGTGATGCTGGAAACCATCCAGTCCGTCCGCGAGATCGCCAACCCCGACATTCGCGTGCTGGGCATCTTTATGACGGCGGTGGAGGTCTGCTCCAGTCTCGATAAGGAAATGATCTCCCACTTCCCTGCCATGCTGCCCGATCTTGCGTTCAAAACCTTCATCCGCAAGAATATCGACGTCAAAAAAGCGCCTCTGGCGCTCCAGCCCCTCTGCTTCTTCTCTCCCCGCTGCGCCGCGACTGTCGACTATGCCGCTTTGTGCGACGAAATGCTTGAAAGAATGGGGGGCTGATGAATGGCGAGCAAGAAGAATCCCTCCATTTTCTCCACGCTGCAAAAGACCACCGCCAATGCCAGCGCCGTGAACGGTGAATTCACCCACCAGATCCCGCTGGACGCGCTGGAGGATAACCCCCTGAACCGTTTTTCCATGGCGGAGGATGAGGAATTCCTCTCCACCATGCACTCCATGGAGAAGGACGGCTTGCTGGAGGATATCATCGTCACCCCGTCGGACACGGAAGGCCGTTACCGCATCATCAGCGGTCACCGGCGCGTCCACGCCTCCCGAAAGCTGGGCCGCGCCACCGTGCCCTGCAAGATCCGCCATTACGACAGTAAGCTTTCCGAGCTGCGGGCGCTGATGGGCGCCAACATCCACCGCCGGAATATCTCCGCCTTCGACATGGCGCGCCAGTTGGAGACCCTGCGCAGCACGCTGGCGGAAGAGGGCGGGCTCCCCGATAATGTGAAGGAGCAGTCGGAGCTGATGGCATCTCAGGTCGATCTGAGCCGCGCCACCGTGGAGCGGTATCTGGATCTTCTGAATCTGGATGAGACCGTTACCGCGTGGGCGGAAAACGGGCAGATGACCATGACCGACGCCTATGAGCTGGCGCGTCAGAAAAACATCCATCTTCAGCCCGTCGTAGAGGAGTATGTTGCCCGGAACGACGCCAAGGGCGACCTGCCCGCGCTGGTGCACCGCGCCATCGCATGGGCAAAGGCAGCCGAACTCCCCCCTCCCCCGGCAAAGCCCGCCCAGAGCGCCAACCCCCTGCGGACGGTCGACTCCTTCGGAAGATCGGTCCGACGTAGCATCGCCCAACTGAAGGAGCTGGATCTCAGCACGGACGTGGACAAGGACACCGCCAGGAAAAAGCTTGACACCTGCCTTGAAAATCTGGAGGAGCTGCGCCGCACCGTGGAGACGCTCAAAATGGTTTTGGACGACTGACTTACGGAAAACAAAAACCGCCCAAAACGGGTCCTATACAAAAAAATCCGACGCAAATGCGTCGGATTTTTTTCTTCTCTGGACAACGCCGCTTTTGCAGCACGATACGCCGAATTTCAGAAAATGCCTTGGAATTATGACCTTTGCGCGGAAAAACGTGTGCTGCGCCTGCCCCTGAACAGGCTTGACCGGCAGCACTGTGCAAGTCGTGCTGCCGGTCAAAAGAGACTTCTCTATTGCCTTTTGAGGTGTCTGTACCTTTATCCGTACTGGTAGAAGAGAGAGGCGAAGCCGCCCGAATGGACCAGGCACGCACCGTCGCTTTTTACCTCGCCGCGGCGGAGCAGATCGCACATCCCCCAAGCCGTCTTGGCCGTGTAGATGCGCTCAAGGAGCACGCCCTCCAACTGCGCCATCTGCTCGATCATCGCGTCCGACTGTTCGGTGGGAATTCCCCAGCCGTCGCCGCGGTACTGCCCGTGAACGGTCATGACGGACGAGATGGGAACAGGAGGCGTAAGGCCGGTGTAGCGCTCCAATCCGCGGAAAAGATCGTCGAGTATGCTCTCAAGCTCCTCCTTCGTGTTCTCCACAGAGACGACGTGCACATGGAAGGGTGCACCCAGAAGGGCTGTGCCGTACACGATGCCCGCTGCCATTCCGCCGTTCCCGCCGGGGACGAACAGATCGTGGATCTGCGCGCCGGCGGGAGAATTCACCAGCTCGATCGGCAGGTGGAAATAGCCGACGGCAGCATGAACGGAGGTCGCGCCATTTTCCACGACAAAGGGCTTTTTCCCCTCCTGCCGCAAGCGCTCAGTCAGCTCCTCCACATAGACATTGCGTTCCGTTTCCGGGATGGGGCCCACATAGTGCTCCTCCACGCCGGAGAGCTTGTTGAGCAGGATGTTGCCCGCAAGATGCGTGGGCTGATCGTTGTTGTGCACCAGAATACACTTGATCCCCAGCCGGCAGCAGGCGGACGCGGCGATAGAGCACAAGTTGGAGTTCTCCTGTCCGGAGGCGATCACCACATCGCAGCCCTGCGCCTGTGCCTCGCCCAGCAGGTATTCAAGCGGACGGACCTTGTTGCCGCCGGAGCCGACGCCGTTGAGGTCGTCGCGCTTGATGTAGAGCGGGCAGGTATTCAGCTTCCGCTCCAGACGCGGCAGACGGTGCACAGGGGTAGCAAAATCGCACAGCCTGCTGCGCGGAAAGGCTGTCAGGGCAGCTTCCAGTTCGATTCCTGTCATATGCGCACTCCTTAGAGGGGCTTGCCGGTCTGCTTGTCGTACTTCTTGCACTTGAGCGTGAAATGCACCGTCTCATTGCTCTTGAACACGCCGAAGCCGATAAACGCCGTGACGACCGCGAGAATGGGAGAGAGCAGCGCGATCAGGTTGAAGGGCAGATACTGGGCGACGGACACGCCGAACAGACCCGTATACAGGATGGCAGAGGCGTCCCAGGGCACGATGGAGCCGAGCACGGTTCCCGTGCACTCAAGCGTGCGGGACATGACGCAGGGATTGACGTCCATATCGTCGAACGCATTTCTGAACGCGATGGCGGGAAGGCTGAGGGTGCAGGACTGACCCGCGCCGCCAAACATCAGCACAATGCCGGTCACGGTCAGGGAAAGCACCAGACCGCCGACAGACTTGACGACCTTGCACAGGCTGTCCATCAGGCGATGGAGCACGCCGGTGCGCTCGAAAATACCGGAGAACATACCCGCGCCGATGCACAGGAAGATCGTTTCCGCCATACTGAGGGCGCCGCCGCGGGAGAGGAGCTTGTCCACATCCGCATTGCCGGTTGCGCTCACAAAGCCGTTGATGGCGGCGGAGATCACATCGTTCAGGGAAGCACCCTGGAAGGCCATCGCCCAGATGCAGCCGATGACCAGACCTCCGGCAAAGACGGGGATGGTGGGCTTGCGCATGGCGGAGAGCACCAGAACGAACAGGAGCGGCACCAGCATCAACACGCTGACATGGCAGGAGCCAAGCAGGCTGTCGGAGAGGACCTTCACGGCGGAGAGGTCAACATCGCCCGAGGCGTAGCGCATCCCCAGCAGCCCATACACCACGATGGAGATGAGCGAGGCGGGAACGGTCACGTAAAGCAGGGACGTGATGTGGTCGAACAGCTTGACGCCGGAGGTCGCGGAGGCCAACAGCGTGGTATCGGACAGCGGGGAGAGCTTATCGCCGACCAGCGCGCCGGAGATGATAGCGCCTGCCGCCATCTCAACAGGAACGCCGAGGCCCTGCGCGATACCGATCAGTGCGATGCCCATCGTGCCCGCAGTGCCCCAGGATGTACCGGTGACGATGGAGGTAATGATGCAGATGATGAAAGCGATCGGCAGGAAAATTTTCGGGTTGATGAGGTTCACGCCGTAGTAGAGCATGGTCTGCACGCTGCCGGCGGAAATCCACACGCCGATGAGCATACCGATGAGGATCATCACGATCACGGTCTGGTTGACGCGGCCGATGCCCTTCATGGCGGACTCTTCCAGCTCATCCCAGGAGTAACCGAGGTAGATGCCGAAGAGCCCCTCCACGCAGATCGCCGCCGTCAGGCCGAGCATGATGCTCACGCCCTGGAAAATGAGGGTCAGCAATACCGCAAGCGGCAGCAGGAAGCCGAGCAACGCCAGCCCCGTGGACAGTTCTTTCTTTGCTTTCACTGTAATTTCCTCCTTCAAATAAAATATGGTTTATCAGGTCATTTTCAGGTGTCGATCTCTGCGATCGCTTCGATCTCGCACAGCACGCCCTTGGGGAGCGCACGCGCCGCCAGGCAGGAGCGCGCGGGCTTCTGGGTGAAGTATTGCTCATAAACGGCGTTGAAGGTGGCGAAGTCTGCCATATCCGCCAGGAAGCAAGTCGTCTTGACGACCTTTTCCATGCTGCTGCCCGCAGCGGTCAGAATGGCTGCCACGTTTTTGCAGGACTGGTGCGCCTGCGCCTCAATGCCCTCAGGTACAGCGCCGGTCTCGGGAACAGCAGGGATCTGCCCGGAGGTGAACACTACCCTGCCCATGCAAACCGCCTGAGAGTAGGGGCCGATCGCGGCCGGCGCCTGAGAAGTTTCGACTTTTGTCATAGAATGATCTCCCATCCTGCCGCTGGTGCGGCATAGTATTTCTTGCCCTGGCAGCCCCGCACACACATATGGAATAGGCTGCCGGTCAGGTTAACTTTAGATTAGCAATGAATTATAATTTAGTCAATAGTTTTTTTCTCATCCGCATTAATTTATCTCATTTGCATTAATTTTTTCAATGTTTTTGTTGCACTTTGCTATTTTTTGAGTTATAATCAAAGAAAATTTGTTCAAGAAAGGATAAATCCTGTGGCACCGAAAAAATTTGAGCTGACAGAAGTGGATCGTGAGATCCTTCGGTCCTACCAATACATGCTGGACGGTCTCGCGCTCTACCTTGGCGACAGCTATGAGATCGTGCTCCACAGTCTGGATGAGCTGAGCCACTCCGTAATCAAGATCATCAACGGTCATTACACCAAGCGTGAGGTGGGCGCGCCGATCACTGACCTGGCACTCTCCATGCTGCACGATATTCAGAAAAGCCAGACCCCGCACTCCATGGTCTACTTCAACAGGAGAGAGGGGCGCACTCTTAAATCTGTGACGATCCCGGTGATCGGCGAGAGGGATCGCATCATCGGACTCGTCTGTATGAACTTCCAGTGCGATGTGCCGTTTTCGCAGTTCATCTCCACATTCCTCCCCACCACCTCCGACCTGACCATATCCCGAGAGACCGAGAGCTTTAATGCCGACATTGATGAGGTCATCTCCACCGCGATGGCAAAGGCGAGAGAGAGCGTTTCTGCATCGCCGAATATTCCCTCCACCAACCGCAATAAGGAGATCATCCGCCAGCTCTACCAACAGGGCATCTTCAACATCAAGGACGCAGTCGTGTATGTCTCCGCCAGTTTGGGGATCTCAAAGAACACGGTCTATCTGCATCTTCGCAACCTCAAGCACGAACTTCCGTCGTAACGCGCGCGGGAGCGCATTGCAATACTGAAAAAGCAAAAAAGCAGCCGACCTCCCTCCCCTCCCCCGGTAAAGCCCGCCAAGTCCATAAATACAAAAAGATCCCCGAACCGTTCATTGTCAGACCGGTTCGGGGATCGCTCTCATCCTTGCGCTCTGCCGTTTACTGCGTCATTTCGCAGTCAACGGTCTTGAAGATCTGAATTGTCCTTGTTCAAAAGGAGAATGTTGTGCCGCAGCGCATAGATCGCGGGGGCAGCGGCAACGCCGCCCTGGCGCAGATCTCCGCCGAGCAAGCGGCGCGTCTGGCGAAGCTCATAAATGAATTCTTTGCTCCCGCAGACCAGTGAGCCGATCGGCGCGCCAAAATCCTCGGACACACTGAATATACATCTGTCAGCATACTGCGCGATCTCTTTTGCCTCCACGCCGAGCGCGTGCGCAGCATTGAAAATTCGTGCACCATGTCAAGCAGGCGATAGAACGCACCGACCATCGCAACGATCTCAATTTGAGGTAAATGGTCATCTTCTGCGCGAAGGGCTTTACGCCGCACCGGGAAAAAGAGGCCTCCCCCTCCCCTGCCCCGATCAGCGGTGATCGCTCCGGTGAAATCCGATTTGATTTCGTGCAGCGCCTCTACCCCGCTTTCGCCGAATTCCGACTCGGTTTCGTGCAGCGCCTTTCCCCTGCTTTCGCCGAATTCCGACTCGGTTTCGTGCGGCATCTCCTCCATCTTCTCGACGAGTTCCGACTTGGTTTCGTGCACCTGCTTTCCCCTTTCCCCGACGAATTCCGACTCGATTTCGTGCAGCGCTCTCCCCTGCCCTCGACGAATTCCGACTTAGTTTCGTGCACCCATGCTTCCCTGTTCCAGCTGATTTCCGACTTGGTTTCGTGCAGGCTTCTTTTGATTTCTTGCCGAAATCGGAACGCCTTCCCACAAAACTCACGTGAGACTTGTCCAAATTCACTACATCTGGTGTTTTAATCACGCGCCGATATCCAATCTCTTGGAACTGATTTTCTTCTCATCTGCACGTTTCCAAGTCGTACTTTCCCAAACATCTGCCTAAAACATCATGCACGAGAGCACGTCGGAATTCCGAAAATTACACACAGCGAACTGCACGTTTCCAAGTCGGTCTTCCGCCCTTTTTCTCATCACTCCGGAAAAGCTCAGAACGGCAGCGGCGACACTTGGACAATTTTCTCTTTGTTTTTTACAAGTGATATTCTCTCGCGAAAAGGAATAAATTTTCCGCTCTGTTTGATCGAAGGATACAACGCCTCCCTCGGCGGCGCTGAATGGTAGAAACAGTTCTTTGGACAAAGCCGGACAAGTCACACGTGAGACTTAGGAACTCGTCCTGTTTCACACCTGATTTCAGAGAGGAGAAAAATGTTATGTCTACCACTTGCATCCCCCCTGCCCGCCACATCCGCACGGACGATATCCCGGAGGAGTACCGAGACATCGTGGACGCCATCGGTATGGAGGCGTTCGTCCACCTGACGCTGCTGTGCGGCGGACAAACGCTGTACGTTCCCAAGCGGGAATCGCTGGAGCGCGGCGCCCGCGATCGGGACATTCGCACCCTGTTTAACGGCTCTAACTACCGAAGTCTCGCGGCCCAATTCCGCCTTAGCGAGCGCCAGATCCGAAAGATCATCAACGGCAGCCGCTGCTGACGGACAAATAACGCGCCGCTCGGACAGGTCTCACGTGAGACCTGTCCGAGCGATGAGAATATTTTCCTCGCGATTTGCGAAAAAAACTTTTTCTTTCCCTTTTTTTCAACTTATGCTATACTAAGGTTCTAAAAAAGCAATCTTTTCGCAAAAGGAGGGTCGCACCATGTCCCAGTTCCCCGAACCGGCAGAGCAATTGAAGGACACCCCCCTGCGTTTTCTGGAGACCGAACAGTTTCAGGAGATGCTGGATACATACAACAAGCTGAAGCCGCTGGAAAAAGAGCACCCCAGAAAATTCAAAAATCAGATGAACGTCTTTGACTTCGGCGACATTTACCCCCTGATGGACAGTTATCTTCAGACACACGATCTGTCTTCGCCGGAGGCGGTGGCAGAGGCGGTGACCATCGGCGCGTCGGAGACCGTCACGTTCGCCGCCACGCTGCTGGATATTTTTGATAAGACCGTCACCGCGAGGGTGCAGGAATACGATGTGCTGGGCAACAGCCCCGCCACATATTTCATCTGCGGCGTCTGGGCGAATATGAAGCGCGGCAGGGAATTTCATCCCTCCTCCAACGGCATCACCGTGACCTATTCCGAGCCTGACGCCTACGGCAACCAGAACATCCGCTACCGCAACAAGGATTACGAAATGACCCTCATCTTCGAAGCGGTGGAAGCCTACACGAAAAACCTCAGCTGGACGGCCCACCGCCTGCTGATCTACACCCTGATGCGCGGCAACAGCGACAACTGGCGCAACAGCACCGCGACCTTTACTATCGAGGAATATATGGACTGGGCGGGGCTCCGCTCCAGAGACGCCGCCTACCGCCAGATCAAGAAGGATATGCAGTCCATCACGGGCATGAAGATCACCGCGGAATCCTTCAAAAAGTATTTTGAATCCTTTTATATCACCCATCTGGCGACCGAGGCATCCATCAAAAAGTACACCGGCGAGGTGCGCATTTCCTTCGCCGAGAACGTGCGCCACTTCCTGACCCAGTATTACCAGCTGATTCCCGACTGGATGGGTCATCTGAGCGAAAATGCCTACCGCATGGCGTTTTATCTCTTCTACCGCGCGCGGAAAGCGCCCGTCGATGACGACGGCAGCTTCCGCGTAAAAATTCAGGACATCATCCACTACATCGGCCTGCCGACCAAGGAGGACGTCAAAAACCGCAACTATGACGAGGCGATCATCCGCCCGTTCAATAAGGCGGTGGAGGAGATCGAGGACGTCTCGGGCGGCTCGATCCACATGGATTTCGACTATGACGACATCAATACCTTCCTCGGCGGCAAGATGAACGTCGGCATTGACGCCACCATGCAGAGCTACATCCAGCAGATCGAAAAAAACAAGACGGTCAAGCAGATCGAGGCGAAGAAAAAGCCCGCTAAAAAGCCGCCCCAGAGCACGCAGTGACCCCTCAGCAACTGCACGAAACCACGTCTGAATTCTTCGAATTACTTCCAAAATACAGATCGAAGATCAAAGCATCCGTGGAAAAGATATCCACAAAAAACGGAAATTTGACGACAAAAGTCCGATTTTCCCAACAAAACGCCTGCTTTTCACGGAAGTTATCCACCGTCTGTGCCCATCCTGTGAAAAAAACGAGGGTCACAGCCTGTCCAATTCCGACTTCGAGCCGTGCTAAGACGACTTCATTTCGTGCAAAGCCGACCTCAAGTCGTGCAGGAGACCCAAAATCACCCAAGCCATTTTTCCATGTTTTTCAAACTTTTATACAGATATTTTCTGTCGAATCATACTTTTATATTTGTTTCATCTAATTTTTTTCGGATTTTCTTTTTTTATCGAAAATCCCCTTATTGATATCTTAAGATATCTTACAGACCTCGCGGGAATCGCTCCTCCGCGGGGTCTTATGCTATAATAACGACAAGAAAAGGAGGCGATCCTATGCCGGACACCTTTAACGACCTGCGCCCCCGCATCGTTGACTATCTCTACGACCGGGGTATTGACCCGCAAAAGCGCTTTCGCTGCCTGAATCCAAAGCATCTCGACCGCGATCCCTCCATGGGATACGACGCAAAGCGGCAGAAAGTACACTGCTTTGCCTGCGGCGCGGACTATGATCTCTTCGATCTGCTGGCGATCGACGAAAACCTCACCTCGCCGCACGACGCTCTGGCGCTTGCGAGCAAGCGCTACGGGCACGGCGACGCGGGAGAAGCGCGCCCCGCTGACCGCCTGAGCAGGGAAACACTGCCCACCTCCTACCCAGAAAGCTGCTTTTCTCACCGCCGAAAAACCGATTATTTTGCCAAACGCGGGCTTTCCGACGCCACGGTGACGAGATTCCGCCTTGGCTACGACCCTGAGCATGACTGCGTGGTGCTGCCATGCGAAAACGGGCGCTGCGTGCGCCGCGCCGTCGCGGAAAAGCGCTATCTCAACGAGAAGGGGCAGCCTTCGCCGCTCTTTCAGCCGGAGCTGCTGACTGCGGGCGGGGAAGAGCCGGTCTTCCTTTTGGAAGGCGCCTTTGACGCGCTCTCGGCAGAGGAGCTGGGTTATCGGGCAGCCGCGCTGAACGGCGCGGGCAACCGCGAAAAGGCGGCGGCTCTGCTGCGCGGACTGGACCGACCCGCCCCCATCCTGCTGCTGACGGACAACGACGCGGCGGGCAACGCGTGGGCAGCCGCCCTCGCCGAGGAATTTCCGTGGCTGTACCGCTGCCCAGGCGTTCCCACCGGCAAGGATCTGAACGAATTTCTCTGCGCCGACCGCGAGGGCGCGGCGCGATTTCTGGCGCAGGCGGTCGAGGATCGGCAGGCGCAGCAGCCGCCCCCTTATGCCGAGACCTCCGCCGCGGGGCAGATGGAGGCATTCCGCGCTTATATCGAGGCGCAGGCAAAGCGCCCCGCGCTCAAAACCGGCTTTGAGGGGCTGGATCAGACGCTGGACGGCGGACTCTACGACGGACTTTATGTGATCGGCGCGGTCAGCTCGCTGGGCAAGACCGCCTTTTGTATGCAGATCGCCGATCAGCTTGCCATGCAGGGGCGCGACGTTCTCATTTTCTCCCTTGAAATGATGACATGGGAGCTGATGGCTCGTTCCGTTTCCCGCGAATCCTTCCTGCTCGACACCTCCGCGCGCCGCCGCCTTGCCAAGACCGCGCGCGGTGTTTTAGACGGCAGGCGCTGGGCGGGCTACAGTGCGCAGGATCTCGCGCATCTGGAGCTGGCGCAGACGCGCTACGCCTCCTATGCAAAGCACCTCTATTTCCGCGAGGGCGACCACGAAACGGGGCTGGACTACATCCGCGCGGAGGTCGCGCGCCACATCGCCGAGACCGGACAAAAGCCCGTGGTGCTCATCGACTATCTCCAGATCATCGCCCCGGTGGACGTCCATTTCACGGACAAGCAGAACCTTGACCGCATCGTCTGCGCGCTGAAAAAGCTTTCGCGCCAGCACGGGCTGACCATCCTCGCCATTTCCTCCTTCAACCGCGAGAATTATAATCTGGAAGTCTCCATGAACGCCTTCAAGGAATCCGGCGGCATCGACTATTCCGCCGACGTGCTGATGGGACTTCAGGCGCGCGGGGCGGGGCGGCCCGGCTTCAACATCGACGAGGAAAAGCGCAAGGACCCCCGCGAGCTGGAGCTCAAGATCCTCAAGAATCGCTCCGCCGCGCTCGGACAGCCCATCCCGCTGCGCTACTATCCGGCGTTCTCCTGTTTTGAAGAAGGATAGGGCGGTCTCACGTGAGACTTGTCCGAGCAGTTCGCGGCGATTAATTTTCGAATGTAAGACCCCTGGAAGGATATAGAAAAAAAGCAAGAACTGCTTGCAAAAAGAGAAAATATCTGATAGACTTTATGTAGACTGTATTACTGTCAGTACGTGCGTCTATCCGCACGCCCGGACAGGGACAGGTTTTGGATGCTGCGAGCAGCGCTTGGGGCGGAAACGCTGACACCCTTTTGCGGTACTCGAAGATCATCAGTAAAAAAAAGGAGTGGTTAAGAAGATGAAAAAGCAGCGTATCTTGAGTGCTCTGCTGGCATTGTGCATCGTCTTTTCCCTGGTGCCCACAGCGCTGGCGGAAAAAGCTGACGATTTCACGGACGTCAGCAGATCCGACTGGTACTACCAGTTCGTAGACTATGTGACGTCGAAGGGTTACTTCAACGGCACCTCAGAGACGACCTTCGCCCCCGCGGAGAACATGACCCGTGCGATGTTTGTCACGGTTCTGTTCCGTTTCGACGGTGCAAAGGGTGATCGCAGCCAGAGCGCATTCACCGATGTGGCTCCCGGCGAGTGGTACACCGATGCCATCAACTGGGCGGCTGCCAACAGAATCGTGGATGGTGTGGGCAACGGCAAGTTTGCCCCTAACGATCCCATCACCCGTGCGCAGATGTGCACCATGATCGAGCGTTACCTCGCCCTCTATAAGAAGGCATGGAAGGTGACTCTGCCCGAGACCGGTTCTGTCTCCGTCATGGTCGATGAGAATGCGATCCCCGCATATGCGCTCGCCGCGGTCAAGCAGTGCCAGCGTCACGGCTTGGTCAACGGCTTTGAGGACGGCACGTTCCGTCCCAACGAACTGTCCACCCGTGCGCAGGTGGCAGCGGTGATCTACCGTATGTCTTACCTCGTGCAGAGCGCGAAGCCGGATAACACCCCGAGCGTTAATCCCGGCGGCACGGTGACCCCCCCAGTGAATCCCCCGGTGACTGCCTACACCTATGCCCTGTATTTTGACGCCAACGGCGGCACGCTGATCGGTGCGTCGCCCGTCTCCACGACGACGACGAGCACCACTTACAGCTTCCCCGTGACCGCTACCGCCACCCGCGACGGCTACAACTTCCTGGGCTGGGCGACGGAAAAGACCGCCACGGCTGCGACGTACCCCGCGAACAGCACCATCACGCTGACCGCTAACTATCCCATTATCACCCTGTACGCGGTCTGGCAGGCTAAGGCGCCCGTGGTCGTTTCCGATGACCTGATCGGCAATGCCGTTCTCAAGTCCGTCAAGCAGGTCAACGACAGATTCAGCGACATGAAGAGCGCCGTTGTCAGCGCCGTTGATCAGGTCAACAAGGACAACAAGTACCTGACGGATGCACAGCTCCAGCAGGTCAAGAACATTGTCAACGACATGGTCAAGGTCGAGGATGTGAAGGCAAACTTCACCTCCGGCGACAACAAGACCGAGCGCGAGGTCACCTGGAACGTCGCTCTCGAGGTGAAGGACGGCCAGGTCGTCTCCGCCATCGAGCAGGCGAACAAGATCGCCGACGCGATCATCACCGGCACCACGAGCAAGCCCACTCCCGACGATATCGACGGTTTCCTGACCAGTGTTAAGAACGCTGTCGAGTCCGAGACCGGCATCGTGCTCACCAACAAGTCCCTGAGCGAGATCAAGACGCAGGTCGTCGACCTTCTCAAGAAAGAGGGCAAGAGCCTGTGGGCGAACTTCCACGACGGCAAGGGCAACTATGTCTGCGGCAATGTGGACGTTGTGTTCAACGGCAAGACCTACGCCACCGTTCAGGTCGGCGCAAACAGCGCCTCTCTCTCCGCCGCCAAGTCCAAGATCGTCAAGGAGCTTGGCACTGCCATCTCCAAGGAGATCTACAAGCAGATGAAGGCGCAGGGCACTGCCTACACGGATAATTTCACCTTCAATATCGACCTGAAGGTCAACTTCACTCCCGCTGCCAACGCGGACATCAAGGCGAAGACCGACGCTTACACCTACAACTATAAGCTCGTCGTGACGCCGAAGCTCAACAGCAACGGTCTGCTCGAGTACAAGTACGAGGGCGATGAGAACTATCTGCGTCTCAACATCAGCAAGGATATCCAGAAGGCTTATAACGACGGCCTCGACCAGATCGCCGCGCAGTTCACCTATAACGACGGCACCAAGGATAAGGTCGTCGCTGAGGCCAAGAAGGGTCTGAAGGATCAGATCTCCACCCTCTACACTGAGGTCACGGAAGCACTTGCCAAGTACGACATCACGCTGACGAACACCACTGCCGAAAGCATCGAAAATGCTCTGATGCCCGTGGTGGAGAGCTGGGTCGATACCAACTGGACGAAGATCACTAAGTCTACCACCAGCGACGGCACCCTGACTGGCCTTGACAACACCTTGCTCATCAACGCCGTGTGGCCGCTGATCGAGAAGGACATCGACGCGCTCGATGTGAACGCTCTGATCGAGAACCAGATCAGCGAGAAGCTGGCGGAGAAGAAGATCAACGAGGCGTGGATCGTCGATAAGGCGAACAACAGCGGTACGCTGAAAGATGCGAAGGATCTTGTTAAGGGGTTTGATGCGGTCACCTTCGAGCCTGCCGGCGTAACGCTGGATATCCAGTCGGTCGCTGACATCAACTTCCTGCTTGCTCAGCCCGAGATTAAGGCTCATGTTACCAAGGGAGGCTTTGGCGCCACGATTACGCTCTCCGGTAAGGGCGGGAAGCCCTTCAGCGACGCCCTTAAGCAGGAGATCGTTGACACTGCGACCAAGGAGCTTGACACTGCGCTGAATTCCTCCGCCACGCTGAAGGATCTGCTGGCGAAGAACCCCGGTCTGAAGAATTACCTGATCTACAGCGCGCTCGTGCAGATGGGTCTCACCTTCGATACTGAGAAGGCCGCCAATGCTTCTGCGCTGGATAACCTGAAGCCCACCATCAAGGACGAGGGCAAGGCAAAGCTTGCCGAAAAGCTGAATAATAAGCTTGCCGCGATCGATGTGTCTTCGATCCTGAATGACGGCTCTGCTGAAAAGGCGGAGTATCAGAAGAAGATCGATCTGCTCAACAGCCTGAAGTTCAATGCCGCCAATGGCATCCAGACCAAGACCGCGAACGAGCTTGCCGCCGCGCTCACAAGCCAGACCATGAAGGACATCGTCGGCAGCAAGGGCGACACTTATGTTGCGCAGTACCTCGGCAAGATCGTTGCCAAGGCGCAGAACCTGCTGCCCGACAGCGCGAGCATCACCCTCAACGGTGTGACGCTGACGGAGAACAACCTCACGGCGCTTGGCAATGCCAAGACCTCTCTCGAGGCTGTGACCGAGCTTGCGAACCTCATCGCGAAGTTCGGCGATCTGAGCATCAACAGCTTCGCTGACCCTGCCGGTCAGAAGGTGACGGTCAACTACAACACCCGCAGCGCCAGCGCGAACCTCATCATCAACGTCAAGTAATTTGACAGCGTAAGACAAAGCAATGATTCGGACCACCTCTTCCCGGCGGGGCAATTCCGCCCCCCCGGGGGAGGGGGAGCATAAAAAAAGAGACGTTAGGCGCGTCAGCGGCTCATTCGCGTTTGAGAGCCTGACGGGTCTGTCGTCTCACACTTTTGAAAAGCACTGATTCAAAAATAATTTCTGCCCCGAAAACAAGAGAAAGGAGGGCGCGCATGAACGAAAAGCTCCTGCGATACCTGCTGGAACAGCAGCTTTTGACCGCGGAACAGGCGGACGAGCTGCGTCGTGCTCAGGAGGAAACGAACAAGTCCATCCGTGAACTGATCTTGGAGCGCGCCATCCTGCCCGAGGAACAGGTCATTGAAGCCCTGTCCTCGCTGACCCGCACCCCCGTGGTGCACCTTTACGAAATGACTATCCCCATGGATGTCCGACAGGCGGTTCGCCCGGATATCCTGCGTACATATACAATGATGCCCTTCCAGTTTGATCCGGAGGACAGCGGCACGCTGTATGTCGCCATGAACGAGCCCATGAACATGAAGGGGCGCGACATGGTTGCGATCGCCAGCAAGTGTCGCATTAAGCCATTTTTAGCGACAACATCCGACATTCTCGTGACCATCGACCGCTGCTACGGCAGCGAGGAGATGCAGGAGGCTGCCGAGCTTTACACCCAGACCAACGAGCGGGAGAGCGCCTCTCTGGAAGATCAGGTCTTTCAGGAGGATGTCAACGCCTCCCCCGTGGTGGTGCTGGTGAACTCCCTTGTGGAGCAGGCGGTGCGCCAACGCGCTTCCGATATCCACGTGGAGTCCGGACCGGACAAGGTCCGGGTCCGCTGCCGAGTGGACGGCGTGCTGTACACCACCGCCACTTACGACCTGCAGCTGCTGCCCGCCATCATCGCGCGCATTAAGATCCTCAGCAATCTGGACATTTCCGAAAAGCGCAGACCGCAGGACGGCCGCTTTTCCATCCTGGTTGACCGCCGGGAATACGATGTGCGTGTTTCCACGCTCCCCACGGTCTATGGCGAAAAGTGCGTGATGCGACTGACGCAGAAAAAGGCGCTGCGCCGCAGCAAGCGCGCCCTTGGCCTGACGGGGTCGGAACTGGAAAAATTCGACGAGATCCTGCGCCATCCCAACGGGATCGTGCTGGTCACCGGACCTACCGGTTCGGGCAAATCCACCACGCTTTACACCGCATTGAACGAGCTTAACAGCGACATGGTGAACATCGTCACGGTGGAGGACCCCGTGGAGGCGAACGTGGACGGCGTGAATCAGGTGCAGGTGAATCCCAAGGCCAACCTGACCTTTGGCAACGCCCTGCGTTCCATTTTGCGTCAGGACCCCGACATTATCATGATCGGCGAGATCCGCGACCGGGAAACGGCGTCCATCGCGGTGCAGGCGTCCATCACGGGTCACCTCGTGGTGAGTACGCTGCATACCAACGACACCGCCAGCAGCGTCACGCGCCTGCTGGACATGGGCGTGGAAAGCTACCTCATCGCCGACGCGCTGACCGGCATCATCGCCCAGCGCCTTGTGCGCCGTCTTTGCCCCAACTGCAAGCGGCGGCACGTTCTTTTAGAGCATGAGTTGGAATATCTGGGACTGACGCCGAAGGAGAAGGACAGCGCCGAGGTTTACGAGCCGGTGGGCTGCCAGCGCTGCGCCGGTACCGGATATTTCGACCGGATCGGCATTTACGAGATCATGGAGATCACGCCCCGTATGCGCACGATGATCTCCCACCGCTGCGACACGGGCGCGCTGCGGGAGACTGCCATCGCCGAGGGGATGCACACCCTCCGCGAAAGCGCCCGCCGCCTTGTGCTGGAGGGAACGACCTCCATCAGCGAGATGCAGCGCATCAGCGTTGAAAATGTGGCGGAAGAAACTCATCCTTTGGAGGACGGCGCATGATCGACCTGGGAACACTCATTCATGACGCGCTGGAGCGCAACGCCTCCGACATTCACCTCACGGTGGGGGAGCCCCCCGTTTTTCGACTGGACGGCGAGCTGACCAACTTTGGGGAGGTCCCGCTGACCGAGGCGGATACCACCGCCTATGTGCAGGAGCTGATCACGCCCGGACTTCTCAAGGAATTTCAAGAAATGGGCGAGGCGGACTTCGCCGTGACCTATCACGATTTGGTGCGTATGCGCTGCAACGTGTTCCGTCAGCGGGGCATGACGTCGCTGGCGCTTCGCCTGCTGCCGCTGCGCATTGCCACCGCCGAGGAATTGGGCCTTCCGCCCGTGGTGGTGGCGCAGGCGGATAAACCCCGCGGACTGGTGCTCGTCACCGGCCCCACCGGCTCGGGCAAAAGCTCCACTCTGGCGGCGCTGCTCGACCACATCAACCACACCGAGCGCCGCCACATCATCACGCTGGAGGAACCCATCGAATACCTGCACACGAGCGATCAATGTATCATCAACCAGCGCGAGGTGGGCGCCGATACCAGCAGCTTTGCCGCGGGACTTCGCGCTGCGCTGCGTCAGGACCCCGACGTGATCTTAGTTGGCGAGATGCGCGATCTGGAGACCATCTCCACCGCCATCACAGCCGCCGAAACGGGTCATCTGGTGTTCGGCACGCTGCACACCAAGGGCGCCGCCAACACCATCGACCGTATCATCGACTCGTTCCCCGCCGAGCAGCAGAACCAGATCCGCATCCAGTTGGCGGACGTGCTGGAGTGTGCCGTGGGCCAGACCCTCCTGCCGAAGATCGGCGGCGGCCGCACGGCGGTATTCGAGATCATGATCGTCACCCCCGCCATTCGCAGCATGATCCTGCAAAGCAAGACCTTCCAGATCGTCAGCGCCATCCAGACCGGCAAGCGGTACGGGATGCAGCTTTTGGACGACGCGCTGGAGGATCTGGTGGACCGTCACGTGATTTCGCTGGAGACTGCCCTCGCCGCCGCCAACGAGCCTGATAAATTCAAGACAGGGCGGCAGACCTGAGAAAGGAGGGCGGCTCCATGCCCGGATTCAACTATACGGCGATCAATCGAAACGGAAAGCGCGTCCGCTCTTCTCTGGATGCGTCGTCCATCGAGACCGCGAAAAGCTCCCTTCGCGGCGCCGGTTATACGATTTTAGACATTAAGGAGCAGACCACCCTCAACCGCGATATCGAGATCCCGTTCCTCGGCAACCCCAAGGCGAAGGACATGGCGGTGTTCTGCCGTCAGTTCGTCTCCATCCTGCGCGCGGGCGTTTCCGTCGCCTCCGTGCTTGCCATGCTGGGGCAGCAGACCAGCAATAAAAAGCTCCGCGCCGCCATCCGCGAAATGCAGGCGGACGTGGAAAAGGGCGAATCGCTTGCTACTTCCATGCGCCGCCATCCCAAGATCTTCCCCGCCATTCTGGTGAATATGGTGTCAGCGGGAGAGGCCTCCGGCAATCTGGAGGAATCCTTCCGCCAGATGGAGCTTTATTTCGAACGCAGCAAGCGCACCAAGAGCAAGGTGACCAGCGCCATGATCTACCCCTGCGTGCTGATCGTGGTCATGATCATCGTGCTGATCGTGATGATGACGAAGATCATCCCCAACTTCCTCAAAACCTTTGAGGATATGGACGCGGAGCTGCCCAAGATTACGCTGGGCGTGATGGCGGTCTGCGAATGGTTCAAGTCCTGGTGGTGGGTGCCGCTGCTGGTGCTGGCAGCGCTGATCGTGGGCGGCATCCTGTTTCACAGGACCGACAAGGGTAAGCACTTTTTCGGCTGGCTCGCCCGCAAGACGCCCGTGGTAGGCAACCTGACAGTCAAGACCGCCTGCGCGACCTTCTGCCGCACGATGGAGGTGCTGATCGGCTCCGGCCTGACGCTGACGGACAGCATGGACCTTGCCGCCAGCAACATGGGCAACATCTACTATCTGGAGGCCATCCGCGACGCGCGCGCCCTGGTCGCCGAGGGTACCCCCCTGCGGGAGAGCCTCGTGCGGACGGGTATTTTTCCGCCCATGGTGTCGAATCTTGTCGGCGTGGGGGAGGAGACCGGCGACCTGCAAAGCATGATGGGCAAGGTCGCCGACTACTACGACGAAGAGGTGGATGAGGCCACCAAAAAGCTCCTGAACCTGATGGAGCCCGCCATCATCATCGTCATGGCGGTCTTTGTGGTCATCATCGTGCTGGCCATCTACCTGCCGATGATCAACATGACCAAGGCATTCGACAAATACCTGTAAATCCGTATATCCAAGCCGTGTATTCAGGAGCGGGAGATAGGGGCCCGTGCCGCATGGCGATGATATAAAATCCGACGCAAAACAAAGAAAGGAAGAAAACTCCTATGAAAAAGTTTGGTTCCAAGTCCGGTTTTACTCTCGTTGAGCTGATCGTCGTCATCGCGATCCTGGGCATCCTCGCCGGCATCGCCGTCCCCGCCTACTCCGGCTACATCAAGAAGGCCAACGAGGCCGCCGACTACACCCAGCTCGACGCCATCAAGACCGCTGCTGTCTTTGCTTATACCGATGCGCAGGTCAAGGCTGGGAAGTATGATGAAGTTGACGTTGATAAGATCGTAGTTGCTGGCGAAAAGAGTTCTGCTACCGTTACGGTCACTCCCCCCGTAGCCGCTGGGGCTACTGCTACCGACGTTCCAGTCACTGATAGTATCAAGGATTATTACGATCTGGCAAACTTCGAGTTCAAGAGTGACAACAACAAGGCAACGTGGACGGCTGCCGACGGCTGGAAGATGGAAAAAGTCACGACTCCTGCGGTTGGCGGCTAACTTATCCACCCCTACATCATCCTCAAGCGATTTGAAACAACGCCCTGCCCGCCCGGCATCCCTATCACCCGGACGGGCGGGGGAGACCCCTGAGCGAAAAGGAGAGATTTCCCATGACCTGTCTTTTGCTGCTGCTCTGGACGGCGCTGGGTCTGTGCGTCGGCAGCTTCTGCAACGTGCTGATCTTCCGCCTGCCCCGTGGAGAGGAGTTCGTGAAAACGCCGTCGCACTGCATGGCCTGCGGCCATCGTCTGCGCTGGTATGAGCTGATTCCCGTGGCAAGCTGGCTGATGCAGAGGGGCAGGTGCCGCGCCTGCGGGGAGAAGATCTCCGCCCAGTACCCCGTGGTGGAGGCGCTGAACGGTGGCGCGTGGCTGCTCGCGGCGTGGCTGTATCAGGCCGAGCCGCTGCGCGCGGTGCTGTATTCGCTGCTGTTCTCCCTGCTGACGGTCGTGGCGCTCATCGACTGGCGCACCTTCGAGATCCCCAACGGGGTGAACCTTGCGATCTTCCTGCTGGGCGCGGTGCAGCTTGCAGGCGATACCGCGCACTGGAAAACGTATCTCATCGGCATGTTCTCGGTGAGCCTTCTTTTCCTCCTGCTGTGGTTCGTGACGAAGGGCAGCGGCCTTGGCATGGGAGATGTCAAGCTGATGGCAGGGGCGGGACTGCTGCTGGGCTGGCAGCGCATCCTTCTTGCGATGATCCTCGGCAGCGTTTCCGGTGCGATCATCCACTCGGTCCGCATGAAACGCGGCGCGCCCCGCAAGCTGGCGTTCGGGCCGTATCTTGCCGCGGGCATCTGGGTCGCGGCGCTATGGGGCGACCGGCTCATCGCGGCGTACCTCGGCCTTTTTGGGCTGTAACACGGGAGAGAAACAGGGCAGGCGCAGACCTGCCCGAGAGAGAAAAACAAGAGCCTGTGGGAGGGGCAGAACCGTTCTTCGGGACGGCTGTGCCATTCCCACAGTCCGGGAGGGAACACTTATGAGCATGCAAAGGCTGAGCGGCAGGGCGCTGGTGGTGCAGATCACCGAGCGGGATATCCGCATCGCCCAGATGACGCTGGGCAGCGACGCCATTTCCGAGCGGGTCATCCTGCCCACGCCGCCGAACGCGGTCGAGGACGGTCAGCTCGTGGGGCTGGACGCCCTGCGGGACGCGATGGAGCCGGTTCTGCGGCAGGGGCTGTTCCGCCGCTGCCGTAAGGTGGTCTTTTCGCTCTGCTCCACGCAGGTCATCAGCGAGAGCGTCACCGTCCCCGCGGTGAAAAAGCAGCAGCGCCTCGGTCAGATGCTGCTGGCGAACATGGACGAGTATTTCCCCATCGACCCGGGCGAGTATCAGCTTTCGTGGGAGAGCGTGGGCGTCGAGCAGCGCGAGGACGCGCGTCTTCTGCGCGTGCAGCTCTGGGCGGTGCCGCGCGCGATGCTGCAGCGCTACTATGCCCTTGCCAACAGCATGGGGCTGAGCGTTGCCGCCGTCGATTTCTGCGGTCACAGCCACGCCACCGCCGTGGACGCGGACTTTGCCCTGCCGAAGCACGCGAAGTCCTCCGCGGATACGGACGACGGCGTCTGCCTCTATATCAACGCCGAGAGCGAGCTGTTGCTGCTGACCTTCGTCTACAACGGGCAGGTGAAGCTGCAGCGCCTGCTGCAACGGGGCTATTCCCAGCAGGACGACCTCAATGAGGCGGGCATCGTGCTCGACTATTTCTCCGCCATGCCCGGCCGCGCCCGCCTGACGAGCGCCGTGCTTTCCGGCGGTCAGGGGAAGGAGGCGGGGCTTGCCCCGGCGCTCGCGTCGCTGCTGAATGTCCCCGTCGAAATGGCGGAGACCGACTACGGCGCGCAGTGGCTGCTCTGTCAGGGCGCGGCGCTCACCGCCCTTGACTTCGGCGACCCGGAGCTGAACCACATCACCGGCGCGCGCGCACCCATCAACCGCGCGTGGCAGTACGGTCTTGTGTTCCTTGGCGGCGCGGCGCTAACGGCATCCGTACTGCTGCTGCTGACCTCCAAGCTGTCGTGGAGCACGGAGCTGGACGGTCTGCGCGCACAGCAGGACCGCCTGACGGCGCTTGCCCAGCAGAATGCGGGCTGCGCGGAGAACTACCACAACTATTCGAGTATGTACGACGCTTACAGCGCCGACTGGGACATCGTATTCGACTCCGTTCGGACATATAACGACAACCTTGAACTGGTGCTGGACGAGCTGGAGGCAAAGCTCCCCAAGAAGTCAACGGTGACCGCTCTGAGCACGACCGAGTTGTGTCTTGCGGCGCAGGTCGCCTTCCAGAGCAAGGAGGACGCCGCTTATTTCCTCGTGGCGCTGCGCGACGTGCCCTTCATGACCCTCAACACCGTTTCCAACCTGACCATCGGCCCGCGGGAAGCCTACTCCCCGGACAAAATGATCGCTGCGCTGTACGAGGAAGCGGAGAAGGAGTCCCCCGTGCCGAGCACGGAGGAAAGCGCAACGGATAGTACCACAGAAAGCACAACGGATAGTACCGAGGAAAGCAGTACGGAAGAACCTCCCACCGAGGGCGGCTATTCCCTCGATGAGCTGTTCTCCAACGCTTCCAGCGGCAGCGTTGCCATCGACGGAAAAACGCTTCGGAATATGATCCCGCTGCTGAAAGCGGCGGGTGCCGATGACAGTACCATTGCAAAGATGGAAAATTATGCGGATGTGATGGAGCGTTTCGGCGTGACCATTACCCCGGATAACCTCGGCATCCTCTCCGGGATCAAGGGGCTGCTCCCCGGCGGCGGCACGACCAGCACGCCGGGCAGTTCCGGCAGCACAACGGTCACGCCTACCACGCCCAGCAGCGGCAGTACGTCCTCTGCTTCTGGCATTGAGTCTGTCGATATTGCAAAGCTGCGTCTCGGCCTGCAATACCTGAACTCCAACCAGCTGGACGCTCTGCAAGCCGTCTACGGGCCGGTGCAGGAAAAGACCTTCTCGCTGGATGACCTGCGCAAGCGCTCCAATACCACTCAGGAGAAGAACGCGATCCGGTCCCTGCTGCAAAACGATCCTGCCGCCATGTATCAGTTTTTCCTGCTGATGCGCGAGGATATCGCCCGTGAGGAAAAGGACCAGATCCTGTACGACAAGATCTTTGACGACATTTGGAAAAACGCCGATCAGCACCGCATGTTCTATGAGAGCGACGATGTGATGCTGAACAAATATCTGCCGAACCTGCTGAATATCCTGACTGACAACAAGACGAATGTCAACGCAGCGATCGCGCTCATTCGGCAGAATCAGACGCTGAGTGGCAAGCTTGCGCTCCATCTTGCCAAGGAAATGGGCGAGATCAAAGAGGCCAATACCGCTCTGGATCTCGTGGCGCTCCAAAAGGAGATCAACAGCGGCGCGGCGTTCCAGCGGGATGCCGCCACTGTGGCCGCGGTCAACGCGCTGCTGCGGAAGAATCAGCAGACCTCCGGTACATCCGGCACCTCCGGCAACACGGGCATGGATGAAAACGATCTGCTGATGTGGATCCTGATGAATCAACTCAAAAATCAAACCGGCGGCTCAGGCATCCCGGATATCTTCAACACCGGCGCTTCTCAGACGCAGAAGCCTGCCGACAACCGCTATTACCTGACGGTCGTGCTGACCTATGACGAGTCCTTGATCCAGGCGGAGCAGACGCGCAAGGGTCTGGACCGCGACGCCAAGGTTGAGAAAGTGGAGGTGGGCCAGTGAAAGTGATCGGTAGAAACTGGAAGGCTGTCCTGTCAGTCCTGCTCTTGTTGGTCGCCGTTCTGGTGTATGTTCTGGGCTACCGCCCCCGCAGTGAAGCTTACGTCATGGAGCGGGATCAGTTAAATGCTCAGATCACCGCGCTGCAAACCACCATCGTCGAAAACGAGAAGTACAAGGACGTGCAGGATCAGCTTGAGCCGGCAGAGGCCGCGATCGAGGAAAGCCGCGCCGCGCTTTATGAGAACTTCCCCGCGGATATGAAGGAAGAAGATCAGATCCTCTACCTGCTGTATCTGGAAAAAACGCTGGGGACCGGCAGTAAGGAGCTGGGCTACACCCAGAAACTGCACGATATTTTCCTTCAGCGCTTCGGGAGCGGCGGCGACATCGAGTTTTCTTTCGGTGAGATCACGCCGATGCAGGCTTTGAGCGATGGCGCACTCCTTGAGGGCTTGAACCTGACGGTGTACTATCACGCCTCCTATCGGGAGTTCAAGAACATGGTGCACGCGCTGGCAACGGATGAGCGCATCACCTCCATCCGGTATGCCACCTTCAACTACGACAGCGAAAAAAAGCTGCTGGACGGGCAGATGACCCTGACGCTGTATCTGATGCCGTCCGCTCAGAACACCTATGAGGAACCGGGCGTAACGCCGCCCGCGACCGGTAAGACAGACATTTTCAACTGACCCATTGGGAGAGACAAGGCATGAAAAAGATCGGGAAAGAGAGAACAGCGGGCTTTTCACTGCTGGAGGTCGTCGTGGCGATCGCCATCATCGGCCTGATCTCCGCGCCCATCTGTTCCAGCCTGATTCTGGCAGGACGGATCAACGCCCACAGCCAGGCCGTCATGGAAGCCCATCTGAACGTCCGTACCGCCGTGGAGACCCTGATGAAGGACGGCGTCACGGAGGAAAACAACAAATACCGCGAAAGGGATTTCCCCAACGTGACGGTCAAAACGGTAAAGGACAGCACAAACCCCTATTATCTCGTCACGGTGAAGGATAATCACACGGAGCCGCTCGTTACGGTGAATACGTATGTCCGCGCCGTGTTGCCGGAAGGCGGTGGCACATGAAGAAGCTCTGGAAAGACAACGGCGGTTACGCGCTGGTATATGTGCTCATCGTCGTTCTGGTGCTGTGCGCCGTCGCCGTGTCCGTCTGCACCGCGGCGCTGAAAAATTATCAGGCGCAGGAGCGCTCCATCCGCCAGACGCAGCAGCTCTATCAGGCGGAGGGCGAGATTGAAAAATTTGTGGCGCTGGCGGAGGACGTAAGCTCCTTGCAGGATTCCGCGGAATACGACTCGGAAGATGATGCAAAGGCAGAGGCAAAGGCTGCATATGTTGAGCACTTGAAGACTTTAGCGGGCGGCTGCACCCTGCCACCTGATGGCACCGATACCGACGTCGAATTCTGCACCTTTACCCTTATCCGCGAGAACGCCGCCGTTCACATCGAGACAAAGATCAAAATGAACCTCAAATACGAAGTGAACATCGAGAAACAGGAAACACTGCCCGACGGAACCAAAAAAATAACGTACACCGCTAAGGTCAGCAAGGCGACGCACAGCTACAACACCTATACCATCACCCACTTGACAGCGGAAAAGGGGGGGACGAGCGAATGAAACGAAACAACAGCGGCTTCACCATGGTCGAACTGCTGGTGACCGTCGCTGTCAGCTCCATCGTGCTGGCAGCCGCAGCGTCGCTGATGCTGCTCGGACTGCGGGTGCATCAAACGACGCAGAAGGAGGCGGGCGAGCAGCAGACCGTGCGCATCGTGCTCTCCGCGCTGGAGGATCTCTCCGCCAGCGGCAAGATCTACCGCGTGGAGCCGCTCTCCGACGGTTGGCAGCTACAGGGAAAGACCGCCGACGGCAAGTCCGGAGCGGTCCTGCTGCGCTACAAGAGCGGAAAGCTCACAAGCGGCACGAGCGGCGATCAGGTGCTGCTGGACAACCTGCGCGGTGCGCAGGTCATTCTGGACGGCAGCCTCGTGACCTTCACCTTCGCGACCGCGGCGCACAGCTACAGCACCTCCGTCTTCTGCCGCACCGGGATCGAGGGCGACAGCGTTGGCAAAGCAGAGGCGGAAGATATCCTAAAAAAACCTCCGACCCTGCCGGCCGCCGCCGATCTGACCGAGACGGAAAAGGACGCGCGCTTCGCGTTTTTGCAGACCCTCGCCGGACAGTACGACAGCAGGGGAGAGATCATCGGAGGGAAAGGCTACTTCTCCGAATGGTACATCGGCAACTACGCCGACCACCCCGGCTGGAACCAATACACCCCCTGGTGCGCCTGTTTCCTCTCGTGGGCAGCCGATCAGAAGAAAGCCTCCATCGACGGCGATCCGCCCAGATTCGCAAACGTGGATACGGGCATGGAGGGATTCCAGAAAAGCGGCAAGTGGCGCAGCCCCAATGACGCCAACAATATGCCCATCCCCGGCGACTACGTCTTTTTTGACTGGGACAGGGACAGAGACCCCGACCACGTCGGCGCGGTGCTGTGCGTGGATGGAAACCAGCTTTACACCATCGAGGGCAACAGCAGCGGCAGGGTCGCCCTCAACCGCTACCCGAAGAACGATCCGCGCATCATGGGCTACGGCGTGCTGAACTGGAAGACAGGAGAGGAAACCACAGAGTAATCATCTGTTCATATAATTCTCAAAAAGAAATCAAATATATTGAGGAGGAAACAACATGAAAAAGCAAGTGGGAAACAAGCTGCGCGGCAGCGCAGGCTTTACGCTGGTAGAGCTTATTGTGGTCATCGCGATCATCGGCATTTTAGCCGGCGTCGGCACGGTGGGCTACGGCGGCTACATTAAGCGCACCAACGAGGGTCTGGACGAGACTCTGTATAAGAACATCATCTACGCCGGCGAGATCGGCAAGTATGAGAACCCCGGCGCATTTGCCCGCGTTACTGTCACCAAAGATAACAACGCTACCGTTACTTCCGACCATGGCGATAATGACGAGAAAATCGTTGAGCAGTGGCTGGTGAACGCCTTTGGCTCTGATTGGAAAACCTCGGTGAAGTACCGCACGTCTAAGTATGCGGACAACAGCAATTACAATACGATCATTCTGCCCGTGCAGGAGTGTGAGCTGACCGATGTCCAAAAGGAGCTTCTTGCCAATTTCAAAAAGTCCAATCTGAATGGTCACGAAGTGGAATTGGCAAATACCTGCAACGACATTTCCAAACTGTTTACCAATTGGCTAACCGACAACGATCTGCGCGAATGGATGCCTGATGGCGAGTATGACAAAATGATCGCTGATCTCAAGGCAAAGCTGAATCACGACCCCGACAATACGGAGATCGCAAACGCCACCATTCTTTATGTCGCTTCCAAAGCGCAAGAGATGAACAAAGATGAGTTTTTGGATGAAGTAATAGCTCATCCCGATAATGTACTGGGCGAGATTTATCTCAAACAAAACGACCCGCTTACAAAGGCAGCTCTTCTGTATGGCACCATGACCGCCTATGGCAACTCGAACTATGCAAGTTCGGATTTCAAGGAAAAGCTTAAGACGACCAAACCTACGAGCAAAGAAGACATTAAAAATCTCCTTACAGACCTGATGGATGATGAAAGTCATGGCGGTAAGCCGCAAGCTTATCTGACAAGCAAGGATAAGGGTGCTAAGGCGGACATGACGGCGTACCTCAGCGCGCTGCAGATCATCCACGATAACAGAGAGAACGTCAACATTTCCAGCAACAACGCATTCAACGATGACCAGACCCTTGCCCTGCTGCAGTCGATTCTGAATTCCAAAACCTAAACATGGCTCTGCTCACTTGGCTCACTGACCATGCGCTTATTCTGCTGCTTGTCTGCGGGACGCTGTTCAATGTCTATTGGCTTCACCGCTGCCGCGAGCGGCTGCATCTGCGCTGGCTTTCTGTGCTGCTCCTTTCGGTGCTGCACACGGTTCTCGGCGTTCTCAGCGTGAAGGTGTTCGCGCTGTTTGAAACCGGAAATTTCAGCAATATGAGCCTGTTCGGCGGCGTCTTCTTCATGCCCCTGTTCTATTGGGGCGTGGCGAAGCTTGCCAAGCAGAAAACAGCGGATGTGTTCGATGTGTTCACGATTTGCCTTGTATTCACGCTGATGTGCGCCCGCCTGAATTGCATGATTTCAGGATGCTGTCTGGGGGCGCACATCCCCATCGAGGGGCTGACGCATCTGCGCTTCCCCACGCGCGAGCTGGAGTTGCTCTTCTATGTCCTCCTGCTCTCGCGCCTGTGGCGCAAGGTGGTGACAGGCAGCGCGCGGGGTATGATCTACCCCATCTATATGATCTCCTACGGCATTTTCCGCTTCGTGACCGAGACGCTCCGCTTCTCGGACCGAACGGACAGCATCCTGCATGTTTCCCACCTCTGGGCACTGCTGTCGCTGGGGATCGGCATCAGCATTTACGGCGAATTGCGAAAGAAAGAGAAAAAAACTGGAGGACGACGGAATGGTTAAACGAATTGGCAGGCGCTTTGTGTCGCTGCTCCTGACGTTTGTCACAATACTGACGATGCTGCCGGCGATGACGCTGCCGGCGCTGGCGGCGGACAGCGGAAACGTGACCGGTTTAACCGATTCGAATATCGGCTTGAGCTATAGCGGTAGCGCGGACAATGCGTGGAGTGCAACAGGCGCAACGATTACAGGCTCAGTCGTATCTGTTGGTGGAACATGCAGCGATACATCCTATAAATCCACACTGACCATCAAAAACAACAAGGCTACAAAGGCTACACTGTCCTTTGCTTATGCCATCGAGCAGAACAGCGGCACGATTAAGGTCGATGGAAATTCCGTTACCGCAAACGGCAGCTTCAGCAGGGAGCTTGCCGCGGGTGGTACCATCGAGGTTTATATCGAGTCTGGCAGCACGACAGCTACAAAAATTACCATGACCAATGTAGCGCTGGTCTCTGATGTAACGGCGACTGCTACCTTTGTGCCTGCTGAAAACGGCACTTATACAGTAGACGGAAACCTCATTACCGAGGAATCTAGCCGCACGCAAAGCTCCATGACCGCTTATACGGTGGTGGCGACCCCGGCGGATGGTTATCAGTTCTTGGGCTGGTATGATGTGACCCACGGGAAGTACATCAGCACCGCTGCAAAAACAGCGCTGAATATTGAGAGCGACTGCACCATCACAGCGAAGTTCGCAAGTAAAACGGCGGCCCTGTTTGAAACCGGCGGTCAGGTGTTTGACAACCTGAACGAGGCGATCGCGGAGGCGC
>OLFV01000841.1_pt1 | contig 33403 bp, 46 predicted proteins | sample 1605551 | NCBI WGS metagenome assembly OLFV01 (sample SAMEA3888922, study PRJEB22519) | human gut metagenome | biome: human gut; feature: human-associated habitat; material: faeces | place: Denmark | collected 2011 | reverse complement strand
ATGAAAGCAAAGTAAAAAGGGGCTGTAAAGAAATGAGGATTCATTTCTTCACAGCTCCTTTTTTAATCTACCTTCATCGGCAGTGCCTGTTTTTTGAGTTTCTTCAGTGCTTTGCCTTCGATCTGCCGGATGCGTTCACGCGTGACGCCGAAGTGCTTGCCTACTTCTTCGAGCGTTCTCGGAGTGCCGTCATCCATGCCGAAGCGGAGGGCAAGGACGCCTTTTTCCCTCTCGGTCAGCGTTTCGAGCATTTTGTAGACCTGCTCTCTTCTCATGGTCGCTGCTGCTTCATCCTCCGGAGAGGCGGTCTTGGAGTCTTCGATGAAATCCCCCAGATGGGAGTCCTCTTTTTCACCGATCGGCGTCTCGAGCGAGATCGGATCCTGCGCCGCCTTCTTGGCTTCGCGGATCTTATCCACGCTGATGCCCATTTCCTTGGCAAGCTCTTCATTTGTCGCTTCGCGGCCATGTTCCTGCAGGAAGCGGCGGCCGACACGGTTCATCTTATTGATGGTCTCTACCATGTGTACCGGCACACGGATGGTGCGGGCCTGATCCGCGATGGAGCGGGTGATGGCCTGACGGATCCACCAGGTCGCATAGGTAGAAAATTTATAGCCTTTGGTATAGTCGAATTTATCGACAGCTTTTAAGAGGCCGATATTGCCTTCCTGGATGAGATCAAGGAAGGGCATGCCGCGCCCCGGATATTTCTTGGCGATGGAAACGACCAGACGCAGGTTGGCATTGGCCATTTCTTTCTTTGCGGCTTTTGCTTCCTCTTTTTCCTCTTCCGTCGCATCCTTATGCTTGCCGCGCTCGATAAGCTTGGCAAGGCGCATCTCTTCCTCTGCGGAAAGAAGAGGATTCGAGCCGCACTCGCGGAGATAGAGACGGACAGGATCACTGATACCGCCGGCCGCTGCGTCATAGGCTTCGTCGGAATTATCCGTTTCCCACTCTTTTTCTTCCAGCCCATCCTTGTCATCCAGAAGGACATCGTCGGACAGGTCATCATCTCCGGGATCTCCGTCAAAATCGGCGTCGGTCGGGCCTTCTTCTGCATCATCCTCTATGTCATCATCATAGACAAGCTCGATGTGATGCTCATGAAGAAGTGTAAAAATGCTGTCGAACTGTTTCTTTGTCAGGTTCTTCTCCTGCTGAAAGCGCATGATCTCCGCATAGGAAAGATTGCCGTCAGCATCCACTCTATCCTGCAGTTCTTTTAGCCACTCTGCCAGCTGTGCTGCCTTAGTTGCCAAATAGGGACACCTCCTCAGAATCTATAGGGAAATACTGATTCAATCGTTGTCAGATTTAATCAGCGTTTCCATAAGTCTGTCATTTCATTCAGATCACTTCAGGCGCCCTTTCTTTTCCCATCGTTTCCATGCTTCGTCCAAGCCAATTTTTTGAAAAGCCACCTTGAAATCGATATGTAGTCAGATAGTAATCATAGCACAGCAGAAGAGGAAAAGCAAATTATTTTTTGAGATTTGCTTGTTATATAGTAGCTAGGAATTAGGGATTAGGAGTGACTGGTGACTGGTGACTGGTGACTGGCATGCCAGCTCATAGCATCGCCATGATTTATACTTCGCGGCGCATTTCGTCATCCTGAGCGGAGTGAAATGTCGGATGTTCGATCATGTAAAGGCAAAGCAGTGAGAACTGAGTCGAAAGATCTGGCGCCGCACCACCATTTCGCATTTCTCATTTCTAATTTCTCATTCAAGAGAGGCTTTCAAGGGGGGCGAGCCGCCCCAGTGGCTAACCTTGCACTAAAAAAGCTGTAAATGCCAATGCCGGCATTTACAGCTTCTGTCTCAATCATTTCACAATGAGGATCGGGCACTTGGAGCGGCTGACGAGGTAGCTGGAAACAGAGCCCATGAAGATGCCCTTCAGGGGACCGAGACCCCGGCTGCCCATGACGATGAGGTCACATTTCTTATCGTCGGCCATATTCAAAAGGACAGGTCCCGGAGAACCGACTTCATAAATCATCTCCGTCTCTACCTTTTTCGGAATCAAAGCCTTGGCTTCCTCCAGATCCGCCTTGCACTGCGCTTCCAGATCTTCTGTCAGCTTGGTCGTGAGGCAGCCTTCTGCGATGGAGACCTGATCAAAATTGCTCATCGCGGATACCATGTTGCACACCGAAGCGACGAAGAGCTTTGCGCCTTCACCGTCTTCAGCAATAGCAATGGCCTGCTGGAGCGCTTTCTTTGCATGTTCGGAGCCATCATACGGTACCAGGATTTTTTTATAAGAAAGCATATGCATCCCGCCTTTCTATGACGAAGGGATCACTCCCTGTTTTCTTCTGTTTCTATTATAACATGCGTGGGGAAGAGGGAAAAAGAGGGTAGCAGGGCGCCTCCTCAAAGGAACGTCCCCGGCGCTTTTGACGGAATTGGACCTGCGACATGCCCCGTCAATGAGAAGCCGGCTGCGCCTTCAGTGCCTGCCGCTCCATTCCCCTAAAAACTATACACATCCGTCTCCGGCTTTTCCTTCGGATTGTGGAAAGGAACGATGAGAGAGAACGCATTCACCGCTGCGAGATCTGCCGTTTCCTGCTTGGTGAGATGGTTCGGCCAGAGGACGAAGGCTGCGCGGCCGGACTCGTAGTAGGACTTTGCCTTGCCGTAGCCGTGAAGGCTGCCGGTCATGAGGACGGAGAGCTCGGGATGGCTGTCGATGAGCTGTCGGCTCTTCGCCTTGGAGAGCTGGGCATCCGTCAGGAAATAGATGTGCCCGCCTTCCAGGGATGTCTCATCCCACGACCGGAAAACATCGAAGGGATAGCCCAGGATCTCTTCGTGGGCAAAATAGCCCCGATGCCCGATGCGCAGCCACTGGTCACGAAGCTTTGCGGACATGTGGATGGGATATGCCTCGCCAAAGGTCTGATAAAAGAGCATCGCCATAGAAAGGCCGCGGCCGTAGGAAGGGACCGGCAGAAGGAGCGGAGCCGACGCAGACAGTGCGTCTTTCGCCGCATCTGCGACGGCTTTTCTCATATCCTCTGCCCGATCCATGCGGCTGTAGGCGGAGTCGATGACGGCAAGATCCGCCGTGAGACCGCGAACGGCATCGCAGCGGTAGAAGGTATCATTCTCCCGGTAGTCACCGGAGAAGAAGAGACGCTTCCCATCGACGGTGATGTAGTACCAGACCGCACCGGCACAGTGTCCCGTCCGTCCCCAGCGGAGCGAGAGCTCGCCGTCCAGGGAAAGCTCAGGTGCGGTGGAGTCAAGGATCATGGTGTTCTTCGGCTTGTAATGGATCTGCTGGTAGGTCTGGTTTGACATCAGGACGGGGCCGGTGAAGCCATTGTTTTCCAGATATTCGATCGCGCCCGTGTGGTCTTTGTGAGAATGGGTCACGAAAAGATATTCCGCGCGGCGGATCATCTCCGGTGACAGGTCGGGCAGACGGTCCAGCCCGTCCGTCGACGTCCCCGCGTCTACGATGAAGGCATGCCGATCCCCTTCGATATAGAAGCAGTTGCGGCCCTGGTCGCCGCAGCCGCCCGCAATGTAGAGCTGCATGTTGTTCTCCCCTAAGAAGAGATCCGCGGGAAGTACGGATCCCATCGCAGAGTCAGATGGGATCAAAGCTTCCCTTGCAAAGGATCTGTAAACAAAAAAGAAGCCAAAAGACATGTCTCATGGCTTCTCTGCTGATAAGTGAAGTTTTATCTATTATATAGCAGTGGACAGAATTTGTAAATGGAAAAGGGATCTGCCCCGCGGCTCCCCTGTTCCCGCTTCTTAATAATTTTTCGACAGACGATACATGGCAGCGTAGATGTCATCTGCTTCGTCTGCCGGTTCATCATGAAAGCCTCTATAGGCAGCCGGTTTGCCATCGGGCGTGTAGACCCCCTGCAGCTTATTCAAGATGCGGTACCGGATCTCTCGGCCATACTGATCGGCGCCCACGGCCGTCTCATACTGGAAAATGTACTCGACCATGCGGTCATTGCCATAATCGGGATAGGTGAGCGGGTCTTTATAGACCTCCGCGTACAGCGTCCCGCGGATGACGGGGAGCTCTCCCGCATTGGCCGGATCGCGCTCGATCGTCTCGGTATCCACATAGACGCGCTCTTCATCGCTGGTATAGACCACGGCATAGCGGCTGTAATCATTCAGCATTTTTTCCGAGGAAGGCAGCTGGGCTGCTCCCATGGCAGCGCCCGGCAGAGCCAGTGCAGAGATCAGTGCCATAGCGATCATTTTTTTCATTTTTGAAATCCTCCTTTGAAATATGATTGATAAAGGGTTCAAGGTCAGCCCATGAGGCTTGCCGTCCTTTGATTGCGTGCGAAAGAGGGGGAGCGGGTTCTATGGGTTCAAAAGGTTCAAAGGGGGTGGTGCCCGAAAGTCTCTTGATAGCAGGTTTCCCGTTTTGAACTTTCCAATCATTGCCCACCTGACCGCAAATGACAAAGATTTCTCGCTTCGCTCGAAATGACGATACGGGAGTCTAATGTCTCCTAGTCTCCTAGTCTCCTAGTCTCTTAGTCACTAGTCACTAGCCACTAGTCCCCCGCCATCACTCTGACAAACCCGCCGCCGAACCTGGTATTTTTGAGCCAGCCTTCCAGGCAGAATCGATAGGCCTTCCCCTCATCCCAAAGGGTGCAGAAGGTCCCCTCTTCGGTTTCTTCCATCGCTACGATGGGCATCCAGTGCCAATGATAGGGAATGGGCTCACCCCCGCTGTGAAGATTCAAAAATCCCACCGGGCAGTCCGCCGAAAGCCCCGCCTTGATGAAGGAGATGACCCTTTCCGGCTTTGGCGCAAGGAGGCGGATAGACGGTATAGAGAGCGATTCTACGACGCCGGACAAGCCTTTCTCTGAAAGATACGCTGCGAGGCCTTCCCTCAGCCAGCGCGTCTTATAGAGGCCGTGCATCCTGGGTGTCGCGTACTGCCACATGGAAAGCATCACGGAAAGCGCGAGCTCCCGGTCTTTCACCGGCGTCTTCCACTCTTTCTTTTCCAGATAGGCTGCCATCATGGCAGCGACCGTAGGCCCGCAGCCTGCCAAGCGCTGCCTCTCCTGCGGATACCATTCCTGGTTATAGCCAAGAACAGTCTGACCGCCCACATCCAGCGTGAGCCATTCCGGATGATGGATTTCGGTGATCATACAGAGCCTCCTTGTGGGAAAAATAGAGATCAGAGACTAAGGATGAGACTCCAATAGTGTGATGGGCGTGGCGCTACGCGAAAGCTTTAGCAAGCGCCAGATATGTCCCGATCTCAAAGAATACATGATCCATGGCAAGAGGAAGCCTATGCTCCCTTTACCCGATCCCGTTTTCCTTCAGCAGGGCGCGCACGACGTAGCCTGCCATCATCATGCCGGAAACGGGCGGGACGAAGGAAATGGAGCCGGGGGCATGGCCTTCGCCGACGGGCTTATGCGGGAGCTCTTTCGAGTAGACGACCGTGAGCTTTCTCACACGGCGTTCCTTCAGCTCCTTTCTCATTTTGCGGGCAAGATGGCAGACAGAGGTCTTATTGATGTCAGCGATCTGCAGCATCTCCGGCCGCAGGCGATTGCCCGTTCCCATAGAAGAGATCACCGGTATCTTCAGCTTCCAGCAGACTTCCGCGATGGAGATCTTTGCCGGTACATCATCGATGGCATCGATGACGTAGTCGGCGTGGAGATCTCTGATGAAGTCCTCATCGCCGGGGCGATAGAAAATGGGCATGGCTTTCGCATCACAGGCAGGATTCACGAGGTGCGCACGTGATACCATGACTTCTGCCTTATTTTTTCCGACGGTCGTTAAGTCAGCGACCAGCTGGCGGTTCAGATTTGTGATATCGACTTCATCCTTATCGATAAAAATGAGGTGTCCCACGCCCGCTCTCACGAGTGCTTCTGCCGCATAAGAACCGACGCCTCCGATACCAAAGACCGCGACTGTCTTGGCCTGGAGGCACTCGATGCCCTTCTCATCTATGATGCGGGCAGTTCTGCTAAATATCGGATCCATCAATGTCCTCCCGGGATGATCTCGATCCAGTATCCGTCCGGATCATTGATGAAGTAGATGCCCATATCCTTGTTCTCATAGCACACGCAGCCCATCGCCTTGTGTTTCTGATAGGATTCCTGCATATTATCCACCTCGAAAGCCAGATGGAATTCATTGTCCCCCAGATCGTAGGCTTCCTTGCGATCCCGCAGCCAGGTGAGCTCGAGCTGGAAGCCCGTCGCCATGTCTCCCATGTACGTCAGGATAAAGGAGCCGTCAGAAGCTTTATAAGTACGGTTCACCGTAAGTCCCAGCGCTTCTTCATAAAAGGCAATGCTTTTTTCGAGATCAAGCACGTTGAAATTTTGATGGTTAAACAGAAATTTCATAGTTACTCTCCTTTTCAAAACTTTGTGGTATTTGTAGTATAACAGGCTGACAAGAAAGCGACAATAGCGGAAAAAGGTTCAATGGGTTCTAAGGGTTCAATGGGTTCTAAGGGTTCTAAAGGGTTTAGGTGGCGGCTTCGCCGCGAATATATGAGGCAATGCCCAAAAGCCAGAAAGGAGAAGTCAGATGTCTGATATCTGATGTCTCCCAATCTCTCCACCGCTTACTTCTTCCCCTTCACCAGTCCCCCATGGACTTCCTGTACATCGAAGACAGAGAGGAAGGAGGAAGCATCAATGGCGTGAACGACCTGCTTCAGCTTTGTGATCTCCAGACGACTCACCACGCAGTAGAGGACATCCTTATCATCCTTCAGGAAGCCTCCCTGTCCGTGCAGGCGGGTGACGGCGCGATGCATATCGTGAACGATCGCATCGGACACCGCATCGTAAGAGGTCGTCACGATGAAGACCCCCTTCGACGAGTCGAGACCCGTCGAGACCGCATCGATCATGCGCGAGCAGATGAAGTATGCGATGAGGGAATACATCGTACTGTTCCAGCTGAAGACGAAGCCGGCCGCACCAAGGATGAAGAAATTAAAAAACATGATGATCTCGCCCACGGAGAAAGGAAATTTATTATCCATCCAGATCGCCATGATCTCCGTGCCATCGGTCGAGCCGCCGCTCTTGATGACGATGCCGACACCCATGCCGATGATGATGCCGCCAAAGATCGTCGAGAGGAAAGGATCCGACGTCGCGGGCTTCATCGTCTCGAAATAGGACGAGCAGAGCGAGAGGATGACGATCGCAAAGGTCGAAGACAGCGCGAGCCGCGCCCCGAGCCTCCGATAGCCGATGTAGAAAAAGGGCAGGTTCAGAAGGACGATGAGCACGCTGAAAGGGATCCCCGTCAGCGCCTGCACGAGAAGCGAAATGCCTGTGATGCCTCCGTCGATGATGTGATTCGGGATCAGGAAAAGATTGAGCCCCGCCGAGTAGATGGCTGCGCCCACGGCCAGCCCGACGGCTTTCTTGAGATCGCTTGCGAGGTCGATATGCCGATGGAATAGGTACATGAAAGACTCCTTTTGTGGAAATAGAGACTAGTGGCTAGTGACTGGGGACTAGGGATTAGGAGTGACTGGTGACTAGTGACTGGGGACTGGTAACTAAATGCCAGTTACAGGCATCACCTTATTTGCGCTCCGCAGCACATCTCGTCATCCTTAGCAGCAAGAAACGTCGTATGTAAGAAAGCCACTTACAGAAAAGCGAGGACTGAGCCGAAAAATCTTGCCGCACAGCCATCCCTCATTCCTAATTAAAAAGCACTGCCGACGAGCATGCCGCTCATCAATCAGTGCTTTCTGAAACCGCGGCTTCCCGCGAATATAATTCTGGCAGAAGGGATGGGATTCGAACCCATGAACCTCTTGCAAGGTTAACGGTTTTCAAGACCGCCTCCTTCAACCACTCGGACACCCTTCCATAATGATAGTATTATAGGGGAAACAGAGGAAAATGTCAAATGGCAGTGCGAAGCATGAAAAGACAGCCCTGCTTTTTATACGGATCATACCGCAAAGCCATTTCTCTTCGCCTCCCGCATGGGCTCTTCCCAATCGTTGTATAATAGTAGGGTATAAATAAAGGAGGCCCTCATGAATACCAAAGAAACCATAGACGCCATTCTCGCTGAGACAGGCAAAGCCGTCCTGGGCAAGGACGATGTGCTCCGCCGTATACTGACCGCCATCTTGGCAGGCGGCCATATCCTGATCGATGACATCCCCGGCGTGGGCAAGACGACCATGGCCGTCGCCTTCACCCGCACGCTCGGGCTTGACTACAAGCGTATGCAGTTCACCCCTGATGTCCTGCCCTCGGATATCACGGGATTTTCCATGTATGACAAAGCCTCCGGCAGCTTTCGCTATGTGGCAGGCAGCGCGATGACGAATTTCTTTCTCGCCGATGAGATCAACCGCGCCTCTCCGAAGACACAGTCCGCGCTCCTCGAAGTCATGCAGGAAGGGCGCCTCTCGGTCGACGGCAAGACCTACACCGTCCCGCAGCCTTTCATCGTCATGGCGACGCAGAATCCTTTCGGCTCCTCCGGCACGCAGGAGCTCCCCGAGTCGCAGACCGACCGCTTCATGATCCGCATCACCGTCGGCTATCCGTCCCGTGAGAACGAGATCGAGATCCTGAAGGGCAGCCGCCGGAGCGCCGCCTTGTCCCTTAGCGCTGTCATCACTCCAGACGACCTTCTTTCCCTTAGAAAACAAGCCGCAGAGGTCCACGTCGAAGACAGCCTCTTCGCCTACATGGTGGATATCGCCGCTGCTACCAGAGAAAGCCATGACATCTCGCTCGGCATCTCTCCGCGCGGCACGATGGCGCTTTCCGCCATGACCCGCGCCCATGCCCTCATGGAGGGCAGAGCTTACGCGACCCCGGATGATGTCCTCGCCGTCGCCCCCTACACCCTCTCCCACCGCATCACCCTTTCCGGCGATGCCCGCTTTGCCGGAAAGACTGCATCGAGCGTGCTCGATGATATTTTGAAATCCATCTCCATGCCGGAGCTGGTGTAATAGCGGGTGACTGGGGACTAGTGACTAGTAGCTAGGAATTAGGGATTGGGGATTAGGAGTGACTGGTGACTAGTGACTTGTGACTGGGGACTAGGAAACTCTCTCGTATCGTCATTTCGAGCGTAAGCGAGAAATCTTTGTCATTCGCGACCAAGCAAGCGATGTTTGGTACTCTCAAACGGGAAACCTTCTATCCACTTCCTTTCGGGCATCGCCCCATATATACTCCGCGGCGCTTCTATATTTTTATGAGCCGCACCACCATTCCTCATTCCTCATTCCTCATTTTCCTGAACCCTGAACCCTGAACCCTGAACCCTGTAAAGCAGTGTACATCTTATGAACTATCTATCTTATCTCTTTCTTGTCATCATCGCCCTTCTCTTGATGATCCTCTACGACTTATACGCAGCCTTCCTGCTCGCCGCCACGCTCCTTCTGGTGCCGCTCCTTGCGCTTTTTCTGGGATATGCGGCGCGCCGTTCGGTATCGGTGACGTTTTCTGCCCCGCACCGCGCACATAGAGGAGCGGCCGCCGAAGTATGCCTCACCGCCAAAGGCCGCTTCCTCCCCCTTGTCTCTTCGCTCACGGCAACGATGGCAGGGAAGGAATACGACAGCTATGAAACAGAGAAGGATGAGACACGCTTCTATTTCCGGGTAGACACCACGCATGCGGGACGCATCACGCTCCCCGCTCCCCGCCTTTCCTGGAAAGACCCGTTCGGACTTTTCCATTTCCAAAAAGACACGAAAGCCGCCACACTCCTCGTCCTGCCCCGTCCGATGGGCGACTACGCACATACGCTGAAGAGTCTCCTTCGCCTCTCCGGCAGTGAAGAGGTGGAATACTTCGGCGCGACGCCCTACCAGCCGGGGGATAATCCCCGCCTCATCAACTGGAAGGTCACGGCCCGCACAGAGGATGTCTATGTCCGTGACCGCATGCCCGCAGACGATGCGCGCCTTATCCTCGCGGCAGACTATGAAAAGGATGATGCCCTGCGGGATCTTCTCGCCGATGCGCTCCTTTCCTGCGGCCTCGCTCTCACGGCAGCGCGTATGCCATTTCGTTTCGCTTGGATGACGATCCATGGCGAGGAGATCATCACCTCCGTCAAGGACAAGGTCGACTGGGAAGAGGCTGTCGCCGAGTTCCTCCTCGCCGGTGGTGAGAATGCGCTGAAGACCAGCCATCTCTCGCCCCTCCTTCCGATCTGCTACCTGACAGGAAATCCTACGCCTGCCATTTCGCCCGTTCTGCACCCCTCCATCTGGTGCGTGCGTGATGCCAAGGGCGCTGCCCTTTCCGGAAAAGCCGCCATTGCCCGCGCGCTGGGAGGTGAAGCATGATGACACGCCTCCTCTCTTCTCTCGGTGCCTTCGGTGCTTCTTATGCACTCTTCTCCTACTTCGGCGGCGGTGCGCTTCCCTATGCGATCTGCGCTGCGCTCCTTGCGCCTCTTCTTTCTTTCGCTCTTTCCAGACTGCCCGGCAGACACCGGCTGCCGCTTCTTGCGCTCCTTGCCCTTCTCCTTCTCTCGCTCCCGCTCCTTGTGAGAGATACCTTCCTTTCGAGCCTCCTCTCTGCGCTCATTCCTCTCGTCGATACGCTCAAAGAGCCATATGACATTGACATGACTGCACCGCTTGCGAAAGCCATCGCAAGCCCGGCTCTTGCCAAAGGGTGGCTCGCCTGCCTTCTCTCCCTCTTCTTTACGGCCGGCGCATGGTCGAAAGCGGCCCGCGCTATGGCAGCGCTTCTTTCCTTTTTCCTCATTCTCTTCGGCTTCTACTTCGGCGTGAACCCGCCCGCTCTCGCCATTCTTTGCTGCGCCTCCTACGGCCTTTCCGTCTTTGTCTCTCTCAAAAACCACGGACTCGGCATGCCGGAGATCCCCACCCTCGCTCTGACCCTGCTTCTGGGCGCAGGGCTTCTCCTCGCGCTCCCGGAAAGCCGGTATGAGCAGCCGGCGATCTTCTCCCATATGCAGGAGAAGATCATCGGCTGGACTGACCCCTATGACCCGATCTTCCACGCCGGCAATGCCTACACGGGCATGATGAAGGGCGCCGCCGGACATCAGCGCCTCGGCAGCAATGCCAGCATCCGCTATACCGGCCGCGTCATCGCAGACATCGAAGCGGCAAGCGATAAGCACCTCTACATTCGAAGCTGGACTGGCGGCCTCTACGAGGACAGCCGCTGGAAGGACTTCCCGGACAGCACCTATGACGGGACAGAAGCCCTCTTCGCCAAGAACCAGGGCGAATGGTACGACCAGGGGGCATGGCTCATGGAGGTTGCTGCCAGAAATCCATCAATCTCCCAAAAACTCTTGAACTACACCAAAGAGAATGACCTTTCCGCCTTCAAGAAGCCCTTCACCCTCGCTGCCCTCTACGAAAAGAGCCGCTTCCTGCTCCTCCCCTATGATGCCGACTTCGGCGGTCCCTACTTCCAGTATGACCGCTCGCCGATCTCCCGCGAGGGCAAGGCCTACAGCACCGACGTATGGGAGTTCCCTGCCGGTGCGCTCCTCTCGATGATGGCTCGTGAATCCATCCAAGACCCCTACTACACGACCTATCTGGAAGCGGAAAAGCGTTACCGCCGCTTCGTCTACGCGAACTACCTCACCATTCCGGAAGAAACGCGCGCCGCCATCGCTTCGCTGGGCAAGACCCGGCCCGCACAAAGCCTTTCCGAGAAACGCGCACGCATCGACGCCATCCGCCATTTCTTGGAAACAAACTACACCTATACGAAAAATCCGGGCAGAACGCCTGCGGATAAAGACTTTATCTCCTACTTCCTGACCGAAAGCAGGAAGGGCTACTGCACCTCCTTTGCCTCTGCCGCCGTCATGCTGCTCCGCGCCTCGGGGATTCCAGCTCGCTACGCAGTCGGCCTTTCCGTAGACAGTGAAGATCTCCGGAATGCCCCTCTGACCAAGGAAGGGCTCCACGCCCTCTCCGTCAACGATCACCACGCCCACGCCTGGGTCGAAGTCTACGTCGATGGCCTCGGCTGGCGTCCCTGTGAAATGACCCCGGGCAAAGAGGGAGCGGAGAATCCCTTCCCGATCCCGCCAGACAAGCAGAAAAATGAACAGGGCGCGCCGGACAAACCGGCTGACGAGAAAAACTCACGTGAGGAAGCACCGAAAGAGCAGCCGCCTGCGCCGCAGCAACCGCAGCAGCAGCCAGAGCAGCCGCAGGGACAGCCCCCGCTCTCCCAGCCGAGGACGCCGGACGCCCCCGTTTCCCGCCCGCTTCTCCCGATGCTTCTCACCGTCCTACTCATGCTTGCACTTCTTTCCGCCTATCCGCTCTACCGCATGACAGCCGCCTCCCGCCTCCTCGCCAAAGCACTCACGGATGACGCCCACTTCAAGCGCCTCATCGCCTACACGGAACGCCTTTCCCGCTGGGCAGGCCTTCCGACCCGCGGATCCTACGAAGACAGGAAATCTGCTCTCACCAAAGACCCGCGCTTCGCCCCCTTCGCCCTCATGCTGGACCTTCTGGTCACCGCCCGCTTCTCGGGGAAACCGCTGACAGAAAGCGAGAAGGCCGACATCCTTGCCATCGTGAGGGACGCAAGGAAGCAATGCCTCAAAGGACTTTCTCTGACGGAAAAGGTGAAATTCCTGTGGAAAAAATTGTGATTCATCACTTAGGATTAGGAATTTGAAGCACCAAGTGACTGGTGACTGTCAACCGGTATTTGCGTTTTCCTATGAACTAGTAGATAGGCTGCTGCTTGTTTATAGTGAAATGTGCTGCGGATCTTATATAAAGAGGAATATTGGGGAAGATCTATACATATGGCACCCCTTCCACCACTTCCCACTTCTAACTTTCGAAAGGACTTCCATGGATATACTTTACATCATCTGGTTCGACGTGCTCCCCATCCTGGTCTTTTTAGGCGGCGGATGGTTTCTGGCGGGCAAGTTCAAGATCGAGGTCAAAACATACGAGATCGTCATCACGCGCGTGGTACTGCCCTGCTTCGTCTTTTTCAACCTGTATCAGGTACCGCCTACCGCCTCTGATCTCCTCCTGCTTCCTGCGGCGCTTCTTCTGACAGCGATCCTTTTCGTGCTGTCAGCGCTTCTTGCCAAAGGGCTCTCCCAAGAGCCATCCCTGCGGCAGGCCATCTGCGGCATGGCCTCCTGTCCGAACGTCTGCTACCTTGGCGGCGTCCTCACCTACCTCACCTTTTCCCACCTGCCCTTTGCCTCCGCCGGAGAAGCAGCGGAGCTTCCGAAAGCGCTCGCGCTCCTGTCTCTCCTCATGACCCTTTCCCACCTGCTTCTCCGCACGGTCGGATACGCCATTGTGAGTAAGGAGTCCTCTTCCCTCTCGTCTCTCCTGCTTCGCGCGCTTACGACCCCTGTCCTCTACGGCGCGCTTCTTGCCTTTGCTGCTGCGCACTTCGACATCCCGCTGAAAGGCACCTTCCTCTATCCCGTGCTGCACCACTTCACCGGCGCCTTCATGGTTCTGACTGCTGTCACGACCGGCGTCATGATCCGGCGCAGCCACTGCTTCACGGTCAGCAAAGACATCCTCCTTCCCGCACTGGTGAAGCTCCTCGTATCGCCGCTTCTGGCACTGGGACTTCTCGCCGTTTCCCCTTCGATGGATGACCTGGCAAAAGAGATCCTTCTTCTCTTTGCTGCCATCCCCTGCGCCATGGATTTCTCCATGGTGGGCACCACCAGCGCACAGAAGTCTATCTTCCAGAGATCCCTGATGACGCAGATGTCACTTTCCATCCTTACCCTTCCCCTTGTGATTTTCCTCTGCCGGCTCTTCTTCCCGGCTTCCATGTAAGGAGGCAGACATGGCTTTCCTGCAAATCATTTCCGATAATATCGTGCCGCTTCTGGTCTTCGTCGCCATCGGCTACCTGCTCGATCTCAGATACCATCTCGATGTCATATCGCTCAATAAGCTCACCTTCTTCATCGTGCTCCCGAGCTTCATCTTCTACAGCATCTACGTCGCAGAGATCGATATGACACTCCTGAACGTCTTTCTGATGGCATTCGTCCAGATGTTCCTCATCGCTATTGCCGCCTGGTCCTACGGGAAATTCCGCGGGATGCCCGTCGGGAAGATCGAGTGCCTCAAAAACGGCACCATGTTCTCCAATAACGGAAACATCGGCATCGCCCTGATCGCCCTCGTCTTCGGCAATGCCCCCTACGTCATTGATGGAGAGACGCCCTACCTCGCACAGGCGAGCGCCTGTGCCACCATCCTCCTCGTACAGATGAATATGACACTGCATACGCTGGGCCTCTATCAGGCCGGCAAAGGGAAGCTGACACCGCGCGATGCGATCTCCGTCATCTTCCACATGCCCGTCATCTACACACTCGTCGCCGTCTTCGCCATCAAATTCTCCGGCTTCGACATGACACAGGTCTTTCTCTGGCCTGTCTTCGAAAACTGTGCCAATGCCCTCGTCTCCATCGTCATGCTTGCCCTCGGCATCCAGATCCATCGGAGTACCATCGTCTTTCGAGACATCGATGCCTGGGCCGGCTGCACGATCCGCCTCGTCATCGCTCCGCTTCTGGCCTACCTTCTCCTTCAGGTCTCTGACCTCGCAGGACTTCACCTGTCCCCTGTCTTGAAGCAGACCATCCTCATCATGGCCTCTGTCCCCGGCGCCGTCAATTCCGTCCTCTACGCCGTCGAATTTCACAATTTTGAAGACTTTGCCACCGAGCTCGTCATGATGAGCACCTTGCTCTCCTGCATCACCATGACCGGCGTCATCTACCTGGCGCGTGTCCTGTTCCCGATCGTGATCTGAAGAAATGGCCGTGAGCCGGTTGGCCGGGTTGACTGCACGCAAAAAGCACGTCATTTTCAAGAAAGAGAATGACGTGCTTTTTGAATGGCTGCTAAGCGTCAGCGCTTGGATAGGCGGCGCGCCTTGCGGCTCCTTCAGGCATCGCCCGCCGCATCACCGGAAAAGACTCGACCTCCATGCCACTTGCCCTCATGCATGAGCTCCCCCTTCGCCCGCATTCACCGCGTCCATGACGGCTTCCCCTTTACTTTTTCGAAAAAATGCGATATACTATAAACCATCATCTATGGCGGTGTAGCCAAGCGCTAAGGCGTGGGGCCTGCAAGCCCCTTATCCCCGTGTTCAACTCCGGGCACCGCCTCCAACCATCCAACTCCTGCACTTGCAGGAGTTCTTTTTTTGCAGAATGGCCTTGCCTACGATAGTGAAAGCATCGGCATCCGTATAACCATAGTGGCAGTTGCCCTCCCATTTTCTAACGAAACGCACGCTCTCAGACCGCATCCCCCGCCTCCTGCTTCTGCCGGCTGCGATGATGTGTATCCTGGTCGATTCCCTTCGGCTTGAATACCATCAGCATGATCGAACCGGCAACAATGAGTGCACCGCCCAACCATGATGCAGGCGCCATGATTTCATCCCAAAAAGCCCAGCCAAAAATGACATGAAACAAGATTTCACTATACATCAAAAAAGAAACGACCAGCGAATTGACATGCTGAAACGCCCATGTCATAAACATCTGCGCCGATAAGGCAAAAAGCCCCAGCCCAATGACAAAGAACCAGTCTCTCCCCTGCGGCAAGATCCATGACTCATTCCCGGAAATCGACAGCCCGACAAGAATGCTGAAAATCTGAAAATAAAAAACAATTTCTGTATTTGAGCGAAATCCTTTCTCTGCAAGACAGCTGATCACCACGTAAGCAGCTGCAGAAAAAAAGCCGCCGCCGATTCCAAAAAGCGTATACATATTAAATGCATTGAAATTCCAGATCTGCACCACGCAAAGGGTCCCGATCGCAATGGAAAGCATCCCAGGAATCGCCTGACGGGGAAGTTTTGCTTTCAAAAAAATCGGAGACAGGAGACACATAAAGAAGGCAGCGAGCTGTGAGAGGATTTGTGAATCCCCCAGCGTCAGCCCTTCTATAGACAAAAAATAAAAAAAGAGTGCAATGCTGCCAAAAAGCCCTCGAAGGCATAACATGCACTTATGCTTCCCTGAAAAGAAATGCTCCTTCGTCTGCAGGCAGAGGAGAGGAATAAAGAAAAGTCCTACGATCCCGCGAAAGAGCGTCATCTCTCCTGATGGCATCTCCGGCAGCCACTTGGCACAGGCTGACATGAAGGTGAAGGAGAGCGAGGCCAGTATCGTTGTCACGACCCCCATGGTAATGCTGCTGCGTTTTCGTTTCTTCGACCTCAAAGCCATTTTTAACCGTTTGAATGGCTGATATATCACCCTCGGTTGTTCCATCAAATCTGCCTCTTTTCTTTCTGTTTTCTTGATTATAATGTTTGTATGAGAGCTGATTCAATGGACAATTTGTAATTTATGTGCTTTATTGTTCACTTTCTTCCATTTGTATTGGAAGAAAATAAGCAAGACCTGCATGACTTCCCATAAAAAAAGAGGCCATCTTTGACTTCATCAAAGATGACCTCTTTTTATCCCTAGGGAAACACTGATTCAATCGTTGCCAGATTTTACTCTTGAATTTTTATGCATGGCGAGGAATAACCTGACGCGAATAGCGAGCTATTTAAGGAAGGCTATGACGAAGCTATGTATAAAAATTCTTGTAGAATCTGACTCTGCGATTGAATCAGCGTTTCCCTAGTCCTTCGGAACCGGACCATATTTATTTTTCTTATTCTGCCCCGGGAAGAAAGAAAGCAGAATGACCGCTGCCATGAAGATCACCGCGATCGTCCGTGTGGCTGTGAGCTGCGAACCCAGGTACTCTCCTCCGAGCTGATTGATAGCAAAGAGGATCGCGAAGAAGATCCAGTAATAGATATGAGAAAGCCCCAAGTCCGACATACGCCGCATCGCAAGGCTGATGAGCGAAATGAAGCAGAGCGTCCCCAGGATCAGAAACGTCATGATGTATGCATTCGCATCTCCCACAAAAAGCTCAGGCTTGAAGCAGGTGAAGGCGAACATGAAGGCAGCCGGAATGCCGACGGCCAGCATCTTGGGAATATAGGATCTGCGACTGATACGGCCCACGGGATCAAAGAACGTGGAAAACAGGCGTCCCAAAGGCCCCTTTGCCTGTTTCCTTTCTTCCGCTTCGACAGCCGCCTGATCAGAAAGCGCTTTCGCTGCCTCGCTGTCCATGAGAGCGATCGTGAAGCTCTTGTCGCCCTTCGCCGGGCGTGTCACAAAGATCGAGGTCACGGTATCTGCGAAAATATCCATCGCGCTTGATGCCTGCGCTTCGCCCGCTTCCTTCGTGAGTGCCTCTATCAGCGCCGCTCTCTTCTCCGACGGAAGCTCTGCGTAGATCGCTGCGGTCTTCTTACGGTAAATGCAGACGCCCGTGAGGGAGATCTCTTCCCCGTAGAAGGATGCCTTCTCTTCTCCTTCCGAGAGAGAATAGAACGCAATATTTTTGTCTTCGTCCCGACTCTCCTCGGTGCATGTGAAGTGATTTGCGATCATCCTAAGCGAGTCTCCGAGCCGGAGTGCGCCGATCTTTCTCGTCTTTCTCTTCTTTCCCCCTGTCACGGCCTTACCCGCGGTCTCAGAGATATCCGGAATATCAAAATTCATTGCCATAGCCATCACCTGTTTTCTAAAAATTTTCACTGTACCTATTATACCTTCTTGCCGGCAGGAAAGAAATAAAAAAAGAAGCCGCTCCAGAGAGCAGCCTCTTTTTCATTTTGTATTAGTCCACCAGGGCAATGATGACCTGAGGAGCATTGTCGCCAAGACGAGCTTCTACCTTGACAATGCGGGTATAGCCGCCATTGCGTTCGGTATAATTCTTAGCGATTTCGTCAAACAGTTTCTTTGTAACAGCTTTATCCATGATGTAAGCTTCAGCCTGACGACGAGCATGCAGATCGCCTCTCTTAGCGAGGGTGATCATCTTGTCTGCGACGTGGCGAAGTTCTTTGGCCTTAGCTTCCGTGGTGGTGATGCGGCCATACTGGAAAAGAGAAGTTACGAGACTGCGCAGCAGAGCCTTGCGAGCACCGCTGATTCTTCTGAGTCTACTACGTGCCATTTCTTTCCTCCTATAAAACTATCAATCCTTGGCGTTTCCATCCTTCAGACCAATTCCGAGGCCTTTGAAGTTTGTCAGTTTTTCTTTAATTTCATCTACCGATTTTTTACCAAGGTTGCGTACACGAGTCAATTCATCTTCTGTCTTATCCATCAGTTCGCCGATGGTATTGATCTCGGCTCTCTTCAGGCAATTGAATGCACGAACGGACAGTTCAAGATCATCGATCGGGAGCTCGCGGATCTTATCGATCTCGCTTCCCTCTACGCTGACATCAGTGTCCTGTGCTTCATCACAAACAGCCGGGACTCTATTGTCCTGTGCGTCTCCGATGTTCAGGAAATTCGTGAAGCAGCTGATCAGGATGTCGGCAGCCGTTGCGACAGCATCGTCTGCATTGACGGATCCATCCGTATCCAGTTCAAGAGTCAGCTTGTCGTAGTCCATTTCATTTCCTACGCGGGTATCGCTGACGTTGTAGTTGCATTTAATGACAGGAGAATAAATGGAGTCGATCGGAATGACGCCGATGACGTCTTCCTCTCTTTTGTTCTTGGTGAAAGGAACATAGCCATGTCCACGATTGATGGTCATTTCCATGCCCAGATGAGCATCGGAATCCAGTGTGCAAATGACGAGATCCTTGTTGAGAACATCAATTTCTGCCGGCAACTTCATGTCGCCAGCATGGAAAATACCTTCTTCAGTGATATCGATACGAACTGTCATCGGGAAGACGGCTTCTTCGTGTGCAATGAAGCGGATCTTCTTCAGGTTCAGGATCATATCGGTTACATCTTCTTTGACGCCGTTGATAGTGGAAAATTCATGAAGCACGCCGTCGATTTTGATAGACGTAATAGCCACACCGTCTAAAGATGAAAGCAACACGCGTCTTAAACTGTTCCCCAGAGTAATGCCATAGCCTCTTTCGAGCGGTTCACACTCGAACTTGCCATGACGCTTATCATCGCTGAGTTCCACAGTCTTAATTGTGAAGCTTGTATTTTCGATCATCCGAAAGTCCTCCTTCTGCGCCTTGCAGCGCCAAAATGATACGCAAAGGGGTAATCCTTATACTCTTCTGCGTTTCGGAGGACGGCAGCCATTGTGCGGAATTGGGGTGACGTCCTTAATGCTGCTGACTTCGATGCCTGCTGCCTGCAGTGCACGAATAGCAGCTTCACGGCCTGCGCCCGGTCCTTTGACGAAAACGTCAGCGGAACGCATTCCCTGATCAATAGCGACTTTAGCAGCCTGTTCAGCTGCCATCTGTGCTGCGAATGGTGTGCTCTTGCGAGAGCCTTTGAATCCGAGTCCGCCAGCGGATGCCCAAGCGATGGTATTGCCGTTGGAATCAGTAATCGTTACGATCGTGTTGTTGAAAGTAGAACGAATATGAGCTGCACCGGATTCTACATGTTTTCTTTCTTTTCTTTTAGCTTTGCTTTTTACCGTAGCCATGTTATCCCTCCTTCAACATTATTTCTTAGTCGCAGTCTTTTTGCCTGCGATGGTCTTCTTCGGACCTTTACGGGTACGAGCATTGGTCTTTGTGCGCTGTCCACGGGTCGGGAGTCCTGCACGATGACGTCTGCCTCTGTAAGAACCGATTTCTACCAGACGTTTAATGTTGAGGGATTCTTCTCTACGAAGGTCACCTTCGACTTTATAATCAGCGAGTACGCCGCGGATCTTTGCTACATCATCTTCAGAAAGATCTCTGACGCGGATGTCAGCATCAATTCCTGCTTTGCTTAAAATTTCTTTGGAAAGAGTGGGGCCAATTCCATAAATATAAGTTAAGCCGATCTCAACGCGCTTATCTCTTGGTAAGTCTACACCAGCTATACGTGCCATCTACTCTTTAACCTCCTTTTAATTAACCTTGTCTCTGCTTATGTTTCGGATTTTCACAAATGACCATTACACGGCCTTTGCGTTTGATGATCTTGCACTTGTCGCACATCTTTTTGACGGACGGTCTGACCTTCATCTTGGTTCCTCCTTGCTTACTTGTAACGATAGGTAATCCTGCCGTGCTCTAAATCGTAGGGCGTCAATTCTACTGTTACTTTATCCCCTGGCAGGATGCGGATGAAATTCATACGCATTTTGCCGGAAATCGTAGCCAGCACAATATGTCCGCCGTTTTCCAATTTGACACGGAACATGGCGTTTGGAAGTTTTTCTACTACTTTGCCTTCGACTTCAATAACGTCTGCCTTGCTCATGAGAGCCTCCTTTGGCTTATCATATGCTGACCGCCTGTAACAATGGAATCAATGGCGCAGCGTCAGAATTTTTGGACCATCTTTGGTAATGGTAATGGTGTGTTCGATATGAGCCGACGGTTTACCGTCTGCTGTCACGACGCCCCATCCATCACGAAGGGAGATGATGTCCGGACTGCCCATGGTGATCATGGGTTCAATACAGATGCACATGCCTTCTTCCAGACGTGGTCCATGTCCTGGTGTACCGTAGTTTGGAACTTCCGGATCTTCATGCATACCGATTCCGATGCCGTGACCTACATATTCACGAAGTACTCCATAGCCATAGGGCTTCACGTAGCTTTCGACAGCGTGACCGATGTCGCCTACGGTATTGCCTATTACGGCCTGCTTGATGCCAGCAAAGAGTGCACCTTCGGTGGCGGAAATCAGCTGGAGGTTTTTCTTGTTTGTATGTCCTACCGGAACAGTGATACAGGAGTCACCCATGTAACCATTTAATTGTACCACAAGATCAATAGAAATGATATCACCTTTTTTAAGAATTTTTCTTCTCGAAGGGATTCCGTGGACAACAGTATCGTTAACAGAGGCACAGATGGTGGCAGGGAAGCCTTCATAGCCTTTGCAGGCTGGGATCCCGCCTCTGTCTCGGATAAATTTTTCAGCCAGTTCATCGAGTTCATAGGTACTCATCCCCGGCTTTACGGCTTTTTCAAGCATAGAGAGAGTATCCGCAGTCAGTCTCCCAGCTGCGGAAATTTTCTCTACCTCTTCAGGTGTATAAACGGTGATCATTTGGAAGCCTTCTTCAAAGCATCCTGGATGTCGGCATAAACCTGATCCATGCTCTGATCTCCGTTGATTTCATAGTAGCGGCCGCTAACTTTGTAGTAGTCGATCAGTGGTTTTGTGGACTTGTCATAGACATTAAGTCTTTCGCCCACTGTCTTCTCATTGTCATCAGCACGCTGATACAGTTCGCCGCCGCAGTTGTCGCATACGCCTTCGACCTTTGGCTGACGGAAAAGTTTATGGAAGGAAGCACCACATTTTCTGCACACCAGTCTGCCGCTGACTCTCTTCACCAGGTCATCTCTGTTGGCTTTGATGCCGATGACGGCGGTGAGCTGGATTCCGAGTTCATGGAGAATGGCATCGAGTGCAGATGCCTGTGCCGTGGTACGCGGGAAGCCGTCAAGAATCCAGCCCTTCTGGCAATCTTCCTGAGCGAGTCTTTCCTTGACGATACCGACAGTTACGCTGTCCGGTACAAGGTCGCCCTTGTCCATGTAGCTTTTTGCTTCCTTACCAAGAGCAGTTCCTGATTTCACGGCTGCACGGAACATGTCGCCGGTGGAAATCTGGGGGATGCCGTAATCGCGAATGAGTCTTTCTGCCTGAGTGCCTTTGCCTGCACCTGGAGGTCCCATCAATAAGATATACATATCCCTTACTCCTTTAGGAAAAAGGCTTTATTTGATAAAGCCCTGATAGTTTCTTGTGACCATATAGGACTGTGCCTGTCTCATGGTATCGAGGGCTACGCCGACGATAATGAGAAGGGAGGTACCGCCGAAGTACACGCCCTGGATGCCTGTGATGTTTCCGATGAAATTCGGAAGGATCGCCACAAAGGCAAGGAATACAGCCCCGGTCAGGGTGATTCTGGACAATACCTTGTCTACATACATCATGGTCGGCTGGCCAGGACGAATGCCCGGAATAAAGCCGCCATACTTCTTCATGTTATCAGCGAGATCCTTGATGTTGACAGAGATCGCGGTATAGAAATACGTGAAGATAAAAATGAGGAAGCCGTAGCAGATGGTATTTGGCCAGGTGCCCCATCCAAAGAAATTGCCGACAGCCTGTACCCAGCCGATATGAACGAACTGTGCAAGGGTGACGGGAAGCATGAGAATGGAGGAAGCGAAGATGATCGGAATGACACCGGCCTGATTCACCTTGAGCGGCAGGTAGGTGGAGTGTCCGCCATACATTCTGCGTCCAATGACACGCTTTGCATACTGGATAGGAATTCTGCGCTGCCCTTCATTGACTTCGATGACCATCAGGATCATGACGAGAGCAATGACAAGGAACAGAAGCAGCTGGAACGGAGAAATGGTACCGACCTTCAAGTAATCGATCACCGTGGTGATAGCCTGCGGGAAGCGGGCTACGATGCCACAGAAGATGATGAGGGAAATACCATTACCGATCCCGTGTTCCGTAATTTTTTCGCCGATCCACATGAGGAGGCAGGTGCCAGCGGTGAGGACGACGACAACGAATACAAAATACAGCCAGCTGTTATCGACAAGAGCATTGTTGATGCGCAGGGCATAAGTCATGCCGAATGCCTGTACAGCTGCGAGGAAGATCGTGAAGTATCTGGTGACCTTCTGGATCTTCTTGAAGCCTTCCTGTCCGTCCTTTCTCCATTCTTCGAGTGTAGGAATGACGGCTGTCAGGAGCTGCATAATGATGGAAGAGTTGATGTAAGGGGTGATACTCATGGCAAAAATAGAGAATTTGCTGAGCGCACCGCCCGAGAAGAGATCCAGGAAGCCGAAAAGGTTTCCGGATGTAAACAGACTTTCAATGACAGAAGCGTCAACTCCCGGTACCGGGATATGGACTCCCAGTCGGAAGATGACGAACATCATGAAGGTGAAGAGGATGCGATCTTTGAGTTCTTTGTTGGCAAAAAGGTTTGCGATCACAGACCCCATATTAGATCACCTCTACTTTTCCACCTGCTGCTTCGATTTTCTGCTGAGCGCCTTTGGTAAAGCCCTGAGCTCTTACGGTAAGAGCTTTGGAGAGTTCACCGCTTCCCAGAACACGTACACCATCGAGAACGTTCTTCAGAATACCTGCTTCAACGAGAGCGACCGGATCAACAACAGCATTGTCTTCGAAACGGTTCAGCTGTTCAACATTAACTTCGGAGTATTCTTTAGCGAAAATATTTTTGAAGCCGCGCTTTGGAAGACGACGGTACAGAGGCATCTGGCCGCCTTCAAATCCCGGACGTACGCCGCCGCCGGTTCTAGCGTTCTGGCCTTTCGCACCGCGGGTGGACTGTTTGCCCATGCCGCTGCCGAGACCTCTGCCTACACGACGACGAACTCTTGTGGAACCTTCAGCTGGTTTCAGTTCATGAAGTTTCATTAGTGCACCTCCTTCTTATTTATTCTGCTTCTTTGCAGTCAACCAGATGACGGACAGAGTGGATCATGCCCTTGATCTGTGGGGTAAGTTCTTTTTCAACAGAGGAGTGGGTCTTTTTGAGTCCCAGAGCCTTGATGGTAGCGACATGTTCCGGTCTGGAGCCGATGACGCTCTTTTTCAGTGTAACGATAACTTTCATGTGGGGCCCCCTTAGTTGTAAATTTCGTCTACGGACTTGCCACGAAGTGCTGCAACAGTTTCAACATTTTCGAGTTTAGCGAGACCGTCCATGGTAGCTCTTACCATGTTGATCGGATTGGAGGAACCCAGGGACTTGGTCAGGATGTTGCGGATACCTGCCATAGCGAGTACGCTTCTGACCGGGCCGCCTGCTTTGACGCCGGTACCTTCGGCAGCAGGTTTCATGATGACTTTGCCGGCACCATAGATACCGAGCATCGGATGAGGAATCGTACCGTTCTTCAGAGCAACGGTGATCATATTCTTCTTGGCATCTTCGACGCCCTTACGGATAGCTTCCGGAACTTCAGCAGCTTTGCCGAGGCCTGCGCCTACTTTGCCTTTGCCATCGCCGACTACTACAACTGCAGCAAAGGAAAAACGACGGCCGCCTTTTACGACTTTAGCAACGCGGTTAATGAAAACAACGTTTTCCTGTAAGTCGGATTCCTGTTTTTCAAATCTTGGCATGTGTTTTCTCCTTTACCTTAAAATTTCAAGCCAGCTTCGCGAGCGCCATCAGCCAGAGCCTGGACTCTGCCGTGATAGATGTAGCCGCCGCGATCGAATACGACGTTTTCGATGCCCTTTTCCAGAGCTCTCTTTGCTACCAGCGCGCCGACTGCTTTTGCAGCTTCTGCGTTGCCGCCGTATGGGAATTCAGCTTTAATTTCTTTGTCTAAGGTATTTGCGGATACCAGCGTTACGCCAGCTTCATCATCGATGATCTGAGCGTAGATGTTAGCCAGGGAACGGAAAACATTGAGACGCGGGCAAGCGGCAGTACCGGAGATCTTTTTACGAAGACGCAGATGACGGCGAATGACCGCATTTCTGCTTGCATTTTTACGCATAGTTCTTTACCTCCTGTCTTACTTTGTTGCGCCGGTCTTACCAGCCTTACGGCGTACGTATTCACCGGAGTAACGGATACCTTTGCCTTTGTAAGGTTCAGGCTGGCGCCAAGCGCGGATTTCTGCAGCGATCTGTCCAACCTTTTCCTTATCGCAGCCAGATACCACGATAACAACAGAAGACGGGGTGGAAATGGTGATGCCTTCCGGTGGAGTTACGATAACCGGATGGGAGAAGCCGAGAGCCAGTTTCAGGTTCTTGCCCTGCATCTGTGCATTGTAGCCGACGCCCTGGATTTCGAGCTTCTTTTCAAAACCTTCCGTAACGCCTACTACCATGTTATGGATGAGGGTACGGTTGAGTCCGTGCAGGGAACGGTTTTTGATATCATCATTCGGACGGGTAACGAGGATCTCGTTGCCTTCCATCTGAATTCCGATCTCTTCATTCAGTGTACGGGTGAGTGTGCCTTTCGGACCTTTTACGGTGACTGTATGGCCGTCAATCTTGACTTCCACACCTGCCGGTACCGTAATCGGTTTTTTGCCAATTCTGGACATATTTTACCTCCAACGATTACCAGACAAACGCAAGAACTTCGCCGCCAAGACCAGCTTTACGAGCTGCTTTGTCGGTCATAACGCCCTTGGATGTGGAAATAATAGCGATACCAAGTCCGCCGAGTACCTTCGGCAGTTCATCTTTGCCTGCATATACGCGCAGACCCGGTTTGGAAATTCTCTTCAGACCTTTGATGACCTTTTCACGGTTTGCGCCGTATTTCAGAGCTACGCGCAGTTCCGGATGTCCTTCGACTTCGATCTGTTCAACGCTTTTTACAAAGCCTTCGTCTTTTAAAATAGCCAGCACAGCAGCCTTCATTTTAGAAGCAGGCATATCTACTTTATCATGATATGCATCGTTCGCATTACGAATACGGGTAAGCATATCCGCAATCGGATCGGTTGTTACCATTATTTATCCTCCTCCCGAAATCTTACCAGCTGGCTTTTTTAATACCCGGAATTTCTCCGCGGTAAGCCAAATCACGGAACTGGTTACGGCAGATTCCGAATTTACGCATGAAGCCGTGGGGACGGCCAGTCAGTTTGCAACGGTTGTGCAGGCGTGTTGGGGAAGCGTTGCGCGGGAGCTTGGAAAGAGCTTCCCAGTCGCCGGCTTCTTTCAGAGCCTGACGCTTTTCAGCGTATTTAAGAACTGCGAGTTCTCTTTTCTTCTCGCGTTCCAGCATAGACTTCTTTGCCATGTTGTCCTCCTGGTTATTTCTTGAACGGCATGCCGAACTGACGGAGAAGTTCACGTGCTTCTTCATCGGTCTTAGCCGTTGTTACTACAATGATATCCATGCCACGGATGCGGTCGATCTTTTCATAGTCGACTTCCGGGAAGATCAGCTGTTCTTTTACGCCGAATGCATAGTTTCCGCGGCCGTCGAAGCTCTGGTCGCTGATGCCACGGAAGTCACGTACGCGTGGAAGAGCGATGTTGATCAGACGATCAAGGAATTCGTACATTCTGTCACCACGAAGGGTAACTTTGCAGCCGAGCGGCATTCCTTCACGGATCTTCCATGCAGCCAGGGATTTATGGGCTTTGCAGATCATCGGCTGCTGGCCGGTGATCGCTGCGAGATCGGATGCTGCAGCGTCTACTGCTTTGCTGTTTTCGGTTGCTTCGCCTACACCGATGTTGATGACGATTTTATCCAGCTTCGGGATTTCCATGTCATTCTTGTAGCCGAATTTTTCGCGCATGGTGTTTTTAATCTGCGCTTTGTATAAGTCGTTTAATCTGGACACTTGTTATCCTCCTTCCCGCTTAGGCTTTGTCAATAATAGCGCCGCTCTTGACAGCTGCTCTGACGTAAGTTCCGTCTTTCTGCTGAACTTTCTTGACGCGGGTCGGTTTCTTTGTTTCCGGATCCAGGATCATGACTTTGGAAGCATAGAGCGGAGCTTCCTTCTCGATGATGCCGCCCTTCGGGTTTGCCTGGCTCGGTTTGGTGTGTCTTTTGATCATGTTGACGCCTTCAACGACAACACGGCCTTCCTTCGGCATAGCAGCTTTGACTTTGCCCTGCTTGCCTTTATCTTTGCCGGAAATGACTACAACGGTGTCACCGGTCTTTACATGCAGTTTCTGACTCATTCGTTTGCCTCCCTATTAGAGCACTTCCGGAGCCAGGGAAACGATCTTCATGAAATCTTTTTCACGGAGTTCTCTTGCTACCGGTCCAAAAATACGTGTTCCTACCGGGCTCTTGTCATCTTTTACGATAACGACTGCGTTTTCGTCAAAACGGATATGGGATCCGTCGCTGCGGCCTACACCGCTAACGGAACGAACTACAACAGCTTTTACTACCTGGCCCTTCTTAACAACGCCGCCGGGGGTTGCATCTTTGACCGTACAAACTACAATATCACCGATATTGCCGCTTTTACGGAAGGAACCACCCAGAACTTTGATGACCAGGACGTTCTTAGCACCGGTATTATCTGCAACGTTGAGTCTGCTTTCCTGCTGAATCATCGTGCCTATCCTCCTATATTAATCTTTGTATATCAGTTCTGACGGGCAACGATTTTTTCAACTCTCCAACGCTTGTCATGAGACAGCGGGCGGGTTTCGACGATGCGTACGGTATCACCGACACGGCATTCGTTGTTTTCGTCATGCGCTTTGAACTTTGTTGTGGTATTAATCGATTTTTTGTAGAGCTTGTGGGGAACTTTGCGTTCTACAGCAACAACTACGGTTTTATCCATCTTGTCGCTGACAACAATTCCCTGGCGCACCTTGCGCAACTTTCTTTCTTCTGCCACGTTGAGATCCTCCTTTGGATAAACCGTTATGCCTTCTTGGCAGCCTTCAATTCTTCTTCGCGCTGTACAGTCTTGATGCGGGCGATGGTCTTCTTTACTTCACGAATACGCATCGGGTTTTCAAGCTGTCCTGTAGCGAGCTGAAAACGGAGGTTAAACAGTTCTTCCTTTAAGCCGGCAACCTTTTCAGTTAATTCGGCAGTGCTCAGGTTACGAATTTCATTGACCTTCATTTTATTCACCTGCCACTTCTTGACCTTTAACTACAAATTTTGTCTTGATTGGCAGCTTGTGGCCTGCAAGGCGCATTGCTTCCTTTGCAGCTTCCATGGAGATGCCACCCATTTCGAACATCACGCGGCCCGGTTTAACTACGGCTACCCAGTATTCAACTGCGCCTTTACCGGAACCCTGACGGGTACCAATTGGTTTAGCAGAAACCGGTTTGTCTGGGAAAATCTTGATCCAGACCTTGCCGCCACGTTTGGTGTAACGGGTCATGGCAATACGGGCTGCTTCGATCTGACGGCTGGTAATCCAGGATGGTTCGGTGGCTACCAGACCAAATTCACCGTAAGTGACGGTGTTTCCACGATGTGCTTTGCCTTTCATACGGCCGCGGAACTGTTTACGATATTTTGTACGCTTTGGAATTAACATCAGGAATCACTCCTTTCAGAGTTTTTCGGTCTACGTTCTCTGCGATCGCCACGACGGCCGCCTCTTCTGCCGCCTTCATGACGGTTGTTTCTATCTTTGCTGGTGCGGACGTTTTCGTTTTCGTCTACTACCTGGCCAGGAGCGAGTTCGCCTTTGTAAATCCATACTTTAATGCCGATAGCACCGTAGGTGGTATGGGCAGTGGTGACACCGTAATCAATGTTTGCACGGAGAGTCTGCAGCGGGATGGAGCCTTCGCGGTAGCTTTCGCTTCTAGCGATTTCAGCGCCGCCCAGACGGCCGGAAACGGTAACTTTGATACCCTTGGCACCAGCGCGCATGGTTCTGCCGACGCACTGTTTTACAGCACGGCGGAAGCCGATACGTCTTTCGAGCTGGGAAGCGATGTTTTCGCCGACCAGGATAGCGCTCATGTCAGTGGATTTGATTTCCAGGATGTCGATGTCGACTTCTTTGTCGGTAACAGCAGCGAGAGCTTTTTTGATGTCCTCGATGCCTGTGCCGCCACGGCCGATGACCATGCCCGGTTTAGCGGTATAAATCGCAAGCTTTACTCGGCCGCTTACGCGTTTAATGCCAATTTTGGAAATGCCTGCTGCGAACAGGTGCTTCTTTAAGAACTGGCGGATTTTGGCATCTTCCACAAGCAGTGCAGCATAATCTTTTTCTGCAAACCATTTGGAATCCCAGTCATCGATCACGCCTACACGCATTCCATGCGGATTAACTTTCTGACCCAAAACGTTTCCCTCCTTCGATTACTCTTTTTCAGAAACTTTTACCGTCAGTGTGCTGGTACGTTTCATAATCCCGAAAGCCTGTCCACGGGAGCGTGGATGTACGCGCTTCATAATCGGGCCTGCATCTACAAAAATTGTGGAGATGTAGAGTTTGTCAATGTTCATGTCGTTGTTGTTTTCTGCGTTGGCCATAGCGCTTCTCAGTGTCTTTTCGACAACGATGGAAGCTGCTTTATGGGTGTTGCGCAGGATAGAGATAGCTTCTCCCGCTTTCTTGCCGCGGACAAGGTTCGCTACGATGCGGACCTTACGGGGAGAAATGCGGATATTTCTTGAAATTGCCTGAACTTCCATTTTATTCCTCCCTGGTTATTTCTTTTCGGTCTTGTTATGACCCTTGAAGGTACGGGTCGGAGCGAATTCGCCAAGTTTATGACCGACCATATCTTCAGTGACATAAACCGGTACATGCTTTCTTCCGTCGTGAACAGCGATGGTGTGACCAACGAAGCTCGGCAGGATGGTAGAAGCACGGGACCAGGTTTTTACAATTTTCTTATCGTTAGCTGCGTTCAGCGCATCGATCTTCTTTACGAGAGAGAAAGCGACGAACGGGCCTTTTTTTACGGATCTGGACACTTTTACTCCTCCTTATCTTACTTGCGTCTCTTAACGATCAGTTTGGTAGACGCTTTTCTGCTGTGTCTGGTCTTCACGCCGTAAGCCGGTTTGCCCCATGGGGTAACTGGACGCTTACGTCCGACAGGAGCTTTACCTTCGCCGCCGCCATGCGGATGGTCATTCGGGTTCATGACAACGCCGCGGTTAGCCGGACGAACGCCGAGCCAGCGGTTTCTGCCTGCTTTGCCGAGGGTAATGTTTTCGTGATCTTCGTTGCCGATAGCACCGATGGTAGCACGGCAGCGAATGTGAACTTTTCTAAGTTCGCCAGACGGCAGACGGAGAAGTGCATAGTCGCCTTCCTTAGCCATCAGCTGAGCGCTTGCGCCGGCAGAACGGACCATCTGGCCGCCTTTGCCGATCTTCAGTTCTACGTTGTGAACGATGGTACCAAGAGGAATGTTGGTGAATGGGAGACAGTTGCCGACTTTAATATCGGATTCCGGACCGCTGGTGACTACGTCGCCAACCTTCAGACCTTTCGGAGCGAGGATATAGCGTTTTTCACCATCTGCATACTGCAGCAGTGCGATGCGGCAGGTACGGTTTGGATCGTATTCAATGGTTGCGACTTTAGCCGGAACGCCATCTTTATTTCTCTTGAAATCGATGATTCTGTACTGACGTTTATGTCCGCCGCCCTGGTGACGAACGGTGGTCTTACCGGAGCCATTACGACCGCCATGATTGTGAACAGGAGCCAGAAGGGATTTTTCTGGGGTATCTGTTGTAATTTCCTCAAAGGTGGAAACGGTCATCTGACGGCGTCCGGGAGTGTACGGTTTAAATGATTTGTATGCCATTTATATTACTCCTCCTTACGCTTCGAAGAGCTCAATTGTTTCGCCCGGTTTGAGGGTAACAATTGCTTTCTTCCAATCACTGCGACGACCCTGGGTGCGGCCCAGACGTTTCATCTTGCCTTCATAACGCATGGTGTTCACAGCCTGAACTTTAACTTTGAAGATCTGTTCTACAGCCTGGCGGATTTCCACCTTGGTAGCAGCGAGCGGTACACGGAATGTGTACTTGCGTTCTTCCATGAGAGCTGTAGTTTTTTCGGTAACGAGCGGTTTAATGAGGATGTCACGTGCGTCCATTATGCGAGTACCTCCTCAATTTTCTTAACAGCTTCCTGAGTCAGGAAAAGTTTGCCGGTGTTTACGATATCGTAGATGTTGAGTCCGTTCGGTGCGTAAGCTTTGACGCCCGGAATGTTTCTAGCGGACAGAACGGTGTTCTGGCAAAGAGCGCCGCCGTCAACGATGACAGCTTTGCCTTCTGCCTGGAAAGCAGCCAGCATTTTGACTACTTCTTTGGTCTTCGGTGCTTCGAAGTTTACAGCGTCGAGAACGACGAGTTCGTTAGCACGGAGTTTTTCAGACAGTGCAGATCTTACAGCCAGCTGACGTGCCTTTCTCGGCATATCTTTGGCATGGCTTCTCGGGGTCGGTCCGAATACGGTACCACCGCCGACCCACAGTGGGGAGCGGATGGATCCGACTCTGGCACGGCCGGTGCCCTTCTGTTTCCAAGGCTTCTTGCCGCCGCCGCGTACAAGGCCTCTGGTTTTGGTGGCATGTGTGCCGAGGCGTTCATTGGCCATCTGGCGCACCACTGCCTGATGAATAACAGCTTCATTGTAGTCTACACCAAAGACGCTGTCATTCAGCTCTATTTCACCGGCAGCTTCGCCGGCTACATTATACAGCTTTACTTTCGGCATTGAGATGTTCCTCCCTAATCAGAACAATTTTCTGTTGTTCCAGACAATATTATTTTACAGGCTTTACGGTTTCCTGTACCATGACGAGGCTTCCCTTAGCACCTGGGATCCCGCCTTTGACAAGCATAAGATTACGGGCAGTATCAACTCTTACTACCTGAAGATGCTGAACGGTCACACGTACGCCGCCGAGCTGACCAGGCATCTTCTTGCCTTTGAATACTTTTCCGCCGCCGCCGGACATACGAGCACCGAGGGATGCCGTCTGACGATGGTTCTTGGAGCCGTGGGATTCAGGTCCACGCTGGTGGTTATGACGTTTGATCGTGCCGGCGAAACCTTTGCCGCGGCTGGTGCCAATAACGTCGATAATCTCGCCTTCTGCGAAGATATCAGCAGCCAGAGTTTGGCCTACTGTGTAAGACGGCTTTTCAGCGAGTCTATATTCACGCAGATATTTAACTGGGTCGATACCAGCTTTTTCAAACTGACCCTTTACAGGTTTTGTCAAATGTTTTTCTTTGACAGCGCCGTAGCCGAGCTGTACTGCGTTGTATCCGTCGGATTCAACAGTTTTAACAGCTGCTACCACGTTTGGCAGAACTTCAATAACGCTTACCGGAATCAGGTCGCCGTTTTCAGCGAACACCTGAGACATTCCTAATTTTGTTCCCAAAATAGCCTTAGACATCTTTGCACCTCCTTACAGTTTAATTTCAATGCTGACGCCAGCTGGGAGTTCCAGTCTCATCAGCGCATCCGCGGTCTTCTTGGACGGATCGAGGATGTCAATGAGTCTCTTGTGGATACGCATTTCGAACTGTTCACGGCTGTCTTTGTTGACATGTGGAGAACGAAGAATGGTGTACACGTTCCGTTCGGTCGGGAGCGGAATCGGACCGGAGACTCTGGAGCCTGTTCTTTTTGCAGTCTCCGCGATCTTCGCTGCGCTCTGATCAACTGCTTTGTGATCATAGCCTTTCAGACGAATTCTGATTTTTTCCTGTTTCGACATTAGATAAACCTCCTACGTTCATTTCATGAATGAACTGCTCCGTGGAAATTCCCCTGCTGCGCAGGCCACCTTCCACTTCATAGTTTGTTCTGAACACTCTTTCGCCTTGCGCCCTCGCACAAAGGTACCAGACGTTCAGCTTTTCTATAATACTATTTTTCGGCACTGAAATCAAGCATTTTACACAAAATTTATTTTTGCTGATTTTTACTGAAATTCCTAGCTATTTACTGACTTTTCTGTAGTTTATTTTCTTTATTTTTACATGGCCACGCCACCGTGCGTGTACTCTAATTTCTAAAACTTTCATAAATTCGTAAAAGCACCATGTAGTATGCCGCCTTTCAGCCTAAAAAATGCGACGCGGACGCAAATTTCCATCCGATCTTCGATCACCATTCACTTTTACACCGGTGTTACACCGGCCACATACCGTCTTGACCATTCTGCAAAACTATATGAAAGGAGGTCTTATAGGGATATATGTTCATCTCTCATTTCAAAAGCCTTTCAGGGAAAGCCCGTCATCAGGGACTTCTCACTCACGATCGAGAGGGAAGCTCCACGACAGAAATAGGAAAACGGCTGCCACAAAGATCCCCCGCTCCGCTGGCGATGCCGCTCGCCTCTATGCTCGTTACCATCTGCCTTCTTCTCTGGATGGCGCAGAATGCCATTAAGGCCTGCAAAAGTAACTCGCTCGTAGGCGGCAACAGCAAGCGGATGACGCTCACTCCTCTCTCATCAAGCTGCATGGGTTCACACTCACCGCGGATCATTTCCCCCTCTCTCACTACGCCGAACTTTTCAGTGAGACGGAGAATGATGTCCTCGCTGCCATCGAAAGCAGCCTCTTCCTTGTTATCGGCATCATGCTCTTTAGGAATGACCTCTACTCCCTTCTCCCACTGTACAGCACCATGGCGATCCTCGTCATCACCTACGTCATTCTCTACCTGCCCTGCACCGCAGAGTACGTCATCTCCGCCTGATACCTGGCTGCCCGTCCCCAATCACCAATTTCAAGCACGAAAAAAACTCCCCCTTGCGGGAGAGTTTTTTCATTCAGCGGATGCTGAAATTATTTTGCGATCTTAGCTACAACGCCTGCGCCTACG
>OLFV01000840.1_pt1 | contig 33408 bp, 29 predicted proteins | sample 1605551 | NCBI WGS metagenome assembly OLFV01 (sample SAMEA3888922, study PRJEB22519) | human gut metagenome | biome: human gut; feature: human-associated habitat; material: faeces | place: Denmark | collected 2011 | reverse complement strand
GTCCACAGTGCAATACCCAGCATGACAGGGATGTAAACGCCGCTAGGAATATTTTAAGAAAAGCCTTGGAAATGCAGAAATCAGCATAAGCTAAAGAATAAAATACCGTGGGACACACGGAAATCTACGCTTGGGGAGAACGTGTAAGACATATAGGCCACGGCCTATATGCAGTGCTCAGGGAACCAAGAATCCCCTGCCTTTAGGCATGGGGAGTGTCAAGCCACATTACAAAAAAGGTCAGGTAGAGCTTATTTGCAAGGAAGATGGTATTGTTGCCGGCTTGCAGGTTTTTCAGCGGGTATTTCAGCTTTTGGATCCAAAGACAGAGGTAGTTTTTGATGTGCAGGATGGAGAAGTTGTTCAGAAGGGACAGCATATGGCTACTGTGGTAGGTACTAAGACTACCCTTTTAGATACCCGTAAGACTACACCTTGTATGAGAATTTTTGAGAAGTATGCAGTAACAGTTGGCGGTGGCTCTAACCATAGATACAATTTATCTGATGGTGTACTTTTGAAGGATAATCATATTGATGCAGCAGGCAGTGTAAAGGCGGCTGTATTGGCAGCCAAGGCCTATGCCCAATTTGTCCGGAAGATTGAGGTGGAAACTGAGAGCCTGGAGCAGGTACAGGAAGCACTGGAGGCTGGGGCAGATATTATTATGCTGGATAATATGACTCCAGATATGATGGCGGAAGCCGTAAAGTTAATTGATGGCAGGGCTAAAACTGAATGCTCTGGCAATATTACCAAGGAAAATATTGAGAAGATTACAGCTATTGGTGTGGATTATGTTTCCAGTGGAGCATTGACTCATTCTGCACCAATTTTGGATATAAGTTTGAAGCATTTGAAGGCATTGGAGGAGTAATATATGATGAGCGGAGCAGAACGCAGAAAGAAAATTATAGATATGATACGAGAGGCTTCTGCTCCTCTTTCAGGCGGGGCCTTGGGAAAGGTTGCCGGTGTCAGCCGTCAGGTGGTAGTGCAGGATATTGCCCTGCTGCGTACTGAGGGCTATCCTATTCTGGCCACAGCTAGAGGTTATATTCTGGATCAGCCCAAGCAGGCTGTGCGCCGCTTCAAGATGTTTCACACTAACGAACAAACAGAAAAGGAGCTGACAACTATTGTAGATTTGGGAGGCTGTGTGCAGGATGTGATGGTGAATCATCGTGTGTACGGACGGATTTCTGCTCCTTTGAACATTAAAAATCGTCGGGATGTGCAGCATTTTATGGAGAATCTGCGCAGTGGCAAATCTACGCCTTTGCTAAATGTAACCTCCGGCTACCATTTTCATACCGTATCTGCCGATAGTGAGGAAATTCTGGACGAAATAGAAGCTGCCCTTAAGGAGCAGAACTTTCTGTGTGAGATTTTCTCCTACGAAGCTGATGTGATCTAAAAGGCTCATTAGCATTGCAAGGGAAATATACAGATAAACACCAGCTGTTTTCAAGGGAAGATAGCTGGTGTTTTTTGTGACATTATTTTGGGTAGATGATATAATATTGTTATTATTGATTGTGACGAGGAGGTAGTGTTATGCTGAAAAATATCAAATTAAATGAGATCGGTGATGTATTTAAGCCTAATGCACTGCCGGATCATACCTATGTTGATCGAAGGATTGATGAATACGGTGATACCTATACGGAGCAGCTGCAGAAGGCTCTCTTGAATCCTGGAACCTTGATAGCTATAACAGGAGCATCCAAATCAGGTAAGACAGTCTTGTGCCATAAGGCTATTAGCAATACAATCATAGATTTAAGTGCTTCACAAATAGAATCAAGGGAGGATTTTTGGAATCAAATTGGTGAGCAGTTGGAATTGCCTGATGAAGTACATATAAAAACCTCCCAAAGTGAAAATGATGTTGAAAAAACTCAAATTACTGGAGAATTAAGCATCAAAATTGCAAAATTAAATATTTCTGCTGGCAAGGATAATACTGGTTCAAAGGGAAATGAAATATCACATAGAATATTGCGTAGCCAAAGCTCCATGATGAAATACATCATAGATAATGATTTTGTCTTGGTTATAGATGACTTTCATTATGCCTCAGAAGATATCCAATTATATATTGCTAGAACCATTAAAACATATCTTATTAATGGATTGAAGGTGATTATATTATCCTTGCCTCATAGGGCAGATGATGCAATTAGATTGAATCCTGATTTAATCGGACGCACAAGCTTTATAGAGATTGCGCCCTGGAGTATAGATGAGCTTAAGGAGATTGGCTTGAAGGGATTTCCTTTGTTAAACATAGCTATAGATGATGCTGTGTTGGAACATATGGCTGTGGAAAGTATTAGCTCACCGCAATTAATGCAGGATATTTGCTTTAATTTGGCTTATCGCATGGAAAAAAATAATGCTACTACAGTTAGCAGGGAAATGGTTGCTGTTGCTCTCAGGGAAACTGTTAAAAAACATAAGCAGGTATATAGTCATGTGCTAAAAGCAGCCTTGGAAGAACCAGCTCAGGGAAAAAATAAAAGAACCCATTATATTTTGCAGGATGGCAGACAGGTAGATATTTATATGCTTTTGTTGATAAGCATCAGCTCAGATCCACCAGAGCTGTCTCTGTCTGTCCAGGAAATTCAAAGAAGATTTTCTAATCTGCTGGCAGAAAATAATGTCAAACAGCCTAGGTCCATAGATATTAGCAATGTAGTAAAAAATATTAAAAATATCATGAAGGAGAGAGCCAAAAATCTAGATACTATAGATTGGAAAGCCAAGACTTTGTATATACTAGACTCCTTCTTGCTTTTTTATTTGCGCTGTTCAGACGATTGGAAAAATGCATAATTATAAACACCAGCTGTTTTCAAGGGAAGATAGCTGGTGTTTTTTTGAAAAAATATGCAAAGTAATTTAGATATACTTCGTTATAGCTATAAAATAATTGTGGCAGTAAATATCGTCGGTACAGATGGAGGTTTTTATGAAAAGCAAGATTTATGGCTATATACGGGTATCAACAATCTCGCAAAATTATTCTCGTCAATGGATTGCTATGAGGAATTTTGGCATTCCGGAAAATTGTATATTTGCAGATAAGCAAAGTGGTAAGGATTTTGAGAGGCCAGCTTATCAGGAATTATTACGGTATCTTTCTCATGATGATGTTTTAGTAATAAAAAGTCTTGATCGCTTGGGGCGGGATTATAATGAGATGTTAGAGCAATGGCGGATTATTACCAAAGAAATAGGTGCATCAATTGTAGTTTTGGATTTACCCTTGTTAGATACTAGAAAAAGATATGCCAATGATTTAACGGGAATATTAATATCGGATATTGTATTACAGCTATTTTCTTATGTAGCCCAGACTGAAAGAGAAATGAATAGGCAGCGTACCATGGAGGGAATTGCCGCAGCTAGGGCTAGAGGTGTGCAATTTGGACGAAAACCAATTACCAAGCCAGATAATTTTGATGAGATTAGAAGAGCCTGGGCCTTGGGGACGATTTCAGAACGAGAGGCGGCTAAAAAATTAGGTGTATCAAGGCCAACTTTTCATAAATGGGCAAAAAAATAAGTGGCAGAAAAATGATGGTATTTCTGTCACAATAACATTCCCAATAATATTAGTATATAAATTTATATTATATTAACATTTCGACAAAATCAACAAAATTCCTGCAAAAAAGTAAATTTACTTGTGGCAAAAATACCATGCTATTTTTGCCATATTTTTATGGAATAAGGGGATTTGTTAATGCAACAGCCGAAGGTAATAGATAACAAACAAATGGGGCGGGTAATTGATGAACTTCGGCAGGGAATCAAGTCTGGCGCCAAGCTTTCTGTAATATCAGCTTATTTTACAATTTATGCCTATGAGGAGTTAAAGAAAGAGCTTTCTCATATTGATGAACTGCGTTTTATATTTACTATACCGTCTTATATCAAGCAGGAAAAGGATTTTCAGCGGGAGTTTTATATTGCTCGTCGTGAATTTGGCAATAAACTATCTGGCAACGAATTTGAGTTAAAGCTGCGTAACAAGCTGACTCAATCTGCTATTGCCAAGGATTGTGCTCAATGGATGCGGCAAAAGGTAAAAATTAAATCCTATCGGGAACATAATATAGCTCAGGCTAGATTAGCATATGTAGAAAATAAAAATCCAGATGAGGATGTGGCCATTCAGGGGGCCTTGGATTTTTCCAGTGATGGTCTTGGTATCACACCATCAGAAAGAATAGATATGAATACCTGTATATATGGTAGGGAGATGGCACAGGCATATATGCAGGTTTTTGATAGTGTGTGGAACAATAATTCTGTAGTAGAAGATGTTACAGATAAGGTTTTGTCAGAAATGGAGGTTCTTTATAAGGAAAACACACCGGAAATAATTTATTTTATAACTCTCTATCGCATTTTTGAGGCTTATTTAGGCGAGCTAACAGAAGAAAATATTATAAAAACCAAAACAGGTATTAAGGAATCCCAAATTTGGAACAAGCTCTATAAATTCCAGCGGGATGGTGTTTTGGGTGCCATTGATAAGATAGAGAAATACGGCGGATGTATCATTGCTGATAGTGTAGGGTTGGGTAAAACCTTTACGGCGTTGGCAGTGATTAAATATTATGAGCTAAGAAATGACAGAGTATTGGTACTGGCGCCCAAGAAGCTAAGAGAAAATTGGACAATATATACTCAAAACGACAAGCGTAATATTTTTGCAGAGGATAGGTTTAATTATAGTGTTTTAAATCATACCGATCTTAGCCGTTATCAGGGTACATCTGGAGACATCAATTTTGCTACCTTGAATTGGGAAAACTATGATTTGATTGTAATAGATGAAAGCCATAATTTTCGTAACAATGATCCTCACAAGGGGCGTAAGACCCGCTATGAGCGTTTGATGGAGGATGTTATTAAGGCTGGCGTAAAAACCAAGGTTTTAATGCTGTCGGCTACTCCTGTTAACAATCGTATGAATGACATTAAGAATCAAATTGCCTTTATTACAGAAGGAAAAAATAATGCTTTGAAGTCTGCTGGAATACCAAATATAGAAACAACATTGCGTAAAGCTCAGATGATTTTTAATCGTTGGTCGGAATTGCCGGAATCTGACCGCACCACAAAGCGTTTTGTGGAAATGATGGACTTAGACTATTTTAAGCTGTTAGATACTCTAACTATTGCTCGCTCTCGGAAGCATATTGAAAAATATTATAATTTGGCAGAAATAGGCAGATTTCCAACTAGATTAAAGCCCATCAATGAATGTCCAGAGATTGATACACTAGGCCAATTTCCACCTATAGGGGAAGTTAACAAAATGATTAATCGTCTGACCTTGGGTTTATATGCCCCATTGAAATATGTTCGCTCGGATAAAAGACAGGCCTATGAGCGTCGCTATGATATGGCTGTGGCAGATGGTCGCAGCGTGTTCAAACAGGTAGATAGAGAAAATCAGCTGATTCACTTAATGCGAGTAAATCTTCTCAAACGTATGGAAAGCTCTATCAACTCCTTTGTGCTAACAGTGGAGAAAATTGCTAATCGGATTAGCAACACCTTGGAGATAATAGCCAAGCATGAGGGGGAATATCACGGAGAGCTGAATATTGAAGAATTGGATTTTGACGAGGATGGGTTGGATATTGATGATTTGGTATTCGGCAGTAAGGTCAAAGTTCTTTTACAGGATATGGACCTTATAAAATGGTGTCAGGATTTGGAGCTTGACCTGGAGGAATTAAAGGAAATTTTAAAGAGTGCCAAAGAGATTACGCCTGAACGGGATAATAAATTGCAAATTTTGCAGAAACGTATTGCTGGTAAGATACAAAATCCTATTAACAAAGGCAATGGCAAGATTATAATCTTTACAGCCTTTGCAGATACGGCTGAGTATCTCTATCAGCACATTGCACCTAAACTGGCGCCTTTAGGCATATATACTGCCTTGGTAACTGGAGGCACAGGCACTAACAAATCTACTTTGCCTATTTCGGCAGGTATGAAGCGGGATATTAAAATATCAGATTTGAATACGGTGTTGACCTTGTTTTCACCTTTGTCTAAATCAGCCAAGAGTATCTATCCAAATATGAAGGATGAAATAGATATTCTCATAGCTACGGATTGTATATCAGAAGGTCAAAACCTACAGGACTGTGATTATCTGATTAATTATGATATACACTGGAATCCTGTGCGCATTATTCAGCGTTTCGGCCGCATTGACCGCATCGGTTCACGAAATACAGTCATACAGCTTCTCAATTTTTGGCCTACAAACGATTTGGATTCCTATATCGATTTGGCTCAGCGTGTTAAAGGTAGAATGGTGCTTCTGGATGTGTCGGCTACTGGCGAGGAAAATATTATAGACGACCAAAAAGCTAAAGAAATGAACGATTTGGAATATCGGAAGAAACAGCTGCAAAAGCTTCAGACAGAGGTGGTAGATTTAGAAGATATTTCGGGAGGGGTTTCCATTACTGATTTAACCTTTAACGATTTCAAAATGGATTTAATGGAGTATATGAAGGAGCATGAAGCAGAGCTGGCAGATGCTCCCAGTGGTTTATATGCTATTGCCAGAATATCTGAAAACCTGCGGGATGTAGTGAAGCCTGGGGTTATTTTTGTTCTGCGGCAAATCAAGGGGGCAAAGCAAACCAAGGAACAAAATCCGCTATTTCCATATTATTTGGCCTATATTACCGAGGATGGACAGGTAAAGGCAAATTTTCTCCAGGGAAAGCAGGTATTAGATTATCTAAAGAAATTCTGCGCAGGAGAAAATACTATAGCTAAGGATTTGGCAAATCAATTCAATGAGGAAACCAATCACGGCCGAAACATGTATAAATATTCCAATTTGCTGCAGGAAACTATTGAAGATTTGATTGGCAAAAAACAAGAAGTTGGTGTAGCTAGTCTCTTTAGCAAAGGAGGCACGGCTATGCCCCATAATATTAGAGACGGCATGGCAGATTTCGAGCTGGCGGCCTTTTTAGTGTTGAAATGAGGCAGATTATGGAAATTTTTGCAAGTATGTGTCTGCCAGAGACAGCTAGAATCGACAGGGTAATTCCCAAAAAACAATTTTACGAAAATGGTAATTTATCTACGGCAGATAAAAAGCTATTTGAAAACGTAGAAAAAATCTACTGGCGTTATGCACTTAAAACAGAAAATTGCTTCCTTGGAGCCTATCAGGATGAAAAAAGGGATTATCCAGAAATTGAAGTTCTGGAAGTCAAGCTACGGCAGGAGAAGCAGATTAAACGCCTGGCAGAGGTAATCATGGGAGTCATTCCTTATCCCATGTTGTTATTTTTCCATTTGGATAATCATATACAGCTATATATGGGAATGTTACGGCAGAATCAGGCAGATAGCGGGCGTATGACCTTGGAAACTATGGAATCTACAGATTGGTTATCAGAGGAGGATGCCTTTTGGCAGGAATTGGCTATAGGAAAAATTCCGGTAACTAATTTCTATCTTCTGTATAAAGGTCTATTTGACACTATCAGTAAACATCATCTAAGAATTATGAATGTGCCTACAGCAGAAATATCTGGCCATGAAGCTAGGGATAAACTGCGGATAATTCAAGAGCTGGAAAAGGAAATAGCCAAGCTGCGTAAGCAAATGAAATTAGAGGGACAGTTTAACAGAAAAATGGAATACAATAGCAAATTACAAAAGTTGAAAAAAGCAAAAGCAGAAATAATGGGGCAAGGGAGCAAGGCATAATGAAAAAACTAAATGGTGAATCTATGGATATAACAGCAGAGAATATCAGGGCTATGGAGCAGCTTTTTCCTGAGGCTTTTGAGGAGGGAAAAATAGATTTTGATGTATTGCGTCAGCTTCTGGGTGATTTTGTGGATGATGCCCAAGAAAAGTACAGTTTCAAATGGAATGGCAAGGGGAAAGCTCTGAGATCGTCCCAAACCCCATCAATGGGAACCTTGCGGCCCTGCAGAGAAGAAAGCAAGGAATGGGATAATACGGAAAATCTCTACATTGAGGGAGATAATCTGGAGGTTTTGAAGCTTCTGCAAAAATCCTATTATGGTAAGGTAAAAATGATTTATATTGACCCGCCATATAATACCGGCAATGATTTTGTCTATAAGGACAACTTTCGGGACAATATACAGAACTATAGGGAAATCACAGGACAGGTAGATGGTGTGGGCAATAAAAATAGCACTAATACAGATGCCAGTGGCCGGTTTCATACGGATTGGCTGAATATGATGTACCCAAGGTTGAGGTTAGCTAGAAATCTCTTGTCTGATGATGGGGTTATTTTTATTAGCATTGATGATAATGAGCAGGGTAATTTAAAGAAGATTTGTGATGAAGTGTTTGGTGAAGATACTTTTAAAAGCATTATAACAGTCGTAGCTAATCCAGGTGGTAGAGATTATGGAGGTATTGCAAAAACAGCAGAATACATGTTGGTATATACAAAACAAAAGAATTACATTTTGAATAAGGTTATAGACAAAAATCATATTTTTGAAATGAGCGATGAGTTTGGACCATTTGAGTCTAGGGAATTACGTAATAGAAATACAGTGTTTAATGATAAAAATAGACCAAATTTATGTTATCCATTTTTTATAAATCCCAATGATAAAGATGAGCATGGATTATGCAATGTTTCTCTTGAAGAAGATGACTTACATACAATCAAGGTCATGCCTCTAGTATCTAATGGTGTACAGACTGTGTGGAGATGGGGAAAGGAAGAAAAATCCAGACCCAATTTGAATATTAACATTAAAGGAAAACAAAAACAGGATGGAACATATATGATAATAGAAAAATATCGTGATGAAAAGGTGATGGTGAAAAATACATGGGTTGATAAAAAATTTAGAACAGAGAATGGTTCTATGCAAGTTAGAGATATATTCGATGACAAGAAAGGAATATTTTCATATCCTAAGCCATTTGAAATATCGCATTTATTAACCCAAATGAGTACAGGTGATAATGCGATTATTCTTGATTTTTTCTCTGGTTCAGCCACCACCGCTCATGCGGTTATGCAGCTTAATGCAGAGGATGGCGGTAAGCGCAGATTTATTATGGTGCAGTTACCAGAGCTAACAGATGAAAAAAGTGATGCCTACAAGTCTGGTTATAAAAATATCTGTGAAATTGGCAAGGAACGGATTCGCCGGGCCGGGGAAAAAATCAAGGCTGAGGCTGGAGACAAAGCCAAGGATTTGGATATTGGTTTCAAGGTGTTCAAACTGGATAGTTCAAATTTGCAGAAATGGAATCCGCAGCCAGAGAATATTGTGGAGAATATTCAGTTGTTTGCGGATAATTTCCTGCCTGATCGCAGTGAGCAGGATGTACTTTATGAAATCATCTTGAAAATGGGCCTTGATTTGAGCTGTCCTATTGAGGAAGTAGAGGCTGCTGGTGAAACCATCTATATCATAGGGGATGGTGCCTTGATGATTTGTCTAGGTGAGGATATTACTACCGCCGTAGCTGACCAGATGGTGAAGCTTCATCAGGAATATGATTCAGAATTATGGCAGGTAGTGTTCCGTGATACAGGTTTTGCTTCTGATATGGACAAAACCAATATTAAGGAAATCTTGAAATCTGCCGGTTTGGCAGAGGACAGCTTTGTTTGTGTGTGAGGTGGGAAGCTATGAAGCTAAAATTCGATGCTGGTTTGGACTATCAGCAGGAGGCTATTGCTGCTGTAAGAGATGTTTTTCAGGGACAGATGCCTAAACAGTCGCTATTTTCAGTGGCAGCCATTAACCAAGAGCAGATGTCACTAAATTTTGCCCACAGTCCACAACAGTTGTCATTGGTTCAAGGCATAGGCAATCGTCTTACCATAGATAGAGAGGATTTGCTAAAAAATATTCGAAGCGTACAGTTGCGGCATGGCTTGCCTCAGTCGGTTACTCTAGGTAATGAGCTGAATCTTGATATTGAAATGGAAACCGGTACAGGCAAGACCTATGTTTATTTGCGTACCTTGCTAGAACTAAATGAGGCCTATGGCTTTACAAAATTTATTATTGTGGTGCCTAGTGTTGCTATCAAGGAGGGAGTGAAGAAAACTCTTGATATTACAAGGGAGCATTTTCGGGGATTGTATAAAAATGTGAATTATGATGCTTACATCTATGATAGTGTTGATAGAATCAGGGATTTTGCTACAGCATCTACCATTCAGATTATGGTTATGACCATTGCAGCCTTTAACAAGACTTCTAATGTTATCAATAATTACCATGATAAGAAGTTTGGCGAGGATTTGCCTATAGATATGATTAAGGAAACAAATCCTATTGTAATTATTGACGAGCCTCAGTCCACTATTAGCACAGATGCTCAGGTAGAAGCTGTACAAAAACTGAATCCTTTGTGCACTATTCGCTATTCTGCCACACCTATTCGTGTGGAAAATAAGCTTTATCGCCTAAATGCAGTGGATAGCTTTGCTAAAAAGCTGGTTAAGGGAATTGAGGTAGAAAGTTTTGCCTTGAAGGATGATCACAATGATGCTTATTTATTGCTAAAATCTGTTAACAATAAAAAATCTCCCATAACAGCCAGAGTAGAAATGGATATAAAAAATAGACAGGGCAAGGTAAATCGCAAGGTCATTAACGTAAAACAGGGAGACGACCTATATGAGAAATCTGGCGGACGGGATATATATGAGGGTTATATAGTTAAGGATATATATTGTACCGATGGTCAGGAATATATGGATTTCACCAGCTGTAGTGATATTCTTTATTTAGGCAAGGCCATAGGCACTATGCAGGATGATGAGATGAAGCGTCAGCAGATACGGGGCACTATTGAGGAGCATCTGAACAAAGAGCTGGAGCTTAATCCCAAGGGTATAAAGGTACTTTCTTTATTCTTTATAGATAAGGTGGCTAACTATAGAAAATACGATGAGGAGGGCAATGCTCTAAAGGGAAAATATGCCTGCTGGTTTGAGGAAATCTATCGGGAGGTTATCAAGCGGCCTAAGTATCATGATTTGTGGCATAGCCTCCATAATGAGGAAGATGAAGCCGAAATGGTTCACGATGGTTATTTTTCTGCTGATAAAGGCAGGAAGAATAGTCCGGGAGCATGGAAAGATACCTCTGGTTCTACGGCAGCTGATGATAGTACGTATAATCTGATAATGCAGGATAAGGAGCGACTGTTGTCCTTTGATTGCAAGATTCGCTTTATATTTTCTCATTCGGCATTAAAGGAAGGCTGGGATAATCCTAATGTGTTCCAAATTTGCACCTTGAATGAAACTAAAAGTGTTATCAAGAAGCGTCAGGAAATCGGTCGAGGCTTGCGTCTTTGTGTTAATCAGGGGGGAGAGAGACAATATGACACTAATTTGAATATTCTTACTGTTATGGCCAACGAAAGCTATGATGAATTTGCCAGCAGCCTGCAAGAGGAGTATCAGGAGGATGGGATTCGTTTCCGGGTGCTGGAGGTGGCAAATTTTGCCAATATACCTGCGATTAGGGATGAAGCACAGAATGTTGATGGAAATGAAGTAGAAGCAGGTTATCTGGGGACGGAAAAAGCACAGTTGATTATGGAGAGTCTTAGGGAACAGGGATATGTGGATGCTGAGGGCAATATAAATGATACATTGAAGGAGGATATTCAGCAGGATAAGTTTGTGATGTCTGAGGAAATGACTCCCTATAAGACGCAAATTCAGGAAATATGTATCAAGGCCTGTGGCAGCATTCCTATTCATAATAAACGAGAGCGAAAGGAAGCAGTTCTCAATAAGAATGTATTTTTATCTCCAGAATTTAAGGAATTATGGGAGGCTATCAAGTGGAAAACAACTTATAGAGTGAATTTTTCTACGGAAGAGCTTTTGGAACGGTGTCGGAAAGAGATGGCTTTGCAGATGCGCATACCGTCTCCGAAGATTATACAGACCAAAGCTGATGTGGCTATAGAAACAGGAGGCGTTACGACAAAGGTAGTAGTTGATCGGGCAGTAAGTTCCTATAGTACAGGGAATTTCCTACCGGATATTGTGTCTTATTTGCAAAACGAAACCAACCTCACTAGACGTACCATTGTGGAGCTGTTAACTGGCACAAAGAAAAATGAGAATGGCAGCTGGCAGACCTTTGATAATTATGGCAATCGCTTAAAGGATTTTCAGAAGAATCCCCAGGTATTTATGGAAAGCACAGCCAAAATTCTTCGTTCCGTGATGAAGTCCATGATTGTGGATGGTATCAAATATCAACGTATAGGAGATGAGGAGTATTATTGTCAGGAACTATTTGAATCAGAGGAGCTTAAGGGATATTTAGAGAGTAATATGTTGGCCAGCCGTAAGGGAGTATATAACTACGTAGTTTATGACAGTGAAAATGAAAGAAAATTTGCCAAGGCTTTTGAGGATAATGAAGATATATTGCTGTATGCCAAGCTGCCAGATTGGTTTAAAATTAGCACACCTTTAGGTTCTTATAATCCAGATTGGGCGATAATTGTCAATCAGAATGGTGAGAAAAAGCTGTATTTTGTTTTGGAAACCAAGGTAAATACAGATATGGATGAATTGCGAATTACAGAAAGCAAAAAAATTCAGTGTGGACGCGAACATTTTGCAGCTTTGGGTACAGCAGCCGCTTTTATGCCTGTTGATAATTTTGCCGATTTTATGCACAGTATTTGATAATAAGATTATACACCAGTTGTTTTCTAGGGAAGATAGCTGGTGTTTTTTGTTGGAATTTGGTCTAGGGTTGGGCGGGAGTGGTTAAAAGGGAAGTTTATGGAGGATAGTTTGTCTCTATGTTGTCAATTTCTATGTAGGTGTGATAAAATTAATTAGTTATGATGTAATTTTGGAGGTTGATATAAATGGCAGTTTTGGAGATTGTCAAGGCAGGTAATCCTGTGTTGAAGCAGAAGGCTGAGCCTATAGGCAAGGTGGACAGCAGATTGAGGAAGCTGTTGAATGATATGGCTGAAACCATGTACAGTGCAGATGGGGTAGGTTTGGCAGCCCCTCAGGTGGCCAAATCCATTCGCTGTGTAGTTATTGATGTTGGTGATGACAATGGACTTTTGGAGCTGATAGATCCTGTGATTACGGAGCGTGAGGGAAGCGAGATAGATTCCGAAGGGTGTCTTAGCGTGCCTAATGTTTTTGGGGATGTGGAGCGTTCTGCCAAGGTAGTGGTGGAATATACCAATCGCTGGAACAAGAGAAAGCGCTTGGCTGCTGGCGGTCTTTTGGCTAGATGTATTCAGCATGAGCTAGATCATCTGGAGGGAACTTTGTTTATTGATGTGGCTAAGAGCCTGCGGAATGGAGATAAAAAGCAATGAGCAAGCTAAAGACAATATTTATGGGTACACCGGATTTTGCTGTACCTTGCTTGGAGGTTTTGCAGGCCAAGACGGAGGTTTTGGCGGTAATTACCCAGCCTGATAGACCAAAGGGCAGAGGTCACAATCTGCAGGCATCTCCTGTAAAACAGAAAGCCTTGGAATATAATCTGCCAGTGCTGCAGCCGGAAAAAATCAAAACCGAGGAATTTACGGCAGAGCTGGAGAGATTACAGCCGGATTTGATTGTAGTAGTGGCCTTTGGTCAGATTCTGTCTCAGCGGATTTTGGATATTCCTCCTTTGGGCTGTGTCAATGTGCATGCTTCTTTGCTGCCAAGATACAGAGGTGCAGCACCTATTCACTGGTCCATTATTAACGGAGAAAAGGAAACTGGTGTTACTACCATGCTGATGGATGCTGGTTTGGATACAGGTGATATGCTGTTAAAGGACAAAGTGGCTATTACTGAGGAAATGACCACAGAGGAGCTTCATGACCAGCTGATGGCTATGGGGGGGAAGCTGCTGGCAGAAACTATAGATGGTTTGGCCAATGGCACTATAACCCCAGAAAAGCAGGATGATAGCATTTCCAATTATGCCGGTATGCTGAATAAGGAAACCGGTCATATTGATTGGAGCAAATCTGCAGTAGAGATACATAATCTCATTAGAGGTTTAAATTCCTGGCCGGTGGCTTGGAGCATGAAGGATGGCAAAAACTATAAGTTCTGGCGTACAAAGGTAGAGAACAGCAACAGTGATAAGGCACCTGGTACAGTGGTAGAGCTGCGAAAAAACAGCTTTTGCCTTGCTACAGGAGAAGGTATGCTGGAGGTGCTGGAGATACAGCCACCTAGCAAAAAGCGCATGAGCGCAGGGGATTTGCTTCGTGGTCATGGTGTAGCAGTTGGAGATATCTTTAACTGATATTCTGAGGAAAAGCTATGAAATGTTATACGGATAATCAGGGTAGGAATCCTAAGAGATTGTTTGTCAGCTTGATGACAGGCAGTTTTGTGGCTTTGGTGGCAGTATTTGCTACTATGTGGTGGATTGCCTGCCCAGGATTGTTGGAGCTGAATAGCTGGCTGCCAGAGATTTTTGGCCTGTGTCTGCTAGTTCTGGCAGGCTTAATGGCCTTGGGAATATTCAGCATGGTGGCTGGCATTATGGGCTGGCCAGTGCCCCGCTTCCTCCATCGACAGACCTACGGGCTAATGAATATATTGTTCTATGTGGCTCTGGGAGCTGGGCGGTTATTACATATCCCCAGACGAAGGATTGAAGGCTCCTTTGTGGCAGTTAGCAACCAAATTATCAAAAATCGTCATCTAAAGGTAATGCCAGATAAGCTTTTGGTGGTGACACCTCATTGTTTGCAGCTGGCTACCTGCCCCCACAAAATAACTAGAGATCCTAATAATTGCAAGCGCTGTGGGGGCTGTGATATTGGTGCCTTGGTAACTATGGCAGAGGAAATGGGCTTTCATTTTTTCGTAGTTACAGGAGGGACTTTAGCTCGACAAACTGTTATGAAGATTCGGCCCAAGGCAGTGGTGGCCATTGCCTGTGAGCGGGATTTGGCCAGCGGTATTCAGGATGTTTACCCTATTCCCTCTGTGGGGGTGCTGAATCTACGGCCTAATGGCCCCTGCTACAATACCCATGTGGATTTGGAGGAATTTCGTCGGGCTATAGAGGAGATTCTGATTTTGCCATCAAAGGATGAAAGGCATTAGGAAAATCGGGATATTCTTCGGCATATTTGATTGACTATAAAGGAGAAGTTTATTTAATGGATAAGGCAAGGGAAGCGGCTCTGAAAATTATGACTGCTGTCCACCAGCAAGGAGCCTATGCCAATGTGGCACTGGCCAAGGAGCTAAGACATGGACAGCTGTCTGACATGGATAGGCGGTTTGTGACAGAGCTGGTATATGGTGCTGTCAAGGCAGGGGGAACTCTGGATTGGATTATCAAAAAATATTTGACACGGCCTTGGAACAAGGTTAATCCTTTGGTGCAGGAAATTCTGCGGTTAGGCACTTACCAGCTGCGCTACATGGACAAGGTGCCTGCTTCTGCTGCTTGTAATGAATCTGTGGAACTGGCCAAGAAATTTACCAATTTGGGCGCGGCAAAATTTGTTAATGGTGTATTAAGAACTATGGTGCGGGAGCCAGAAAAGGGGAATTTTCCTCAGGGCAAGGGGAATGCTACCCTGCAGCTGGCCTTGTCTCAGCAGCATCCAGAGTGGCTGGTACGCCGTTGGATTAAGGAGTTTGGCTATGAGGAGGCTGAAAAGCTGTGTCAGTTTGACAATCAGCAGGCACCTTTGACTGTTCGTACCAACACCCTGAAAACCAGTCCGTCAGAGCTGTTTTTGCAGCTTACTTCTCTGGGGGTAGAGGCAACCCGTAGTCAATTGGTGGATGAGGGCTATGTATTGGAAAATTATGGCTCACTGGATAATCTGGCTCCTTTGCAGGAGGGCTATTGTCAGGTGCAGGATGAAAGCTCCATGCTGGTAGCTCATGTGGTGGATCCTCAGCCGGGAGAGCTGGTACTGGACGTATGCAGTGCTCCTGGTGGCAAAACTACCCATATGGCAGCTCTTATGGAAAATCGAGGACGGATTGTGGCCTGTGATATTTATGACCACAAGCTGCAGAGAGTTATGGAAAATGCGGCCAGGTTGGGTATTAATATTATAGATCCTATGCTGAAGGATGCTAGAGAGATTCATCAGGATTTTCCTCAGCAGGCGGATAGGGTTCTGGTGGATGCTCCTTGCTCAGGTCTAGGGGTTCTGCGTCGGAAGCCAGATTCCCGCTGGCGCAAAACTCAGCAGTTATTGAAGGAGCTGCCAGAGCTGCAGCTGGAGATACTAAAAAGCGGTGCAGCCTGTGTTAAGCCGGGAGGAATTTTGGTTTATAGTACCTGTACTATAGCCAGGGAGGAAAATCAGGCTGTGGTGGAAAAATTCCTTAAAAATAATGCAGAATTTCAGTTGGAGCATACAGGCAGCCGTTTGCCTGTTCCTAGAGAGGATGTAATGGTACAGCTTTATCCCCAGCGGGATGGCACAGATGGATTTTTTATTGCCTGCATGAGGAGAAAATAGGCTATGGAAAATATTTTTGGCAAAAATCTGGCTGAATTAACAGAGCTGGTTCTAGGTCTTGGCCTGCCTAAATTCAGAGGCAAGCAGCTGGCAGAATGGCTTTACAAGCGAAGTGTTACTGATTTTCAGCAGATGCAGAATCTTCCCAAGGATATGCGTAATAAATTGGCAGAGGGGTATGTAATTGATAGGGCCGCCAGAGTGGATCAGCTGGATTCCGGGGATGGCAAAACCTCCAAATTCCTGCTGAATTTTTCTGATGGCTCAGGGGTGGAAACTGTTTTGATGCGTCAGCCCTATGGCAATAGCATTTGTGTATCTTCTCAGGTAGGCTGTAATATGGGCTGTCGTTTTTGTGCCTCTACCTTACATGGTATGGTGCGAAATCTTACCCCTGGGGAAATGCTGGCCCAGACCTACTATATAAACGATTTATTGGCCAAAGAGGGACAGAAGGTTGACACTATTGTTATTATGGGTTCAGGGGAACCTTTAAATAATTATGATAATGTGTTGGCTTATATTCGCTTGCTCCATGAGGATTATTGCCTTGGTATGAGCTATCGCAGTATTACCCTGTCTACTTCTGGCATTGTGCCTAATATTTATAAATTGGCTGCTGAGGAGCTGCCAATTACACTTTCCATTTCCCTCCATGCTCCAGAGGATGAACTGCGTTCTGAGCTGATGCCTATCAATCGCAAATATCCTTTGGCAGATGTACTGAAGGCAGGCCGGGATTATGGCCAGTCCACTGGCAGACGGGTAACCTATGAATATATATTGATAGATGGGGTTAACGACAATCTTAAACAGGCCAGAGAGCTGGCTTCCTTGCTTAGGGGACAGCTGGCAAGTGTGAACCTTATTCCTATCAATCCTGTGGCGGAAAGGGATTGGCGGCGGCCCTCATTGGCTCGTATAGAGTTTTTTGCCAATTATCTGACGGAGCATCATATTACGGCTACGGTTAGACGGGAAATGGGCAATGATATACAGGCTGCCTGTGGACAGCTTCGCAACAAGCATTTGGAGTAATGATAGCTATTATCATATTATAAGAAAATGGAGAGGCATTTTCTTTGTACAATATAAGGGTTATAATAGATAAGTAAAGCTTTCCATAGGAGGTTCGATTTTTATGTCAATAGGCAAGCTCGAATCATTTTTAGAGACTCATATAGAGGGATTTTTTAACCGCAAGCTAGGTGGTGCTGTTGAGCAATCAGAGATTATGAAGCAGCTAGAGCGGGAGCTTTTGCACCGCCGCAAAAAAGGCCACAAGGAAACTGTGGTGCCTAACTGCTTTTATATAGAATTGACGCCGGGGGATTATCAGCGGCTTTGTGTCCGGAAATTTTTGGATGATCTGTATATTCAGGCGGAAAAACTGGTTATTAGCAATGATTGTTTTATGGATGGGGATTTATCTATTACCATTAATAGCGATGAAAATATTGACAGGGGAACCTGTGTGGTAACAGCCAATTTTACAGATGATGAGGATATTGACTCCATACCACAGCAGGTGGAATGTAACACCATTATTTTGGATAAATCAGAGTTCAATCCTCCTATGAATCTGCCAGTGGAATACAAAACCGTTAGTCTGCTGGCTTTGGAGGGACCGGATATAGATTCATATTTGGAATTTGGTGAAAAACAGATTTATATTGGCAGACGGGTAAATAATGATTTTATTTTGACAGATGGGAATGCTTCCAGAGTACATGCCTATATTGCCTATGAAAGACATAGACATATTCTCTATGATGCAGATAGTCTGAATGGTACCTTTGTCAATGGACAAAGAGTGTTATCTCCTCAACTGCTTCACGCAGGAGATGAGATTACTATTGGTGAGACAGTATTGCTGTATGAGGTGATATAAATGCAAGCTACAGCCATGATTATAAAGGTCCTTAGTGTGGTACTGCAATATGGCATGCTTTTCTTTTTGTTGTATTTTGTGTATAAGGCAGTAAGGTTTATGGCAAAAGATGCCAAGCCGGTGGTGGAGGATATCTATGCAGAATCCCAGATAACTCCAGATGAGGCAGTGCTGACGGTTTTGGAGGCTGCGGATGAAGCAATGGTAGGCAGGCGTTTTGCCTTTGGCCAAAGTATTTCTATTGGCAGAGGGGCAGATAATGATATTGTCATTCAGGATGGCTATGTGTCCCATCATCATGCAGTGGTAGAGCTGATGAATAATTTGTATGTAATACAGGATTTGGGAAGTGTAAATAGAACCTATGTAAATGGCCAGGAGATTAATGGCCGTCAATATCTGCAATCTGGAGATATTATTAACATAGGTACTGTAAGCTTCCAGTTTGGGCGGTGAAAAAGTTGATAGAAGTATTTCAGATGTCAGATATAGGATTGCACCGCAATCTTAATGAGGACAGCCTGCTGTGCAGACCGCCTTCAGATTTTGCTGTGGCTGATGGCATGGGTGGCCATGTGGCCGGTGAAGTAGCCAGCCATATATTTACAGCCACTATGGAGGAGCTGTTAGCTCAGCGGGGACAGGATATGGATCAGGATGGCCTGCGGGAAATAGTTATTGCTGGCAATCGGGCTATTTTGTCCAGTATCCGCTCTCATCCAGAACGGAAGGGCATGGGTACAACTGCCACCTGCCTCCATTTGGGCCAAGGCAAGGGGATTTGGGCTCATGTAGGAGATAGCCGTTTGTATCTTCTGCGCCAAGGTAATATGCGGCAGCTTACCCAGGATCATACCTATGTAAATGATTTGATTGCCAGTGGCAGTATTACTCCTTTGGAGGCAGAAAATCATCCCAAGCGGAATATGCTGCTGCGAGCTGTAGGAGTTGAAGAATTTGTTCAGGTAGATACAGGGGAATTTACTCTGGAAACTGGAGATATTATGCTTCTGTGTTCTGATGGTCTTACCAATATGGTAACAGAGGAGGCTATTAGAACGGTGCTGGAGGCCAAAAACTGTACCAATCCGGCGGCTTCTTTGGTGGATTGTGCCAAGGCTGGCGGAGGCTTAGATAATATAAGTGTTATCGTGGTGAAATATCATGAAGAATAAAAGCCTCATATTATTGGGGATAGATGCAGGAATTATGCTGGTGGGGCTGAGTATTTTGCTGTTGAAGCAGTACCCCAATCAGGATTATACCGTGTTGTGCTGGGCTGGAGGGGCCATTGCTGCTTCCTTTGCGGTTCAGCTGTTCCTGCTAAAAAGTAATTTTACTCAGGATCAGTGGCTGCTGCCTATGGTGATGTTCTTTGCCAGCATTGGCGTCGTGATGCTGGGTAGGTTGAAGCCGGTGCTGTGTATACCACAGCTTAGGTGGTTGATTATAGGCTTGGCAGTGCTGTTGGTGGTACTGCGCCTTTCCAGCAAGCTGCGGGAGCTAATGCAGTATCAATATATTCTAGGGATTTTGACCTTGATAGTTTTATGCTTATCCCTGGTCTTTGGTACAGAAATTGGCGGTAGTAAAAACTGGCTGGTTTTGGGACCTTTTCAGGTGCAGCCATCAGAATTTGGTAAAATTCTGCTGGTGCTGTTTCTGGCAGCCTATCTGTCAGACCATAAGCAGGTACTGCAAGATGCCCAGCGCAGCTTTGGGCCTCTCAAGCTGCCACCCTTGCGATTTATTGCTCCTTTGCTTTGCATATGGGGCATGGCTATATTGATGTTTGTAGTGCAAAGGGATTTGGGCTCTGCTTTGCTGTTTTTCTGCATGGCGGTGTTTATGACCTATATGGCTACTGGCAGTAAATCCTATGTTTTTATTGCCTTGGGCTTTTTTATGGCAGGTGCTTGCCTAAGCTACCAGTTATTTGGTCATGTACGGGTAAGATTTGATATTTGGCTGAATCCCTGGGCGGATCCTGCTGGTCAGGCCTATCAGGTGGTGCAATCCCTTTTTGCCTTTGCCGCCGGGGGAACCTGGGGCACTGGCTTGACTCACGGACATCCGGGGCTGATACCGGAGGTGCACACAGATTTTATTTTTTCGGCTATTGGGGAGGAGCTGGGGCTTATAGGCTGTACAGCTGTTATGCTGGCCTATACACTGTTCTTCTATCGTGGCATATCTATTGCTCTGGCTTGTCGTCAGGAGCTATATATGCTGATTGCCGCAGGACTGTCCATTAGCTTTTATCTACAGGCCTTTATCATTATTGCCGGGGTAACAAAATTTCTGCCTTTGACAGGTATTACCCTGCCCTTTATCAGTTATGGCGGCAGTTCTATGGTATCCGGCTTTATTATGCTAGGCTTGTTAATGGCTATGGCCAAAAAGGAGTAGCTATGGGTGATAAGACAATCAAAAAGCAGATTCTTCATTGCAGTCTCTTTTTGCTAGGCTGTTTTGGTCTATTGTTTTGTTATCTGCTTTATATAGACTTTATTCAAGGTCCAGAGCTGAATGCCAATCCCTTGAACCGCAGGGGAGCAGCTTTGGATATGGTTAGGGGCAGTATATTGGATGCTCATGGTGAAAAGCTGGCCTACAGCGATGCACCGGGACAGCGCAGCTATCCCTATGGGGCAGCTATGGCTCCTGTTACTGGTTATGTAGGGGAGACCTTGGGCAGTGCCGGTCTGGAAAGTACCTTGGGAGATGAGCTATCTGGTCAGTCAAGACAACTGCGGGGCATGGGGCCTATAGGACAGCTGTTGCAGGCTGATAGAGGTAATGATATTAAGCTGACAGTGGATGCCAGATTGCAGCAGCTAGCCTATGATGCTCTTGGGGAGTATCGAGGCGCTGTAGTGGTGCTGGACGCCAATACTGGTGCTGTACTGGCCCTGGTTAGCAAGCCAGCAGTGGATCCTTCTGTGGTGGAGGCTCAGTGGTCAGAGCTGTCCAACCGGCAGGATAGTCCTTTGCTGAATAGAGCTGCTCAGGGCTTATACCCACCTGGCTCAACTATTAAGGCCATGATGGCAGATGCAGCTTTGGATGAAAAGGTTACAGATTTGAATGAAGTCTTTAATTGTACAGGCAAGCTGCAAATTGGTAATGAGTATATCGAGGAAAGTCACGGTGCTGTCCACGGCAAGGTAAATCTAAAGGAAGCTCTGACTCATTCCTGTAATTTTACCTTTGGTACATTGGCTATGCGGATGGAAGGCAGTGGCTTGCAGGATGCTTTCCAGCGTTTTGGTTTTGCAGATACCTTTCAGGGAGAAATACAGGAAACTGCCTCTCATTTGCCGGATTTTGGTAAGCTGGAGCAGGGAGATATTGCCCAGCTAGGTCTAGGCCAGTCCTCCCTGCTGGTAACGCCTTTGCGGATGGCTATGCTGGCTCAGGCCTTTGCCAATGGTGGCAAAATGATGGTGCCTTATATGGTGGATGCAGTAATTTCGCCTCAGGGCTTATGTATTCGCAAGGGAGAGCCTGCCCAATGGCGGGAGGTTACTACCAGCCAGCGGGCAGCTTTGATTAATAGTTATATGGAGAATGTAGTAGAAAATGGTACTGGCGGCGCTGCAGCCGTATCTGGTATCAAGGTGAGAGGCAAAACTGGTACAGCAGAAAATAGTGCTGGTGCTGATCACGGTTGGTTTATTGGCTCGGCAGAGCTGCCAGGCAGAACCATAGCCTTTGGGATTATTGTGGAAAATAGTGGCGGTGGTGGCTCCACAGCAGCACCTATTGCCCGGAGAATTATACAGGATTTAATGAATAGATAAATTTTGCAAAATAGGGGGTAAAGTTTCATGATACAGCGTATTTTAGCCAGACGTTATGAGCTGCAGGAGCTTATTGGCGGTGGCGGCATGGCTGATGTGTACAAGGCGCAGGACAAGCTGCTGGATAGGGCAGTTGCCGTGAAAATTCTGCATCAGCAATATGCCAACGATGCAGAATTCGTGGAAAAATTCCGTCGCGAGGCTACAGCAGCAGCCAAGCTGGCTCATCCCAATATTGTCAATATCTACGATGTTGGGGAGGATGGGGGAAGCCAATACATTGTTATGGAATATGTATCAGGCCCTACCCTGAAGGAGGTTATCCAGCAGAAGGGCTGTTTGGAGCCTATAGAGGCTGTTCGGATTGCCAAGGAAATAGCCAGCGCTTTGGAATCTGCCCATAGAAATAATTTGGTTCATTGTGATATTAAGCCTCATAACATTCTGGTTATGCCTGATGGTCATATCAAGGTAACTGATTTTGGTATTGCCAGAGCAGTTTCTGCGTCTACCATGACCTACAGCGGCAGTGTCATGGGCTCTGTGCATTATTTTTCTCCAGAGCAGGCTAAGGGGACGGTGATTACCACCAAATCAGATGTTTATTCTCTGGGTGTGGTTCTTTACGAAATGCTGACCGGGAAGCTGCCTTTTAATGGTGAAACCTCTGTTAGCATTGCCCTGAAGCATTTGCAGGAGGAGCCAGTGCCTATTAGACAGCTGAATCCATCTATACCTCCAGTGTTGGAGGCTATTGTGCAAAAGGCTATGTCCAAGGATCCTGCCGATAGGCCTAGCAGCACGGAGCTTTATGCTGATTTGAACCAGGCTAAAGCCATGCTGGCAGACAGAGGGACTAGCCAGGAAGCAGTTTCCAATGATCCTTTTGCTACCAGAATGATACCTCGCATCACGCCGGAGATGATGGCTGAGCAGAGGGCAGAACGTCCTGCTAATAAGCCAATAGGCAGTAGAGAAGATTATCAGCCTCAGTACCAGCCACAGGAAGAAAAATCTATTTTTAAATCCAAGAGCTTTATTGCTGTCTTGGTGGGTATTTTGCTCATGGGCTTTTTTGTAGGTTCCTTCCTATCCTTTGGCAAGTTCTGGAGCTCTGCGGAAATCAACGTGCCAGATGTGGTAGGCAAGTCCTCTGTGGTGGCTCAGCAGATTTTGGAGGATAAGAATTTGCGGGTAAAGATAGTGGAGGCTAATGATGATTCTGTGCCAGCCGGTCAGGTGGTTTCTCAATATCCAGAAGCGGGAGCCAAGGTTAAGGAACAGCGTCTGGTTACCATTACTGTCAGCAAGGGTGGTCAGGAGCTGACTATGCCGGATTTGAAGAGTATGAGCCGCAGTAATGCTGAGGAAAAGCTGAAGAAGATGGGCTTGAAGCTTGGTGCTGTTTTTGAGGAAAATTCCAAGGAACCTGCTGGTACAGTTATTAATCAGGACCCAAGAAGCGGTTCCAAGATTACCAAAGGACAGACAGTGGATATTACTGTAAGTCTAGGTGAGAAAAAGAAGGAAATTACAGTTCAGAACTATACTGGACTTAGTGTAGATAGTGCTAAATCCAATCTGGAGGCCAATGGCCTGTCCTTGGGGGGAATTAGTGAGGAAGCTAGCACAAGGCCAAAGGGAACTGTTATCGGTCAGAGTCCGTCAGCAGGCAGTACCACCACTGAAGGCGGTAGTGTCAGCCTGATTATATCCTCTGGCAGCAGTGGTGGAGCCAAGAGTGATAGCAATCAGGCTCCTACCCCTTCCGCAGCTACTGCCAAGGGCAAAACTGATGCTGGCAAATCCAGCACCGGTGCAGCTCAGTAAATTCGTGGGAAATAGGATGTGCATATAGGAGAATTGCTATGCCAACAGCTCAGGTTATAAAAATGTATAATGGATTCTACTATCTGCAGGTGGCAGGACAGGAGGAGCTTTTGTCCTGCCGGCTGAGGGGCAGAATTAAGCGAAATAAGGGGGCAGTGGTTACTGGCGATTATGTTGAGTATCAAATGCTGGAGGACGGCACCGGTGTAATTGAAAGCTGTCTTCCTAGGCGAACTTTGCTGAAAAGACCTGCTGTGGCCAATATTGATCAGGTTTTGATCACCTTTGCAGCCCGCCAGCCAGATTTGAATCAGCTATTATTGAACCGCTTCCTTGTTTTGGCAGAGTGGTCTGGGATTCCAGAGATTGTTATTTGTATTAACAAATGTGATTTGCTGGAGGAAAAGGCGGATTTTTTGCAGGACTATGTGCAGGCAGGTTATAAATTGTTAATGGTTTCGGCTCAGGAAGGTCAGGGGATTCAGGAATTGAAAAATCTGCTTACTGGGCGGGTAACGGTATTTGCCGGTCCCTCCGGGGTAGGGAAATCCTCTCTTCTCAATGCGGTAGATAGCAATTTAGAGTTGGCCACTGGCAAAATCAGTGACAAGATTAAAAGGGGCAAGCATACCACTAGAGCAGCTTGTCTGCTGCCATTGCCAGAGGGAGGCACAGTGGTGGATACTCCTGGCTTTAGTGCTGCAGAGCTGGAAAATATAGACAAGGCTCAGCTGGCTCACTATTTCCCAGAGTTTCGTCCTTACATTGAAAAATGTTATTATAATACCTGTACTCACAGCCATGAGCCGGATTGTGCCGTTAAGGAGGCTGTGGCAGCAGGGGCTATTTGTCAGGCCCGTTATGAGGCTTATTTGAATATTTTACAAACAATTAATGAGAGAAAGAAGGCTTATTGATATGATAAAAATTGCTCCTTCCATCCTTTCCGCAGATTTTGCTAATTTGGGAGCAGAAGTAAAAAAAGTTGTAGATGCAGGGGCAGAATTTGTCCATATTGATGTTATGGATGGTACCTTTGTGCCAGAGATTACTTTGGGAGCAGGCATTGTGAAGGCTATTCGTCCTGTAACTGATGCTGTATTTGATGTACATCTCATGGTAGAGCATCCTGATACCCATATTGAAGCCTTTGCCAAGGCTGGGGCAGATTATATAACCTTCCATGTGGAGGCTGCCAAGCATCCTCATCGCATGATTCAGGCTATTCATGCTTTAGGCTGCAAGGCTGGCGTATCCCTGAATCCTGGTACTCCTATTGCTATGATTGAGGAGCTGCTGCCAGATGTGGATATGGTGCTGGTTATGTCTGTAAATCCTGGCTATGGCGGACAGAAGTTTATTCCTGGTTCCATAAGCAAGCTGCAGCGCATTCGCAAGGCTTTGGATGCGATAGGTTCTCAGGCTGAATTGCAGGTAGACGGTGGCGTTAACGAGGAAAATGCTCAGTCTATTATTGATGCTGGGGCAACTGTGCTGGTAGCTGGATCTGCTGTGTACAAGAGCAAGGATATTCCTGCTACCATCAAAAAGCTTCACGGCCGTGGTTAATGAACTTTGCTAAAAAAGGAGAAAAACAATGAAGAAAGCAGTTATTTTGTTATCTGGCGGTTTGGATTCTACTACCTGTATGGCAGTAGCCAAGGAGCAGGGCTATGATTTGTACCCTATTAGCTTTGACTATCATCAGCGTCACAGCATTGAGCTGGAGGGAGCCAAAAAGATAGCAGATTTTTATCAGGTAAAAAAACATTTGATTATTGAAACCAATATGGATCAGGTGGGAGGCTCTGCCCTTACCGATAATGATATTCAGGTGCCAGAGGGGGAGATTGTTCACGAGGATAACGATATTCCTGTAACCTATGTACCTGCCAGAAATTTAACCTTTTTGAGCTATGCCTTGGGCTATGCAGAGGTTATTGGGGCAGATCATATCTTTATCGGTGTTAATGCGATAGATTATTCTGGTTATCCAGATTGTCGGCCAGAGTTTATTGCCAAATTCCAAGCCCTGGCTGATTATGCTACCAAGGCAGGGGCGGCTGATGGCAGACATATTCGCATTGAAACTCCTTTGCAGGATTTGACCAAGAAGGAGATTGTGCAGCTGGCCAATCGTTTAGGGGCACCTTTGCAGTTTACCCATAGCTGTTATAATGGAGGGGCCAAGGCCTGCGGCGTTTGCGATAGCTGTAAGCTGCGCCTGAAAGGCTTCCGTGAGGCTGGTGTGGTAGATCCTGTAGAATATGAGAATGATGTTAATAGATAAGCAGGTGATTCAGTGAAGGACGTTCAGAATAGTATTGACCAGCGAGGGATTGCCATTCAGCGTGTAGGCATCAAGGATGCCTATTTGCCATTTCTGATAAAAACCAAGGCAGAAGGCTATCAGCAGGTAACAGCCAAGGTATGCTTTACCGTAGCTCTGCCTATGGAATACAAGGGTACTCATATGAGCCGCTTTTTGGAGATTCTGAATCCCTGGTCCACCAAGCCAGTGGCGGAGCCAGAGATGGCGGAAATATTAAGTGAAGCCCTAGATAGGCTGCAGGCCGAAGAGGCAGCTATTAGAATTGATTTCAAATACTTTGTGGAGCGTCAGGCTCCTGTTAGCGGCCGTCTTTCTGTGCTGGATGTGGATTGCTTCTTTGCAGGGAAGATGTCTAGAGGCAAAGCTCTGGAATTTACTCTGGGAGTAAAAGTGCCGTATACATCTTTGTGTCCTTGCAGTAAGGAGATTTCCCGTTATGGGGCTCACAATCAGCGGGGGATTTTGGCTGCGGAGCTAAGGTTCCGCCAAGGCTATGAATGTATTCTTATTGAAGATTTGGTGGAGCTTTTGGAAAAGCAGGCTTCCTGTCAGATTTATCCTTTGCTGAAGCGGGAAGATGAAAAATACGTTACAGAAACCGCCTATGAAAATCCTAAATTTGTAGAGGATATTCTTCGGGATGGTGTGCTGGCTATGCGTGGTCTAGAGGGATTGGGCTGGTTCTCCCTGGCCTGCGAAAATTTTGAATCCATTCATAATCATAGTGCCTATGCTGCACATGAGGAAACAATAGGTGAGTAGGTTTTGAAAAAGCTAATTGTAAATGCAGATGATTTTGGCCTTCATACTGAGGTAAATAAGGCTGTTATTAAAGGATATCAGCAGGGGTGCTTGAGAAGTACCTCTCTGATGCCCACGGGGGCAGCTGTGGAGGAGGCCAGTCAGTTGGCCCGGCAGAACCCTGAACTGGGAATCGGGATTCATATTACTCTGGTGGCAGAAAAACCTGTACTGCCTTTGGACAAGGTATCCACCTTGGTGGATGAACAGGGACATTTTCATGCTGACCATATGGTTTTTATCAAGAAATATTTGCAGGGGCAGATTGACAAGGGACAGCTTTACGCAGAGTGTGAAGCACAGATTGCCAAAGCTATGTCCTTGGGCTTGAATATTACCCATTTGGACAGCCACCAGCATCTTCATACTCTGCCTGGGGTAACGGAAATTTGCTTGGAGCTGATGAAAAAATATAATATTCATAGAATGCGTTATCCCGGAGAAGCCTTTGGCTTTACGGGAGGCTATCATAGCGGTATGTTTCGCCGACTAGCAAAATGTGGACTTACTGCCTGTGCCATGTTGGCAAGACGTCAGGCAAAATGTTATAATATAATGATGCCTGAGCACTTCTTTGGTATGTTGGCAGGAGGCCATATGGAGAAAAAATATTTCCTGAATATTCTGCAGGCCCTGCCTGATGGGATTTCGGAGATTATGGTTCATCCTGGTTGTGATGCCAAGGCTTTGGGCAGTGTCTATGATTGGCAGTATCACTGGGAGGATGAGCTGGCTTCTGTAACCTCTGAGGAAGCTATGAGTTATTTACGGCAGCAGAAGATAGAGCTTATATCCTTCAAGGAGTTAACTCATGAATAAGGTCTACGGACGAATTTTACTTTTAACATTGTTTATATTGGTAATATCCGGCGTGGTTATTTATTCCACTGTGGATATTAATACCATTCGCAATCTCCATGTGTTTCAGCCTTGGTCAGTGGCGCTGGCTATTTTGGCTATTACCATTGGCCTTATATTGGATGGCACAAGGCTGATGCATCTGGTGAAAATATCAGGGGAACGGATTACCCTGAAGCAGTCTGTACAGGTGGTTTTTGGTAATTATTTTCTGGCTATGCTGGGGCCGGGAGCAGCGGCAGGAGCCATTGCCCAGATTATGTTCTTGCAAAAGGCAGGGATACCTGCCGGCAAGGCTGCGGTGCTGGCTATGGTCCGCACCATTGTTTCCATTTTGTTTCTGGCCTGCTGTCTGCCCTTTGTCTTTCTACATGATGCAGGGATTTTGCCGGGAGTATCCAATGATGTTATGGTGGCAGTAGGTTCAGGTGTATTGCTGTTGATGGTATTGCTGGTTTATGGTATTCGCTACAACGCCTGTGATTATCTGGCTGTGCGGATTTCTCGCCGGATTTCCTCACATAATGTGCGGCGAAAATTTCTTAATGTTTATCGCGATAGTAAAACCGGCATCCAGATGTTGGTCAAATCCCCTACTTCCCTGATTCGGGTATTTTTTGAATCAGGTCTGAGTTTGATTTTTATCTACATGGTGGTTCCTTGCCTGATGCTGGGCTTGGGGGCAGAGGTGGATTGGCTGACAGTAATGGGCAGAATGATGTTTTTGAATATTCTGCTGTATTTTTCTCCTACTCCGGGAGGTTCTGGTATTGCCGAGGGCGGTTTTGTGCTGCTGTTCAGCAATAGTGTACCAGCAGGCACGGTGGGAATTTTGGCTGTTGCCTGGCGGTTTATTGCGGAATATCTGCCATTTTTCGTGGGACTGTATTATTCCATTACGGTTCTAGGCAAAGATATTCTCCACAAGTCCATTGAGGAGACAGAGACATGAGAGCAGTTGCATAGCATACTGCTTTCATGATATTATATATACCATTATTTTAATTATGTTTGCGTTGGGGGCATAGATTGTGAAAACTAAAAAAATTTTATCCATTGCAGCCTGCGGTTTAAGCCTGCTGCTGTTTTCCGGTGCAGTGAATACAGAGGCATCTATTGCTATTAAGGATGGCAGTAAAAGTAGAACAGTGGTCAAGGTTAATAGACAGCAAAGTCAGACTGCCCAGCATAATACCATAGCCAAGAAGGTGGAAAAGGCTCAAAAGCCTGTAGCTGGTCAGCAGGTGGAGGCTATGGACAGTGAAAGAGCGCTGAGCTTTCAGGAGCGTATTTATCAGATTTTGCATCCAAGAGAAGCCGAACCTGATAAGAAGGCTGCTATCGCCAGCAGAGATGATAATATGATTATGGGTGGAGCGGTGGCTACCCAGGAGCAGTGCGTTCGTTATCTTCTCAAGCACAATCCTAACCCTAAGCTGAATGTTAGTCCACAGGAGTTGGTTTCCTACTATTATGAGGAAGGCAATAGAACCGGTATCCGTCCAGATATTGCTTTTGCTCAGGCCTTGAAGGAAACTGGTTATTTCCGCTATGGCGGTACTGTAATTCCAGCTCAGAATAATTATTGCGGTTTGGGTACCACCAGTGCTACGGTTCAGGGAGCTTATTTTGCTACTCCTAGACTAGGGGTAAAGGCTCATATCCAGCATTTGCTGGCCTATGCTTCTGTGGAGCCTCCTCAGGATAATATTGTAGATCCCCGTTATGATTTGGTGCGTCAATCCTATGGCAGCAACACCCTGACTCAGTGGAAGGATTTGAATGGCCGCTGGGCAGTGCCTGGTGTAGGCTATGGCCAGAGTATTCTGGAGGATTATTATCAGGGAATTTTAAATTCCTAAGTGTGTTAATAAATAATAGAGATGTGAGGTATAGATAAAAATGATTTCAACTAGCGGCGTAACCCTGCAATTTGGCAAGCGTGTCCTTTTTAAGGATGTATCAATCAAATTTACTCCGGGCAACTGCTATGGCGTTATTGGTGCCAATGGTGCCGGTAAATCTACTTTTTTGAAGCTTTTAAGCGGCGATATTGAGCCTACCAAGGGCTCGATTGATATTACTCCTGGCGAGCGTATGTCTGTGTTGAAGCAGGATCACTTTGCCTTTGATGAGTATGAGGTTCTTCGTACTGTTATTATGGGTAATCAGCATCTGGTAGACATTATGGACGAAAAGGATGCTATTTATGCTAAGCCAGATTTCAGTGATGAAGATGGTATCCGTGCTGGTGAGCTGGAGGCTGAATTTGCTGAGCTGAACGGCTGGGATGCTGAGTCTGATGCAGCCAAGCTGTTGAATGGCTTGGGTATTGGTGAGGAGTACCACTACCAGAAGATGTCTGAGCTGGATCCTGCCTTGAAGGTGCGTGTACTTCTGGCGCAGGCTCTCTTTGGCAATCCAGATATTCTGCTGCTGGACGAGCCTACCAACCATTTGGATTTGGCTTCCATTAACTGGCTGGAGGACTTCCTGGCAGGCTTCGAGAACACTGTTATTGTTGTATCCCATGACCGTCATTTCCTGAATCAGGTATGTACCCATATTGCTGATGTTGACTTTGGCAAGATTCAGCTTTATGTTGGTAACTATGATTTCTGGTATCATTCCAGTCAGTTGGCTCTCCAGCTAGCCAAGGATGCCAACAAGAAGAAGGAAGAAAAAATCAAAGAGCTGCAGACCTTTATTGCCCGCTTTGCAGCCAATGCGTCCAAGTCCAAGCAGGCTACTTCCCGTAAGAAGCTGCTGGATAAGATTACCTTGGATGATATTAAGCCATCCTCCCGCCGTTATCCTTATATTGCCTTTACTCCTGACCGTGAGGCTGGAGATCAGCTGCTGCTGGTAGAGGGCATTTCCAAGACCATTGACGGGGAGAAGGTATTGAACAATGTTTCCTTTACTGTGCGTAAGGGAGATAAGATTGCCTTTACTGGCCCTAATAGTGCCGGCAAGACAGCTCTGTTCCAGATTCTCATGGGTGAGATGGAGCCAGATGAGGGTTCCTTCAAATGGGGTGTAACCACTACCCAGGCTTATTTGCCAAATGATAATACAGAATACTTCGAGGGCTGTGAGCTGAGCCTGACCGATTGGCTGCGGCAGTATTCCAAGGATCCAGATGAGTCCTTTGTCCGTGGCTTTCTGGGACGTATGCTGTTCAGTGGTGAGGAAAGCTTGAAGCAGGCCTCTGTTATCTCCGGTGGTGAGAAGGTTCGCTGTATGCTATCTAAGATGATGCTGAGCGGTGCTAATGTATTGCTGATGGATGAGCCTACCAACCATTTGGATTTGGAGTCCATTACTGCCCTCAATGATGGCTTGATTAACTTCAAGGGCACCCTGTTGTTTGTATCCCATGACCATCAGTTTGTTCAGACCATTGCAGATAGAATTATTGAGCTGACTCCAGAGGGAGTATTTGACAAGCTTACCAGCTATGATGATTTCCTGGCTGATGAGGATGTACAGGCAAGATTGGCTAAGATGTACGAGGCATAAAAATGGCAAATAAAACATTTTATGATTTAAGTGTATCAGAGTCTTTGTGCCAGTCCTTGGAGAAATTGGGCATCAAGGAGCCTACCCCAGTACAGGCAGAGGCCATTCCTGCCCTGCGAAATGGCAAGGATACTATTGTGCAGGCTCAGACTGGTACAGGCAAGACCTTGGCTTTTCTCCTGCCTATCTATGATAGAATCAAGGTGCAGGCTGATAATATTCAGACCTTGATTCTTACTCCTACCAGAGAGCTGACCTTGCAGATTGCCAAGGTAGCAGCTCAGCTGGGGAAAGCCAACGGAGTTCGTTCTCTAGCTATTTATGGCGGTCAGGATATTGAGCGCCAGAAGCAGAAGCTGGGGAGAGAGCCTCATGTGATTATTGGTACCCCGGGGCGTATTCTGGATCATATGCGTCGCAAGACCATTACCTTTGCCAATACCAATCGCATTGTGCTGGACGAAGCAGATGAAATGCTGCGCCGAGGCTTTTTGGAGGATGTGGAGCAGATTCTGGCCACTATGGCCAGAGATAGACAGATTATGCTGTTTTCTGCCACCATGCCGGACAAGGTAAAGGCTCTGGCTCATCGCTATATGACGAACTTCCAGCATGTAATTATCAAAACTGAAAATATTACCTTGGACAATATTCAGCAGCGGGTTGTGGATACGGTAGAGGATTCCAAGCTGGACAAGCTGTGTGAGCTGATTAACGAGCAGAATCCATATCTGGCTATGGTATTTTGCGGTACAAAGAGCCGGGTTTCTCAGGTGGCTATGGCCTTGGCCCGTCGAGGCTATTTGGCTGATGAGCTGCATGGGGATTTGTCCCAGTTGCAAAGAACCAATGTCCTGAAGAAATTCCGGGAGGCCAAGCTGCAGATTTTGGTTACTACAGATATTGCAGCCAGAGGGCTGGATATTGAAGGGGTAACTCATGTCTTTAACTATGATTTGCCTCGCAATACAGAGGAATATATTCATCGCATTGGCCGTACAGGTAGAGCAGGTCAGCAGGGTACAGCTATTACCTTTGTTAATGCTCGCCAGTATTTCCAGTTGCGGCGTATTGAAGCCGGCATTAAGAATCATATCCAGAAGGATGTGTCCTCTCGTAGTCTGGCTTCCCGTCTTAAAAGGGAAAAGCGGGAGCGGGAAATGGCTGCCAAAAAGGCTGCTGCCGAAAAGGAGCAGTCCAAGCAGGCTAAGAGCCGTTATGCCAACCGCAAAGGTTCAGAGCATAAGGGCCGTAACAATCGCTCCAGACGATTGAGAGACAAGGCCAAAAACGCCAGCCGCGGTAGAAGATAAAGCAAAAAAAGAGCATCCAGTATTAACTGCTGGATGCTCTTTTTTCGTTTTGCGGAACTCTACTCTTTTACTATGTCCGTGAAGTCTGACCAATCTTCAACTTTGAAAGCTCGTATATCTCGTACACTATCTTTAAACCAGTTTATTTTAGATAATTTGTTAATAGCTTTATATACTTGTGCTAGATTATCAGTATTAGAGCTATTAATATACAGACTCCCTTGTGTCCAATTAAAGCCAAGTGTCTCCATTTCTTGCCTTATTTCATCATAAGCCCGGTTATATGGCTCACCATATGCTTTTTTTAAGTCATCAATATTTAAATCAAATGCTATTGCATACATTTTTACCACCTCTACGTATATTGTATATCAACATCGTTTTTTTATGCAATATCAAAAAGTTTATTGACTAGAGGTTTGGTTAAGAACAAATTGCATGGGACTATGGGCAGAAAATCTAAAAAAATGGGAGTGTAAAATAGTTTGTGTAAAAAGTAATTGCGCAGATTTATTTTATGCC
>OLFV01000839.1_pt1 | contig 33447 bp, 31 predicted proteins | sample 1605551 | NCBI WGS metagenome assembly OLFV01 (sample SAMEA3888922, study PRJEB22519) | human gut metagenome | biome: human gut; feature: human-associated habitat; material: faeces | place: Denmark | collected 2011 | reverse complement strand
AGTTTTCAAGGAACACTGCTTTCTCACCAGCTTTGTAAAATCTTTATCAGATTTTTGTAAGTCATTTATGTGAGTCAGCTTGTTTATAATATCTCATTTTGTTCAGTTTGTCAAGAACATTTTTGAAATATTTTTTTCGCTTCCTTCAAAGCATCCTCGGCAAGCTATCCACTCCAAGGCTTTGCTTTGCTGTATCTCAGCGATAACGATACATATACTACCAGATTATTGTATATCTGTCAACACTTTTATTTTATTTTGTTTTTTGAATACATAATATCATGCCTTCCATATTCTCCCAGGTTTAATTTTTAGCCCCTCACAATAACTTAAAATATGGTTAGTTGTATAATGAACTTGAACAGTAAATCGAAAAATAAAAATCCATACAGAGCTAGGTCACTAGGAAGCTGACACGGTTGTTGGCAAGCGCGGTAGCCGTGAAGCTGTTATCTTTACTGCTGTAGAGAAGATAACACGCAACTATGTGGCTATCCGCCTCTCTGGACGTACAAGCAATGGCGTTGAAGAAGCGATGAATTTTCTGGAAGAACAGTTTGGCACGGAGCGTTTCAGAGAGGTTTTTAAGACAATAACTGTAGATAACGGCCCGGAGTTTGAACATTTCTCAAAATTTGAGCGTCTTGGCACCAAGGTATACTTCACTCTTCCATACAGTTCCTGGGAACGACCTCAAAATGAGCGGCATAATAGTTTGCTAAGGGATTTCATCCCTAAAGGTACGTCTATAGAATGCTTCTCAGCTGAGGATATTATGAATATGGCTGATGTTTTAAACCAGCCCCGCGCCGCATTTTAGGCTACCATTCACCAGCGGAATTATTCGATGTATTTCTCGATGAAGTCTATGCTATTGATAATATTTCTTGATTAAAAAAGTGTTCAAGTTGTACTTGCAATTTACGGCATTTTTATATTGACATTTACATGAGATTGAAGATCCTATTTTGAAAGCAGAGTATTTATATAGCCAAATCAAGGATGTCCAGGATAACTACAATACCAGCAACAAGACCATTCCATGGTGATACAGCTCCCAAAGTGAATGCCACTATTCCAAAGAAGCGGGTAGCAACATATTGCAGAGTATCTACCGATACAGATGAGCAGGCCACCAGCTACGAGGAACAGGTCAATCACTATACGGAACGGATTAAAAGTGAAGCAGGCTGGGAGCTTGCAGGTGTTTTCACGGATGTGTATAACCAAAGATTGATACCATTTGATACAAAAATGACGATAAATACGATAAAAATAACGGCTTTCGAGGGCAAAATAGCCTGTCGAAAGCCGTTATTTTTATTTTTTGAAGTTATGCAGTTCGGGTGCTGGATTCATCAATGCACCCAAGCAAATTAAACGCTCAAAAAGTGTATAGATTTCGAGTATTTAATTTGTTTAATCAAGTTCATAGAGAGAATCGAGGAATGACAGAAAACTATTGCAAACAGGCATGATTTCATTGTTCTGTGTCCATAATACGATTCGTTTTCCTTGCTCACAATAATAGTTTCCTGCTGAATCGGAGGCGAAAGGAATCAAACTTCCATTGTATGATTTGATGAAGTATTCGATGACCTTGTAGATGTTCTCAGGATCATTTTCATTGTACGAGAGTAGCATCTTAACATCATTTTCTTCTCCGTTTTTCAAAACTATAGTGTTAGGCCTCGGTTTCGCTCCATTGTTGCTTAATATGCAGTTAACCAAGTCTCCAGAAAGTGAAAAATTGTATTTCTCCTGAAGTTGTTTAACGGCCAAAGGGTTTTCAAGTGGTTTGGATCTGATCCATTTTTGTATTGCCATTATTCCACCTCCTCAGATGATGTACTTTGAGTAGTAGCATCAGATTTATTATCCGTGTTAGTTTCGGTTCCTTCGTGGTTAGAATAGCTACCACCCCATAATGCTTTACCACCTGTATGTGCAGCTCCACCTTGGGTCCTGTCATGATCTTCAATCTTGACTAACTGCATCTTTCCGGTTTCCTCATTATGATGCCATACATAACCGCTTGAAGTGTCACCATCCTCAATTACTTCAAGCTGCTCTTCAGTAAAGTTATCTCTCAACTCTGAATTGTTTTCTATTGATTCCTTTAGTTGTTTGTTGCAATCTTTAAACTGACGAGCATTAGATGCTTTTTCCAAATCTTCAGGAAGTTGTGCATCAAATGCACTGTCAAATACTGGAAAAACGCCTTGGACTTTTACTCCATGAATGTCAACAGTCTTACGTTCATAACGAATACCGTTTTCCCCTGTTTTTCCTTCCAGGTCTTCACGGTCGGTTCGATAGTGGATTACACCATCTTCATCAATCGTACATTTGGAAATCTGTTTGTCAGTCCATCCGAGAATTTCTTTGAGATTGTTTTTTTCCTCCTCTGTTAGCTCTCTGGTTGGCTTAACTTCATTCTGAGAGACATCGGAATTTGTTTGAGTGTCAGTGTTTGTCACTTCCTGCTTGGTGTCTGAATTTTCAGGAATGGTAACGACAGTTCCATCATCAAGTGTTACTGTACCAGTCTCCTTATTCTCCAAAGGGTTGTCTGTGAGTGTAGTAGTTTGTGCTTCAGATATTTCCTTGGAGTCTGGACGAAAAATATCTTCCAACTTCGATTTCAAATCCCCAAGAGAAGGAAGTTCCAGTTTGGGACGCTGTTCTGGATTTTCAGATTCGATTGGTCTTATATCTGTAGATTGAGTGCTTTCAGTAAATTTTCCAAACATTAATGTACTTCCTCCTTTCTTTCAGATTCGATCAAGTCATTAAGTAACAACTTGGATGCAGGGCTTTCTGTAAGCTGTGCATGGCGGTAGGTAATCAGGTAGAGAATTACCTTTGCGAAGTTTTCTGGCAACGGTGTCAGGGAAGGGCTCAAATTCTCATATAGGAGACGTTTTTGCTGATTATAGTCCAGTTTGTTATCCCTGATTGCCGAGAACGCGGATTGCGCAGAAAAAAGCTCATAAGCCACTGATGCAGCACTATCCAATTTCTTGTCAGGCGGTGTCTTAGGATATTCGAGCAGTGTGCATTTGGCTGTGGCAGGCATATCAGCCTTGATGATGTCTTCGCTATCAATTCGATCTACCAAACGATAAATATCCTTTGCAATCAGTCTAGTGATGATTTGACCCTTAATATCAGGCAGTTCTTTTGATGTTCCAGGTTTGTAGATATAAGGTTGCTCATCTTCATTTGGTATATCGTTCTTAGCTTTTGGCGGAAATCTACGAACTTTACAAAGTACAGCTTCCAACCAGTCATTTTGATATACAGATGCAACGCCTTTTCCAAGTTTCGCAAGTTCAGAGATTTGCTCATCATTTAGGCTGGCGGCTCGACCAACAAGTTCACGATCTGAGTATTCTGGTAGGCGCATAATAATTTTCGTATTTGTGTTGCGAATTACAGCCATGTCGAGAAGCCCTGGAGATTGATCGGCAATAATAAAACCTTCGCCATAAGTTCTCATCTCAGCAATGGCATTTGTCAGCATTTCTACCGACTTTCCCATTAGGTTAGTCCCCTCGGAACTTTGTTCAGTAGATGCGCGTTTCAATAGGTTGTGTGCTTCCTCCAAAACAGTGACATGATTCAGCTTGGCGTTCATCGTATGGCAGGTAGCAATACGATGCTCTTGCAGCTTCATAACCAAAAGTCCCATAATAAGTGACTTGGTTTCGGAAGACCCGACTCGGCTCAAATCAACGATTACATTTTTATCAAACAGATCAGATGATGGAATTTCATCCGATGTGAATACAAGCCCGTTAATGCCGTTGGTGAGAGAGCGGAGTCTTGTAGATAAAGCTCCCTTGTAGTCGCCTTTATTGTCGCTGGAGTATTGGGATTGCTCCATCACAACATCAATCTGCTGTAAAACATCAACGAAGTTCGGGAATAGTCTATCAGAATACTTGTTTGTGTTTCTCCTTAAATCCCAGCCGGCTTTTACATAGGCACGCTCAATCGCATCTTTTAAGATTGCTGGCATGGCTGCATACATGGGCCAACAAACATTAAAGATTTCCACTAAGCGATCAAGATGTTCGTAGATATGAACACCCTGCGGGAAACTAAACGGGCTAATGCGAAGTAAGTCGCAAAGCATAGGATTAGTTCCGTACACGGCGACATCACTTCTGTTGCCAAAAATATTTTTGTATTCTCCCTTAGCAGGCTCAACAACAAGGAATTTGACTTTCTTTTCTCCAAGTTGTGAAAGGATTTGATATACCGTATTACTCTTACCAGAACCAGTAGAGCCGGTAATAAATGTGTGCATTGACAAGCTTTGTAAGTCAAGATTTACGGTTGTTTCGGTTTCTCTGCCAAGGTGATTTACTTCTCCAAGAAGGATGCTGTCATCATCACTCTCTGCTGTATTCTCGCTAAGAACTTCTTGTGCAAAGAGGGCGTGTTCAATTACGGGCAATCCCTTTACGGATTTTCTTGGAAGTCCTAATTGAATAGCGAGCTCATTTGTGCTTGTCAGAGCAGTTGCATCCACAAATGTTTCTCGAAGCATAGAACCTTCTTCAAAGCGGTAACAGAAAACAGGATGAATGAAGTTAGTAACATATTTGGTGATTTCTTCAACTCGTTCTTCATCTGTCCATGTGTTTACTGCTGCAATTTCCAAACCACTCTGATTGCCTGAAACTAGAGAACGATACATACTTGCGGCGGTTTCTGCTTCAGCTGCACTTTCCCCAAGGAAGTAGGCAGCAAAATCCCACATACCGATACTTTCGCATTCGTCCAAGCGTTCCAACTGTTTCTCAAGTCTTTGGAGCATATTTTGCAATGACTTATTTTGAACATTAAGTGTAACGGCTTGAGAATTTCCAAAAGTTTCAGCGAGTGCTTTGGTATGTGCGGTATTAGTGGATAAGCTATGCCCTTGGTTCTCACTGTATTGAGTGCCGACTCCAATAGCTTTTGTGTCGGTTTGGCTGCTGCTCGATCCAAGGGTGTTTCCAACGGCCTTGGATGAGTTAATTCCAAAGGTCAGGTTTTTAGAAATAGAATCTGAAACGGAATCAGTATGTGAAGTTCCATGTGTCTTTCCACGAGCGACACTGGAAGTGACGCCTGCATTGGTACTTGTACCAACAGATACACCACCAATATTTATACCTGCACTCTTTCCTGTACCCTCATAAGTGCCAACGGTTGTAGTAGTGGTAACAGAATCATTTGTTCCGTCGGAAGAACTATCCGTATGGCTCTGCCCAATACCGATAGAAGAACTCTTACCATCGGTATCGGTAATGTTTTGAGCCTGATTTGTACCTTCTTGCAATGCTGTTGATTGAGTTTCGGTTAGGTTTGCGCCGGACGAACTGCCAGTGGAGTCGGTTTGTGTTTTGCCATCAGTATCGCTTTCGGTAACTCCAGAACTTTGGTTTAGAGCGTAGTTGTATTGCATATCAGCGAAAGGAGAAAGGAGCGTATAGATACGCTCATATTCTCGTCTCGCATCAACCAAATCCCTATGCTCAAGATTGTTTGCAATACAGATAGCAGTAAAAGGTTTGCCTTGCATACTGTAAATGAACTTTTCAAGTCCCTGGATAAAGTCCTTATTTTCAAGAGATTCTTTTTCTTGCTTATAATCTGCAATACAAGTAACGCTGGATATACAACCTACATTGACAGCATTCAAATCTCTTACAAGGGTTTCTCTCAAATATTCTTCTGTATCACTTCCAGGGAAAAGCCCAAGCAGGCTCTGTTCTAAAAGCTGTTTCATAGTTCCGGTTGAACTGTTTCCTCTGGAACGGACACCAAGATAGAAATTGTTTGTTGCCCCATCACTTTGGATCATCAAAACGAGAGTACACGGCTTGTTAGAAAGAACATTAAATACGGTGGCCAGTTTATGGACGGAAAATTCGTCCTCTTGGTAAACCAGTTCAGTGATACGGAAAAACTGAATATACTTGGCATCGTTGTTAATTTCTTGAAGCAAAGCATCATCGAATGCAACTACGGTACAATTCTGCAAGGCAGGAACATAGTTCTTCATAACCTCATTGTCCACAATAGACAGACAGTTCTGAAGATTCTGTTGAAGTGCCGTGAAATTCAGTTCGGCAGGGGAATCAGCATACATCGTAGTAGCTATAGGTGCTTTAGGGTACATAGCAGGTAAAACTTCTGCATTTGTCTGGATTGGTTTACCACTTTTTTTGCTTGACATTTATTTCCCTCCTTTCTGTTCATATACGAAATACATACCATCTGCATAGTAATAATCTTCTATGGGTTGAGAAGTGAAACCAGTTCTGGGAATCAGTCTATAACCCGCAAAACGTTGGTATTGAGGTTTAGTTCCCTTGAAAATTCTAACTGCAAAGAGAGCATAAAAATCATAACGAGTGCCTTGAAAAGATTCACTATGTCCACGTTTGGGAATATGATACATTTTGCTTAACTTTAGCATTTCAGGGTCACCGTGTGGAACACGTTTGTAAGTTATAGTAGATTTCACTTCGTTTCCGTTATTAGAATACTCGTAACGGGTAAGTGTTTTGTAGGTCGTTGTTAACTTGAATACAAACTTATCATCTGAAAAAATCTGATAGGATGAAATACCACGTTGTAGTAATTGTTTTTTATCAATATTTTGAGCGAGTGCAGATTTTTCAAGACGAACATTTCCGTATCCTTGCGGTGTTTGAACTTGGTATTTGCGGGATTGCGTTATTTCCGTACCAGGATCAATACGAATGCTGCTACTGCCAACACCGCAATCGCAATCCCTATCGCTTTTTTTGACAAATCACCTTTGTGGATGCACTTGATGTTGACCCTAGAAGGAGTAGTTCGTGTCGAAGTTTGGTGGATTCTTCTTTGCTGTTTAATCCTTCTTGCTTCAGCGTGTCGTGCAGCCTCATTTCTTCGATTTTCTTCTTCAAGTTTGCGCCTTGCTTCTTCTAATTCTTGTTTTTCCTGTTCGGCACGGCTACCAGAAGGTATAGTGTTAGTAAGAACAGATTCGGATTTATTTTCCAATCTTGAATCAGAAGGTACCGGAACAGAAGGAGGCGTAACAACAGCATCACGCTCTTTCAAAATGCGTGTAATTTTCTCGGCAAGAAAAACCTGTGCTACTTCCTTCATGTGCATCATACGTCGATCGGAGAAGTTTTTTACTAAGTCCATTTTAAGGCTCGTCCAATATGCTTCATCCCAACGATTCTTATCTTGGCGGAACGGAGTTAACTCGATGTGAGCCTCAAGTAAACCAGGAATCGATTTACAATAGTTATATTCTTCTTCATATCGAACGAAGGTAGGGTCAACATCAAGTGCATCTACAAAGATGTATTTCAATTCTTTGAGATCACGATTATCAGCGTAGCTTTTGATTCTTATGTCCATGATTTTCCTCACTTTCTTTTACATATCTAAGATGGAGTTAATTTCACTCATTTTCTGTTCAATCCAAGCGAGAAGTTTTTTGTTACTCTCAAGATTAGCTTCTTTTTCGTCTTGGTCGGTAGCACACTTTTCAAGCTCCTCATACTTGGAAGCAATCAAAGCATCCAACTCAGCGAAGATGCGAGAGAACTGTGCTTTCATGCGATCTACCTGCTCGCTGGCAAAACCAAGGGCACTTTCAGTTCCTTCGTCCAAGTTACGACGCATTTTAGCAATAAGAGCCTGTTGAATAAGCGCTGTAGAAACACTGAATTTTTCAACGGTTTCTTTCTTTTCTTCAAATACATCACGCATGATGGTTTTGTATTCAAGAACAGTCTTGTAAACATCCTCGTCTTTATAGTCGTCAACGGTTTCATAAACATCTTCGTTAGTATATCCACCACCGAAAATTCTTGCAAGTGCAGAGAAGAAACCTGATTTCTTGACCTTTCTTGTGCCTACTTTTTCACGATGTGAGCCTACTTTGACTTTTTTTGTACCGATTTTTTCCTCATGAGAACCAACAATAATTTCTTCTGCTTCCTGTCCAACTTTTTCATAGTAAGTTCTTTCTTCATATGAAGTTTCACCGATGTCATCTACTGTTTCAGTTGCAAAATCATCGGTTGTCCATTCTTCTGCGTTTTCACGCATGGTTTTCAATGCACCTTTAATCAGATCAACAGTCTGGAAGTCAAGTTGTTCGTCAGAAGTAGTTTCATCGAATTTGGATACCTTATCTTGATATTCCATCAGCAAACGTTCGCCTGTGCTTACGATTTCGCTATTGATAACACTTTCAAGTTCAGAAGTCAGTTCAGCCATAGCATCGGAACTGAATGTACTGAACTGATTGACCAAACGCTTTGCTTCTTCACGGCTGGTAATTGTCTCACCGTAAGGTCTAAAAATCTTACTGGATTTGGTGGTGGCATTTTGATTAAGCTGCTCGGCTTTTTCTTCGATTTTAGGCATAGGGTCAAGAGCATCTATCTTCTGCTTGAAGGCTTCGGCTTCCTTACCGTCAGCAATTTTCTTTCTAACTGTGGCAGCTCGTTCAGCACACGCTTTTGCTGCTTCGGCATCAGTAGCGACTCTGGTTTTTGCCTTTGTAAGAACTTCGCTACTTTCCAGAACCTCTTGGAAGGATTCAACGAGGTCTTTGACTTTCTTCGTCTTAGCGTATTTCTTAACATAAGCAGTAATAGCCGCTTCAATGGAATAGATACCAGAATGGATGAGAGCCTGTTCCTTGGTATCGTTCCTTGCAACAGCTTGGCTCAAACGGAAGTTTAATTCCTGCTGGGCACTCGGAGAGAGAGTAGAATACTTTTCAAGGTGCATTGATTCGTAATAAACGAATTTGTCAATCATTGGTAAAGTATCTCTCGCCGTAATAGGAAGCTGGCGCTCCTGGGCTCTTGTCAGATTATCGATGTCAATGCCCTCAAGGTAGGTCCTGATGTTCAGTGCAGTAAATGCAGAACAAGGGAAAATCTGAGGGTCATCAATTCCATAGGAAGCAAGGTATCGTTTAGCTGAAAGCACAGCCTTACCAATATCTTCTTCTTCAGGATTGAACTGATCCATTTTGTTGATTACGAAGAGGAAACGATCACGAACCTGTTTGCCACCTTTTTTGATTTGGTCTGCAACATAATGGAGCAGAGCAGCATCATCATTAGTACTTAACTGAGTGCCATTAAGCACGTAAAGAATCAGATTGTTTGAATCGCTATTGATAGCACGGTAGGTTGTGTTTTTGTGCGCCTGATTTTGCGAGTTGTTTGGACCAGGAGTATCTAAAAGCATAAGGGCTGTGCTTTTGGCATCAAGGAACGGGATGTTGCCCTCTGCGGATATACGATGAACATTTTCGTCATCGTTCAATTCTCCCATAATCTCCAAAGTGAGGTCTGGAACTTCTTGAATAATTTCGCCATCTGTGTCATAGACGATTGCGGCAAAATTAGGGTCATCAATGTCCAAAATCTCGGTAATTGTAGCTGTGCAGGCTTCATTCTTTGAAGGCATCAGTTTTTTTCCAAGCAGAGCATTGATAAGCGTGGACTTTCCAGAACTCATCGTGGCAATAACATTAACTGGAAAAATGGAGTTATTTGTACTTTCAAAAGCTCTTAACAGCTTGGGGTCACGGAAATCGTCAATCGGACCATCTTGCAGTTCCTGAAATATGGTAACGATTTTTTCGTTGATAGCATTATCACTTTTTCCTGCGATGTACTTCATGCTGGATACCTTAACAATGCCTTCTCTCTGTGCTTGCTCGAACGCATCCTCAAAGTCATCCCAATCCAAATCCATACCGCAAAATTCAAGAGAAAAGTCTACAGTATTCAGTTCTTCACGCAGCATTTTAGGGAAATTACCAATCCATTCCTGAAGGCGTTTCCCTTTTGTTACTTTGTACAAAATGCTGTCTTTGGAAATGTCCCTGCCGTTAACCATCAATGTGGTTTCAAGACGATAGGGGTTGTACTTAACATAAACCTGTGCCATTTATTTTTCCTCCATTACTAAGATGTTTTATTATTTGTTCCAAATAGCCGAAACCACAGTCTTTTAACAAGTCTTTAGATTCATCTTTGGAACTTGAAAGAAATGGACAATGCAAGTAATCTTCATAATAGGTTCCCAAACTATGTTGGTCGAACTTATCAATATATGCATCCATCTCTCTACGCTCAATTCGGTTCAATTCCTCGTGTTCACTCTTTTTAACCAAATATGCGGCACGAGCAGACACCGGACAAATAATCGGATTTCTAAATCCTTTGGATACAAGGAAACGCCTTTGATTTTCTATTACATCATAGATATTGTCATCATCAGAGATCAGATGATCAATCTTGTTAATAACAAAAATCACTTTTGTGCGTCCAATTTCTTCTTTAACTACATTCAAGTGGTAGTCTTCATCATTTGTGCCAAGCTGCGTTGCGTTCATTACATATACTAAAAGTTTGTATTTTCTGGAACGAAGCATTTTATGACTGATTTCTCGATGATCATCATTTTCACTCGAATTGACACCAGGAGAATCAAATAGTATGATGCGTTGTCCACCAAGTACACTATTGAAATAGGTTCCGACAGATATCTTTGAGGAGAGGTTTTCTTCGCTATTTGTAAACAAGTCCTCTTTAGTCGCATCCATCGAAAGATCATGATCATATTCACTTGTTACACCATCTTCAAAAGGCTTTGAAATAATGGTGTGTATTTTGCTGGTACAAGCCATATTTTGCATACGGCATACGTTTTTCCCTACAAGAGTGTTGATGAGTGTAGATTTACCAGCGCTCATAGTGGCTGTAATCAAAATGTTGTAAGGATACTGTCTAATGTAGAAAATATTCTCTTTCACAAGTTTTAAGTATCGTTTGTAACCAGTAATAGCTTTGTTATTGGACACCTCATGCCATGCTTCTTTGTCGCCCAAAGCTGCGTCAAATTCTCTGTACAGAAAATCTACAGATTCGCGTGGGAGATTAAAATCTGCAACTATTTTACCTATCATTGTTGCAATCTTTTCGGTACGGATTACTTTCTTGTGAAATGCTAACATCAATGCAAGATCATATGGCATAAGATAGCACATTCGAGCAGGAATTTTATTTTCCCTGCTTACCTGGGGGATAACATCCCCTCCACACAAGTTTTCTCTATAGAAAGCGATTTGTGCTTTCGTGTACTTTCTTTTATCCCATTTAACAAGTCGAATCAGTTTTCTTAGATATAAAAAATACTGAGTTCGGACTTCGATATTTTCTTTTAAAATTGAGTTAAACGCAAGAATTTGTGTACTTGCGAAAACATCTTGCTGTCTCAAAATAATCTCATCCTTTCTTGCCAAATACTCAGAATAGAAAATGAGCGTGGATTGGCAGTTATTTTAGTGAAGTTAAGTCAGGGAGTTTTATTAACTCTAACCCAATTATTTCGTCGTGATGATATTTAACGACAAGAATCCGTCCATCGTTTGTAAGATACTGTAGGACGGAAATCATACCTCCAATCTAAGTGTGAGGAGTTTCATATTTAGATGGGATCTCTCTTACGGATGAAGGATGATTGACAAGTGGTTCCTTCCTTTGTGTATTCATCAAACGCTGTCCAGAAATCAAGATTTGAGGAATCTATTATTACAGGTTCTCTTGGGTAGCCAATGAGAAAGGCTGTGGTGTCTATCCCAAATTTCGCAAATAGATCGGTGGTTTCTGCAATCTCACTTTGTGTAAGTACCGTTGGCTCGGCAGTTGGTGATGTAATCATTGTTCCATCACTTAATTCGAATGTTTCTGCCTTTGTTTCAGATGACACAGAGGGAGTTGAAAAGACGTCTTGGCGTTTGCTATAAATGGAATCAAGCAAAGGAGCATCCCCTAAAGTGGTTTGGGGTTGCGATATCTCTTTGGACACTATTTCTTTCCCAATCATCTTGTCACTTCCAAACTATATTGGTTCATCGTAATTTTTCGCCATTAAGGAAACTTCTTTTTTTATTTCATCGACAAAATCTGCCGGAGAAATAACCTTTATACGACGACCTTGGCTCAAAATCCACATTTCTATTCCGTCACCATACACATCAGCTTCAACTGTATAAGTTCTGCCGTTACGTTCGATTACTCTTGCGGTTGGTAGTTTGTCCAGAATAGCTTGAATAGCTAAACCTGTGAACTCAAATCGAATAGTTCTAAGTTTTCCTGGCCACATAAACAAACTACGCTGTCGCATGAGTCCTTCGTCAAATTCCGGAGCTTCCATACCAGTGAATTTTTTCCGATGTTCAGTTATATACTTGATTCTATCAATGCGAAAATACAGTGGCTTATCAAGTGCGCCTTCGGTATTAAATGCAATTAGATAGAAGTAGTAATCTGTAAACATAACCGATGCTGGACGTATGCGGTGTGTTACCCATTTTCTGTCAGCGCGATAATATTCTATGGAAATCTCTCGTTTATCGGTTATGCAGTTTATAAGTTGCCATAAGGTTGCTTGAACGCTTTCGCAATCATGTTTTACATCTGTATAATGGTACAGTTCTTTGCGAATAAGTTCATTAAGTTTACTGCGGTCATCCAGTGTTGTAAAGCGTTTCATCTTATCGACCAACGTAAGCAGTTCCATTTTAGAAAAGGATCTTGAACCAATCATTACCTCTGTCAGAGCAAATAGTTCCTTATTCGTGAGAAATTCATCCATATACAAATGATAATTTTTCTCTTGATTAGAATATTTTAATTCGGTGTTTCCAACTAAATCACGATGGTCTGCCAAAAAAGCTTTAAGGTCATTTATATCACGACTGATGGTTTTGGTCGAAACATCATATTCGTTTGCCAAGTTTTAGACAGATAGTTTTTCTCCTCTTAGGGCACGGAAGAAAATTTCCATAACTCTATCCTGTTTTAAATGTTCTATTTGAAACACCTCCGTTTCCTAAAGCGAACACGCCAGGATTTTTTATTCTATTATATCAAACGATACGAACAGGTGAGTGTCTTAGTAAAAAATCTGATTAATCTTTAAGCGTATCTAAGATATCATTAATCGTACAGTCCAATGCGTCGCATATACGTAGTAGTATATCTGTACTAATATTTTCTCACCTTTACCTAATTTGGCTATAGAGGCGGAGCTTATGCCAGCAATTTCTTGCAGGTCTTTTCGTTTCATATTTTTATCAATCAATAATTTCCATAATTTGTTGGTAGATTGTATAATCAACTTGTTCTTGCAATTTACATAAATTACTTTTCCTATCAAAATACCTGCACACCCCTGTGCCATCATTCAAATCATCATATAATGACGATTTACTCAGATTTTGACAACAAAGGCCACATCTATCACATTTAAAACAAAGCTGTCATCTCCTATATACAATATCGACACTTCATAAAAACTCTCGTACTTCTATTGTTATATAATTTTCACAACCCTCCCTTAACCTGATAGCAATTCATTCAATACATGATACAATCCTTAATTCATATATTACTACTTCACTTGGACAATATGTGTACTTCTAGAAATAATCTTAAAATTTCTAATTGCCATAACCCTTATAGTATGACAAAACGGTATAAAAATCAATATTTTAATACTAATACCCATAATTTCTTGTATTTGCAAAATATCCTTTCACAAAAATAACTGCCACCGAATATTATCCGGCAGCAGTTATTGTAAGCGCTTTGATTTTGGATATGGTGCTGGCTCATCTGTACGTCCCAATAGATAGTCAACACTTGTTTGATAGTATTCTGCCAATTGGCACAAAAGAGCTATTGGTATATCCCTGCTTCCCTTCTCGTATCGCGAATAACAAGCCTGCGTACAATTCAGCAAAGCAGCCAAGTCCCGCTGTTTCAAATCACTGTCTTCACGCAAATCCCTAAGCCTATACACAGCAAAACAGTCCGTCCTTTCCTCTGTTTTTCTTAGTATAAGCTATACAGGGACAATTATTGTCCTTTTATGCCATAATGGTATATGCTATTTCATATTCTCACTCATTTATCAAATTTTTAAACATCCAGAAAAATCCTCCTCATTTACTTCTCTACCTTCTTGTTTTACATATAAAGATAGCATTTTCTCAATATTCTCCTGCATGGATTTCCTAAAACATTCCGGCTCTAATATTTCTACGTTTTCAGCCTGAGTCATAAACCACATTTTGGCTCCCTGCTCATACACCTTGACACGTATCACCGTTCCATGCGCATAAATTTTTAGAGCTAAGTCCCGCTCCCCTTTGCAGCTTATCAAACATTTTCAATAATCTTATACTCCGGTCAACCTTTTCCATTATCTTCTCCACCCCTACTAAAAAAAACTACAAGACATTGCACTGCACATCTTGTAGTCTTTACTTATTTTTAATTTATTTTCTCTTGATTTAGCAAAGCCAAACTACTTTATTTGTGTAGATGGCTAATGTCATTCACCAAATCCACTGTGCATTTTCCATCTTCATAAAAGGAAATGACATTGATAGCTGTATTATCCTGCCGGATATTCCACATATAGCGCAGGGACAAACCCAAGGCATAACAGAGAATTGTCCTGTTTACGCCACCATGAGCTGCAATAACAAAGCTTTCCCCCTGATGCTTCTCCACCAGCTTCTGCAACTTGGCTACAGCTCTCTTTTGCACATCAGTAAAGCTCTCACCATTAGGACAATCTGTAATATCTGGCCTTGCAAACAATCCCTTATGGGCATCTGGCCAAGCATTATTGATTTCATCATAAGTTAAGCCTTCCCAATCCCCAAAGGATATTTCCCTCAGCTCATCACAAGGCACAACAGGCAAGTCAAATTTTTCCGCCACTGCCTTGCCAGTGTACATGGCCCTTTTCAACGAGCTGGCATATATGCCCTTTACATCATCAAAAGGAAAATGCTCCTTTAGCTTCTCAGCTTGCTCCAATCCCTCCTGAGATAACTCAATATCTGCCTGTCCCTGATATTTTCCCAGCTTGTTCCACACAGTCTGACCGTGTCGTATTAAAATTAATTTTGTCATTATTTACCACCTAGCCATTTCTGCATCAATCCTGTAAGCATCTACTCAAAATAGCTGCCACTTCCCTATTATTCTCTGCATCTCTAATCGCCAGTCGAATATATTTATCATTCAGACCTGGATAATTGCTGCAATCTCGAATAAGTACCCCATGTTTTTTCATCCTTTTCTGCAGCTCTCCACTGGATAACTGACACTGCTCCAGCTTTACCAAAATAAAATTTACAGCAGGTTCAAAAACTTTTATGTCCTTTATCTCCCCCAGTAAATTATACATATCTCTTATATTTTTTTGGGTATTCTCTCTGGTTTTTTCAATATATTCCTTATCAGCCAAGGCAGCTGCCCCCGCCTTTTGAGCCAACAGATTAACATTCCAAGTATCCTTGTGATACTCCATAACCTTCACCCTTTGGCTATGACAAATGCCATAGCCCAGACGCAATCCTGGTATAGCAAACATCTTGGTAAGGGAGCTAATCACCAGCAAATTACCATATTCACCAGCCAGCTGCACCAAGCTGTATTTATCCCTATCCTGGCGAAAATCCAAAAACGATTCATCCACTATAATATCTACATTACAATCAGCAGCCTTTTCGACCAGCTTTACCAAATCATCCTTGCTTATCAACTGACCGGTAGGATTATTGGGATTGCCCAAAATAAGGGTATCACAATCTCCCAAAGCCTTTCCCAATCCCTCTATATCCAACTGAAAATTCTCTGCTTCCTGCAAGTAAAAATATTGTATTTCTGCCCCGCAGCATCTAGCTGACTTTTCATATTCACTAAAGGATGGTACCGGCAGTAACACCCTCTTAGGGCGCCTGCTATGAAAATAAACATAGAATAGCTCCGCTGCCCCATTGCCCAAAATTACCTGATTTTCCTTTACACCATAGTACGCAGAAATAGCCTGCTTCAAATCCCTTCCCTCTGGGTCAGGATAATGAACCAGGCCATCTACATGCTCTAATATGGTTTTTTTCACGGATTCAGGCAATCCCAAAGGATTAATATTAGCACTATAATCCAACCAGCTGCCACGGGGGCTTTTCTCTGCATAGATATTTCCCCCGTGGGTAAAGGCTGGTATATCAGCGCTGTTCAATGTCATAACCACCAGAAATCAAACGCTCCGTCTCAAAATATTCCAATTCTGGGAATTTTTCCCTAATCTTCTCTACGGCCTCCATAACATGCTTCATAGACTCATCAGGAGCAAACAGCACTCCCACCATGGTACCGCTGTGAGCTACATTAACGCCCAGTGCCCCCAAGGTTGCTGAATATTTAATAATTTCCTCCAAATGAGGTTTGGGAACCAGCTTCTGATTAGCCTGGGCGCTAAGAGTAGCTACATGAGCAATCTGTCTAGGGCTGAAATCCACATCCAGCTTATCAATAGCCTCCAACAGTTCCTTTGGACTGTCCTCATGTCCATGATATTCTGAATGGAACTCAACTGTATTGATACTGCCTCCCATGTCAAACATGGCAATAATCATTTTGGGAGCATTGCCATAGCTCTTTATCAGCTCACCAGTCATATAATTCATTTGTACGATACCAGGGTAAAAAATACCATCAGTAGGCTCAATCCCTGCTGCAATTTCAGCAATTTCCTCTGGCTCCAGCTCCTCATCAATAGCAGTGGCTACAGCCTGAATAACAGCCACAATATCCGCTGTGCTGGCGGCCATGCCCTTGCCAGTTGGCAGCTGAGACTCCAGGGACAATCCCAATGGAAAGCTTTCACAGCCCATATAACTGGTAGTAGTTTTCAATGCCATATGAGCTTTCTTGCCCATGCCTGTCTTGGCAGAGGTTTTATCGGTAACCAAGGCCTTGGAATACAAGCCTATAGGACAAGTAATCATAAATGGCTGCCCGTCTCTCCAACCTTGAGCCAGTTCACCACAAGAGCCTGGTACTAATACTTTGATAATCATAGCGATCCCTCTCTTCTAAGGATTTATCTCTTTATAATTAGGTTAATTCGCCATAAGTAACAAAAATCCTGCAAAGAGCACAAAGAAATTATCAAAACTACACAAATAAATACACCGCCAAGGTAAGAAGCTCTGTCAAGGTGCACACTGCACCATAAACATCACCTGTAAGTCCCCCCAGCAATTTTGTTACATAGTGGCCAAATAAATACAAAAAAACATAGCCCGCTGCCACTGCTGCCAGACTGAACCAGCCATCTAAAATTGCAAGTAGAAGCAGGGTATAAATCACAATAAAAATATAATTTTTCGATGTAGCATATTTGCCAAAAGCCTTTCCCATACCATCAGGTCTGGCATAAGGAAATAGGGAAATAGCTCCTGTCATCATCAACCTGCCTACCACGGGCATGACCAACAAGGCCCAGGGTAAATTTTCCTTGGGCATATCCAGAAGCAGGCTATATTGCATTAATAGCAAAATGCCAAAGGCCACCACTCCAAAGGAGCCAGTGCGGCTGTCCTTCATTATTTCCAGCATTCTATCCCGCTCTCTGCCAGAAAAAATGCCATCCACAGTATCCATAAAGCCGTCACAATGGATTCCCCCGGTAGCTAAAAATGGCACCACCGCCAAAATAGCTGCTCGAAAATGCTCCGGTACAGATATGCCCACTATATCCTCTAGGCCCCAAGTCAGTAACCAGGCCAGAAAGCCATATAACATTCCCAGCACCAGTCCCACCAAAGGAAAATATCTAACGCTTTTGCCAAAATCCTCCTCAGTCCAAACCGTTTGCTTTACCACCTGTATTCTGGTCAGGAACTGCAAGCCTATCAAAAAAGCTTTCATAGATTATGCCCCTCCCAGAAATTTATATCCCTGCAATGCCAAATGAGCCAACAACAAAAAAAGCACCGTTGCCGTATACATCAATCTGGTACAGCCTAAAATATGCTTAGCCCCCAGCGCCTCATAGGGTTCTCCCATATAGGCCCGAAAGCTTTCCCTGCCAAAATAGGAATTATACCCTCCCAGCCGGATTCTCAGGGCACCAGCCACAGAAGCCTCCGCCCAGCCCCCATTAGGACTTGGATGCTTAGAGGCATCCCTCCGCAGCATGCGCCAGCTATTACCCCAATCCAGCTTTAAAATCAAAGCTGCCAGCACAAAGAGAAGTCCCGTAATTCTGGCGGGAATATAGTTAGCCACATCATCAAGCCGGGCAGAAACTCTACCAAAATACAGATATTTATCGTTCTTATAGCCTACCATAGAATCCAAGGTATTGACTGCTCTATACATATAAGCCAAAGGCAGTCCACCCAGTACAAAGAAAAAGAAGGGGGCAATTATGCCATCCACTGTATTTTCCGCCACTGTTTCCACCGTAGCTCTGGTAACCTCTCCCGGAGACAGTTTCTCCGTATCACGGCCCACAATCCATCCTACCTTATAGCGAGCATTCTCCAGATCGTCATTTTCCAAGTAGTTATAAATTTCCCTACCGGCCTCTGCCAAGCTGCGAGGCGAAATAGTAAAGCTAAAAAGAAAGCCCTCCACCAGAATCGTAACCAGCTTATTATCCAGCTGCCTTAACAAGCCATCTATACCTGCCGCCACCTGATAAACCACCAGCAAAACTGTTATAGCCAATAAGCCTCCAGCCATCAGCTTTCGCCTATCGCTATCCCCCTCATGATAAAGGGCTGACTCCATCATGGAAATCAGTCGGCCAATTAACACCACAGGATGAAATTTGGAGCGAGGATCTCCCACAACCGTATCAAATAAAAATCCACAAACCGCTGTTAGCATGTTTTCTCTCCCATAATCTGATACAGCTTCTCCATATCCAAAGCGTTTTCTACCACATCTGCCAAATGCTCATAGGCCTTTTGCTTTTCAGCCATAACATTTCTCGTATTGGCCAAGGCTTCCAACCCCTTGCTATGCCGTATGGCATTCAACACACTGCGACGGAATACATCATTGTCAAATACACCATGAATATATGTACCAAAAACATTACCTGCTGCATTGGCGGTGCCCTCCTGGCTGGCGCAAGCCTTTCCCCGCCGCTGACATACGGTAAATGGATGCTTATCCGCCTCTCTGGTAAAGGCAGTATGGCCCATATGAATCTCATAGCCCTGCAAATTGTCAGCAGAAATAGACTGGCCCATAAAATGCAAATCCTGACACTGAGCCACCACCTGACTGGTCAGCTTTTCACTGGCAAAAACAGTTTCCATGCCTAGAAGTCCCAAGCCGGCTACCTCATCATTTTGAGATTCTGTATGCTGAGGATCTCTAATAACCTCCCCCAGCATCTGATAGCCGCCGCAAATGCCTATAACCGCCTTGCCGGCCTTGGCATGAGCCAAAATTTTCTCTCCCAGGCCTGATTTTCGCAGATATAGCATATCCTCAGTAGTGTTTTTACTGCCGGGCAGCATAATAACATCTGGCTCTACCAAATCCTCTACAGACTTTACATAGTAAAGGGCCACATCCTTTTCATGAGCCAAAGCATCAAAATCCGTAAAATTGGAAATCTTTGGTGTCTGAATAACGGCAATCCGTATATCCCCCTCCGTAGGCGCAGCTTGCTTTTCCTCCAAGGAAACAGAATCCTCATCATCTATCCCCATCTGGTCAATATGAGGCACTACCCCCAGCACTGGCTTGCCAGTTTTTTCCTCCAGAAAATCAATAGCAGGAGTCAGCAGGGTAACATCCCCACGGAATTTGTTAATAACCAAGCCCTTTACCAGCGCTCTTTCCTCCTCATCCAGCAGCTCCAAAGTACCTACCAGAGAAGCCAAAGCTCCTCCCCGGTCAATATCTGCTATAAGCAGTACCGGCGCCTGCAAGTATTTGGCTACCCGCATATTCACAATATCATTAGCCTTGAGATTGATTTCTGCTGGACTGCCAGCTCCCTCAATAACAATGGTATCATATTCCTTATCTAACCGTCCCAGGGCGTCCTTAACTGCATCAAAGGCCTTCAAGGAATAGCCCCGATGATATTCCCTGGCAGACATATTGCCTACAGGCTTACCCATAATAATTACCTGAGAAGCAGCATTGCCTGTTGGCTTCAACAGCACAGGATTCATATCCACCATAGGCTCCATGCCGGCAGCCTCTGCCTGAGCCACCTGAGCCCGGCCCATTTCATCCCCATCTCTGGTAACATAGGAATTCAGAGCCATATTCTGTGCCTTGAAAGGCACTACCTTTCTACCTTTTCTATAAAGAATCCGGCACATAGCTGTAGCCAGAATACTTTTGCCTACATGGGAGCTGGTTCCCATCATCATAATATAATTTGCCATAAAAGCCTCTCCTTACCAATTCTCAGCCAATTTTTTTATATTGACAGGTATACCGGCTACGGTAAAATAAACCTCCTCCGAAGCTGCTGCCAATAGCTGATTGGCCAAGCCTGCCAAATCACGAAATTCTCTTGCCAGATGATTTTCTGGCACAATACCTGCTCCCACTTCATTCGTAACCACTACCATAGTGGCATTACTTTTCTTTACGGCATCTATAAGGGACTGGCAAGCCTCCCGCAATAGGCCGTAATTTCTATCTGAATCATCAATATTATCCAAACTGCACAGCAGATTGCTGGTATATACCGTCAGGCAATCAAAGAGAATCATATCACAGCCAGCCTGAACCGCTGCCGCCACAGCCTTGTGAGCCTCATAAGGTGCCTCATAGGTCTGCCAATCTGCTGGCCGTCTCTCCTTGTGCAGTTTCACGCGAAACTCCATTTCCTTATCCCAAATCTGCGAGGTAGCAATATAAGCCACCCTTTTGCCATGCTGTGCTGCGTATTTCTCGCCAAAGGAGCTTTTGCCACTGCGGGCACCTCCAGTTACCAAGACCAGCTTTCCCATTTTTTCCACCTGCTTTAAACTCTATTTATCCTGACGACTTATGTTATAATTCCAACAACTGCCTACAAAGGCTGTAGCTGCTTCAACACAGCCGGCAAAATGAATATGAAGATAGGAACCTAGCACATTTCCCTTGTCACTCACAAAACCACCTGGGTATACAGCGTTATTTCGCATTCTGGTAAAAGAAAAAGCTCTATTGCCTACTACATCACCAGCTCCGGAAATTTCTGCGGAAAAATGAAATTCGTGGCCCTTTAGCTTCATACCTGCCTGACCAATACAGCAATCCTGCAGAAGCTCTGCCTCTACATAGCCCACCATTTGCAGCTTTTTGTTCATCTGCACCTGCTGTGGCAATATACCAGTCATATTGAAAATTCTACCCTCAAAATCCTTTAGGCACTGACCTAGATACATATAGCCGCCACATTCAGCAAAGATAGGCATTCCCTGACGGGCTGCCTGAGCAATAGCAGCCAACATGGACTTATTGGCCTCCAGTTGGCTGGCAAACATCTCTGGGAAACCTCCCCCTATAAGCAAACCATCCACATCAGGCAAAGCTCTATCCTGCAGTGGACTGAAGGGCACAATCTGAGCTCCCAGCCGCTCCAAAACAGCCAGGCTTTCTGGATAATAAAAGGAAAAGGCCTCATCCTTGGCCAATCCGATTTTTATTTTTCCAAAGTCATCTGGAAAGCTTCTTTTTCGTCCTACAATAACCTTTTGCAAATACTCCTCCGCCTGAGAAGGAATTTTAGCCATAGGAGAAGCATTATGGGCAATCTGCAGCAAAGCTGTAAGACTTATTTGTCTAGCCATAGCCTCACCCATAGCATCTACTACCTGACGATCCTGATTTTCCTCCACAGGCAGCAGGCCTAAATGGCGCTCCGGCATGGTTAGAAGATTATCTCTCCTGACAGCTCCCAGGACAGGCATACCGATGCCTGCCATAGCCTCCTCAATCATTTTCTGATGATTTTCAGAACCTAAGCGATTGAGAATAACTCCTGCAATATGAACATCTTGGGCATATTCCCGAAAGCCCAGGGCAATGGCTGCAGCAGAGGCTCCCATAGACTTGCAGTCTATGACCAATATTACTGGAGCCTGTAGCAGACGGGCTATCTCTGCCGTAGAGCTGATACCGCCTCGTCCCCCATCATACAGCCCCATAACACCTTCTATAATGGCCACATCCATATTCTGAGCCGTATCAATAAAGGTATTTACCATAGTTTCCTTGGACATGAGCCAGGTATCTATATTATGGGCGGGGCGGCCACTGGCCAAGCGGTGATATCCCGGATCTATATAATCAGGCCCTATTTTGTAGGACTGTACCTTGATACCCTGATTCCGCAAAGCAGATAGCAAGCCTGTTACTACTGTGGTTTTGCCACTGCCGCTGCTGACCGCAGCCATTACCAGTCTTGGAATTTCATAGCTCATAAAAACACCCTCTGTCCTGAAAACCTTGTCAAAATCAATCCCGATTGTTATCTATAATGTACATAATAGCATTAACCACTGCTGCCGCAATAGGGCTGCCTCCCTTGGTGCCCTCAACTGTAGCATAAGGCACAAGTGTATTGGCTGCCAGCTCTGCCTTGGAGTCTGCTGCTCCCACAAAGCCTACCGGAATACCAACAATGGCTGCTGGGCGGAGATTTTCCTCCTCCACCATTCTCAATACCTCAAAAAGGGCAGTTGGCGCATTGCCAATGGCAATAATAGCCCCATTCATATCCTGGCCAAAACTGCGCATAGCTGCCATAGAGCGAGTGATTCCCTGCTCCTTGGCCACCTTGGCAATCTCTGGATCTGCTACCTTGCAGAATACCTGGCCTCCAAAGGCTGCCAGCTTCCGCTTGTTAATACCTGTCCGCACCATTTCCACATCAGTATAAATATTGCAACCTTTCTCCAAGGCTTTGCGAGCTGAGTCTATCAGCTCAGGATGCAGACGAATAATCGGTGCATATTCCACATCTCCAGCCGCATGAATAATGCGGGAATACACCTTCACCTGATCCTCGTTCAGATTCAACTCCTGCAAATGAGGAGCAATAATTTCCATACTGCGATTTTCTATTTCCATTGGCTTTTTTATAAAATCCATAAATCAACCCAGCTCTTTCTTTACAAAATCCAACACCTGCTGAAAGCTTTCAGCCTTTTGACTATAATTCACCTTAGGCCTGTCAATAATTACCAGAGGCAAATCCAACTCTATAGCCGCCTGAAATTTGGTATCCGTACCACCAGTATTACCGCTATTCTTGGTAACTACCACCTGAGCCTGATACTTTTTGAACAACTCCTTGTTTAGCTCCAGAGAAAAAGGGCCTTGCATAGCTATAATATCTCCCGGCGTAAAACCCAATTCCTGGGCCATAGCCACAATCTCCGGCTCAGGCAGTACCCGGCAGATCACATGCTTATTTGCCATTTCCGGCGCCTTGGCAAAGGTGGCCAAATTACGGCTGCCTGTGGTAAGAAAAATATGCTCCCCCAGCTCCGCGGCCTTGGCTGCTGCCTGCTGATAATTCTCCACATAAAATGCCTTAGCATAATCCAAAGGAGTCTGCTGCCGTTCATAGCGTATATAGGGAATCTTGGCCCTTTGGCAGGCCTCCATTGCATTGACAGAGACATTAGCAGCATAGGGGTGGGAAGCATCCACAAAAAGCTTTACCCCATGCCTGGCAAAATATGTCACAAAACCATCTGCATCCAAGGCCTGACAATTGATATTCATGCCAGAATAACGCTCCAACAGGCTTTCCCCATATTGACTAACTACTGAGGCAGTAACCTTATAGCCCTGCTGTAGCAGATAGCCTGCCAGCTCCCTGCCATCCTTAGTGCCAGCTGATACAAAAATCATTTTTCTCACTCCTTGGTGATTTTGTAACCACGAGGAGTAATCATATAGCCGTCCTTAACATAGGTATTGCTGTTACCAATAATAACCATAGAGAACATACCAATATTTTCCTCGGTAAAATGGCCCAAATCAGACAGCACAATGCTTTCCTTTTCCCGGCTGGCACTGCTGACAATACCTACAGGCACAGTGGCTGCTCTATGCTCTAAAAGAATCTTCTGAATCTCATAGATATAATCAGGGCGATGCTTGCTCTTTGGATTGTACAGAGCAATAACAAAATCACCCTCTCCAGCCAAAGCAGCTCTCTTTTTAATCAACTCCCAAGGAGTCATCCAGTCACTAAGGCTGATAACAGCAAAATCATGCATCAATGGAGCACCTAGCAGGGAAGCTGCCGCATTTGCAGCAGAAACGCCAGCTACTACGCCGCCCCATTCAGGTCTTTCTGCCTCTGGCAGCTGCAATACCAGCTCCAGCACCAAGCCTGCCATGCCATAAACACCGGAATCGCCGCTGGATACCACTACTGTATCCTTGCCAGCTGCTGCAGCCTCCACTGCAGCCTTGCACCGGTCAATCTCCTGAGTCATACCAGTGCCAATAACCTCCTTGCCCTCCAGCAAAGGCTCAATCAAATTGATATACGTCTTGTAGCCAGCTACTACACTGGCATTTTCGATGGCCTTTCTGGCTCTAGGAGTCATATCATCAAAGTTTCCAGGGCCAATGCCCACTACTATTATTTTTGCCATATTAATGCTACCGTCACTTTCTCATATTTATGCTTGCTTAGGGCAATTCTACCTTGGGGCACACAGCAAAGAGCCGCTGCCTCGCAGATATTCCCTATGCCAATAGTTTTCTTCACAAAACTGGATTCCTTCAGCTGATATTTTTCAATCAGCTCTGCCATTTGCTGATTTCCGAAAAATTTTATGGGCACCTGAAGCTCCTCAGCCATAGCCAGCAGACCTGCTTCATCAGCCTTAACCACCGTACTAGCCAGCTGAGAAATCCGCCCAGTGCTCCAGCCTATAGAAACACAGGCCTCAGCCAAAGCCTGAGCAATAAGCTCCTTAGGAGTATTTCTGCGACAGCCTACACCGGCAATCAGCCTTCTAGGCTGCAGATAGAGAATATTTTCCTCAGAAGGCAAATTTTCAGCCTGAGCTGTTATCACCACATAAAGCTTCTCAGAGTCAATCCCCACCAGAGCTTCTGATAGATTTTCCACCAGCCTGTAAGCAATCTGATACCTTTGCAACACAGCCTCATAATTTTCTCTAGCCTTTAGCTGGCTATCCACCCAGTAAACCAGCCTTTGTCCTATAAGTAGACCGCCATTAAACAAGGGTAAATTCCTTTTAGGCGTAGGTAGGCATTGCAAATCTGCCGCCACCACATCTGGCGCCAGCAAATTGTTTACATCTGTTGCTGTGGTAATCACAGGATTAGCTTCCAGCTCTCTAGCCAAATAAGCTGTAAGCCTGTTAGCCCCTCCAATATGACCTGAAAGAAGACTGATAATATTACGGCCTCCATCATCCATAACCAGCACTGCCGGGTCCAAAAGCTTGCTCACCAAATGAGGAGCCAGAGTCCTAACCACAATTCCCGTGGCCATGACGAAAATCAGACCATCATAATTTCCCATTCCCTGGGCAAATACATCTGACAGCTTCTGATAGCTTTGCCATTTGAGAGGCAAATCCTTTGCCAGCTCCTCCATAACCTTGGCTTGCTTGCAATGAACAAAAACCTCTGCCTCACCTTGTAAGGATTCGTAGGAGTCTTGATACTCCCCAGCAGCCCCATGATTATCCTGCAAGGCCTGCACCAATCGCAAAGCCTGCTGACAGCCTCTGGGAGTTGCGACAAATACGCCATATTTCATAATTTATTTATCAGCCTGGCGGAACATATGACTGAACTCTGGCGCATAAAGGCGGGAAAGCTTATAATCTGCTGCCAGACAGTTGCTTACTACAATCATAGCTGTTCTATCAATACCCTTGTCCGCAATTTCCTCACAAATAGTTGCCAATGTAGCACGAACTATTTTTTCCTCTGGCCAGGATGCCCGCTGTACAATAGCAATAGGAGTTTCTGGCTTATAGCCTCCAGCAATCAGCTCCTTTACCACATCCTCCAGCATGGTAATGCTGAGGAAAATGCACATGGTAGCCTGATGAGCAGCCAAGGAACGCAGCTTTTCCCTATCAGGCACAGGCGTCCTGCCCTCATTACGGGTAATAATAACAGTCTGAGAAATTCCTGGCAGAGTATATTCCTGCTTCAAAGCCGCCGCTGTAGCCAGGAAGGAGCTGACTCCTGGTACAACCTTGTATTCAATTCCCAGCTTATCCAATGCATCCATCTGCTCCTGAATAGCACCATAAATGCTAGGATCTCCTGTATGAAGGCGTACCACCATTTTTTCCTGCTTGACGCTATCCTCAATAACGTTAATTACCTGAGGCAAGGTCATGGAAGCAGAATTATGAATTTCACAGCCTGCCTTGGCATAATCCAACAAAGCTGGATTTACCAGAGAGCCTGCATAAATAATTACATCTGCCTCGGACAACAACTTCTGTCCCTTCACAGTAATCAGCTCGGGATCTCCAGGGCCTGCACCAACAATAAATACATTCATTCTTCAACAACCTCCTAGCAACAAACTTACCTCTAACGGCAATCCGCCGTCCTATTTATTTTTGACACAGGTAACGATAAATATAGGATTAGCAGCCTTAGCCATATCATATGGTCCCACCTGCTCCCAATGATTTACCTGTACCTGTATGGTTTCATAACTGTAATTTTCCTTTGTCCGCATATAGTTCAAGCATTGCATCAATGTCTGTACCGTAATGCAGTTCAGAATAATTCTTCCTTCTGGCTTCAACAGCTTATCCAGCTGTTCCAAAATAGGTTCCAAATGACTGCCGCTGCCACCAATAATAGCTCTATCCAGCTGTGGCAGCTGCTCCATCCCCTCTGGAGCCTCTGCCTGAATAATATGCAGATTCTCTATGCCAAACTTTTCAGCATTAACCTTGATAAGCTCAATGCCCTCTGGCTTTCGTTCAATGGCAAAAACCTTGCCATCTGTGGCCTGCAAAGCCGCCTCGCAGGAAATAGAGCCTGTACCAGCCCCTATATCTGCCACCATATCTTCCCTTCCTATCCTAGCCTTGGCTAGAGTAAGTATGCGAATTTCTTCCTTGGTCATAGGCACCTTGCCCCGAATAAATTCCTCATCAGGTATGCCTACAGTGTATTTTTTCATCCTATCACCACCAACACACAGTTCCCCTGAACAGGCAGATTTCCAGCCTGTCCCAAGGTAGTTTTCACAATGGCTTCATCCTCATAGGACAATCTGCTGCAAATAGCCAGCTCAGCCTCTGATGGCCAGCCTCTTTCCATCAGCAGTTCTGATATGGTATGAGAATTATATTTGCTATCTGTCAGCATCCCCAGCAATCTGCCCTTGCTATAAGTCAATTTGCCCTCTGCCGGCACCCGGCCATGAAAGCTTAATAGCTCAGCCTCATGCCAAGGCAGAGCCAATCTGGCAAAGGCCAGCTGGAAGGAGCTAATACCGGGAATTACTTGGATTGCTTCCTGAGGAAAACTGCGGCGCAAAGCATCCAGCAGGGAATAATATCCCGGATCACCAGATACCATCACCACCACATCCTGCCGGGCAAGATTTTCTCCTATAAAATTCATAACTGCCGGTATATCTCCCCCAATGGCCATAGTTTTCTGTTTTCCCGCCTCAGAAGCTGCAAATTGAGCCAAAGCCCTTTTGCCTCCTACCAGCACCTGGGCCTTTTCAATGGCCTGTACAGCCTCAGGCACCATATAAGCAGGATTCCCCGGCCCGATGCCTGCTACAATAATTTTATGACTTGTTATTTTATCTGCCATCCAAAATCCCTGCCTATCTCTTTTGCCTTTTCATCCATGCCTAAAAGCTTTCCCTGCAAGGTTACCAGAACAGTACCAACCTGCAAACGGTTAAAAAGCAGCCGTTCCGCCCGATAACTGGCCCTAGCTGCAATTACCTGATAAACAGACTGCAAACCGTATTCCTCAATAACTGGCAAGGCCTCCTCGGTGGTAACAGCCTGCAAAATTCGCTGTACGCCCTCTGTCGGCATACCTTTGGCAGCACTATAGGCTGCCAAAACCTCCAAACGGGCATCCCCCACCCGATTGTGGGTATGAAACACTCCTGCCGCCACCTTGGCCAATTTGCCAATGTGGCCAAAAAGCAAAATCCGCTCCAAGCCATGGTCTGCTCCAGCTTCCAGCATAAAGCCAATAAAATTACTGGTTTGCACCATAGCCTCTGTAGGCAGTCCCCAGCTGGTGGCAATTCTTTCCCCAATCTTCCCTGGCACAAAAATCTGCGTTGTAAAGCCTGCTGCCTTAGCCACCTCTATTTGTGGCACTAAGGAGTTTTTAAAGGCCTCCTCCGACATAGGGCGCAAAACCCCTGTGGTGCCAATAACGGAAATGCCTCCCTCAATTCCCAGGACAGGATTCAGGGTTTTGGTGGCCAACTCTGTGCCAGCAGGAATGTCCACCCGCACCAGGCAAGCCTTATCTCCAATAATATCCTTGATACTATTATAAACCAACTGCCTTGGTCCCGGATTTATAGCCGGTTCCCCTACAGCCAGACTTAATCCCGGCTTGGTAGCATGGCCAATGCCCTGCCCCGCCTCAAAAAGAATCTGCTTGTAGAGAATGCTTTGGCCATAAACCGGCTGCAGCTGTTCCTGAGTCAAAAAGCTAAAGGTAATAAATACAGAGGTGCCATTGGTAATATCCGGATCATCCCCTGCATCCTTAATAATCTCAACCTTTACCCCATGAGCCAGCAGCTCCACTGAGGCTATAGGAATCTGCAAAGGAGTACCGTCCAGAGCCACAATATCCACTCTATCTCCAGGATCCTCTCCCTGCATAATCATGGCTCCGGCCTTGGCCCCAGCCGCTAGACAGGCTCCTGTTGTATAGCCACCCTTTAGCTGCTTTGCCATATTTATTACCTGCCTTTCCTCAATCAGGGAATATTTTACTCCCCTTTAACAAACAAGGCCTTGGCAAAATCTTCTGCTACAAAAGGACGCAAATCCTCTACACCCTCACCAACGCCAATCCATTTCACTGGCATGGAAAGCTCTGCCTTGATGCCAATAACCACGCCACCCTTGGCCGTGCCATCCAGCTTGGTAAGCACTACACCGGTAATAGGCGCAGCCTTGGTAAAGATATTAGCCTGACTAATGGCATTCTGACCAGTGGTAGCATCCAGCACCAACAATGTCTCGTGAGGTGCCTCTGGAATCTCCCGCTGAATAACTCGATTGATTTTCTTCAGCTCCTCCATGAGATTTACCTTGGTCTGCAACCGTCCTGCTGTGTCAATCAACAGCACATCAATATTTCTGGCCTTGGCAGCCTTTACCGCATCAAAGGCTACTGCAGCTGGATCTGAGCCCTCCTCGTGGGCAATTACCTTGGTGCCGGTACGCTCACCCCACACCTGAAGCTGGTCAATAGCAGCAGCTCTAAAGGTATCCGCAGCAGCCAGCATAACGGATTTTCCTTGTCCCTGATAATAGGAAGCCAGCTTGCCAATGGTAGTAGTTTTGCCTACCCCATTAACGCCAATAACCAGAATAACCGTAGGTCCATTTTCTGCCACCTTGGTTTCATCAGAGCCAGTAGTCAGGATTTCACTAATTCTAGCCTGCAGGAATGGCTTCAAATCCTCTGGGGTATTAATCTCCTTTTTCTTAATACCCTTGCGAACAGCTTCCATCAGCTTATCTGTAGTGTTAACACCTACATCAGCCATAATCAGGATTTCCTCCAGCTCATCCAGCAAGTCATCATCAATATCTGCATAGCCAATAATCAGCTTTTCAATCTTGTTGGTAATGTTTTCCCTGGTTTTGCTTAAACCTTTTTTTAATTTATCAAAAAATCCCATCTATAAAATCCTCCTATATATGATTACTATATTAATTTTCCTGCTGATAATCCTCCAGCTTTACGGAAAGTATCTTGGATACTCCTGCATCCTCAATAGTCACTCCGTACATGGTATCCGCCACCTCCATAGTTCCCTTGCGATGGGTAACCATAATAAACTGAGTTCTTTCAGCGTATTCCCGGATAAATTTGCCAAAACGGCCTATATTGGCCTCATCCAAAGGAGCATCTATCTCGTCCAGAACAGAGAAAGGTGCTGGGCGATACTTTAGGAAGGAAAACAGCAAGGCCACTACGGTTAAGGCTCTTTCTCCACCAGATAGTACAGAAAGATTCTGCATTTTCTTTCCCGGTACAGTGACAAAAATATTTACCCCTGCTTCCAGCAGGTTTTCCTTGTCTGTTAGCTGAATTCCAGCCTGACCGCCTCCAAAGAGCTTCACAAAGATTTCACCGAAATATTCGTTAATCTTCGCAAAGGCATCACCAAATTGCTTGGTCATAACCTGCTCCATCTGTTCAATCAACTGGAGCAAATCTGCCTTTGCCTTTTCCAAATCCTCTGCATTGCCTGCCAAAAAGCCGTGTCGCTTCTGCAGCTCCTCATATTCCTGAGGGGCATTAGGATTCACCGGCCCTAACTGCTTCAACTCTCTATCCAAAGCCGCCAGAGATTTTTTTAGCTCCCCAGGTGCCAAGTTCTGAACCTTCTCTGCTGCCCGTTCCGGTATCAAGCCATATTCTGACAGCATTTTGTCCTGACTCTGCTCCAGCTCATAATCAATCTTGGAAGCATCCAAATCCAGCTGATGCAGTTGATTCTGAATAGCCTGCAGCCGACTGCCAGCCTCTCGAATTTCCTTATCATTATTCTTTTTCTCAGCCATACGGCTCAGGCGCTGCTGATAAACACCTCGGTGCTCCTCATCCGCCTTGGCATAGGCTTTTTGCTGGCGCTGACAAACCTCCATCAGCTCAGCAATTTCCGCCATACTGTCTGACAGCTCCTGCTCCATAACTGCCAGCTCCTCTGTCTGACTGTCAATAGCTGCCTGACAGCGCTGTATCTCCCTTTGGCGCAGGAGAATCTGCTCTCTGGCTCGAATAGTCTGCTGTTCCAGAACGGTTTTATTCATTTCCAGCTGGCTGGTGCTCTGGGATAGCTCCTCAGCCTCCTCATCCAGCTTTTCGTATTGCTCCTGCAGCTGAGCCAGCTGGGATGCCAACGCCTCTCCCTGGCCTTGCTTTTCCTTTAGCTCCTGATGAAGCTGAGCTATTTCCTCCCGACGATTCAGGAAACTACTTTCCTTGTGATGCTGACTACCACCAGTAAGAGCACCTCCGTGGCTAAGCAGCTCACCCTCCAAAGTAACAATCCTCAACCGCTGTCCCATATTTTTGTTCAAAGCCAAAGCGTTTTCCAGGGTATCTACCACTAGAGTTCTGCCTAATAAAAACTCTGCTACCTTGCTATAGGCATTATCTACCTGCACCACCTGATGCGCCCAGCCAATAATTCCTTTAGCCTGAGCTGGCAGCTGCTCTCTATTCTGACGCACCACAATAGAGGACAAAGGCAGGAAAGTAGCTCGTCCCAGCTTATCTGCCTTAAGCATGGCAATTGCTGCCTTGGCAGTATCTGTATCTTTAGTGACAATATTTTGCAGACTGCCTCCTAGAGCTGTTTCAATAGCCAGTACATATTTTCCCGGCACATCCAAAAGCTCTGCCACTGCACCACAAATACCTGCTTTCCAAGGCTGCTGAGTTTTTAAGACAGCCTTTACAGCTCGGCCAAAGCCCTCATAGGAGCTTTGCAGCCGCTCCAGCACCTGCACTCGTCCCTCAGCTGATTGAATAACAGCTTGGATTTTTTGCTTTTGCTGATTTAGGCCCTGGCCCTGCTGGCGAAGCTCTGTCAAGGATTGGCGCAGTTCTTTGGCTCTTTGTCTCTTAACAGCAATCTCCTGCTCCACAGCCTGCTTTTTGCTTTGGGCGGATTTTTCGGCCTGCTCCAAGCCTGCCACACCTTCTCCAGCCTCAGCCATGGCAGCCTGCTGTTGACGTATCTGCTGTTGATGTCTTTGTCTGTTAGCCTTGCCCTGACGGCGACGCTCCTCCAGAACCTTAATGCGACTATCTGCTTCCTCTAGACTGTTGTGAATCTCCTGACGCTTCTGAGCCAGCTGTTCCAGATTTTTCTCTAGATTAAGCAATTCCCCATCCAGCTGAGCACTGCGGCTTTCTATTAACTGCTTGGCTGTATTGGCTGCCAGCTCCTGATCCTTTTTCTCCTGCAGCTGCTGATCAAATTCTCCCCGGCGAGCCTGCAAACGCTGATAATGCTGATACAAACCTGTCAATTGCAGGTCTGCCTGCTTCTCCTGCAGCTCCTGATAACGCTTGGCCTTGGCGGCTCCCTCAGCCAGAGGATCCAGCTGATTCTCTATCTCTCCCAGAATATCATGGACACGCTGCAGATTGTTTTCTGTATCCTCCAGCTTCCGCATAGCTTCCTTTTTGCGGCTGCGATATTTGCTAATACCAGCAGCCTCCTCAAAGAACAGCCTTTTTTCCTCTGGTCTGGCATTCAGGATTTCATCCATTTTATTCTGGCTGATAATCCCCATGCTATCATGGCCAATACCAGAATCAGCAAAAAGATTAACAATATCCTTCAACCGACAGCGGGATTTGTTAATATAAAATTCGCTTTCGCCTGTCCGGAAAAGGCGTCTGGTGACTACTACCTCCCTAAAATCCACAGGCAAGGTGCCATCATTATTATCAAAATACAGTGAAACCTCTGCTACTCCCATAGAGCGCCGGCTTTCACTGCCCGCAAAAATAATATCCTCTGCCTTAACGCCTCGGATATTCCGCACATTTTGCTCTCCCAGCACCCATTTAATGGCATCAGAAATATTGCTTTTGCCACTGCCATTAGGCCCTACAATGGCGGTAATGCCTCTATCAAAATCAACCTCTATCTTGTCCGCAAAGGACTTAAATCCATAGGCTTCCAGTTTTTTTAACTGCAAAAAATTCACCAGCCCACTATATATTACAACTATGAATCACTGCTTAGAAAAGATAAGGAAAATAATCCTGCTTTTTCTCTTATCATAACCAAAATTCATAGATATTAAAATCATTCTACAAAGATATATTTTACCATAATTTGTCTAAAAAAAACAGTATAATAAAACACTCCGTCTATAATATGTGGAATTACCTCCCCTACTATATCCAGAGTGTTTTCTGTCCATATTAATTTGTAGCCAATCAAATTACCTCTGCTGATTTTTCATAGATTGTTACTCCGTAGCTCCCATCCCACCACTCCTTTTTCTATATTATGACAAATTGCAGTATTCAAATCAAGGAGCTATAGGAAAATTCTGCTTTGCCGAGTTGCCTCTTTCCCTCGAGTTGTAAATATAATTTGGGATGTCAAAGGTTCTTGAAATACAGCCTGCGGTCATAACGACTTTTGCTCTGTCCGACTTAATGTCCCTACCTGGAGATTGATTCTTACGCATCAATACCGCTTGTCGCTGAGCCAATTCACAGAGACCGTATTGGTAGAGAGTGCCACCGGGGCCACTTTTGCTGCGCAAAAGCAGGAGTC
>OLFV01000838.1_pt1 | contig 33479 bp, 42 predicted proteins | sample 1605551 | NCBI WGS metagenome assembly OLFV01 (sample SAMEA3888922, study PRJEB22519) | human gut metagenome | biome: human gut; feature: human-associated habitat; material: faeces | place: Denmark | collected 2011 | reverse complement strand
ACAGCCTATCCACATGCCTCCTTACAGGTTTGCTTTTGATTAGCCTTACCGGATGCGGCACAAAAACGACACTACCTGTGCCTACAGAAGCGTCTGCAACTGCATCGTCCGCTGCTGCGCCGTCGGAGTCGACACCAGCCAGCACTCCGGAAGCCGATGTACCAACTGAAACAGCGTCAGTATCGGAAACGCTGCCAGCAGAAGAAATAGAACCACAAATGCAAGCTCCTGAATCGCCAGTGTCGGAAAACGTACCAAGCACATCGGAGCATCCGGAGGCATCTGAGCCCCCTGCTTCTGCAGAGCGACCGGCAGAGTCATCACCGGTCAAGCCAGAACCGGAGTCGCCGGTCGAGAGCACTTCTGAGCCATCAGCACCTGAACCTACAGAACCGAAGCCTACGGAAGAGGAATCGGAGCCTGCATTTGATGTGGGATATTGGGTGGATTTTGCAAAAGCCTATGCCGAAAGCGTGGGGCTGCGGCTGGAAAGCTCGGCGGTGGATTGCTGGGATAACCCTATTGATGCCGACGCAGACTGCATCTATCTGGAACGGGATATTTGTTCCCGCCTGAACCGCTATGCGGCAGACGAAACCATTACGGATATCTGGGTGTGGTATGAAGCGGTCGGAGCAAACAGTTACCTGATCTATATCGGGTACGCATAATTTCACACGCTGAATGGAGCATCGCTGAAATGCGGTGCTTTTTTCATGTCAACAAGGAGGTAAGCAAATGAAAAAATTCTATCGAAGGAGCATTTCGGGGCTGTTGGCCCTGCTGATCTGCTTCACAACCATTCTGAGCAGCGGCGTGACTGCCTTTGCCGCATCGTCCTCCGGAGAAACCGCCAAGTCCTATTCCGTGGCGTTTCCCAGAGATGGAGATGTCAATTTGGACACCAGCGGCACATGGGGACACGACGAGCTCCACTATATGAACGGCTGGACATCCGGCGAAAAGACTTGGATGACGACGCTGCACACCATCGGGGACTTTGACGGTCCAGCTTGCTACTGTATCGAACCGGGCATACCCCGTCTGCTGGAAAGAACCTACGCCCGCTACGGTGAAGATTACTGGAAGGACTATCCCTCCGAGTGCAACAACACCATCGACGCCGATACCATCAAGACTCTGCTGGGACGGATCATGCAGTACGGCTATCAGGGGAATCTGTCCCTTGGCTGGCGTTCTCAGAATGATGCGGATGCCGACAAGCTGGCCCACATGATGGCAACGCAGGTGCTGGTATGGGAAACGGTCGTCGGGGAACGGGACGCCAATTTTAATCATATTGACCCCGGCAGTGCTGATGCCGTGAAATCCGTCTATCGGACAAGCCACCCGCTGTACAGCCGCTTCTCTGCTTATTATGACAGCATGGAAGCCAGCGTGAAGAAGCACACCATCGTCCCCAGCTTCATGGCCCGAAGCACCGGCAAGGCACAAACGGTCGAACTGAACTGGGATGGAAGCCGTTATGCGGCTACGCTGACCGATACCAACGGTGTGCTGAGTGATTACACCTTTTCCTCCGAGCAGGCAGGGATCACCTTTGCAACCAGCGGCAATACGCTGACCATCACTGCCGAAGCAGCCCCGGCGGAAACGGTGACGATCTCCGCCATCAAAAACAATACCCGTAAGGGTGTCGTGGTATGGAGCGATGGGCATTACGGCCCTGACGGCACAATGCAGGATGTGGTCACTTACAGTGCCACGATCAGCGATCCCGTCAAAGCCTATCTTAACCTGAAAGTGTCCTACGGCACTGCCAAGATCGTCAAGACCAGCGAGGATGGCAAGGTAGAGGGTATTTCCTTTACGATCACCGGCAATGGGGTGAACGAAACCGTGACGACCGGAGAAAACGGTGAGATCCAGATCGACAACCTTACCCCCGGCGAGTATACCGTCACGGAGCTTGCGGATGACCGCTATGTGCCGCAGGAGGGCAAGACCGTGTGCGTAGTCAGCGGCCAGACTGCCATCGTGGAATTCGGCAATGTTCTCAAGAAGTTCAATGTGACTCTGACCAAACGGGACAGCGAAAAAGACTCGCCGCAGGGTGATGCCGTGCTGACCGGTGCCGTGTACGGCATCTATCACGGCGATGATCTGATCGACACCTATGAAACCGATGCCTCCGGCAGCTTTACAACCAAGGAATATGTGTGCGGCAACGGCTGGACGATTCGTGAGATCACCTCCTCTACCGGCTATCTTTTGGACGAAACGGTCTATCCCGTCGGTGCAGAGGCCGGAAACTTTACCTTGGAGCACAACGCCGTTGCCGTCGATGTGGGCGAGGATGTCATCAAGGGCAGCATCGCTATCATCAAGCATACGGATGACGGCAGCACCAAGATCGAAACACCGGAGGCCGGTGCCCAGTTCCAAATTTACCGCAAAGCCTCCGGCAGCTATGACGCCGCCGATCCGGACGAGCGAGATGTGCTTGTCTGCGGCGAGGACGGTTTTGCCCAGAGCAAGGCGCTGCCCTACGGCGAATATGTGGTGGAGCAGATCAAGGGCTGGGATGGCCGTGAGCTGATGCCTGCCTTTACCGTCCAGATCTCCGAGCACGGAAAGACCTACCAGTATCTCATCAACAATGCTGAATTCAAAGCCTATCTGAAGATCGTCAAGGTCGATGCCGAAACCGGGAAAAACATCCCCTACGCCGGTGCCGCTTTTGAGATCTACGATCCGGACGGCAAGCTGGTGGAGATGACCACCACCTACCCGCAGCCGGAAACGCATTCCCGTTTTGTGACCAATGATGGCGGCTGGCTCATTACGCCGGAGATGCTGCCGTATGGCACGGGGTATTCCATCGTTGAGGTGCAGGCACCCCACGGGTATGTACTGAACCCTGAGCTGGTGTATTTCGATGTCACAGCAGAAAACGCCGAAAGCGCTGACGGCATCACACTTGTGATCGCAGAAAAGCCGAATACCCCGCAGAAAGGAAAGATCCAGATCGTCAAAACCGGCGAGGTGTTTGCCTCTGTCACGGAAAAGGACGGCAGATATACCCCGGTCTATGGAGAAAGCGGCCTTGCCGGTGCGGAATTTGAGATCTGCGCAGCCGAAGATGTGTTCACGCCGGACGGCACGCTGCGCTGTGCCAAGGGCGATGTGGTCGATACACTGACTACGGCTGCGGATGGCACGGCAGAAAGCCGAGAGTTGTATCTGGGCAAATATGAGATCCGGGAAACCAAAGCGCCTTACGGTATGGTCAGGGACGATACTGTCCTCACAGCTGAGCTTGTCTATGCCGGTCAGGAGATCAGCGTCACCAGCACCGCTGTCGCTGTAGTTAACGAGCGCCAGAAAGTGGAGGTCAAGCTGTACAAGGATCTGGAGAAGGACGAGCTGTTCCAGATCGGCAGCGGCGATGAGATCCTTCATGTGTATTTCGCACTTTATGCGGCGGAGAAGCTGACCGCAGCGGACGGCTCTGTGATCCCGGCAGACGGCCTGATCGAGATCGCCGGTGTGCAGGCGGACGGCACGCTGGTGTTTGCCTCCGACCTTCCGATCGGCAGCTACTATGTGAAAGAGTATGCCGTCGATGCGCAGTATCTTATCAGCGAGGAAACCTATCCCATCACCTTCACCTACGAGGACGATACCACTGCCGTGGTCAGGATAGAGGTGAACAACGGCGAGGCCATTCTGAACCACATCATTCGTGGCAGCATCACCGGTATCAAGGTGGATGAACAGGGCGAGCCGCTCCCCGGTGCGGTGTTTGGACTGTTCCGTGCCGACTGCACAGACTTTACGGAGAAAAATGCGCTCCTGACTGCCGAGTCCGCCGAGGACGGCAGCTTTTCCTTCGAGAACATCCCTTACGGTGTTTGGCTGGTGCGGGAGATTGCAGCTCCGGAGGGCTATGTGCTGTCGGATGAGATCTTTACCGTGCAGATCTGCGAAAACAACGCTGTGATCGAGCTTGGAAACTTGGAAAACAAACCGATCACTGGTGAATTGGAGCTTACCAAGAAAGACATTTCAGACGGTAAGCTCCTGCCGGGCGCAGGCTTCCGCATCAAGGACACAGACGGCAATGTGGTCGCTGAGGAATATACCGACGAAAACGGCCTTGCCAAATTCACGCTGCGCTATGGGAAATACACCTATGAGGAATTCGATGCCCCGGAGGGCTACCGCATCGACACGACACCCCACGAATTTGAGATCACCGAGGACGGACAGATCGTCAAGGCGGAGATGACCAACGAGAAGATTCCCGCGCCGGATGTACCGCAGACTGGCGATGAAAGTAACCTTGGCTTCTGGATCGGGCTGGGCAGCATTGCCCTTGGCGGTGCCATCGCCTGCGGCATTCTGTTTGCCAAGCGCAAAAAGGACGATGACAGCGACGAATGAAAAAGGTGTATCTGTGTGCGCCCCTCAGCGTCGATGTAACCGCCAATCTTGAAAAGATCCGACAATACTGCAGGTATGCTCTGCTGTGCGGCACGGCTCCGGTCGTGCCGCATTTCTATGCAGAATGCCTTGATGACAGTGTTCCGGCGGAGCGTGAGATCGGACGCAGTGCCGGAATGGCTCTTCTATGGTTCTGTGACGAGCTTTGGCTGTTCGGCGATACCGTGACCGAGGGCATGGCCGCCGAGCTGCAATTTTGCAGGCACCTGAACATCCGCATCCGGAAGATCCGACAAAATGAAATTCAAAAAGTATTGGGAGGTAACGTATGATGAGAAAGAAAGCAATGCGGACACTGTTCCTTGTGGGGCTGCTGGCCGTGATGATCTCCATGTGCTCCATGACCGCATTTGCCGCAGGCGATGTGGCCGGAGCCATCGAGCAGACTTGGAACACGGCGAAAGCCCAGATCCAGACGGTGGTCAACAATGTGGTGTTCCCGGTGGTAGATATGATCCTGGCAATCCTGTTTTTTGTCAAGGTTGGTACCAGCTACTTTGAGTACCGAAAGCACGGGCAGTTTGAATTTGCAGCGCCCTGCATTCTGTTCGCCTGCCTCATTTTCACCCTGACTGCACCACTGTATATCTGGTCTATCCTCTGATCCGTCACGCAGGGCCGCTGCGAAAAGCAGCGGCCCTGACGGGAGGTGAAGTGATTGTTTGATTGGTTAGGGGATATTTTTTCCGGCATCGGCAACGCCATCGGGAGTACCTTTGAGGCACTTGGCGAGCAGATCTCCAATGTGATCTGGAACACCATGCTGCAATGGCTCTACGAAACGATCTATAACGCCGTAGCCGACTTCTTTACTATGATGGGCAACATGGGCGCTGACATCTTTGAGTTGGACTGGATCCAGGCGACGATCCGGCTTTTTACACTGTTCGGCTGGGCACTGTTTGCCGCCGGTGTGGTTGTGGCGATTTTTGATGTCGCCATCGAGTATCAGTGCGGGCGGGCCAACATCAAGACAACGGCCATCAACATTCTGAAAGGCTTCTTTGCCTGCTCGCTGATCGGCATTGTCCCGGTGGAGCTGTACAAATTCTGTGTCAGCCTGCAGAACACCTTCTCCCATGATTTGTCCGCTATTTTCGCCGGTGGTCGAAGCATTGACCTATCCGGAGAAAGCACCAGTGTGCTTGTTGGCAGTTTCTCTGTAGCGAACGATATTAACTTCAACCTGTTTAACATTCTTGCTTTGATTGCCTTTGCCTACTGTGTGATCAAGATCTTTTTCGCCAATATCAAGCGCGGCGGCATTCTGCTGATCCAGATCGCAGTAGGGTCACTGTATATGTTCAGCGTACCGAGGGGCTATCAGGACGGTTTCAACCAGTGGATGAAACAGATCGCAGCGCTGTGTCTGACGGCTTTCATGCAGACCAGCCTGCTGTTCTTGGGACTTCTGACCTTCCCCAGTAATATGCTGTTGGGACTTGGCGTCATGCTGGCCGCCAATGAGGTGCCCCGCATTGCACAGCAGTTCGGCTTGGACAGCTCTGTGCGCGTCAACATGATGAGCGTTGTCCATGCCACGACAACTGCCGTCAACCTGACCCGCAGCGTTGCACGGGCCACGGGCAAATAACGGGAGGAACCGGTATGACACAATATCTGTACCCGCAAAACCTGAAAGCCACAGCAAATCTGTGGCTTTGGAGTCTGCGGGATTTTTGTATTCTCGGCATTGCGGCGCTGCTGTCCATAGTGGTCTTGGTGCAGCTTGGATTCTTTCTTCCGGCAGCAGCAACGCTGTGCTTCGGATTTCTGACCATCCGCATGGATGATACCACCGTGCTGGATTTTATCAAATACGCCGTGCGGTACTTTATCAGTTCCCAACAGTATTACGAATGGAGCCTTAAAGAATAAACGCAATGAGGCTAAAGAAAAGCACCTGCCCATAGACAGGTGCTCTCACCATATTGAATTCAGATCATTTCAGCCTCACTCAGCTGGCGGCTGATATCCCGGCCACCATAAATCACACGGACGGCATAAACCGTGTTCTTGGTTTCGTCCGGGTAATAAAAAATGAGATAGTTCTTGACCGGGAAACAGCGCAGTCCTTGACTTTGCCAGGGTTCCTCCTCATATAGCCGATACCGCATGGGCATCTGGTTCAAAGAGAGGATCTCTTTCGTGATCTGCCGTACCAGCTTCACAGCAACCTGTGGTTCCTGCAGCTCATAGGTGATATAGTCCAGAATGTCTCGAAGATCTCGTTTCGATTGGTCGGTGAATTCTACTTCCCAATTCATACGCCGTAGTCCCTTTTCAGCTCATCCATAACGCTCTGTGCGGAATAGGTGCGGCCCTCACGGATGTCTGCCATCCCTTTTTCAAGCTCTGCGTCTCGCTGCTCCTTTGATAAAGCGCCGAAAGCCACCAGTTTGCGCTCCGGCAGTTTCATTTCAAAGGGAATGCCGCGCTGCAGAACAACCTGCCGCAGGAACATGCTGACGGCGTTGGACATGGGAATGCCAAGTTGATCAAGCACCTGTTCAGCCTGCTCTTTGATTTCAGGCTCAACACGAGCGAATACGTTAGAAGTCCTTGCCATAGCTTATCGCCTCCTTGCGAATATAGTATACTCTATTTGCTTGCAATATGCAAGCAGTTCGCAAGAAAATGCGGTTTCCGGTCAATGAAAACCCTCTTATATGGCTTATGCGCTGGACAAATCTGAGGAATGTATGGGGATGAAGCCTATGTCCTAAAACAGCAGTTAAAAGTAGATTATGTTTGGGAAAAGCAGAGCGGCTTTTCCGTATCTAAATGGAGGTGAACCCATGGCAAAAAAACAACAGAAAAAGAAAAAGGGGCGCTCTGTGCAGGAGCTTCTCGGCATCCGCACCTTTACGAAATACGGCCTTGCAGTGGGCAAATATGAGCTGCTCTTTTATCTTGTAGCGCCCACCAATATTTCGGTACTTTCTCACACGAATATTGAGATCAAGATCCGTCACCTGATGATGGTGCTCTCGGCCGTTCCGGACATTGAGATCACCTGCACCGACTCCTCGGAATGCTTTGACGATAACAAAGCGTACCTGACCAGCAGGCTGACCGAGGAGCGCAACCCCAAGGTGCGGAAGATCATCAAAAAGGATATCGATCATCTGGACCATATCCAGATGGAGATGGCCACGGCCCGGCAGTTTCTGTTCATGGCCCGGCTGAAGAACACAAAGGACAAGCAGGTTTTCGATGCTGCCAACCGGATCGAGAAAACCATTTCCGAGCAGGGCTTTGAGGTGCATCGTATGAAAAAGCCGGAGATCAAGCGCTTTCTCGCACTGTATTTCGAGGCCAGTATGAACGGAGAGCAGATGCCGGATGGAGATGGAGAACAGTATTACGAGGTGAATGAGGATGAAGAAACGAACTAAAATGATTGCAGCTGCCGCCCTTTTTCTGCTGTCCGCTGGAGGATACCTGGTATTTTGGATGGGAAGGAGGCGGCGTCGTGTTTAATCGAAGACCCAAGGTATTGACGCCGGAGCAGGCTGAGGAACTCCGCACCAAGGACTTCTTTGATATGATCCTGCCAGGTACCGTGAAATTTCTCTCGGATCATTATATCCTCGGCGACAGCTACCGCTGTGTGTGGGTGATCCGGGAATACCCGCCCTCCACCGAGGAACAGGCGATTCTTGCCCAGCTCGCTGACCGCAGCGGCGTGACCCTGCGGATCTACCACCGACTGGTGGAGGCGGGCGAGCAGCGTAAGATCATCCAGAACGCTACCCGCCGCAACAAGCTCAAAAGCGGCGGCAACGATGTAAATGAAACCATTGAGGCGGAGGGCAACCTGCAGGATGTGGTGGAGCTGCTGGCCAACCTGCGAAAGAACCGGGAGCCGCTGCTCCATGTGTCGGTGTTCCTGGAGCTGAAAGCCCGCAGCATGGACGCTCTTCGGGAATTGCAGTCTGACATCGCCATGGAGCTGACCCGGTCGAAGATCTCCGTAGACCGGCTGACTCTGCGGCAAAAAGAGGGATTCCTCTCTGTTCTGCCCGTGGGCGCAAACCAGTTCGGTACGCAATATGAGCGTGTGCTGCCCGCCTCCAGCGTGGCAAATTTGTATCCCTTCAACTTCTCCGGCAAAACGGATCCGCAAGGGCTGTATATCGGGCGGGATAAGTTCGGGACGAATATTCTGGTGGATTTTGACCGCCGTGCCGAGGATAAGACCACCAGCAACATTCTCATTCTCGGCAACTCCGGTCAGGGCAAAAGCTATCTGCTCAAGCTGCTGCTCACGAACATCCGGGAGTCCGGCAAGGCGGTTATTTGTCTGGATCCGGAATCGGAATATGAGGAGCTCTGCGCATCCCTCGGCGGCTGCTATATTGACTTTCTTTCCGGCGAGTACACCATCAATCCCTTGGAACCGAAAGCGTGGTCGGATGGGCAGGATGCGCTGGATCCGGATGCGCCTGCGGCATTCCGAAAGGTTACCCGGCTGAGCCAGCACATCGCCTTTCTGAAAGATTTCTTCCGGGCCTATAAGGACTTTACCGATACGCAGATCGACACCATAGAGATCCTGCTCTCGAAGCTGTATGCTCGGTTCGGAATCACGGATAGCACGGATTACAGCATGAAAAAGCCATCCGACTTTCCCATCATGGAGGACTTCTACAAGTTGTGCGAGGAAGAATTCTATGGCTACGACAAGCAGCGAAAGTACCTTTATACCGAAGAAACGCTGCAGGAGGTCTGTCTCGGCATCCATTCCATGTGCGTCGGTGCGGAAAGTAAGTACTTCAACGGCCACACCAATATCACCGGCAGCGACTTTCTGGTGTTCGGCGTGAAAGGTTTGCTGGATACCAATAAGCGCCTGAAAGATGCCATGCTCTTCAACATTCTGTCTTTCATGAGCAATCAGCTTCTGGGCCGGGGCAGCACAGCCGCCAGCATCGACGAGCTGTATTTGTTCCTTACCAACATGGTCGCAATCGAATATATCCGCAACGCCATGAAACGTGTGCGTAAAAAGGACTCCTCGATCATTCTGGCCAGCCAGAACATCGAGGATTTTTTGATCCCTGCTATTCGAGAGTATACGAAACCGCTGTTCTCCATCCCAACCCATCAGTTCCTGTTCAACGCCGGGCAGATTAACCAGAAAGAATATATGGATGCCTTGCAGGTCGAGGCGTCGGAATTCGAACTGATCAAATACCCGGAGCGAGGCACTTGCCTCTATCGCTGTGGCAACGAGCGGTATCTGCTGCAGGTCATCGCACCGGACTATAAGGCAGCACTGTTCGGCAAGGCGGGCGGACGATGAGCGCAACGGTAGCCGCAGCACTCAAGAAAATCGCCGTTGCATTGCTGACGGACAAGAAAGCGCTCAAAACGGTGGGCGGGATCGTGCTCGGTGTGCTTGTGATCATCATCATGCCCATCGTCGCCGTGGTCAGCATCTTTAACGGCGGTATCGAGATCGACACGGATCGCTTGCAGACCATGGTGGTAGAAAATCTATCCGCCGAGGAAAAGGCCAAGCTGCAGGCGGTGGAAGATACCATGTACGCCATCGAGGATGCCATGGTCGCCGCCGGTTTCCCGGCACGGGTGAAAGAGGCACAGGTGCTCTATGTGCTGGCGCTCTCTGATTTTGCCGATGACAACGGATTTGTAGAAAAGCTGGTAAGCTGTTTCACAGCAGAACAGACGGATGCGCAGCTTATCGCGGCGGTAAATTCCGCCTTTGGGACAAGCCTTGCCCCGGAGGATTTCACGCGGGTGATGCAGGCGATCCGGGCTGTGTATATCGACACCTCTCACTATACGGATCCCTCGACCAAGAACAATCTGGATCTGGTCCAGTGGGCCATCGCCGCTGAAAAAGCCGGATGGGGCTATGTGTGGGGTACCTTCGGAGAAGTGCTGACGGAAAGCTATTATGAGGCAAAGGCTGCACAGTACCCAGATGAGGTCGGCGGCTACGAGGATTTTATCCGTCAAAACTGGCTGGGCGGGCGCACTGCCGATTGCGTCGGTTTCATAAAGGGCTACGGCTGGCTGAATGCCGATACCAATGAGATCGAATACGGCACGAATGGGATGCCGGACATCGACGCAGATGCCATGTATTACAACGCCACCGAAAAAGGTACCATCGACACCATCCCGGAGATCCCCGGCCTTGCAGTCTGGCACGAGGGACACATTGGAATCTATATCGGAAACGGTCAGGTCATCCATGCCTCCGGTACCAAGGTCGGCGTCATCCAGACGCCCATCGGAAGCAGCGGCTGGACGCACTGGCTGAAGGTTCCTTATATCAGCTATATCGAAGAAACGGAGGAAAAGGCCCCATGAATGAAAAGCAAAACCGGATCGCCACACCTACCGAACAGCGGCAGGAGCAGGCGCAGAAGACCAACGAGGCGCTGTTGGCAGAGGACGCTGTGCAGACAACTTCCTATCTTGCCAACGCGCCGGATTGCTGCTCTGGTGCGGAGCAGTTAGGACATGTGCTCGAAATGCTCGGCTCCGATGTTATGGATGACGGCATCTACCACAGCGAGGATCAGCACCCGGAGCTGACCATGTGACGGAGGTGACAGCTTGTGATTTTTAATATTCCACTTCGGAGAAAAGACACCGAGGTCGATGCCGTACCCTGTACAGTAGAAAAGTCGGTCACGCTGTCTGCGGAGGAATTTGCACACTTCTCTCAGAATCTGATGAGCGACTACGATTTTATCCGTGAGAACATCGACCGGATGTATCAGGATGAAAATGGTGTCAAACACTGCCTGCTGGTGCTGGGTGAGGGCTGTGCAGACGGAATTCTCGTGGAATCCGAGGGCAGTACCTATGCCAGATACTCGGCCTTTGTGCCCAATGCCCGTCAGCTTTTACAGCAGTATGATCCGACCTTGCAGAGTTTCTGTGACCGGATGCAGGAGGCAATGGAGCGGACCGTTCACTCTGCGCCGCTGCATCAGGAAAACGGAATGGTGCGTATTCCACTGTCAACGTTGGCTCCGGCTCCCGGCGAGTATCCGCTGGACGTCGCGCTGCTTTCTGAAATGCTCAGCGGGCAGCCGGAACTTCAGGCGGTGGAGCTGTTTGGGGATGAGATTGTCATGCAAATGGATCCGAAATATATCCCGGCAGAAAGAGAGTATCGGCACCTCACCGAAGAGCAAGTACAGGTCGCCTGCGCCAAGCACTTGCTGTGGCTTTATGATGAAGGCGGCGAGCAGGCCGATTTTTCCGGCTGTGATTTGTCCGGTATGGATCTGAGCAAACAGAAACTGAACAGCGCAATTTTCGCAGAAACAAAGCTGAGTAGTACGAGGCTTACAGAGGCTGAGCTATGCTTTGCGGATTTTACTGGTGCGGTGCTTTCGGATTGTGACGCCAAAAATATCTCAGTAGATGAGGCAGTGTTCAAAAATGCTGTGCTTCTGGACTGTGATTTGAGCGGCGCTCGGATGGAACACTGCAACTTTACCGGTGCGGATCTTACGGGAACGACACTTTATAATGTGCGGATGCAGGGCGCTTGTCTGGACGGTACGACAATCCCGGACTGTGTCTATGAGCAGGCGGATCTTCGGAACTTCTCTATGGATGAGCAGGATTGGAGTGATTATTCCGGTCACGCTCTCTCGTTATGAGGTGGTGCATCATAAATGAAAGATGAGAACCTCTACGGGATTTATAAAACAAAATGCGAATGTGGGGTGAAGCAAATGAAGAAAGCAATGATCTCTGTGGCTTTCGATGCGGAGAAGCTCTCTGCCGCAAAGCTGTATATGGCACAAAAGGATCTGTCTTTTGAGGACGAGCTGGAAAAAGCGGCGGAAGCGCTGTACGGTAAATATGTGCCTGCGGGGGTCCGGGAATTCATTGAGCTGAACGCGGAGAGTAAGGCAGCAGCCAAGCCGAAAAAGCCTCGCCCGGCTCCTTCTTCTGCTGTGGGCGTGCCGCCCTCTACCGGCGGTGATCCCGCTTGAGAAGCCAGAACTTCGGTATTGAGATCGAAATGACCGGCCTGACCCGCAGCGCAGCAGCGCGGATCATCGCCGGTTACTTCGGCACGCAGGCCACCCATGTGGGCGGTGTCTACGATGCCTACACAATCCGTGATGAGCAGAACCGGCAGTGGAAAGTGGTCAGCGACGCCTCCATCCGCTGCCGCAACAGAAGCAACCGAGCGGCAAGCCGGGACTACTCGGTGGAATTTGTGTCGCCCATCTGCAAGTACGAGGACATCGAAACAGTACAGGAGCTGGTGCGTAAGCTCCGAACCGGAGGGGCCAGAGTCAACGACTCCTGCGGCATCCATGTTCATGTGGATGCCTCTGCGCACACGCCACAGACCCTGCGCAACATTGTGAATATCATGGCCGCCAAGGAGGACCTGCTCTATAAAACGCTGCAGGTGAAGGTCAACCGGGAGCACTATTGTCAGAAAGCGGACACCCGCTTTCTGGAGGAGCTGAATCACAAGCGGCCCAAGACCATGGATGAGGTCGAAGAACTGTGGTACAACGGTATGGGCGGTCGATACGATCATTACGACAACAGCCGCTACCATGCGCTGAATCTGCACAGCGTGTTCTCTAAAGGCACCATCGAATTCCGGCTGTTCAATTCCACTCTCCATGCCGGTGAGGTGAAAAGCTATATCCAGCTCTGCCTCGCCATCAGCCATCAGGCACTGGTGCAGCGCGGGGCTTCCCGTGCCAAGACTCATCCGGAAAATGAAAAATACACCTTCCGTACCTGGCTCCTTCGCCTTGGGATGATCGGGGACGAATTCAAAACCGCACGGCAGCACCTGCTGAAAAACTTGGAGGGCAACATTGCATGGCGGGATCCGGCGCAGGCCGAAGCGCAAAAAGCCCGGCTTGCCGCCAAGCGGTTAGAGGAACAGCAGGCGGCGCTGTCGGAATCCGAACCAGCAGCGCCGTCTGATGAGCAAGAGCAGGATACGCCTGCTTTCACCATGTCGATGGGATAAAGGAGGAAGAATATGAGCAAACGACTCTATGTTGCCTATGGCAGCAACCTGAATATTCAGCAAATGACGAGCCGCTGCCCCGGTGCGAAGCTGTACGGGACAGGCGTGATCGAGGACTTCAAGCTGCAATTCAAAGGGCAGTCTCACGGTGCATTCGCTACGATCGCCCCCAAGGATGGAGCGTCGGTGCCGGTGGCCGTGTGGGAGATCTCCAAGCAGAACGAGCAGGCGCTTGATCGGTATGAGGGCTATCCTTCGCACTACTTCAAGCAGGATGTCCCTGTGCAGTTGGGCGGCAAAGAAATCACGGCCATGGTGTATGTGATGAATCTTAAAATGGACTTCGGCCTCCCCGCGCCGTATTACTACGATATCGTTCGGGAGGGTTATGAGGATTGCGGACTGGATCCTGCTGCCTTGGAGCAGGCGCTCCGGGAGAGTACCATGCAGTTTTACGGTTCGCATTGGCCGCGCCAAGAGTCCATCTTTCGTTTGGAAAGTGATGCAGATCCGGATGAGGATGGGCTGGGAGAAGATGACGATCCGGATTTAGACGAGGATGAACCGGAGCTGGACGAAACGGATCCGTTCTATTTCTCGGAGGGAATGCACCTATGAGCCACAAAAGAGAATTGCAAAAGCGGCTTGGCAGCGATTATATCTATGAGCGTTATCTGGAGGAGCGGAGCCTCCGGCAACTGAAAAGGCAGCCCCCGGAGGACTTTTCCGAAATGGTCATTGCGGCTCTGACCGTGGGCTGCCTTCGCCTGAACGCCGTGCTTTATCGCTCAGATGAAACGCTGATACAGGGATATGATGTGCTGGTTAAGGACGATCCCGCTTCCCCGGAATGGATCTTTTACGACGGCATTTCTGACCCGGCCAGCCCCAAAGAGGCCGAGATGCTGCGCATTCTCGACGGCGCTGCGAAGCGGCACGGGCTGTCCTATACCGAAAGCTGCTTTACCCGGTTGGACGGGAAGGTCCCACACAAGCCAAAGCCCCGCCCGTAAGCCCCGTATGGCCTCGTGTGGAGCTTTTAGCGGAACGGCGGGGCGGTGCCCTGCCAAAGTGAAAAACGCAGCAAAACGGGCGGCTTTGCGGGGGCGTGTGCCAAGACGGATGCGACGCCAAATCCGCTGGCGTTCGCCTGCGATTTGGTTGCAGGATAAAGGCGGGTGGCTGTAAACGCCGCCCGCCGATCCACAGCAGCCCGCAATGCGGACTGCATTCAGGAGATTTGCGCCTTTTTGCTTTTTCCGCTTTGGGTGCACCTGTACGAGGCGTTTCTAAATTACAGGTACACCGGCCGGCCATAAAGCGCCCATAAATCCAAGTGTTTGGAGGTGAACATCTTGAAAGAAAAGAAGATCCGTATTCCTCTGTGGATCTATCCATCTACAGAGGAGAAAATATCGAAAAACTATGAGGCGGACAACTGCAAAAGCCCCAGCGAATTCATTGAGAAAGCGATCCTGTTTTACTGTGGATACCTGACCAGCACAGAGTACCGGGCCTATCTGCCCGGCGTGATCGTTTCCACCATGCAGGGCAGCCTCGACTCCTTGGAGGATCGGATGGCGTCGCTGCTGTTCAAGATCGCTGTGGAGCTGTGCATGGTGCTCCATGTCACTGCCGCTGCTAATCAGATCGATGAGGATACCCTCTCTCGACTACGTGGGTTGTGCGTGGAAGAAGTGAAACGGCTGCGGGGTGCGGTGCGCTTAGAAGATGCGGTACGCTTCCAAAACGGAGATGACTGATGGCTCGGATCATTTTGAAAAGCCGGTATCTCCGTGCGGGCAGCAAGCAGCACTCCGAGCATCTCATTTCGTATATCGCAAAGCGCGAGGGCGTGCAGAAGATCAATGACACATGGAAGCATCAGCCTGCCACCAAGGAACAGAAGAAATTGATCGACGATCTCCTGCGGGACTTTCCGGAAGTGAAGGACAGCTTTGAATATGCCGACTACCTTGCCAAGCCCGATAAGGGAACCGCTTCCGAGCTGATCTCCCGTGCCATCGATGACAATGTGGATCTCATCGGCAAGCGGGAAAACTATGTTTCGTATATTGCCAAGCGCCCTCGTGCCGAGCGGCACGGCGCACACGGTTTATTTACCGATGCGGATGTGCCGATCAACCTATCTCAAGTGGCGGCGGAGGTGGCAAATCACGATGGCAATGTGTGGACGCATATCATTTCTCTGCGCCGGGAGGATGCGGCCCGCCTTGGGTATGATAACGCCTATGCTTGGAGAAACCTCCTGCGCTCGCAGGCGGAAACCATTGCGGAGAACATGAAGATCTCGCTGACGGATCTGAAATGGTATGCTGCCTATCACGATGAGAGCTATCATCCCCATGTGCATATGGTGGTATACTCCACCGGCAAAGAACCCTATCTCACCAAGCAGGGGATCCGCAATCTCAAGGCGGCCTTTGCGAAACAGATCTTTCGCCATGATCTCTTGCAGGTCTATGTAGAGCAGACCAATCAGCGCAACGAGCTGACCGGACGGAGCCGTGATATTCTCTCGGACATCATTGCCCGCATCAACTCCGGCAGCTATGACGATCCGGTGGTCACGGAGCTGCTTTTGAAATTATCCCGGCAGATGCAGAACCACAAGGGCAAAAAGGTCTACGGCTATCTGCCCCAGGCCGGGCGCAATCTGGTCAACGCCGTTGTGGATGAGCTGGCAAAGAATCCGGAGATCGCAGCGCTCTATGATCTGTGGTACGCACAGCGGGATACGATCATCGGCACCTATCAGGATACACCGGAGCAGCACATCCCGCTGTCGCAGAACAAGGAATTCAAGACGATCAAAAATGCGGTCGTTCAAGAGTCCCTGAACATTTTGTATGACCGCATCACCTTCGAGGACAGCCTCTCGGATCCAGAGGAGGATACATCGGAGCCTGCGGAGCTGGAAGAAGCTCCGCAGGAGAACGCCGGAAAGAAAAAGTGGAATGACCCGGATGATCCGCTGTTTCAGTATCGCAAGGCAAAATTGTACTTGGACAAGGATAGCCCAATCTATGATCCGGTGGAGGCGGTGCGTTGGCTGGAGCTTTCGGCAGACCGGGGCTATGAGTATGCGCAGTACCGGCTCGGAAATCTGTATCTGGCTGGGACAGAGGTGGAGCAGAATATAGCCTATGGCCTGCAGCGTGCGTGGCAGGCCGAACAGCAGAACAACGACTGCGCACAGTATCTTTTGGGCAAGATCTATCTCAAAGGAGAACTGGTCGAGCAGGATCTGGCGCAGGCAGAAGCACTGTTTGAAAAAGCATCCGCACAGGGCAGCAGCTATGCTAAATACTCGCTTGCCAAGATGCATCTTGCTGGGCAGGCAAGCGTCAGCGACGAGCACAAGGCGATCCGCCTGCTGAAAGAATCCGCAGAGCGCAATAATATGTGGGCACAGTATCTTCTCGGCAAGTTTTTCTTTCGTGGAGAGCATACAGAAAAGAACATGGCAGAGGCGGAGCGCCTGCTCACAGCCTCAGCGCTTCAGAAAAATAGTCAGGCGCAGTATCTACTGGCAAGACTCCATCTATGTGAGGACGGCATTCCAAAGGATGCGGAAAAGGCGCTTCATTGGCTCAAGAAATCTGCAGCGCAGAAAAATCAATACGCACAGTATCAGCTTGGGAAGATGCTGCTGTTCGGAAAAGATGTCAAGCGGGATATAGAGGCTGGGGTCGAACTGCTGACGGCAGCCGCCGAGCAAGGCAATGTGTATGCCGCCCGGCTGCTGCAAAGCTATTACAGCGGCAGGCTGCGCAGCCCGTTAGTAGGTATGGCGTCCTTGCGGCTGCTCTCTCAGCTTGCCAGAATGTTTGAAGATCGGCTCAGGAAAGAGGATGGGCAACGTGCGGCCATCGACCGCAAGCTGCGCCGGAAAATGGAAGAGAAGAAACAACTGCACGGCATGAAAATGGAATAAGGGGGATGGAATGGGAAAGTATATCCACTTCACGGAAGAACAAAAACAGACCGCTCGGCAAACGGATATCGCCGAGTTGCTCCGCAGGCAGGGGCAAACACTGAAACGCTCCGGCAGTGAATACGAATGGAAAGGCGGAAGCGCCAAGGTCACGGTTCGAGGTAATCTGTGGTTTCACCAGTATGACCATGAGGGCGGCGACGCCATCGACTTTGTGCGCCGCTTCATGGGCAAGAGCTATCCAGAGGCGGTCGAATTTTTGCTGAACGGCTGCGGAGGGACACTGACGCTGTCTCCGCCGGTGCAGAGGCAGCCGCTCAAGCCCTTCGTACTTCCGGAGAAGAACGAGAATATGCGTCGTGTTTATGCGTACCTGCTGCGCTGTCGTGGTCTTGACCGGGATGTGGTGAATGTGTTTGCACAGAAGAATATGATTTATGAATCCGCACATCACCACAACGCCGTGTTCGTTGGTTACGACCGAAACGGGGTGCCTCGTCATGCGCATAAACGCGGCAGTGGTTCCCAGAGCACCTACAAGGGCAATCAGGATGGCAGCCTGCCGGAGTATGCCTTTCACTGGCATGGGCAAAGTGACTGCCTCTATTTATTTGAAGCGCCCGTCGACCTGTTGAGCTTTCTCTCTATGCACAAGGAGAATTGGCAGGCACACAGCTATGCCGCAGCCTGCGGTGTGTCCGATCAGGTGCTCTGGCAGATGATGAAAGATAACCCCTGCATCCGGCGAGTCTGTCTGTGCTTCGACCACGACGAGCCGGGGCAAGCGGCAGCAAGGCGCATCGCGGAAAAATTGAATCAATGCGATATTCCCAACGAGATCCTCGTCCCGATCCAAAAGGATTGGAATGAGGATCTTTTACTTTCGCAACAGGAGGAAACACGATGCCCAACCTTACAGCTCTGATTGTTGTTGCAACGGTCATGTTTTGCGTGCTGGGTGGCGTGACGCTCCTTGCACACATCTACAATCTGAACAATATCAAATCCAAAACCGTAGGCGACGGACAGCACGGCACAGCACGCTTCTCCACCAAGGCCGAGATCCGAAAGGTGTATCGGCAAGTGCCGTTCACACCGGAGAAATGGCGCAGGCAGGCAAGAGAGAATGCGCTGCCAAAGCTCCCGCAAGGGATCATTGTTGGCTGTCAGAACAAGGGCGGCGAAACCGTTGCCCTCGTGGATGATGCCGATGTGCATTGCATGATGGTGGGTGCCGCTGGCTGCGGCAAGACGGCCTACTGGCTGTACCCCAATCTGGAATATGCCTGTGCTTCGGGAATGTCCTTCCTGACCACTGACACCAAGGGCGATCTCTATCGGAATTACGGAGCCATCGCCAAGGAGTACGGGTATCAGGTAGCGGTCATCGATCTGCGAAATCCCACCAAGTCAGACGGCAACAATCTGCTTCACCTCGTCAACAAGTATATGGATCTGCACAAGGAGGATCCGGGCGAGGTGGCATACCGGGCCAAAGCGGAGAAGTACGCAAAAATCATTGCCAAGACGCTGATCTACGGGGATGGCGATGCTTCCGCCTACGGTCAGAACGCATTTTTCTATGATTCTGCCGAGGGGCTTTTGACCGCTGTGATTTTGTTGATTGCGGAGTTCGCAGAGCCTGAGGAGCGGCACATCGTATCTGTGTTCAAGCTTATACAGGAGCTGATGGCTCCAAGCGGCGTCAAAGGGAAGAATCAGTTTCAGCTCCTCATGGATCGTCTGCCGCCGGACCATAAGGCCCGCTGGTTTTCCGGCGCAGCGCTGTCTACCGGCGACCAAGCCATGGCCAGCATTATGAGTACCGCCATGTCTCGCCTGAATGCATTTCTCGACAGCGAGATGGAGCAGGTTCTGTGTTTTGACACAGCCATTGATGCCGAGCAGTTCTGCCATGAAAAATCTGCGATCTTTCTGGTGCTTCCGGAGGAAAACCCCAACGCCTACTTCATGGTGAGCCTGCTCATTCAGCAGTTGTACCGGGAGATCCTTTCTGTGGCAGACGAAAATGGCGGCAGGCTGCCAAGCCGTGTGTTTTTCTATTGTGACGAATTCGGCACCCTTCCGCCCATACAGTCTGTGGAAATGATGTTTTCAGCGTCCCGCTCTCGTGGCATGAGCATCGCTGCGATCATTCAGGGCTACCAGCAGCTTGAAAAGAACTATGGCCGGGAGGGCGCAGCCATCATTCAGGACAACTGCCAGCTTACCATTGCGGGCGGCTTTGCACCATCCAGTGAAACGGCGGAGGTCATCTCCAAAGCGCTTGGCTCCCGCACGGTCATGACCGGCTCTGTATCCCGGAGCAAAAACGATCCGTCCCAAAGCCTGCAAATGACGGAGCGTCCCCTTATGACGGCGGATGAACTGAAAAGTATGAAGAAAGGCTCCTTCATTGTGATGAAAACCGGTGTGCATCCCTTTGTCTCCCAGCTTAAGCTGTTTATGAAATGGGGCATCTCTTTTCCGAGCAAAGCCTATACCGTAGAGGATCGGGGCGCTCGACGGGTGCAGTATATCTCCCGTGAAAGGCTGATCCATGCCATCACGGATCAGTTCCCGCAGGAAAGAAGAACGCCGTCTAAGCCACGCACGGCAGCGTCCGGTGGCCCGACTATGACCGAGCAGGTGGAAGCGACACCGGAACAGAAACTGGATCATATCGCAGAGCAGACGAAAACGCCAAAGCCTCTGCGGACGGGATAAGGCGGTGATCTGATGTCCTATTTTCAGAAGCTATATGAAAATGGCGAGCTGCCCCACCGGGCTAAACTGGTCTATCTCTATCTGCATGACCGGATGGATCAGGAGCGGAAAGCATGGCCGGGGATCAGGACGATCGCTGCGGATTTGTCGCTGTCCCGCAGCACCGTAAAACGGGCCATTTGGGATTTGGAGAAAGCATCCCTCATACGAAAAGAGTCGCACTACCGGGAAAACGGCAGTGCGACTTCCAATCGCTATTATATTCTCTGAAACTGAAATTCTACGCCAAGGGGGTGGTATGTCCAAGCGGTGGACCCAGCCCCGGTCCCCCGTGAACCCCCTTGAAGGGACCACTCTAAGAGAATTTACAGCAGAAAGAAGAAAGTATCAGAAGCTACTTGGTGGTTTCGCGCTGATATAGATACTGATAAAGCAAAATCAGCCACGATCCCTAAATCGCGGCTGAACAAATCTCAATTATTTTTCGTGGAGTTTTTCACTCCACGAAGCTCTATGTGGATAGATATCTATAGCAGTTTTGCACATTGTACCATGTTTCCCTTGGAAATTCAAGAGGAAACTGCCATTTTTACAGGGTTTTTCCAAAATTTTGTCGAACGGAAACGCCAAAAAGGCAGGACGGAAGCGATCAGACCCCCAATTTACTTCTTTTTACATTTTCTCCGCAGTCAAATTGGCAGTCAAAATGCGAGAGGGAGCAGATATAAACTAAAATATAGCAAGCATTTAAGTGCCAATTTGAAGGAGGAAATACCAATGGCGAAAGGTGAAAACATATTTAAGCGCAAAGATGGCCGCTGGGAGGCCAGGTATCCCAAAGGACGTGATCTGGACGGTAAGATCAAATATGGTTTTTGCTACGGTAAGAGCTATCATGAGGCAAAAGAGAAAGTGATGCAGTGTAAAGCGATAACGCTTGGCGGAAGACCAGCACCGCAATCGGTCATACACCGCCGTTTGGCATTTTACTGTGATGAATGGCTACAGAAGAAAAAGAAGAAAATACGGGAATCTACCTATATAAAATACAATACCATTTTAGAGAAGCATATCAAGTCCCGGCTTGGAAACTGCCATCCGCAGGGCCTTACCGCTGACAATGTAGATGACTTTACAGATGATCTCCTGTTTGAGGACGAGCTCTCCGTGAAAACAGTCCATGATATTTTAGTTGTGCTGCATGGCGTCTTACGATATGTGGCTACGCAGTGCCCCGGTGCTTCTGTCATCGAGATCAACTATCCAAAGGAAGCTCATGCAGAAATGCGGGTTCTTTCCCTCGCTGAGCAGGAGCGACTTATGCGGTATTTGCTGACGGATACAGATCCCTGCAAATTCGGACTTCTATTTATGCTCCTTTCGGGGGTGCGAATTGGAGAGTTGTGCGCTCTGAAATGGAGTGATATTGATTTGGAGGAGCAGACTGTCCATATCACTGCCACACTCCAACGGCTGCATAATACAACAGCCGAAGGCGGAAACCAAACGCATATTGTGATCGGGGCACCGAAAAGCGAGAAGTCCATCCGCACGATTCCGCTAACCGATTATGCAGCGACACTTTGCCACAGGTTTGCGAATAGGGGCGATACATATCTCCTTACCGGAACGGAGGACTATATGGAGCCGCGCACGCTGGAGTACCGATTCCAGAAGTATACGCAGGAATGCGGTTTGGAAGGTGTTCATCCCCATACGCTTCGGCATACCTTTGCCACAAGGGCGGTGGAGGCTGGTTTTGACATCAAATCGCTTTCTGAAATCCTTGGTCATGCCTCGACGACGATCACATTGGAACGGTACGTCCACTCCTCGTTGGCCTTGAAGCGTACCAACATGGAAAAGCTGGACAAAGTGGCAGGATTCTGATTTCTCAGCAGTCAAAAAAGTGTGTCAAGCTTTATATACGGCGGTGAAAACTCTGATAAATAAAGGGTTTTCGCCGCCACTTTCTTGGAGTGAAAAACTCCACGAAAGCGTTGTGAATACATGGTTTCAGCCGATATGCGAGGGGTGCATTTTGGCGTTTGGAAGAACCATGTTTGCCCGGTAAATATTATACCGCAGTTGCGTCAGTTTTGCCTAATGAGTATGGTCAAATGCTTCTTAGGCTATTTTTGGACAGGAAAGTAAATAAGAGAGGTCTCGTCCACAAAGAAAGGAACCAAATTTAATACAACTCAACATCACAACGGACTATGCGATCCGCATTGTCCTGTGTGTCGCCATTCAGCATCAGGCGTCGGCGGCATCTGTCAGTCTGGCTATGGGTATCCCTCTGGAATACACCCGGAAGGTCGCTCACCAGATGAAGGAAGCAAATATCCTGCACGTGGATCGGGGAAGCCGGGGCGGCTATTCACTGGCCCGAGAGCCGGAGGATATAACGCTTTTTGACATCGTAGATTACATGGAGGGAACCACCCGCATCAACCGCTGTCTGGAGCCTGACCACTTCTGCTCCAGAAACGGCACGGAAACCTGCCCGGTGCGCAAGTATTACGAGGAGATGCAAAGCAAAATAGATGAAACCCTTCATTCCGTGACCATCGCACAACTGGCGGCAAGCTGCAGTTGATCGGACGGCTTGGGCTGATGGAGGAGCGGTACAGATGCAGTCAGCTGCTTTGAAGCTGCGGCGAAAGCAGCCCAATATATAATCCTGATAGATCGGAGTGGATACAATGACGCCGTTACAAATTGTTTTACTGGTTCTGCTGAGCTTGCTGGCCGGAGCCGCTGCGCTTTTTGCACTCAGCTGGTATATGAACGAGAAACGAGTCCCAAAGTTTAGCGCACTGGGGACCGTGGTAGGCTGGCAGGATGGGAAGCTGCCCTTCTTCGGCAGGGCGATCATCCAATGCACAAAAGGGGAAAGCCTGTGCAGGCCCAGAGCGGCTTGATGCTGCGCGGCAGAAAGCCCCGGAAGGGCATGAAGCGGGTGTGGACGGTGTCCGTTTACCGAACGAAGGATAAAACGCCGGTGTATGTGGCCCGGATGAAAAAGGGGGCATAAAGATGGAAATCTGACGCTCTTTACCTGCACGATTGGCGGAGGAACCCGTGTTACGGTGCGATGCAGCAGAAGCGATGACGCGACGGGCAACAGTAAGCGACCCTATTGAATGAATCGCTTGGACTCAAGGAGTGAAATGCTATGTGGGTTTTCTATTTATCATATGGTGTGTTTTTGCTCTGCGGCCTGTTTCTGTATGTGGGTGCAAGGCTCTTCCGAAAAAAGCAGACAAAGAAGTCTGCTGTCGGACTGGCCCTCCTTCGAGTGGTGCCGATCTTGGTCATCATCGGGTTGGCTCTGTATGACTTTGAGCTGATACCGCTTGGCGTATATCTCGGCATTATGTTCGTGGGCCTTCTGATCCAACAAGGTGCCGTCGTTATTATATGCAAACAAAGCAAGGACTGAACTACATCAATTACAGATGAATTAAAAATAAGGAGAAATGAAAATGAAGAGTATGAAAAAATACATAGCAGAGTTTATCGGAACGCTGGTACTTGTACTGTTTGCCTGCGGGACGGCAACGGTCGTGGGATGTGCTACGGATAACCCCAATGTGGCCTATCTTTTAACGGCTTTATCGTTTGGACTCGTGATCATTGCCATGGCATACAGCATCGGAAATATTTCCGGCTGCCATATCAATCCTGCGGTGTCTATTGCTGTGCTGATCAACGGCGGAATGAGCGTTGGCGATTTTATCGGATATATCATCGCTCAGTTTGCCGGTGCAGCGGCCGGCGGTGCCATTCTCGGTTATCTGGCTGGATGGGATTGCTCTTTCGGTGCAAACGGCCTCTTTGAAGGAGATGTGATGAAATCCATTGTGATAGAAGTCATCCTTACATTTGTATTTGTTCTCGCAGTGCTTGGAGCAACCTCCAAAAAAGAGAACAGCAGTGTAGCCGGTCTTGTGATCGGACTTTCTCTCACGCTTGTTCACATTTTCGGCATTCATTTCACGGGTACTTCCGTGAATCCAGCCCGTTCTTTCGGCTCGGCTATCTTTGCGGGCGGTCAAGCACTTTCTGATCTCTGGGTATTCATTGTGGCTCCCTTGGTCGGAGGTTGTGTAGCAGCACTTGTTTGGAAGCTGCTTAAAGCAAACAAATCCGACTAAGAGTATTTTGAAATCCTACTATAACTTGAATCTGATTATACGAGGTGAATTGAATTGAAAAGAATTCTGAAAAAGATGCTGGCGCTGGTACTGGGTGCAGCTGTCTGTGTGGGACTGCTGGCTGCGGTTCTTCCGTTCCCGTATCGGAGCTGGTGAAGAATAATCTGGATATGATTTATCTGGATCAGTGTACCGATGACTTCTTGAAAAGAATTGACCTGACCAAGGAGGAGGCTCATCAGCAGTATGAGCAGAGCATCCAGACGGAGGTGCAGTTCTTTGCCAGTTATTTCAACATTGACTTGGATCTCTGCGACAGCTCCATCAGTGATGAGATTGCGGATCTCTACCACCAGATCTACCCTCACAGCAAGTATGAGGTGGGAAATACCAGCATCAATGGTGAGACTTATCTGGTAAGCCTGACCATCTATCCCATAGACGTCATTGACCAAGCTATGGCTCACAGCACTGAGTTTGGCGAGAATTGGCAGGAGCGCATCGACAGCGGAGAGTTTGATAACATGACCGAGGCGCAGGCTGAGGAAGCCTGGGCCAATGCGATCATTGACTTAGTGTTCGCCCAACTGGACTCCATCGGTTATCTGGATCCTCAGACCATTTCAGTTCAATTCGTCAAGGAAGGTGATGGCGTTTATCGCATTGATTCCAGCGATTTTCGGCGCATCGATATGCTTATGATTGATTACAGCGGTGTATAAAATTTTATGCTTGTTGTTCGAGAAAACAAAACTACTTTGGTGCTCGGATGGTCATCCTTAATGGTTTGTATTGCTTTTGGAGTTATTTGCATGTTCGATGACACAAGCAAGGATGGGCTCGTATCGATTCTTGTGATTGAAGGAGTAATGCTCGCTATAAGCGTACTGCTGTTTATGGATTATAAGCTGCGCCGTTTTATGATCAAGGAGAACGTATGCTGCTATCGGAATATGTTTGGTTTGTGCCGGTTTTTCGCCGTACAGACGATCAAGGCAGTTCACATATATACGAAGGGCATGCACCGCTTCGTTGAGCTTACGGATGAGCAGGGCCGGGTGCTGGTACGCATGGAAAGAGACATGGTTGGCATGAACGAATTGCTGAACTTTCTATGGAAAGCAGATATCCGGTGAAACAGGTAATTATTCTTTCGCTTTGATACCCGATACTACAATTCTCTGGAGGGCAGATGGAAACAAAGATCACAACAACAAAACAGGCGCGAAAGGCATTCAGCCGTATGGGCTTCGGCCTGTTCATTATCATGGCGCTGAACATCCTGATGGAGATCCTACTGATATATGTAAATGAACTTATGAAAGCGGCAGACATCCGATTTGCAGGTGAGAGCGTGGTTTACTGGGCGATGCTTTTCTTGCCCCTCTATCTCGTGGCCATGCCAGTAGGGTATGTTCTGATGAAAACCGTACCAGCTGCGACCGCTGAACCGCAGAAGCTGGGCGGGAAACAGTTTTGGATGTATGCACTCATGTGTGTGCCGCTCATGTATGGCGGTAATTTGATTGGCACTTGGCTGTCCGCACTGCTTTACGGAGGACAAGCTTCCAGTGCTGTTGAAACCCTTGCCATGAGCAGCAGCATCTGGAAAGGCGTGTTCCTTGCCGTTCTCGCACCGATCTGCGAGGAGTTCATTTTCCGCAAGCAGCTCATTGACCGGACCGTGTGCTACGGCGAAAAGACCGCTGTTGTGTTTTCGGCGCTGGTGTTTGCTCTGTTCCACATGAATGTTCAGCAGTTTTTCTATGCGTTCGGCCTTGGCTGGCTCTTCGGATATGTTTACTTAAAGACGCGGAAGCTACGGTACAGCATACTGCTGCATGTCATGATCAACTTCCTCGGTACGGTAGTAGGCCCGTGGATCCTTTCCCTTGGGGAGCAGAGGGCCGAGAAAATCGTGACGTTTGAAGACTTTCAAGCATCCCTATTTGGGCTTTTGCCGATCTACTTCTACAGCATACTGCTGATCGGGCTTGCCGTTGCCGGCCTTGTGGTGCTGATTGTTTATAGAAAGCGCTTTACCTATCAGCCCACAGAGCTGGAAGTGCCAAAAGGCAGCCGCTTCAAGACGGCCTATTGTAACCCAGGTGTAATTGCATTTATGCTGCTCAGCCTGGCAGTCGTTGCCCTGCAGTCGGTGTATATGCTTTTAGAATAATTTACAGAAGGAGAAAGAAAAACCATGGAAGAAAATCAGATCACTACCCCTGTGGAGGAGACTCACGCCGAGGCGGTCAACGAGTCCGCACAGAATGAAACCGCAGAAAAGGCCGTACAGGAGGGCACTGTGTATGTGTCTCCTGCGCAGGCAGCAACTGTGTATACACCCTCCGCACAGACGGAACCGAAACAGATCCACGTTGCCGCACTGGTGATGGGCATCCTGTCTATCGTGTTTTCCCTGCTGTTTGCGATTGTCGGTGACATTCTGGGCATTATCGGTATCGTCCTGTCCATTGCAAAGAAAAAGGAATACCGCACGACCGCCAGCCTTGTCTGCAGCATCATCGGCCTTGTCCTGTCCATTGTCAACCATGTGGCGGGCGCACTGCTGATCTCCTACATCGCAACCCAGATGTAAGAGCGACCAACGCCGTCTCTGCGGCACCAAGTACGGTGCCGCAGATCGGGGGCGGTCCACAGCTTAGCCAACAGAGGGCAAGGTACAGCATGAAAAAGTATGAATTCGACCGTCGTATTTTTAACCGCCAGTGGGCATTTCCCTTTACTGTTTTGCAATATGCCTTTGCTGCCGGATTTATCTTAATGGTCATCGCAGTCATTTTGGGTGCAGCAACAGATCTGCACATTACAGTTCCCACAGCCTTTGTAGTGGTTCTTCTCATATCCTTTGTCGGGTTTCCAATCGTAAGCGTCATTAAGGTTGGTTATAGACGCCTCTTACAATAGAGCGATTTATTCGGGGATGGAGAGATCATCGTATATGACAAGCTCAGGGAAAAAGAGTGGACTGCGGCAGGCCACCTGGAATGCCGTAACGTTTTTACGGTATGCAAGGTTGACAGTATAAGGGTTTCCAGATGTTATCTCTGGATCACAGGAAGAGTGCAGCAAACTGAAATCTATAATAGCAGGCTGTCAATAGAACAGCAGGACATTCTTGCTGTGAAAATCCCAAGAGCCTACGCAGGCATGGAGGATTTATGCGGTGAAGCAGAACAGTAAAGAGGTTACCAATGAAGCGAAAAAACGTTCTTAAAGTTCTGAGCCTGCCGCTGACAGCGTTGATGCTGGTCTCTGGTTGGCAGATATACAGTGCCCTTTCCATCCAACAGAAAGCAAAAGATGAATTTGCCGAGCTTGCGGCTCTGGTAGCGCCGCCGACCTCCAAGCCGACAACGACAGCACTTCTGGAAGAAACGGCTCCTTCCCAGGACAGCACGGAACCTACAGAAGCGCTACGGGATCTGACGGAGCTGTTCGCGCAAAATGCGGAATGCATCGGCTGGCTGAACATTCCGGAGACTGAGATAGACTATCCTGTTATGCACACGCCGGATGAGCCGCAGAAGTACTTATACCAGAGCTTTTACGGCGAATACAGTCCAAACGGTGTGCCGTTTCTGGATTTTCGGTGTGATGAAACCAGCAATCTCATTATCTATGGGCACCACATGAGAAGCGGTGCGATGTTTGCTCCGCTTATTAACTATACCGATGCGGACTTTTGTGCCGAACACCCAGTGATTGAACTTCAAACTGTGGCAGGCCTGTCCCGGTATACGGTGTTTGCCGTTGCCGAGGTGCAAAAGACGGATGCCTGGTACAAGTTCATCCGGGCAACCAGCAGGATGGAATTTGACGAACAGATTGCAGCTCTTTTGGATAAAGTGAACTATTCGACTGGTGTTGCCCCAACCTACGGTCAGCAGCTCCTCACGTTATCAACCTGTTATGGTGGTGAGGATGGCAGGCTGATTATAGCAGCAGCAAAAACATAAGTGTAAGGAGCGCATATGCCAATCTTTAAGAAGGCCGGAGGCAAGATCTTTGGCGTTCAGTTCAGCAAAACCGAAGAACGGGCCTTGAATCAGGCCATCAACGAGCAGATCGTAGAAAATGACCGGGCCTTTGACATGGACAAAGAGTCATCTATTCTCTGGATGCTCCATACACAATTTGGCTTTGGCCCCAAGCGGCTGAAGCAGGCATGGAAGCTGTTTTATGGGGAAACCCGGGCACTGCGTGAGTATTACATGATGGGGCTGGAGGATGAAGGCTGGCTGGCTCGTCGGCAGCTGAAGAGCATCGGATGCGACATCGAGGCATGGTACAAGGAAGAAGAGGATTCCGAAGATGACCCAGCACCTAAAAGGTGAAGCTGGATGCCATCTCGATTCTATTATAAAGGCTTAAAAATGACACTTTCTTTAAGAAGAAGGTAAAACCGATGGAAGGCTGGATCACCAATTCAATGGAAGAGCGCAGAGACGAGTATGAGCACTGTGTGCACTGCAGAAGAAGGTTATCCATAAAGCGAAGCACACATATTGATATGCGACCTGAATATATCATCGGTGCCGGTGATTTGTGTTATGAGTGCTATAAATCGCTTCAAATAGAAAATAAAAAGTAAGGTGTCCCTATGGTGTTTGAAACTGCGTTGTTTGGCTACCGAAAGTCTGTTGTAGATGCACATGTGGCGAAGCTGGTCCAGCAGAGCCAGGACAAGGAAGAGCGCATCCGTCAGCTGGAAGCGGAGCTCCATAGGGCTATTCACGAAATTTACGATCTGCAGGACGAGATCCGAGTCCATAAGCAGATTAACCAAACAATCGCAAAATGGAAAAATAAAGAAAGCTGAATGGTAGGATTCAGAAACATGGGTAAAAAAATAAAAGATGTGATGCCGGTCAACTGGAGGATAGACGCTGTATGCGCTGCGGCCCAGAAAGCCGGAAAAGGATACGCAAAGTTTGTTGCGGAGGATTTAGGCGCGGATCCAGATCTTTACGAAAAGATACTGGATGAATTTAGAGAGGCTTTCCTGCTCAAGCGTGAGCAGGAGGCAGAGAGAGTCAGGCTGGCCACAGAAGGAAAAGCAAAGGCCAAAAGCAAGAAAAAATAATTTGGGGTCTGCGCCCTTTCTGCATATATAAGATCTGACTCTCGTTTTTACTGACTTGTAATCGACTGTAAAGGATTTGAAGATCAGAACCTGCGCCAAATGTGAAACGGAGGATCAGACTCATGACTGAGATTATCAAAATAGAGGATGCACGGGCTGCGTCCAAACCAGAAACAGAAAATAAAAATGTACCGTATCCCATGCCCTCGTCTGCGCACACCTTTTTTCTGCGCATTACGGATTCGACAAACGGGCACTTTTGCGGTGAGATCTGCAATCTGCTTTATGAAGAAACGATTCCGTTTCAGGGGCTGGATGAGGCTTTCCTGCGTATGGATCAGATGATGGACGAGCTGGGCTGCCCCCAGGCGTCAACAGAACTTCGCAGCTTCCCCAGAGGGAAAAAGCAGAGGGCCGACGAAACGGAGCATGCAACCATTGTAGAGATGCGTGCGTGGAGGTGCAAAAGATATTGGGACAAGGGCTTTATGCAGACCGTACCGTTCCAAAAGCCACAGCTTCAGATCGAAGTCTTATATCGGCAGAGAGCCAGCTGGCAAGGACGACTCACTTTGATGTGGCCCTCTAAGCCCCAGGAACAGAGCTTCCGCTCCGTACTGGAGCTGATGCACCTGATCCATTCGGCGTATCAGAAGTGACCGTCTGAAAGCGGAGATTTGGCTATTCACTTTGAAAATAGCTTTTTAATAGGAAATCAGGAGGAACAGGAACATGGCACGAGGCAAATACAAACGAAAGCGGGAACGCAGCCGCATGAGGGCGACTATGATCGAGGAGCTGAACCTTCCGGCACGGATCGTGAACCGCCTGAGAGGCGCGAATATCTTTACGCTGGCTGATTTGGTTACATATTCCGAAAAAGAACTGGCCACGCTTCCCGGCGTTGGAAAGGTGGCCCTGGAGGGCATCGTGGAGGCCGTGCAGCAACACGGAGCACATCTAAAGGACGAGTAATTCGTGCTTGCGGTGTTAGATGGAGCATTTGGCGTATAAGCCATGGAAAATGAAAAAGAGGAGCAACAAATATGATTTGCGGTATAGAGACTTATGATACCAATGCGTATCATTACCGGATCAAAGCTATAGAACGGTTCTGCATTTACTTTCCACGACCGCCGAATTGGCTTTTCTGTCCATCAGAACATGTGATGGAGAAGCTGTCGCGCGGTGCTGCTATGTCGGAGTCCATAGCGGACTTTCCGGTTCAGGAGATACCATCCACAATGAGATGGATATGGTTTGTCCAATAGAAACACCAAAGAATACTTTTTAGGAGGTAATTACTATGAACAAAACTGAGCTGGTCGCCGTCGCGGCAGAAAAGACGGCATTGACCAAAAAGGACGCGGAGGCCGTCATCACGGCGGCTCTGGATGCGATCGCTGGTGCCCTGCGGGGCGGCGATGATGTTAGGCTGGTGGGCTTTGGCACCTTCGGTGTGCGGGAGCGCGCTGAGCGTACCGGCAAGAACCCCCGTACAGGGGAGCTCGTAAAGATCCCTGCGGCCACCATCCCCACCTTCAAGCCCGGTAAGGCGTTGAAGGATGCCGTCGTAAAGTAAGGGGAACTTTTGGTGTAAGAGGTACACCATTGAAATATTGTATGAGAAAGGAAAATACAAATGCACAGAGCAAAACATAAAGAAAAAATGGCTTTGTTCTCAGGCAAGCGGATAGCGGCGTTTGTACTGGCATTTCTGCTTTGCGTTGGAACGCTGCCCCTTAACTCCTTCGCAGTCGAGGGAGAAGACATGAGCCAGGACACACCGGCGGCAACGGAATATGTCGTCGATGCGGACGTAAGCGACCCGACGCCAGACGAGTCCTTCATTGAGGACGAGACCCCTGCGGAGGAAGAAGATGTGTCCGTGCCTGAAACCACGGACGAAACCGAGGCGGCGGACGCCGTCGAAGCAACGGACACCGCCGATGCGCAGGACAATGTCGACGGCGAGCAGAATGAGCCTGCTGTTCAGGCTGGTTCAACGGTAGACGCTTTGACGCTGTCGGCACCTCAGTTGGTAGCGGATAGTAATGATCAGACGGTGCCTGCCAGCAGTACTGTTGGATATAAGGCCAGCTTCCATATTAGCAGTACGGATCCCGATGGCGTCAATGGCGTATGGATTGGCTATCGGTTTACTCTGCCGATGCCTGCAAGTGTGACAGGCATCAGACAGCAAATGAAATTTGACGGCTATGGCTGGCTGATGGATCTGAAGGATGGGACGAAGAGTGCGTCCCCCGTTTATGATCGTAACACTAAGACGTGGGTTCTGGAGGGCAAATACTTCTATGATCAGGCAGATAATCCCCTGGGATCTTCCGGTGCGCTGCATCTGACGAGGGGAATTAGCGTCAGTCTTGGTTATTCCTGCGCTGATGATACTCTGACTCCGACCATGGAGGCATGGCTGGTGGACAAAGCGGATAGCAGCACCGGTTCTGTCAACGGAACGACCCTTACCGTAACGACCACGCCCGGGATCACGGCCTCCGGTAATACCAGTAGTGCAGCTTCAGGTTATTACAGTGCCAGTAAACAGGCCTTTTATGCGACGAAAGCTCAGGCGGAAGCCGCAGGTGCTGGTGATGCAGTCTGGGGCCGTGTCTATCAGACAACTACGGTCATTAGACAATCGGATGACAGCAATACGCTGCTTCCACCGGATACAGATATTCCTGTACATGTGTCCACGGCTGTTAGCTTAAATGGCGTTGAAGTTACGGATGCTGCACAGCAGCCCATTTTGCTTGGCGTTCACTACAGAACGAATCACGACGCAGCTGATAGTGGTATGTATACCACTCTGGCTAACGGAGACCTGAGCCTGGGAGGCCTCGTTAATCTGAGGGGTATAGCGAAGGGCGGTAGCCAAGGAGTTTTGTGGGATGTTCCTGATATTACCCGTGTCAGTGTTTCTGATGTTACTTCTGCAGGTGGAACTTTCGGCTGTAATGTACAGTACACGCCTAACGCTAATTATGGCGGTGTGTATGGAACATTTGGCCCAAGCTTTATTACCTTCGTTCCTGTGCCGGAAAGCGACAGCGCACAAGACAAGCGTGTTTTGTCTGTTGGCCCAGTAACTGCTGGACCTGTCGCAATGCGGGGCAATAGTACGCCTGTCAGCGGAAGCGATGGTGGCGTATCAACAATCAAAGTTGAAAAACATAAAGCGTTCAATGGCGCGATACAACCGGATCTCGCCTTTTATCATTATGTCAATGGCAAGCAGTGGATTCAGGGCATGGGGGATACCTTGTACGTTACGACAGGCCTTGAGTCTGCCCAGACGGATACCGCGTATTCTATAAGTGCCTATGATGACTTGATCAAGGTTGATACGAGAGCTTTTGAAATCGATACTACGGTATCGACTGTAAGTGAGCGCCGTAATGGTAGTGCCTATACTGGTGAGTATATTCTGCAATACGGTGTGCTGAAAAACGGCGCTGATAATTGGGGCAGTGAAGATGCCATGAAGACCGGAGGAAAGGATGATCTTGTCTTCTACGATGCAGGTAAGGTCCCCGGCGGCAGCACGGCGGTAGCTATCCTGATCAAAGCCAGAAATGGCAACATGCTGTCCGGCTATGACCGGCCAGGCCTGTATTCTTCTTTGAAGGTCAAAAGTGCAGACGAGTTGGCAGGCAATATTTATTCCATTGTTCATAATGTGGATATTTGGTTCTACGGCTCAGATCCAGACACGGTAAAGCCCGATATACAGTATAATAGCCGCAATTTTACTGCGTCTTCGGTGGACGACGACGGCAATGAAGTCGCCGGTCAAAAACATCAGATCTCAGGCGATTCCCTGTTCATTGCGGGATTCAATATCTCAAGAGTCAGAATAGAAAAGCTGAACGGTGTATCTAAGAGTTTTACATGGGGGCCGCCGGCTGTAGCACGCAGCACTTATGATGTGTCTTTGGATCAACGTGTTTCTGATTTCCGTTACGTATTCGGCATTGGTTCCGGTTCTGGAAATGAATCCCCTGACCAGGAATTTGAACTTGTGGTCACATT
>OLFV01000837.1_pt1 | contig 33512 bp, 32 predicted proteins | sample 1605551 | NCBI WGS metagenome assembly OLFV01 (sample SAMEA3888922, study PRJEB22519) | human gut metagenome | biome: human gut; feature: human-associated habitat; material: faeces | place: Denmark | collected 2011 | reverse complement strand
GACTTTCCATCAGCAGTTTATGCAAGATGGCAGGCGTGTCCCGAAGCGGTTATTATGCCTGGGTAAAGGCGGAAGCATTTCGGCAGGACCAGCAAGAACAGGACCGCAAGGACTTTGAACTGATCCTTGCCGCTTACAAAAGACGAGGGTACAAGAAGGGCGCCCGCAGCATCTATATGGAGCTGCTCCACATGGATCCGCCCGTCATTATGAATGTGAAGAAAATCCGTCGTCTGATGAAAAAGTTCCACCTGCTTTGCCCCATCAGGAAGGCGAATCCCTATCGGCAGCTGGCGAAAGCCCTGAAGACCAATACGGTGGCCGATAACCTGCTGCAGCGCCAGTTTGAGGACTATGGTCCTCGCATGGTACTGCTGACAGATATTACCTATCTTCCTTACAATGGGATCTTTGCTTATCTTTCCACCATACTGGATGCCTATACCAAGCAGATTCTGGCGTATGTCCTCAGCGATTCTTTGGAGGTGGATTTCGTGGTAGAAACGGTGAACAACCTGATTCGAGATCACGGCGTCTCACTGCATGCTGAAACCATCGTGCATTCTGACCAGGGTTGCCATTACACGAGTCACAGCTTCATCGATATCCTCCATGACAAGGATCTCAGACAATCCATGTCACGGCGGGGGAATTGCTGGGACAATGCGCCGCAGGAAAGCTTCTTCGGCCGTATGAAAGACCATGTGAAAAAGAAAATTGCAGCAGCAGTGAGCTTTGGGGAGGTGAAGGCCATCGTAGATGATTACATGGATTATTACAACAACGAGCGCTACCAGTGGGAACTGGCGAAACTGTCGCCAAACGAGTTCTACCAATTTGTAACAACAGGGGTTTATCCGCTCGATATTCCCAAGATGCCCGAGGTTCCTACATTGAAGCGGAGAGCCTGTGAGCTGGGGAACCAGCTCACCTCATAAAATGGCAAAAGCAGCCATTTTATGAGTAAGGAGCCAGTGCATAAGATTGGATGGTTAGGGGCCTTCTGATAGACAATTACCAAACGTCCATTTTAAAGGTACCAGGATTGTTGAACTGTCTAAAACAAGGGGTCCTACTTTTAGAAACTGTCCTTGACAAGGGGTACGGTTTACCACGAGCCCCCTTTTATGCTATAATAGACTCGCGACAATACACAAGAAAGGAGAGCGCATACCATGACCGGTGGAATCACCCTGATCCTGGTGCTGGCCCTGATGGGCGGCCTGATTGCCTATCTGGGGGATAAACTGGGAAGCAAGATCGGCAAGAAACGGCTCCGGCTCTTTGGCCTGCGTCCTCATGACACCTCCGTGCTCATGACCATCCTGAGCGGCATCCTGGTGGCCGCCCTCACCATCACCGTCCTGACCATTTCCTCCAAGGAGGTCCGCACGGCCCTGTTCGGCATGAAGAAGATGCGGGCGGAAATCGCTTCCCTGACCACAGCCCGGGACCAGGCCAATCAGGAACTCAGTGCCCAGAACGCCAAGATCCAGGAACTGGATCAGAAAATCGGGGAGGCCACGGCAGCGGCCGACCAGGCCAGACAGCAGGAGGCTGCGGCCAAAGCCCAGATGGCCCAGGCCCAGGCCCGGATGCAGCAGGCTCAGGCCGATCTGGAACAGCTACAGGCCCGGTACAGCGAAGCCAGCGCCCGGCTCCAGGAAGCCCAGGCCCAGGTCCGTCAGGCCGAAGCCGCCCGGGATAAGCTCCAGCAGGATGTGAAATCCCTGGAAGACACCGCCAAAAAACTCCAGGCAGGCATCGTGGCCGTCCGGGAAGGGGATGTGGTGTTCCGCAGCGGCGAAATTCTCTATTCCGGAGTGCTGAAAGGCGGTCAGAAAGAAGAAGAGACCCAGAAACAGCTCCAGGATTTCCTGAACCAGGCCAACATCCAGGTGGCCGGCCGCATCGGGGTGGATCCCTCCACGCCGGTGATCTGGCTCAGTCGGGAAGCGGTGGAAAGCGCCGCCGACAAACTGGGCAGTGCCAAGGGGGATATGTATGTCCGGGTCTGCGCCGCCGGCAACATCCTGTCCGGCGAAGTGGTGGTGTCCCGTCTGGAAATGGTGGGGGACAAGGTGGTCTATCCCCAGGGCACCCTGATCCTGGCCCAGGCCATTACCGTGGATCCCGATTCCAACCAGTCCGATCTGGCCCTGATGGCCTTTTTGAAGTCCGTGAACCGCACCGCCCAGGCCGATGGAGTCATCCCCAATCCCATTACCGGGGATGTGGGAGCCATTACCAGCACCGAACTGTCCAACGCCAGCGAAAAGATCCGCAGCCTGGGAGGCCGGGTCACCATTACCGCCCGGGCCCGGAAGGATATCACCGTGGCCGGTCCCGTGCTGCTGGATCTGGAGATTCGCCCGTCAGGAGGGCTGCCCCGTGAATAAGAAGGCACTCTATCTGGGCGTGGATCCCGGCCGGGACAAGACCGGCGCCGCCCTGGTGGCCGGGGACGGCACCCTGGTCCGCCAGGCCATCCTGCCCACGGACCATTTCACGGACCATCTCCGGGCCTTCCTGGCCGGGGAAAGCCCTGCCGGCTGCGTTTTGGGAGACGGCACCACTTCAACAACCATGCACCGGCAGCTGGAGGAAACTTTTCCCCGGCTGCCCCTTTTTACCGTGGATGAATACGGCAGCACCCAGGAAGCCAAAAAACTCTACTGGCAGCTGTTTCCGCCCCGGGGCTGGAAACGGTTTCTGCCCCAGGCACTTCTGGATGCACCGTCCGCAGTGGATGGACTGGCGGCCGCCGTACTGGTACGGAGATATCTCCGTGATAAAACTGTGAAATAACGACTGAAAAGTCACGAAACTGACCCAATAGTCAAGTGAAGGAACAAGGTACTATCTGATGGAAGTGGAAACTCTTCCCCAGGCACCTTGTTTCTTTTTTTGCTCCATGTTACACTGCAGATGTGAAGAAATTCACACAGTCCCGCCAAGGGGCCACTGGATGGAAGCATCCGGGATGTGTACGTAGAGGAAACAAGGATACTCGCACGGAAAAGACCGGAAAGCGCCGGAAAGGAACCCTGGCAGCAGGACAAATCCAATCCAAGGGAGTGTTTTCCTATGAAAAAATCTTTAGTATTTGCCATGGCTATGGCACTGGGTGTCAGCGCAACCGCTTTCGCTGCCAACCCCTTCTCCGACCTGCCTGCCGGCCACTGGGCCTACGGTGCAGTTGCCAAACTGGCTGCCGCCGGCGTGGTTGATGGGTATCCGGATGGCACCTTCAAAGGCGACAAGACCATGACCCGTTATGAAATGGCTCAGATCGTTGCCAAGGCTCTGGCCAAAGGCGCCATCGGTGCTGATGACAAACTGGTCAGCGAATTCGCTGATGAACTGGACAACCTGGGTGTCCGGGTTGCCAGACTGGAAAAGAATGCTGACAACGTGAAGATCACCGGGAACGTTCGTGCCAGCTACCGGGACAGCAGCGGCGGCAAGATGAAGGGTGATAATTCCAGCAATTCACAGTCCCGTTTGCGTACCCGTCTGTTCCTGACCGGGGAAGTGAACGACAACTGGCATTACGTTTCCATGCTGGAAAACAACCAGTACTTTGCTGGTAAAAACGAATCCGGTGACTCCGACACCTCTTTCCAGAGAGCTTACCTGAACGGGAACATCGGTGTCTGGAACATCACTGCCGGCCGGTACCATAAGAACATTGCAGAAGGCAATGTCTATGATACCCGTGTGGACGGTGTGGAATTCAAGGTTCCCTTCGGCCAGGCTTATCTGAGTGCTGCCTATGGCAAGATGGCCAATGTTGATGCTTATGGCTATACCAACAAAGTGCTGGGCACAGTTGATGGCAGAGAATGGAACAAGAAGGATTCCGTAGCTGACAAGTTCTGGAACGCAGAACTGGGCGGCACCATCGGCAACCTGGATCTGGCCGCCACCTACACCAAGGCGGATGACCTGAATCCGTACATCGACAACGGCCTGACCGGCGACAACAAGATCTGGACCGTAGGGGCCAACTACAAAGCCGGCGACTTCAAGATCGGTGCCATGTACCTGAAAGGCGACGATGACACCCTGAAGAACAGCGACTACAAGAACGGCGACGATGACGGCTATGTGGTATCCCTGGGTTACAAGGGCGCCACCGCTGCCAAACCCGGCAGCTGGGGCCTGTTTGCCAAATACTATGATCAGGGAGCTCCGACCATGATTTACCACACCATGAACGGTATGTGGGATTCCTTCAACGGCGAAGGCTTCAAAGGTTACAACGTGGGCGGAAACCTGACCCTGGCCAAGAACATGGTGGCTCAGGTAGAATACTACGACCTGAAAGGCAAAGAATCCGATGCCCATGCCCGGACCCTGTGGTCTCAGATGGTTGTAACCTTCTAAAAACCAATATATCCGCCCTTTTTAAGGGCGGGGGACCATGCAGAGCATGGTGGTGGGTTCTTCCTCACCAATACAAAAAGGACGATTCTTTTGAATCGTCCTTTTTTCATACTACAAAAACAAAAACACATGATAAAAATCAGAGCAAACATAAAATATCCACGATAAACTGTAATTGTCAGTCAAAAATACTTCACAAATTTGCTTTTTTCTGTAATCTTATGGTAAAATAAGCATGTGACAAAGAGTTGTCACAATAGTATTGTGAAAATCCAAAGAGCCGAACGCTGAAAGAACCAGAGGAAACAAGGATACTCGCGGCAGAGGTCAGCTGGATGCTCCCCGGAAATTCACTCCGTGATTCCTAAGGAGGAATATCCCATGAAAAAGTCTTTAGTTTTTGCTATGGCTATGGCTCTGGGCGTAAGCGCAACTGCTTTTGCTGCTAACCCCTTCTCCGACCTGCCTGCTGGCCACTGGGCTTACGGCGCTGTTGCCAAACTGGCTGCTGCCGGCGTAGTTGACGGTTATCCTGATGGCACCTTCAAAGGCGACAAGACCATGACCCGTTATGAAATGGCTCAGATCGTTGCCAAGGCTCTGGCCAAAGGCGCCATCGGTGCTGATGACAAACTGGTCAGCGAATTCGCTGATGAACTGGACAACCTGGGTGTCCGCGTTGCCAAACTGGAAAAGAATGCTGACAACGTAAAGATCACCGGGAACATCCGTACCCACTACTATCACAGAACTGGTGACTTCGGTAAAGAAAGCACCAGCAAGACCCGGTCCCGTCTGTTCTTCACCGGCGAAGTAAACGACAACTGGCATTATGTTGGCATGCTGCAGAACGAACAACTGTGGAACAACGATGGTAAAAACGATGCAGGTGATACCAGCACTGTTTTCCAGAGAGCTTATCTGGATGGCAACATCGGCGTTGTGAACATGACCGCCGGCCGTTATAACGGTACCTATGCGGAAGGCAACGTTTACGATACCCGTGTGGATGCTGTAAACGCCAACACCAAATTCGGTGCTACTTACCTGGGCGCTACTTGGGGTAAACTGGCCAACAAAGATTCTGGCACTGCTGTAGCCGGTGAATTCACTCAGGCTGTATTGGGCGGTGACATCGGCAACCTGAACCTGGAAGCCAACTACATCCATGCCAAAGACATCAACACTGCTGATGCTACTCGTACTATGTACAAGAACGGTTGGATGAAGGGTTCCGATAACATCTGGACCGCCGCTGCTACCTACAAAGCTGGCGACTGGACTGTGGGCGCTATGTACCTGCACGGCGATGCTGATGATAAGATTGACGGCGTAGAACCCGACAACGATGGCTGGGTTGCCAAACTGGCTTACAAGGGTGCTACTGCTGCCAAACCCGGCAGCTGGGGCCTGTTCGGTAAATACTATGACCAGGGCGGCGCTACCTACATCGCTCATACCATGAACGGTGACTACAACCTGTTTGGGCCGGACGGCTTCAAAGGCTGGATGGTCGGCGGCAACCTGACCGTAGCTAAGAACATGGTGGCTCAGGTTGAATACTATGACCTGAAAGACAAAGGTGCTACCGATAACCATGCAAAGACCCTGTGGTCTCAGATGGTTGTTACGTTCTAATCTCCGATTGGAACCCAAAAGACGATCTCGCAAGAGATCGTCTTTTTTTATACAAAATATTTGGAGCTAAGTGTATCAAATTAAACAAATAAAAACTTATAGTGCAAGTTTATGCCGATACTTATTGTAAATAATATGTAAATATGGTATTTTATCAAAGTTGATAGAATTGTCATAATTGATTTATCCCAGGCAGGTGGATCGATTCTTTTGCCAGGAACAGAGGAAACAAGGAGACTCGCGGGAATGGGGAAGAATGGGAAAACTGCCTGGATAAAAATAACTTCTGGGAGGAATCTCCAATGAAAAAATCCTTAGTGTTTGCCATGGCCATGGCTCTGGGCATCAGCACCACTGCTTTTGCGGCCAACCCCTTCTCCGACCTGCCTGCCGGCCACTGGGCCTACGGCGCTGTGGCCAAACTGGCGGCTGCCGGTGTGGTGGATGGGTATCCGGATGGCACCTTCAAGGGTGACAGGACCATGACCCGGTACGAAATGGCCCAGATCGTGGCCAAGGCTCTGGCCAAAGGTGCCATCGGTGCCGATGACAAACTGGTCAGCGAATTTGCCGATGAACTGGACAACCTGGGGGTCCGGGTGGCCAAACTGGAAAAGAATGCGGACAACGTACAGGTGACCGGGGCTGCCCGTATCAGCTATGCAGATCGCAGAGGCGGCGGCTTCAAGAATTGGGATGACAAATCTGAAGCCCAGTTGCGGACCCGTCTGTGGTTCACCGGTGAAGTGAACGACAACTGGCATTACACCGCTATGATCCAGAACCAGCAATACTTCGAAGGCAAGAACGAATCCGGCGACAGCGATACAAACTTCCAGAGAGCTTACCTGAACGGGAATATCGGCGTGGTGGACATCACCGCCGGCCGTTTCAATGACTTCATTGCCGATGGGAACGTGTTCGATGACCGTGCCGACGCTGTCCGGGCTGATGTAAAATTCGGCCAGGGATATCTGTCCGCTGCCTATGGTAAGCTGGCCAACGCTGATCGGTATGGCTGGCAGGATAAAAATGGTTCCGTAGGGGATACCTACTGGAGCGCAGCCCTGGGCGGCAACTGGGGCAACCTGCACGGCGAAGCCACTTATACCAAGATCAATGACCAGGACTTCGGCGCCATGAATGAAGGGGAAGGCACCCTGGATAAGACTGACAACAAAATCTGGACCGTTGGGGCCGATTATACCGCCGGCAAATGGAATGTGAACGCCATGTACCTGAAGGGTGACGCTGATTCCAAGAACAACAGCTGGGTCAACAATGTGGATGATGATGGTTATGTAGTGGGGCTGGGCTATGCCGGTGCCGATGAAAAGAAACCGGGCACCTGGGGCCTATATGCCAAATACTATGACCAGGCTGCTGTGACCGTGGCCTCCCACACCATGAACGGCGACTGGTACGTATTCCCGTACACCGGATTCAAGGGCTACATGGTGGGCGGCAACCTGACCGTGGCCAAGAACATGGTGGCTACCGTGGAATACTATGATCTGAAGAATAAAGATGCAGAAAACGGCATCGATGCAGGCAACAAACACGCCCGCACCCTGTGGTCCGAACTGAACATCACTTTCTGATGATCCCATCAGAATCACAAAAAACGGCTCTCCCCAAAGGAGGGCCGTTTTTGTATACCGGGGAAACCAGTGCAGAGGGAAGAACGTAGAGTGCAGAGCGGGACAGCGGAAATCCAACGACCCATCGCAATGCCGTAGGGGCTCCACGCCGGGGAGCCCGCCAGATTGCTGATTATTTGTGTGTTGTGCGGGGCAACCGGCCTGCGCCACCTACGGTCTTTCCTTTTTTGTTTCAAAATCAATTTGCAAAATTGATTTCAGGTTCGATTTGGCGCATTGCGTCAGTAGGTTCATTGGTTTTGTTTGGTGATTCTGATATAATGAATCCAAGGAAGGCAAAGAACCTAATCCGGTACCTCCGATGCGGAAGGGGTGATATATAATGGAGAAACAGTTGATTCCGGAAGTTTTGCAGGTGGTGCCTGGAAAGGGCTACAGCTTTTATGCGTATTTTAATGACGGAACAGTTCATTATTATGACGCCTCGTCCTTGGTGCAGAAACCCGGCGTATTTCAAAAATTGAAGGATGACAAAATGTTTCACGATTGTCTCACAGTTATGAACGGTACGGCTGCATGGGATGTGGAAGGCAAACGAGATCCGCGGAAATGCATAGATATAGATCCGTATGACGTCTACGAGGCACCGGTTGTAAAGGATCCGCTGGAGACCGTTGCATAGGGAGATAGAGCAAAGAAGTCAGACACAGCCCGGCGGGTCTTGAGATGGCAGACGTCAGCTCTGTACGGCGGGAAGCCAAGAATCCATTGCGATGCCGCAGGGGCCGCATGCCGGGCGGCCCGCCAGTGCCGGTTCTAACGTCTTATCCTATCCGTAGGGGGCGCAGGCCCGGCGCCCCGCATAGTTGCAGATCCCGTTCCGGCCCCCAGGGGGCAGAACCATTCAAAGCCAAATGCCCGGCATTTGGCATCCGAAACGATGAACGACCAACGATGAACCCACAGGGCCGGTTCTGACGACCCTAACGATGAACGACCAACGATGAACCCACAGGGCCGGTTCTGACGACCCTCCATCATGGAGTTGCAAAATAGAAACGTTTATGATAAAATGAATAAAAATTTCAGAAAATAATTCGGCAAGCATCATTGATTTTTGCCACTATTTCATGTATGATATTAGCACCAATAAGGTTAATAGTGTCCTTGGTAGTAAGCCGTCCGATAATAGGGATAGAGCCGAATCCAGGGACTTTTTTATATTCGGAGGTGTTTCCCATGATACGAACGGCAATCCTGGTGGATGGAGGTTTTTACAGACGCAGGGCGCAGGCCTGCCTGGGAGAGAAAACGGCACAGGAGAGAGCAGAAGAACTCATCCAATACTGTCATCGGCATATTAAAAGATTCCGCCATGAAGAAGCGTTGCTGTATCGTACGGCCGCTGACTGTTGACAGCTGACAAAGGCCGCCGGAGGTTCCGGCGGCCTTTTCATAAGGAAACCATATGCCGGGGGCAGATGCTTCTGAATGGAAACGCAGCCCAGAGGGCTGCTAACCCACCACCATTGCGCAAGCGCAACGGTCCCCCGCCCTTGAAAAGGGCGGATAAAAAATAGTGGTCGGGCAGAACCGTTCAAAGCCAAATGCCCGGCATTTGGCATCCGAAACGATGAACGATGAACCCATAGGGGTCCGAATTCTTCTTCCCCCCACCTTGTCAAAGAAGTTACTTTAGTGTATAATTTGTGACGTAAAGTTATATAAAACTAACCACGCTTCACCCCAATCCATTTTTCTGCCGGAGGAAACACGGAAACTCCTGACAGGCCCTGGCTGGGGGAAGCACCACAAGGAGGCTTTTATCCATGAACAAAAAACTGATCCTGGCTCTGGCCATGGCTCTGGGCGTCAGCGGTACGGCCCTGGCGGCCAATCCATTTTCCGATCTGCCTGCCGGGCACTGGGCTTACGGCGCTGTGGCCAAACTGGCGGCCGCCGGCGTGGTTGACGGGTATCCGAACGGCACTTTCAAAGGGGACAAGACCATGACCCGGTACGAAATGGCCCAGATTGTGGCCAAGGCCCTGGCAAAAGGCGCCATCGGGGCCGATGACAAGCTGGTCAGCGAATTCGCCGATGAACTGGACAACCTGGGAGTTAGAATATCCAAACTGGAAAAGAACGCAGACAATGTCCAGATCACCGGGGAAGCCCAGATGAGCTACCGGAACGATTCCGGTTCTGCCACCGGCAAGGGCAGCGAATCCGATCTGCGAACCCGTCTGTGGTTCACCGGGGAAGTGAACGACAACTGGCATTATGTGGCCATGCTGGAAAACCACCAGTATTTCGGCGGCCAGAATGAATCCGGCGACAGCGACACGGATTTCCAGAGAGCGTTCCTGGATGGCCGGATCGGCAGCGTGGAACTGAAGGCCGGCCGGTATGATGAATTCCTGGCGGATGGGAACATCTACGACAGCCAGGTGGACGGGGTGAAGGCCAAGGTGAACCTGGGCCATGCTTCCTACCTCCAGGCAGCCTACGGGAAAATGGCCGATGTATCCGGGTTCGGTTATATGAGCGATGACGAAAAAACCTCCGTAGCCGACAAATTCTGGACCGCTGAACTGCGCGGGGATACGGGCAACCTGCATCTGTCTGCCACCTACACCCGGGCGGACAATGTGACCTTCCTGGACGGAGCGGACAATGAGATCTGGACCGCCGGTGCCGGATACCAGGCCGGAAAACTGGGCCTTAACGCCATGTACCTGCGGGGCAGCAATGATTACGAAAAAGACCGCAGCTGGGACAAGGACGGCTGGGTGGCCGGCCTGACCTATGGCGGGGCTGAAAGTGACAAGCCGGGCAGCTGGGGCCTTCTGGCCACTTATTACGACCAGAGCGCTTCCACGGTGATCGCCCACACCATGGATGGCAACTGGGATACCTTCGTTCCCGGTGAAAGCGGCGTCACAAACGGGTTCAAAGGCTGGAAAGTGGGCGGCAACCTGACTCTGGCCAAAAACATGGTGGCCGAAGTGGACTACTACGACCTGAAAGGCAAGGAAGGGGACCAGAACGGCAAACACGCCCGGACCCTGTGGAGCCAGTTTGTAGTAACATTCTAATTTCTTCCATAAAAAAGACCGTCACATCATTGATGCGACGGTCTTTTTTCATTCGGCTAGTGACTAGTGACTAGTGACAGGGCCGAAGGCCCCTTAGCTGAGCTGTTGCATAGCAAAGCTCCTATCTCCACGTATTGCACTGTGTCATCTGGTCCACCAGGGGGGTTCCGCTGCCGGCCATGAGATCCACTTTGCTGACTACCACCTGCATGATCCGGTTCTTCACCACTCCGCTGGAGGTCTCCATGCCGTAGGAGGCCAGGGAATGGATCATGTAGGGGGTGCCGTTGGAATTCCCCAGCACCATCATCACATGGTAGGGGGTAAACAGCAGGGAACCGGGAGCGGCGGTTTTGATATAGGCCAGTTTCTGGTCGTGGGTCATGCCCTGGAAGCTTTTTCCCGGGAAGGACTGGGCCTGTTCGTCCCCGTTCCGGGGCAACTGGATGCCCATGGTCTTGTACACGTCCTGGACGAAGGAAGAGCAGTCCACGCTGTTGTGCATGCCGCCCCAGCCATAGGGGGCACCCAGGTGCTTGAAGGCCATTTCAATGGTGTTGTTGGCGGTGTAGGGCAGGTATCCCTGGTGCAGGTCCGTTCCGTAGGCGGCTTTCACCGGGACAATCTGGAGATAGCCCTGGTGGTCCCGGGTGGGCAGCAGCAGGTTCCCGTTCCGGGTGGGGATGGCGGTGCCCATCTGGTACAGCTGGGACTGGCTGCCGGCCTGGAGGGTCAGCACCCGGCCGGTGACCACGGCGGGAGAAGCCGGGTTGGCATAGGTCTGCCAGGTTTTGGCATCCGTGATGGCCACTTTGTTCCGGGGAACCCAGCCCCGGTAATGGGGGGTACGGACAAAGATGAAGTTCCCCTGGGGATTGGTGTGGTACACCCGCACCGGGGTAGAAGGATCCACCGCCGTTTCCTGCCAGTTGTCGAACTGGGTGTCGGATGCGGAATCGAAGGCCCGCTGGAGGGTGGGGAAGGAACGGAGATCCACCCGGTCCACCACCACTCCGTATTTCACCGTGTTGGTGGGACGGATGTTGGCCTTGGCATCCTGGACCAGCTGGGCCGCGAAGGAATGGCTCAGGGGAGCCCGCTGGACGTACTGGTCCTCATCCATGCCGAAGGCGTTCACGTAGCCGGTGAGCTTGTCCCCGGAAATGGTGGGCCCCAGGTCCTGGATGGAATCTCCGAAAATGGCCTTGTCCATCTGGGCGTTCATGGCTTTGATCCGTTCCGGTGTGGCCAGGACAGTGTTCCCCGCCGGGGTGGTCCAGGCGGACGGTTTGGTGAGAGCAGCCGGTGTGCCGGGCATGGCCGCGGCGGCAAAAGCCACCGAAGCGGACAGGCACAGGGCACCGGTCAGAAGAGAAATGCGATGAAAAGCATGCAGCAATATGATGACCTCCTTTATATAGCGTTCCTATTATACCATAAGAAGGGCTGCTGCACGCGCAACAGCCCGGTCGAGTATGTGTCAACAAGTTCTCGGTGAAGCCTTCATCGCAGTATAGTTATGCAGCAAAGTGCAGAGTGAAGAGTGCAGAGTGAAGAGCACGGACGATAAAAACCCAATGACCCATTGCGATGCCGTAGGGGGCGCAGGCCCGGCGCCCCGCCAGATGCACGAGGTTCCGACACCAAAACGACCAACGGTGAACGATGAACCTCACAGTTTCTCCCGGACGCTGACAGAGTTTCTTATGGTATAATATCCCTTGTGATACACAATGGAGAAAGGACGATAGCCCCTATGGGAAAATATGTGATCGCCCGGCCTGTGGCCAGTGAGCTGGTGGTGGAAAAATCCCGGTTCCTGTGTACCCTGGCCCGGGTGGAAACGGAAGGAGAGGCCCAGGAATTTGTCCGGGCCATGAAGAAAAAATACTGGGATGCCACCCACAACTGCTCGGCCTACATTGTGGGGCCGGACAACCGGGTGGAACGGTCCAACGATGACGGGGAGCCCAGTGGTACTGCCGGGTCGCCCATGCTGGAAGTGCTCCGCCGGAAGGACCTGTACAACACGGCGGCGGTGGTGACCCGGTATTTCGGAGGCATCAAGCTGGGGGCCGGGGGCCTTACCCGTACCTACGGGAAATGTGTGGCCCAGGCGGTGGACGAAGCAGGGCTGGCGGAAAGGGTGCCCATGGGGGACTATTCCTTTGTCTGGTCCCTGGACGATGTGGGACGGGTGCTGAACCAGCTGTACCAGCAGCCCCTGTTCACCGTGGGGGACGTGGAATACGCCAACCGGGCCAAAATCCACCTGGTGATGCCCCGGAACCGGAAGGGGGAAGCGGAAGCCTGGCTCACGGAAACCCTCAGCCGTCCGGTGAATTTGGAAGAAGAGAAAACTTTCTTTGAAGAATGTGCCGTGGATCCGGGCCAGCCTTGATTTTCCCTCCCCGATACAGTACACTAATACTATTGTACATCATGAGATGATGGGGAAAGAATATCTTTAGAAAGCAGGCATGATCAATGCTGAAAAAAACTTGTGCTGTCCTGATGAGCTGTCTGGTCCTGGGGGCCACCACAGTTCCGGTCTGGACGGCGGAGGCCAGTGTCTCCGTAAAGACGCTGAGCCGTACGGAAAATAAAGTAACGGTGGAATGTCCTCAGGTCAGCGGCGGCAGCCGGTCGGCGGATGACAAAATCAACCGGGCTCTCAGCAGCCAGGTGGCTTCTTTCGTCAGCGAAGCCTCCACCCTGGGGGGCGGCAAGGTCCATTACGATGTCCACAGATCCGACGAGGATCTGGTCAGCTTCACCCTGGTGATGACCCCCAACATGGGCGTGGAAGAAAGCGTCGGTATGACCTTTGACCGGAAGACCGGGGAACTGCGGCCTCTCAGCTACTACTATACCAAAGACCAGCTGGCAGGACTGGCCCAGAACGGGCTCCAGTATCTGTATGATGTGGACCCGGCCAAACTCCAGACCCTTCCGGATACCTATTATGTGGACCGGGACGGCAGCTTGATCGGGGTGTACCATGCAGGAGCCGTACTGGACAAAAGCGAGGGAGAAATCGAAATCAACCTGTCGGCGGCGGGCATGGATGAAGAGGGCAATGTGACCGAAGCTCCCATCGACCACAGCAGTGCCGCACCGGCGGAAACGGAAAATGCTTCCAGCCAGGGAACGGCGGTAAGCGGAGGGTCCAGACCGGCGGAAACCGCAGCCGGCACCGGGGAAAGCACCGGCCAGGGCCTGGCCCGGATCCGGGCTCGTCTGGCAGCCAAAGAAAAAGCTCAGGACGAAGCCAAAGCCAAAGCGGACGCCAAGGCCAGAGCAAAAGCAGAAAAAGCCGCCAAAGCCAAGGCGGAAGAACAGGCCCGTCTGGAGGCCCAGGCCAAAGCAGAAGCCCAGGCCAGAGCGGAAGCCAGAGCCAGGGCACGGGCAGAAGCCAAAGCCCGGGCGGATGAAGAAGCCCGGAAAGAAGCGGCCCAAGCAGCCAAAGCCCGGAAGGCAGAGAAAAAGAGAGCTGCGGAAGCAGCAGCCGGCAGCATGACCGTGGCCAAAGGGGTGGAAGCAGCCGGAAAGACCGCTGCTGCCAAACCGGCGGTGCCGGAAACCAAACCGGAAGGGGTTAAGGAACAGGCTCCGGCCCGTCCCATGACCGTGAAGGAAAAGGTGGCGGCCATCCAGGCTCAGGAAGCCCGGGAAGAAGCAGCCCGGGAAGAAGCCCGGATGAAGGAACTGGTGGCCATCAAGGAAGCCGCTGAAAAACGGGCGGCGGAAGAAAAAGCCCGCCGGGAAGCGGAAGAACGGGCGGCAGAAGAAGCCCGCCGGCAGGCCGAAGCCGAGGCAGAAGCGGAACGCCAGGCGGAAGCACAGCGGCAGGCGGAAGCCGCCAGAGCCGCGGCGGCAGCCCTGGATACGGACGTAAGCGGAGCCGGGGTGATCACCGGCAGCGACGTGCGGATGCGGGACGGCGCCGGCCTGGACAGCGGCGTCATCGGCGTGTTCAGCCAGGGCGAATCGGTGGAAGTCCTGGGCAGCACCCGGGCGGACGGCATGACATGGTACAAGGTCTCCCGCAGTGACGGCTCCACCGGCTATGTGGCTGCCGATTACTGCAGCCTGGGCAGCGGGGATTCTTCCAGCAGCCCCACGGGAACCATCACCGGGACCGATGTGCGGATGCGGGCCAGCTACAGCACGGACAGTGATGTACTTGGGTATTTCGACAACGGGGAAACGGTCACCCTCCTGGACGATGTGACCAGCGGCGGCCAGCGGTGGCTGAAGGTCCAGCGGAGCGACGGTTCCGTGGGCTGGGTATCCGCGGATTTCTGTGTGGAGAACTGAGCTCCGGTTTCCTCTGGCAGGGAACGGGGGTTCGTGATACAATAAATTCAACAAAAGGAGAGGAGGCAGACCATGATGAAAAAACTGGGACGGATTCTTGCTGCACTGTGCTGTCTGCTGGGTCTGACTTTCCCCATGGAACGGAAAGTGGAGGCATCGGCCGCCGGCACCATCATCGGTACGGAAGTGCGGATGCGGAAAGGCGCCGGGACGGATACGGAGATCTTGGGCTATTTTGAAGACGGTGAAAAGGTGGAAGTCCTGAAGAGCAACGTGAACGAAGGACGGAAATGGTACGAAGTGAGCCGGAAGGACGGCACCCTGGGCTGGGTGGCCGGGGAATACTGCCGGGTGCCGGAAGGGTCCCTGATCCCGTCGGTGACCCGTCTGGAGGACCGGAAAGGCCGGATCACCGGAACGGAAGTCCGGATGCGCAGCGACCCCAACCAGAACGGGGATGTGCTGGATTACTTCACCAAAGGGGAAATCGTCACCATCCTGGATGCAGCGGATGGAGGCGGTCTCCACTGGACCAAGGTCCAGCGGGAAAACGGAGACATCGGCTGGGTGGCTTCTGCCTACTGTGAGGAACTGTAAGCTTCTGGCCAACAGCCTTCGGAATGTGATAAAATAGGAGAAATGACAACTAGGAGGTTACACTATGAAAAAAATCTGGCAAACCCTGTCTGCTGTGGCATTCAGTGCCGCACTGACCCTGCCTGTATTCCAGCAGGCGGAAGCCGGTACCTTTACCTTCACTCCGTCCAAACCGGCGGAAACCACCACCCAGCAGCAGACCCCTGCTGCCCAGCCCCAGGTGAAATCCCTGAAATTGGCTGTGGTGCCCCTGATGATCGGGGAAAAAGTGGAAGACAACGAAGGGATGAAACCCATCGTGTTCAGCAACGAAATCGCCAAGGCCTTCCAGTATCCGGAATATGATATGGTGGATTCCGACATTGTCCGGAAAGTGGCTCTCCAGGAACAGGACAACCTGTTCACCCAGGCCGGGCTGGAAGCGGTAGCCAAAGCCAGCGGGGCCGATGTGGTCATCGTCATGGCCGTGGACAAGTTCGATGTGACGGAAGATAACTTCCGCCGGGAACCCATGACCATCCTGGATTACCGGGGCCGTTTCGCTACGGTGAACATGCTGAACCACAAGTTCAAACTGGACCACTGGAGCTATGGCCGTGAAATGGAATCGGGCGCCATCAATCCCCGGTCCGACTGGCCGCACCACGAATTCGGCCTGTTCTGCCGGAGAGAACTGAAGAAGGTTATTAAGAATAACAAATAAAAGGGTGTGTGAAAGACGTTCACACACCCGGGTCGCGGGTCGCGAGTCACGGGTCGCGAGCCAGGAGGTTCAAGCCGCTTGTTTTTTTCTATAGGATGATAAGACAAAATCGGCTGGAATCTGCAAAACTGGATCTTCGGTCTGTACCAACAAGCCCGCGACTCGAGACCCGCGACCAAAGGGGCTGTTGCCTGTGCAACAGCCCCTGTTTTCATAAGGAAGGAATCACATCAATGGATTGGGCGGAAATCAAGGGAGCAGGCCGGGCCTGCTACAATCTCAAACATCTGAAGGAACGGAAGCGCTACTGGGTGTATCTTGTCCGCTGCCGGATGCATCAGGGCCAGATGGCGGGACTCCAGCAGTTCTTCCATGAGGATCCCCTGCGCCGGGAGGTGCTCCAGGGGATGCCCTGCCTGCTGGAACAGGCCACCCGGGCGTTCTTTTACAAGGGTGCGGACTGGGAGCAGCGGACAAAGCTGATCCGGGACCATGTGGCGGCCCTCCAGCAGAAGATGACGCCGGAATTCCTCCGGCAGATCTATGTCCGTCACGGACGGGTGAACCTGTGGACCGATGAATTCCAGGAAAAGCCCCTGACCCTGGATCTGCTGTTCCATCCGGGCCAGCGGAAGGAAGGGTGCCTGTCCCTGGTGCTTCATTGGGGGGAACTGGATTTTTACCAGATCATGTTCTGGCTGGGACCCTCCCCGGAAACCGGGAAGACCTGCTTCTGGGTGGGAGCCCTCCAGGGTACCAGCCTGGGGAATGATGCAGTAAAGGCCATGACCAAGAAGTTCTTCGGCTACCGGACCAAGAACCTGATCTTCTACGGCCTCCGGACCCTGGCGGACCTGATGGGCTGTGAAGCCATTTATGCAGTGACCAATGAAGGATACTACGCCATGAACCATGTGCGCATGGACCGGAAGCTGAAGACCAATTTCGGGGATTTCTGGGGAGAATGCGGGGGCGAACCCACGGCGGATCCCCGGTTCTACAAAATCCCCCTGGAGGAAAAGCGCCGGGACCTGTCGGAACTGAAACCCTCCAAACGGGCCAACCACCGGCGCCGGTACGAACTGATGGACAAAATGCGAGGGGAGATGGCGGAGAAACTGAAGCCTTTCGCCGTAGTCTGATTTATGTTACAATAAAACCGATCGTTTCTGAAAATTACCCTGACGGAGGTGTCTGGATTGAAGAAAAAAATCATCAGCCTGTTTTTGACAGCCCTGCTTTGCCTGACCTGCCTTGTCCCGGCCTTTGCCGAGGAAATGGCCGCCACCAATACGGTGGCCGGCAAACTGGAAACCGCGGAAAATTTCCTGTACGGCGCCGTGCAGACCGGATCCCTGGTTTCCCGGGTGGACAAAATGGAAACGGATATGTACGGACAGAAAAGTTCCGGTTCTGTGATGAGCCGGGTGGACAAGCTGTACAGCCGTCTGGAAGGAGCCCCGGTGGGCGGGAAGCTTTCCATGGCCACCATGATGAACGTCATCGAATGGCAGTTCTCTGACCGGATGTCCACCGATGCGGCCAAGACCCGTCTGGGGACCCTGGAAACCCAGATCTTCGGCACGGAATATGCCAAGGATTCTTTTACCAGCCGTTTGTCCCGTCTCACCAAGGCGGCTTTCCCCAACGGCAGCCTGACTTCCAGCACGGTAGTGCTGCCCAAGGATTCCCTGATTAAGGTGAAGTTCATGGAGGATATCAACAGCAAGACCAACCAGCAGGGAGATACCATCGACTTTGTGGTGGATGACAATGTGTATGTGGGGGATGCCCTGGTACTGCCCAAAGGGGCCAAGGGCTACGGCCAGATCAAAAAGATCGTGCAGCCCCGGATCTTCGGGCGGGATGCCCGGATCGATCTGGACTTCTCCCATGTGGTGGCCGTCAACGGGGGCGCCGTCCCTGTGATGGTGGGCGACCTGGCCAAACAGCAGGCCAAGACCGCTGCCGGTGCCGCCGGTGCTTCCATCGGGGGCATGATCCTCTTTGGACCGGTGGGCATTGTGGGCGGCGCCTTCGTGAAAGGCTCCTCCGTGACCATCCCGGCAGGGACCAACACCTATGTGCAGGTTGCGGAAGACACTAGTGTGGACGGGGTGATCCTGGCCGGCAGTGCCGTAGCCGGTCAGCAGCTGGATGGCTCCGCCCAGGACACCACGCCTGCCGTGGCCCAGCCCGCTTCTGCCGTGACCAAAGAAGCGGCTGCGGAAACCGTTCCGGCCCAGGAAGCCCAGAAGGAACCGGCTGCAGCACCCCAGCCCAAAAAGGACACGGGAGTCGCCCTGGATGAATCGGAACAGGAAGCTGCCCAGCCGGCAGAAGAAAAACCGGCCGCCCAGGAACCCGCTGCCAAGAGCGGGGAAGACGAGGCGGACGAGGAAACGGAAGCCGCTCTGGCGGAAGCCCGGAAACGGGACGAAGAAGCCAAGAAGCTGGCCCGGAAAGACAACAGCCAGCCCATGCTGGATGAAGACGACGGAAGCGCCTACGATACTTCCACTCTCTAAGGGAATATGCGGGACCCCTCTCTTTCACACAAAGTTGCGGAAGAGAGGGGCCTTTTGTGTTATAATATTGAAGAGTGTAACTGTTTTCCAGCCAGGGAACAGCCTGGCTGCTGCAATGATCTGAGTAAGAATTTATCCACTGGAGGACAGAATCCTATGAACAAAAAGGCGTTGGCCTTAGGCATTACATTGGCGGTCTCGCTGCCGGGCATGGCCAGTGCGGCGGTGAACTATGACGGAGGAAAACTGAGCAGCAAGGACGGTCCGGCCTTCCAGCCGGCCATCCAGAGCCTGGACGAAGTGGAATCCCTGGCCCGGACCAAGGAAGGGGTGCACCGGCTCCAGGACCAGCCGGATGCCAAAACGGAAGCCATTACCCGGGCCAGCCGGGAAACATCCAAAGAACAGAAGAAACGCCAGGAAAAAGGGGAGACCGTTCCCAGCGAATCCACCCTGCCCATAACCATTTACGGGGACCAGGTGAAGTACAATACGGAAACCGGGGATTTTGAAGCCAAAGGGAACGTGCGCCTGTACCAGGGCAGCCAGAAGCTCTACACCGCCCAGGCCCAGGGGAATTCCAAGACCGGGGATGTGTACCTCCTGACCGGGGGCCGGATCGTGGATGAGACCAGCACCGGCACCAGCGTCACCGACGGCCAGTGGGGCCATTACAATTTTCTGGACAAGACCGGGACGGTGAAAAACATTTCCGGCCACAACGGCAAGGACCTGTACAAGGCGGATATCGGGGAAATATACCCGGACCGGGTGGAACTGACCAGCGGCGGCACCACCACCCGGTGCCCGGCGGTGAAGCATCCTCCCTGTGTGGAAATCAAGGCGGACAAAGTGGTGATCTATCCCAAGGACAAGATCATCGCCTTCAATGTGAAGGTGTTCGTGAAGGGCAAACACATCTATTCCCGGGACCGGTGGATCAATCGGATGGACGACAACGGGGGAGAACAGAAGCTGCTGCCCCATATCGGCTATGATACGGATCATGGGGTGAAGATCCGCTACAACCTGGATGTGCCCCTCAGTGACAAGAACACCCTGGATGCGGAACTGAAGTATTATTCCAAGATCGGCTGGCGGCCTCTGTTCACCGACCGGCAGGATGAAAAGAACTTCTATGTGCAGATCCAGGACGGGCATACGGAGGATTCGGACAACAACTGGATCCGGAAGGAACGGGATGTGAAGTTCGTCTACAAGGCCCACAAGTTCGATGACCGGATCCCGGTGAACTATTCCGCCTACATCAGCCACGGCCTGTGGAGGGACAACTGGAAGCGCAGCTGGCATACGGAATACGGGGTATACCTGAACCACGATCCCATCCGGCTGACCCAGGAAAAACAGCCCCTGTACCTGAACCTGGGCATGGGCCACAAGTGGGTCCGTGAAAGCATCAACGACGAAACCAAAAAGACCATGCTGTATTCCGCCACCCTGCGGAAAAACTTCGACGGGGGCTGGAATACCTGGCTGGGCTATTATTATGAAAAAGAACACAGTTCCGTATTCTCCTATGCGGATCCGGACATGTCCAAGGAAGTCCAGTGGGGGCTGGGCAAGAGACTGGGCCCCAATGACTGGGTGAACTTCGTCATGCGGTACGACCAGGGCAAGAGCAGCGTCTATGAATACATCTACCGGTGGTACCACGACTTCTGCTGCTTCCGTCTGGGACTGGAATATCGGGACAAGAAGTACAGGAATGATCATGAATGGAGTGTGACATATGACCTCTATCGGTGGTAAGGCACAGGAACTGATCGGCGCCCGGCTCCTGGAACATGAAAAACTGGTCCATAAGGTCATGGGCAGCAAACGGCTGCTGAAGGCCATTGAAGAGGCTGCCGGACTGATTTCCCTGACCCTGGCTTCCGGGGGCAAGGTGATGTTCTGCGGCAACGGTGGTTCGGCGGCGGACGCCCAGCACTGGGCGGCGGAAATCGTGGGCCGGTTCCAGAAGGAGCGGCCGGGGATGGCGGCTCTGGCCCTCACTACGGACACTTCCATCCTGACGGCCATCGGCAACGATTACGGCTACGACCGGATCTTTGCCCGGCAGGTGGAAGGCCTGGGCCGGGAAGGGGATGTGCTGGTGGGAATCTCCACCTCCGGCAACAGCGGCAATGTGCTGGCGGCCATTGAAACGGCCCGGGCCAAAGGCATCCGGGTCATCGGGTTCACGGCCAAAGGCGGCGGCAAAATGGCGGATCTCTGCGACGTGCTCCTGGACGTGCCGTCGGTGAATACGGCCCGGGCCCAGGAAATCCATGAAATCATGGGACATATCATTTGTGAGCTGGTGGAAGACTATGCGTAATACCCAAAGTACCCAATTCCTGACGGAAGACATCCAGAACCTGCGGATCGCGGTGATCGGGGATGTGATGCTGGACCGGTATGTGTACGGGGAAGTGAAACGGATCTCTCCGGAAGCCCCGGTGCCAGTGAACCGGGTGCGCCGGATGGAAAGCGTCCTGGGGGGCGCCGGCAACGTGGCGGCCAACCTGGCGGGACTGGGCGTGAAAGTGTATGCAGCAGGGGTCACCGGGCTGGATGAGCACCGGGAATCCCTGGAAAAGAAAATGGCCGCGGCGGGCATAGATTCCAGCGGCCTCCTGCCCATGCCGGGCCGCAGCACCATTACCAAGATGCGGATCATCGGCGCCCGGCAGCAGATGCTCCGGCTGGATTTTGAAGAACCGGGGGATCTGGCCCCGGAAGAGGAACGGCAGCTGCTGGACTGGCTGCAGAAACGGCTCCAGGAAGGCCTGGACGGCATTGTCCTCAGTGACTATGCCAAAGGGGTCTGCTCGGACCATTTCTGCCAGACGGTGATCGACCTGGCCCACAGTGCCCAGGTGCCGGTGCTGGTGGACCCCAAGGGGGCGGACTGGCGGAAATATGCCGGTTGTGATTTCATCACCCCCAATGTAAAGGAAATGTGCGAAGCCGGGGGCAGGGTGGTTCCCAACGAAACAGAACCCCTGGTGGAACTGGCGGCCAAGGCACGGGATGCCTTCCAGATCAAAAACGTGGTGGTGACCCGGTCGGAAAAAGGGGTATCCCTGATCAACCGGAAAGAAGTGATCACCGAAGCCGCCACGGCCCGGGATGTGTTCGATGTGTCCGGGGCCGGGGATACGGTGGCGGCGGTGCTGCTGGCGGCGGTGGCCGGAGGCCTGTCCCTGGGCGAAGCCCTGAAGCTGTCCAACAAGGCGGCGGGGATCGTGGTCTCCAAAGTGGGGACCTATCCGGTGCACCGGGAGGAACTGCTCCGGGAAGTGCTGGCCAGTGAGGAACGGGAAGGCCGGGATTACCGGCCCCTGAGCTGGGACGAAGTGACCAGCCTGGCCCGGACCTGGCAGGCTGCCGGCGAAAAGATCGTCTTTACCAACGGCTGTTTCGACATCCTCCACACCGGCCATGTGACCTACCTGGAACAGGCGTCCCGGCTGGGACAGCACCTGATTGTGGGGGTGAACACCGATGCTTCGGTAAAACGGCTGAAAGGGGAAACCCGTCCTCTGAACCAGGAAAACGACCGGGCACGGCTGCTGGCCGCCCTGGGCTGCGTGGATGCGGTGGTGCTCTTTGGAGAAGATACCCCCACCGAGCTGATCCGCCGGATCCGTCCGGATATCCTGGTGAAAGGCGGGGACTATAAACCGGAAGAAGTGGCGGGACGGGAATATGCCGGACGGGTGGAGATCCTGCCCTTCAAGGAAGGGTATTCCACCACCGGTGTGATCCGGAAAATCGCTGAACTGGTCAAGGAGGGCAAATTATGATCATTGTAACCGGAGGTGCCGGTTTTATTGGCAGCAATATCGTCAAGGGTCTGAATGAACAGGGCCGGGATGACATCCTGGTGGTGGACAATCTGACCAATATGGTGAAGTTCAAGAACATCCAGGGGCTGAAGGTCATGGACTACCTGGACAAGGTGGACTTCATCCAGCGGGTCCGGGACGGGAAGTTCGACCACGAACCCATTGAAGTGATCTTCCATGAAGGAGCCTGCTCCGATACCATGGAATACAATGGCAAGTACATGATGGAAAACAACTTCGAATACACCAAGACCCTCATGCACTTTGCCCTGGACCGGCGGATCCAGTTCCTGTACGCTTCTTCCGCATCCACCTACGGCAGCGGGAAGAACGGGTTCCGGGAGGAACCGGCCTGTGAAGAGGCCCTGAACGTGTACGCCTTCTCCAAGCTGTTCTTCGACAACTATGCCCGCCGGTATTTCGACAAGGCGGAAAGCCAGATTGCCGGGTTCCGGTATTTCAACGTGTTCGGACCCCAGGAAAACCACAAGGGGAAAATGGCCTCCATGGTGCGCCAGATGTTCCTCCAGTGGCAGGGGGAACACAAGGTGAAGTTGTTCGGGGAATACGACGGCTACGGGCCGGGGGAACAGACCCGGGACTTCATCTATGTGAAGGACGTGGTGAAGGTGCTGTTCTATTTCTGGCAGCATCCGGAACTGAAAGGGGTCTACAACCTGGGGACGGGTCATGCCCATACCTTCAATGACATGGCCAGAGCGGTGCTGGAATTCTTCGGCAGCGGGGAACTGGTCTATGTGCCCTTCCCGGAAGTGCTGAAGGGGAAATACCAGAGCTATACCCAGGCCGATGCCACCAAGCTGCTGGCCACCGGCTACGACGGCGGATTCACGGATTTTGCCCAGGCGGTGAAGGAATACTGCCAGGTGCTCCGGGATTCTGACGGCTATTACAAGGCATGAGCGGGAAACGGAAAGCGGTGTTCCTGGACCGGGACGGGGTCCTGGACATCGATAAGGGATATATCTGCCGTCCTGACCAGGTGGAATGGGTGACCGGCGCCAGAGAGGCGGTGGCCGCCCTGGTCCGCCGGGGCTATCAGGTGTATGTGGTGACCAACCAGAGCGGTATCGCCCGGGGCTACTACACCCAAAAGGACATGGAGCATCTCCATGCCTATATGGCGGAAGAAATCAGGAAAGCCGGCGGCCAGATCGACGGCTTCTATTTCTGTCCCCACCATCCCACCAAAGGGGTGATACCGGAACTGACTGTGGCCTGCAATTGCCGGAAGCCCAAACCGGGGATGATCCTGCAGGCCCTGGCAGACCATGATCTGGACCGGGAAGGATCCTTCCTGATCGGGGACAAGGAAAGCGACGTGCAGGCGGCCCTGGCGGCGGGAATCCCGGGCTACCGGTTCACCGGGACGGATCTGCTGGCCTTTGTCCGGCAGGTGCTGGCCCGGCAGGAGGGGGCAAAGTGACCTACAAGAACATCCTGATCATCAAAATGAGTTCCCTGGGGGACGTGATCCATGCCCTGCCCTTTGCGGCGGCCCTCCGGGAAACTTTCCCGGACAGCCGGATCAGCTGGCTGGTCCATCCCCAGTTCAGCGCCTTTGTGCCGGAACCGCCCATCATCGACGAAGTGCTGTATTTCGACAAGAAGGCTTTCGGGAAAATGGGCTGGGGGGACAAGTGGAAGACCCTACGGGAAACCCGGGCTCTGCTCCGGTCCAAAAATTTCGACCTGGTGATCGACCTCCAGGGGCTGTTCAAAAGTGCGGTGATGGCCTGGCTCACCGGCTGTCCCAACCGGATCGGCTACTGTGAGATGCGGGAAGGGAGCCGGCTGGTATCCCGGCCCATTGCGGGGGCCCATGCCCACGATCATGTGATCGAACGGTACCTGGATGTGGCCCGGTATCTGGGGGCAAAGGTGGAGAAGATCACCTATCCCATGCCGGCGCTCCGGGAAGAGGGGGAAACGATCCGGCAGAGACTCCGGGAAGCCGGGGTGCCGGAGAAAGAAAAAATGCCTTATGCGGTGCTGGTGCCCGGAGCCCGGTGGGAAACCAAGCGGTGGCCCCTGGAGCACTATGCCGCCCTGGCCCGGAAGTTTCTCCAGGACGGGACCTGGGTGGTGCTGGCAGGGGGACCGGAAGACAAGCCCCTGGGAGAAAAGATCCGGGACCTGGTGGGGCCGGAACCCCGTCTGCTGGACTGGATCGGGAAGACCAGCCTCCGGGAACTGGGGGCCCTGATCAAAGGGGCCCGGTGCTATGTAAGCGGGGATACCGGGCCTCTCCACATTGCCACGGCGCTCCAGAAGCCCCTGGTGACCATCTACGGCCCTACACGGCCGGACCGGACGGGTCCCTACGGCAATCCCCGGGCCACGGTGCTGGTCAGCCCGGCAAAGTGTGCCGGATGCCTGAAAAAGCACTGTGACCACTGGACCTGCATGGGGGAAGTGACTCCGGACCAGGTGTATGCCCTGTGCCGGGAAAAGGAGGAAAACAGCTGTGATTGAACTGGCAGGCAAGAAAATCATCGTGACATTCCTGATGCACCTGGGGGACCTGGTGCTCACCACTCCTTTCCTCCATGCCCTGCGCCAGGCGGCGCCGGGAGCGGACATCACCTATCTGGTGGATGAGAAGCTGAAGGAAATCGTGGAATACAATCCCAACATTGACCATGTGTGGACCATCGACAAGAAGGGGAAGGACAACAATCTGCGGGCCCTGTGGGCCATGAGCCGGAAAATCACCGACGCCCATTTCGATGTGCTGATCAACCTGCACCCCAATGAACGGTGCTCCTTCATCGATGCCATGGCGGTGGTGCCGGTGAAGGTTGGGGCTTCCCATTTCCTGTTTCGGGGCTTCTTCCGTCCCTGGCTGAAGCTGAACCGGAAAATCCATGCGGCGGATATGTACCTGGATGTACTGAAACGGATCGGGGTGGAGAACCTCCGGAACAATGGACTGGAAGTGTTCCCGGGACCGGAGCACAAACAGGCGGCGGAAGCCTATTGGGCGGCCCAGGATCTGAAGCCGGAAGAAAAAGTGGTGGGATTCAACATCGGCAGTGCGGTGGTGACCAAACGGTGGGCCCCGGAACGGTTCGCCCAGGTGGCGGATACTCTGGCCGGGGAAGGATACCGGACGGTGTTCTTCGGGGGCCCCATGGATGAGGAGATGGTCCGGGAGGCGGTTTCCTTCATGAAGAGCCGTCCCATGGTGGCCACCGGGAAATTTTCCCTGGGAGAACTGGCAGCGGCCATGAGCCGGTGCAGCCTGATCATCACCAACGACAGCGGCCCCATGCATGTGGCCATCAGCCAGAAGGTACCCATTGTGGCCATGTACGGGCCCAGCCATCCGGAACTGTACGGTCCCTATACGAAAATGGCCACCATTGTCCGGGCGGAACCGCCCTGTGACGGGTGCCGGAAGGGGATGAAGCACCACTGCGATGACATGCGCTGCATGCGGGATCTGACGGTGAAACAGGTGCTGAAAGCGGCCCACCGGTGGCTCCGTGAAAAAAAATAAAGTTTTTTTGAAAAAAGGCTTGCAATATTTTAGATTATCTTGTATACTAAACAAGTCAGCGGTTGAGAAACCAAAGACATGATGGTCCGCTAGCTCAGCTGGTAGAGCACCTGACTCTTAATCAGGGTGTCCAGAGTTCGATCCTCTGGCGGATCACCATTTTTTTTGGCCGGATGGTCAAGCGGTTAAGACACCGCCCTTTCACGGCGGTATCGGGGGTTCGATTCCCCCTCCGGTCACCACTTCTTTTGGGCGCTTAGCTCAGCTGGGAGAGCGTCTGCCTTACAAGCAGAATGTCAGCAGTTCGATCCTGTTAGCGCCCACCACAAAAGAAGACGATACATGCGTAACGCTGTATCGTCTTTTTTATTTTGTTTTTTTGGTCAGAAGATTGATACCCTGTGGAACCGGGAGCCGCCGTGCAGGGCCTCTGGCCAAACCCTCTACCCGCTGACGCGGGTCCTTTCTCCCTTTCAGGGAGACACAGCCCCCTGACTACCTGGCTCATTTGCGGGCGGCCGGGCCTGCCGCCCCTACGGATGGGTGCAGCCTGTCCCCTAACCACCTAACCACTTAACCACTTAACCATGCCCCCTCCCAAATAGCAGGGATTTTCCTTTCTGCCTCGAATATACTCATCAATCCCTGTTCATCCTTGGGAAAGGAGGGTTCTTATGGCAATGCAACTGTTTTTTGTGGGGGTTGTGCTGCTGATCATTGAGGGATTGATCCCCGGGTTCGGGGTCTTTGGCATCAGCGGCATCCTTTGTCTTCTGGGTTCTTTGTATTTTATCCTGGGAGCCACGGCCCAGGCGGCGGCCCTGGTGGGCGGTCTTTTGCTGGTACTGGTGCTCCTGGGGCTGTGGCTGATCCGCCGGGGTCCCGGAAGCTGGCTGGGCCGTCAGGTGACCCTCCATCTCCGGTCCACGGCGGCCCAGGGCTATACGGGCAGCCAGGAACGGCAGGACCTGCTGGGGAAAACCGGCGTGGCCCAGACAGTGCTCCGTCCCTCTGGCCGGGCCCTGATCGACGGTGAACTGGTGGATGTGATTACGGAAGGTGAATTCTATGAACCGGGGACGGCTGTCCGTGTGGTGGCTGTAACCGGAGGTCGGACCGTAGTCCGGAAGGAGGAAAAGAAATGATTGCCGTATTGGGAAGTACCGTATTTCTGGTGGCCGTCCTGGCCCTGATCATCCTGTTCCTGCATTTTGTCCCTCTGGGGCTGTGGATCTCCGCCATGGCCGCTGGGGTCAACGTGCACATCTTCACCCTGGTGGGCATGCGGCTCCGCCGGGTCATTCCTTCCAAGATTATCCTGCCCCTGGTAAAGGCCAACAAGGCCGGGCTGGATGTGAATGTGGACCAGCTGGAAGCCCATTACCTGGCCGGCGGCGATGTGGACCGGGTGGTGGATGCCCTGATCGCCGCGGAACGGGCGGCTATCCCCCTGACCTTTGAACGGGCGGCGGCCATCGACCTGGCCGGCCGGGATGTGCTGGAAGCGGTCCAGATGAGCGTCAATCCCAAGGTCATCGAGACCCCGCTGATTTCCGCCGTGGCCAAGAACGGCATCGAACTGAAGGTTCGGGCCCGGGTCACCGTGCGGGCCAACATTGACCGGCTGGTGGGGGGCGCCGGGGAAAGCACCATCATCGCCCGGGTGGGGGAAGGCATCGTCACCACCGTAGGGTCTTCGGAAGAGCACACGGATGTGCTGGAAAATCCCGACCACATTTCCCGGACGGTGCTGAGCAAGGGCCTGGATGCAGGCTCTGCCTTTGAAATTCTGTCCATCGACATCGCCGACGTGGACGTGGGCCGGAACATCGGGGCCCAGCTGATGACGGACCAGGCGGAAGCGGACAAGAACATTGCCCAGGCCAAGGCGGAGGAACGTCGGGCCATGGCCGTGGCCAAGGAACAGGAAATGCGGGCTTACACCCAGGAAATGCAGGCCAAGGTGGTGGAAGCCCAGGCCCAGGTGCCGGAAGCCCTGGCCCAGGCCCTGCGGGAAGGCCATCTGGGGGTCATGGATTACTACCAGATGAAGAACCTGCTGGCGGATACGAAAATGCGGGAAAGTCTGGTGGCTGGCAGCCAGGACGAGCTGCCGCCTACCCGGAAACCGGAAAAATAACAGGAGGCGCCTATGCGGAGTGATCTGCTGCTGTTCCTGGTGTGGATCCTGTTCCTGCTGGGGACCCAGCTGCTGAAAAAGAAAAAACGGCCTCTGAAGAAGGTCCTACCGCCGGTCAGGCGGCAGGATCCAGGGTCTTTTGTCTGTGAGGAGGCACAGGCTCCGGCGGTAAAGGAACCGCCCCTCCAGCCCTCGGTAAAGCCGGTGCGCAGTGACCTGGTGGAAGAGATCCGGGACCTGAAGCCTTCAGTGGCGCCCCAGGTGGCGGAAACCCGGCAAAGACGGCCGGAACCGGTCCGGCACCCGGCCCTGTCCGGAGGCCTGCGCCAGGGGATGCTCTGGTCCCTGGTGCTGGGAGAACCCCGGAGCAAAAAGAGCTGGGCCCGGGAGCAGCGGGAAAAAAGGGGCTTTTGAAGCGGGAGTTTGTATAAAACCGTAGGGGGCGCAAAAATACACGGACAACCGGTTGTCTGGCGGGCTGCCCGGCGTGCAGCCCCTGCGCGTCCGATTGACACATTTACGGGAATAGGGTATATATTGATTTAAAATCAATTTGCAAAATCGATTTCCAACGGCCATTGACCGCTGACAATCAGAAAAAAGGAAGAGATAGGATGAAGGAAGAAACGCAACAGACACGGGGAAACTGGGTGGACCGGTTTTTGAACGGAGTGGAGAAAGTCTGCGACAAATTGCCCCCGCCGGCCATTTTGTTCTGCATTCTGTTTTTGCTTACGGCCCTGGCGGGAGCGGCCTTGTCCGCCTCCGGCATGAGCCTGGTGAATCCGGCCAACGGCAAGGCGGTGGTGGCCCAGAATCTGTTCACAAAGGAAGGGGTCACCTGGCTTTTGAGCAATATGGTGAAGAATTTCTCCGGCTTTGCGCCGTTGGGCCTGGTGATCACCATGACCCTGGCCATCGGCTTCTGTGAGGAAAGCGGCCTGCTGGTGAGCCTGCTCCGGCGGAGCATGCGCAATGTGCCTCCCGGAGTGGTGCCCTATCTGATCGCTTTTGTAGGGACCCTGGGGAATATCGCTTCGGACACGGCATCGGTGGTAATCCCGCCCCTGGCGGCCCTGGTGTACATCGGTGTGGGGAAGAACCCGCTGGTGGGGATGATCGTGGGCTATGCAGGGGCCAACGCCGGCTTTACTGCCAACCTGATGATCGCCGGCACCGATACCCTGATGCAGGGGCTCACCAACCAGGCTCTGGACGGGTTCCTGGGCAAAGGGGCCTACGCCGTGGACGTAACCTGCAACTGGTACTTTATGGCGGCTTCCACCTTCCTGGTGGCCCTGGTGCTGGGGTACACCTCCAAGCATCTCATCGAGCCCCGGTTCGGGAAATATGAGGCCAAGGAGCTGGAAGCGGTCCAGGATCTGACGGAAGCGGAAAAGAAGGGCCTCCACCGGGCCGGCTGGGTGAGCCTGGTGTACGTGGCCGTCATTGGGGCGGGCTTCTTTACGGGCATCCTGTCCAAGGACGGGCACACCCTGGTGGGCTCCCTGCTGCTGAAGGGGCTGATCCCCATCCTGTTCTTCCTGATGAGTTTCGCCGGCATTGCCTACGGGCTGACCACCGGTAAATTCAAAACCGTGAAAGACATCAACGGGGCCATGGTGAAGCAGATGTCCCATATGGGTTCCTATGTGGTGTTCTGCTTTTTCTGCGGCCAGTTCCAGGGGCTGTTCAACTGGAGCAAAATGGGGACCCTGCTGGCCATCGGCGGGGCGGATTTCCTGAAGAACATGGGCTTTACCGGCCTGCCTCTGTGTGTAACCTTTGTGCTGGTCTGCGCCTTTGTGAACATCTTCATGTCCTCCGGGTCCGCCAAATGGGCCATTTTCGCCCCTATCTTCGTGCCCATGTTCATGCTGCTGGGATACCATCCGGCTTTTGCCCAGCTGCTGTACCGGCTGGGGGATTCCCCGGGCAACAGCGTGACTCCCATGATGCCCTATCTGTGGATGATGCTCAGTGTGGCCCAGGAAAAATATGATCCGGACTGCACCGTGGGGACCTTTATCTCCAACCTGATCCCCCTGGCGGCGGTACTCCAGGTGGCCTGGATCCTGTTCATGCTGGTGTGGGTGGCCCTGGATATCCCTCTGGGACCGGGGGTAAGCGTACACCTGCCGGCGGGGATTTTGTAAAAAAGCATGGCTGTAGGCCGGTTGTTTCTCTGGCCGGCAGCCGATATAATAGAGATTGTATTTTCATGAGGGGAGAATGATCCGATGAACGAAACATCCAAACGGGCCGAACAGGCCGTGGAACTGAAACATACTACCGATGTGCACACCAACTGCGCCCAGGCGGTGCTTCTGGCCTACCAGGACAAGCTGGGCAAAACCACGGAGGAACTCCGGGCCCTGGGATCCGCCTTCGGAGGCGGCATGGGCGGCATGGAAGCCACCTGCGGGGCTTTGACTGGTGCGGCAGTGGTACTGGGCCTCCTGGACAAAAGCGGCCGGGAACCCAAGCAGGTGATGAATGAAATCCTCCAGGGATTCAAAGAAAAAGCCGGGGCTACCCTGTGCAAAGACCTGAAGGGCGTGGAAACCGGCAGGATGCTCTGCTCCTGCGACGACTGCGTACGCCTGGCCGTCCTGGGCCTGGAAAAACACCTGGGCTGAGAAGGTTTGGAGGATAAATGTTGATAAAGTGGGGAGTTATCCACGAAAACGTGGATAACTCCCCACTTGTCTACATGCCCACACGTCGGGCCTGCGCCCCCTACGGCAGCGCAATGGGTCATTGGATTTTCATCGTCCGTGCTCTTCACTCTGCACTCTTCCCTTTTGCTCCCAAATACAGTATAATTTAAATTTGTGAGTCTGCACGGAACTGTTTTTTCCGGCTGCGGATCTTTCCAGAACTGTACTTTTTGGAGGAATGAACGATGAGAACTGAAGAAGAACTGCGCGGCGTAACCAAACTGGGCAGCGGCCATACGGTGTACCAGAATACCTATGCCCCGGAAGTGCTGGAATCCTTCCCCAACAAACATGAGGAAGCCCCCTACATGGTGAAGCTGAACTGCCCGGAATTCACCAGCCTCTGCCCCAAAACCGGCCAGCCGGATTTCGGCCGGATCGTGATCAGCTACATCCCGGACCACAAGCTGGTGGAAAGCAAATCCCTGAAACTCTACCTGTTTTCTTTCCGGAACAACGGGGATTTCCACGAAGACTGCGTGAACATCATCAAAAATGACCTGGTGAAGCTGCTCCAGCCCAAATACCTGGAAGTGGCCGGCTATTTCAATCCCCGGGGCGGCATCAGCATCCTGCCCTTTGCGGTGTATTACCAGCCGGACTACAAAGACATGGCCCAGCGGAGAATGGAGGCCTTTGTCCATGAATAAGAAAGCCCTGGTCCTGTCCAGCGGCGGGGTGGATTCCACCACCTGCGTCTCTGTGGCAGTGGAAGAATTCGGGAAAGAAAACGTTTCCACCGTTTCCATTTTTTACGGCCAGAAACACCGGAAGGAACTGGAATGTGCCCGGAAGGTGGCGGAGTATTACGGACTGTCCCATTACGAACTGGACCTGTCCAAGATTTTCCAGTATTCCAACTGCTCCCTGCTGGACCATTCCACGGAAGAAATCGTCCACGAAAGCTATGAACAGCAGATTGCGGAAAACGGGGAAGGGAAGGTATCCACCTACGTGCCTTTCCGGAACGGTCTGATGCTGTCCGCGGTGGCCAGCCTGGCCATGAGCATCTATGAAAAGGACGATGTGTCCATTTTCATCGGCGCCCATGCAGACGATGCGGCGGGGAACGCCTATGCGGACTGCAGTGAAGCCTTCATCGGAGCCATGGGGAAGGCTATTTCCCTGGGCACTTACAACCAGTGCCATATTGTGGCCCCCTTTGCCAGCTGCAGCAAGGCCGGCGTGGTTAAACGGGGGCTGGAGCTCCATACTCCCTATGAACTGACCTGGAGCTGTTATGAAGGCGGGGACAAGCCCTGCGGTACCTGCGGCACCTGCATCGACCGGGCCCGGGCCTTTGCTGCCAACGGGGTAAAAGACCCGGCACTGGAGGATTGAACATGTATACGGTAACCAAACGGATCGAAGTCAGCGGGGCCCACTGCCTCCGGCTGCCTTATGAAAGCAAATGCACCCGTCTCCACGGCCACAACTGGATCATCGACGTGACCTGCCGGCGGGAAGAACTGGATGAAAACGGGATGGTGGTGGATTTCACCCACATCAAGCATGTGGTGATGAAGCTGGACCATGCCTTCATCAACGATATTGTGAAAACCAATCCTACGGCGGAAAACATTGCCAAATGGATCCATGACCAGATCCCCTTCTGCACCCGGGTTTCCGTCCAGGAATCGGAAGGGAACGTGGCCATTTATGAAGACTGAAACATTTCCCGTGGTGGAACTGTTCGATTCCATCGAAGGAGAAGGAAAGCGGACCGGAGCCATGGCGGTGTTCGTCCGTTTTGCCGGCTGCAACCTGCGGTGCAGCTACTGTGACACCGGCTATGCTCTGGAACCGGCCGATGCCCGGGAACATCTGACGGAGGAAGACCTGATGGGGCGGATCCGCCGCTATCCCTGGAAAAAGGTGACCCTTACCGGGGGCGAACCGCTGCTCCAGCCTCTGGACAGCCTGTGCCGGACCCTTTCCCGGGAAGGATACGAAGTGAACATCGAGACCAACGGGGCGGTGCCCCTGCTGGAAGAGCGGCCCAGGGGCCTGTTCTACACCATGGATGTGAAATCTCCCTCTTCCGGGATGCGGGGACGGATGCGGATGGAAAATCTCACCCGGCTCACCGGGGAGGATGTGGTGAAGTTCGTGGTGGGCAGCCGGGAGGACCTGGAGGATATGGACCGGGTGCTCCGGGAGTACACCCTCCGGAGCCAGGTGTACGTATCCCCGGTGTACGGAGCCATCGAACCCAGGGAACTGGTGGAATTCGTCCGGGAACACAAACTGGCCCAGGTTCGCGTCCAGGTCCAGCTCCACAAGATCATCTGGGATCCGGAGATGAGAGGGGTATGAAAAAGGGGGTGTTGCTCATGCAACAGCCCCGTCAACGGTCAGCTGTCAGCAGCCGATGGAAATCAATTTTTGCAAATTGATTTTG
>OLFV01000832.1_pt1 | contig 33721 bp, 20 predicted proteins | sample 1605551 | NCBI WGS metagenome assembly OLFV01 (sample SAMEA3888922, study PRJEB22519) | human gut metagenome | biome: human gut; feature: human-associated habitat; material: faeces | place: Denmark | collected 2011 | reverse complement strand
CTGCCTTCGGCAGCTCAACCAGCGGTTATGGATATTCGCCGCCTTCGGCGACGCTCGTTTGAGAAGATAATCGCTTGAGAATGTGTTTATTATGCAATTGCGAAAGTTCAATACAATACAAAATGCGGCGGCAAGACAACTCAAAGAGCGTCGTGCCGCCGCATTTGCGGTTAAAAAGCTGAGGGGAGGGTCACTCCCTTAGGCGGGACATCGTTACTCCCACACGTCGAGGCGTTTGTTACTCCCACACGTCGTTGATTTGGAGCTTTGAGTTTACCTCTTCACCTGCAACCTCTCCTCCACCAGGTGCGCCAGGAGTCCATGTAACTCTATCAGGATTTACAGAGTTGTCGAGCAGATTGCCTGCCTCCATCTTTGCCACCTCGATCTGTGGCTGCATATATTCTTTCTTTTCCATTGTTTTCATTTGTTTAAAGTTCATTACACATGCGTTTGTTGTCTTTGCGCGGCGCTTTACTTGAGCACCTTCTTGCCGTTTACAACATAAACACCCTTCTTCAGACCCTCAAGGCTGTTGCCTACATACTGACCGTTGAGGTTATAAACCTTGCCTGTCATTACGGCCTCGCCGTTGTCGACAGCATCGATGCCTGTGAGCTCGCCACCGAAGTTGAGCTTAGCTGCTGTGGCACTGTTTGCTAACAGGAAGTAAGCACGCATGCCCTTGATTGAGGTGTCTTTCATTACCTTAGCCAGCTTGTCCTGGTTGTTGATGCCGAACACCTTGCCATAGAGCGAAGCGTCTATATTCAGAGGGCTGTAGATGCCGATAAGCTGATAATTCTCGTTACCGCTGCAGTTGGCAGGAGTAACGTTCTTAACAGTCACGCCGTTGAATGTGGGGTTCACGATGGCTGTAGTTGTGCGAACGAGATAAGCCTTGCCAGCCACAAGGGTGGCAGGAGCATCCTCAAAGTTGATAACAGCGCCATCATCCTTTTCTGTTACGCTTGCAATCTGCTTGATGGTAGCGTCCTTCAATGGGCTGTCTGCTACGGTAACGTCGAAGGGAACGCAGAATGTGTTCCAAACGTCTGCCTTAAGGGTGCGGGTGAGGTTGACGTTAACGATCTTGTCAGCATTGCCTGAGATGGTCTCAGTGTTGTTTTGAGACTCGTCAAGAGTAATGGGCTTAACAGCTACATATTCTATGTTTATTGTGTAATAAGAAACAGCATTTCCATCATCACTTCCAAGGTTAGTAAAAGAAACAGAAGAAGAAGAACCTAACCATTCTCCAGTTTGACGTTCATTGTTCCATGTTCCATTATTATCGTTTAACGACAACTGAAGGAAACGATTTCCTGTCATTGTTATCTTTGTTATAAGATAGCCTTTAGCTGCATTTATTGTCAAAATAGCATCCTTGTAATTTCTTAAATCATTGTTTCTAAACGTAGTAGATGTGCTTGATCCATTCTTTGTGTTTACGATTGTAATTGGAGTTCGATTAGAAATAATTTCTCCTTTATTCAATTTATCTGTTCTACCATAACCATAAGTGTTCTTTACAAAATCGAATGTGGACACAAGAGCATTGGGGTCAACAACAGTAAGCTCATAAGAAACATTTGAGCTCTGATAGTCGTCATCGCTATTGAAGCTAAGAGTGATTTTTGCAGAACCCGCAGCAACGAGTTTCAGCTGATTGCCATCAACCTTCACAACATCCTCGTTGCCGCTTGTCAGCACAACGGTCTTACCAGAAAGCACGTTCTCACCAGCTTTAAGTGTCCATGCAGGACAATCGAGAGTTTCGCCTATTTCGCCTGTTGTCTTCAGACCTTCATCCAATGTCAATGTTGTAGCGCGCTTAACCTTCTCGTAGGTCAGGGTGTAGAAAGCATCATAACCATAATCTGTATGAGCCTTTACCGTTGCGACACCAGGTGCCAGCCACTTTGTTATATCTCCACTATTTTTGTCTATCTCAACAACTCCCTCTGGAGATACAGAGTAAGTCAATTCTGCACTTTCAGTAACGTCGTCACCTCTCTCGTCTGTAAACTTGATTGTAGGCTTTACGAAAGAAGATTCTTCGCCTTGCTTAACGGTTACGTTAGCAGCAGAGAATGTAAGAGCAGGGGTCTTGGCAGCTGAATAATTAACAGTATAAGAAGCTGAAGATTTAGCATAAGTTACGCCACCAATTTCGCCACCAGCAAATGTGGCTGTAACCTTACCTGTTCCATAAGTGCCAGCCTTTAGAGAGAATAAGCCATCAGTAGTGGTTTCTTCGAAGATGCCGTCTGCTGATTCAAAACTATATGTAACGGTTGCGCCTGTCAATGTTTTCTCGCCAGCCTTCACCACAGCTTTCTGACTCTGTGCAGCCTCATCTCCATCTATAAGATTAAGAGATTCTTTGGGGAAACTTACTGTGGTTGCGGTTGATGAGGTTCCTTCTTCAAAAGTAACAGTTATGTTTTTTATATAGAAACCACCTTTACTTGCAGAATTTACAAATTTGATTTCTATTTTGCCAGATTGTAAGTTGTTATTATTCTTAAACTCATAATTTGACTCATCTCTTGACAAATCAATTTTGTTTCCATATTGAACATTATTGACCAACACAGAAAGAGACATTTTAGCATCCTTACTTGCAGCTTTTGCTGTAACAGTAATACTTTTTATTGTTCCAGGAATAGCCGTTGTTGAAATTGTTGCATTCTTAACAGGATACTTGTTAGAACCTATTTGCTGTCCTGATGAATTTGCTGAAGTTATTATGGTTTTAGCATCAGAAGCCAATGTCCAATCTATACCGCCTAATTTTGTCATTTGGTTTTTACTGGTAAAATCAGCATTTTGTGCCTTACCAAACGTATAAGAATACGGGCTTGTTACCGCAAGCGCATTACTGCTCCAGACAATCACTAAGAGCAGCAAGAAAAATGAGCGTAAAATTCGTTTCATGTTTTACGAGTTTTAAATTAATAATTGATGATAATAAAATTTTAGAAAAATATTTGATAGATCCATCAGCCGCCGCGATGAGGGTTGGGAGAATGGATGTGAAAAAAGAGAGAGCCATGGGCTTGTGCCTCGGGACGAAACCCGCTGCAAAGTTATGGCTTACACATTTCTGAGAAGTTACATCTTTAAGACAGTTTTGTTGCTTGGTCAATCGCAGAGATTGGGGTTAGGCGTTACGTTTTATGTCTTGAGCGTTACGTTTTATGTCTTGAGCGATAGATAGATGCTGTGAGCACTGGCAGATGCTTTGAGCATGGATAGATAGATGCTGTGAGCACAGATAGGCAGATGCTTTGAGCACAGATAGATAGATGCTGTGAGCACAGATAGATGGGTGCTGTGAGCATAGTTAGATGCCGTGAGCACAGGCAGGTGCTTTGAGCGATAGATGTCTTTAGTGGGCAGATGTGTGTTTGCGATGTTCAGGTGCGTTTTGAGAAACGCGATATGCCCCACCCCGTCTCACAGGTGTGTGGACGGGTGCGGGGCATATAGCCATGCGGTGCCTTTACTCGGCAGCCTTGTTGTCAGAAATGAGGTTCTCGCCCGTCATGTCGGCAGGCTGCTCCAGACCCATGATGTGGAGGATCGAGGGAGCCACGTCGGCGAGGCGTCCGTCACGCACGGTAGCCGAGTTGTTGTCGGTGACGTAGATGAAGGGCACAGGGTTGAGCGAGTGGGCGGTGTTGGGTGTGCCGTCGGCGTTGATAGCGTTGTCGGCGTTGCCGTGGTCGGCAATGATAATCGCCTCATAGTCGTTGGCCTTGGCAGCCTCAATGACGTCGCGCACGCAGTTGTCGATGGCGTGTACAGCCTTGGCGATGGCGTTGTAGATGCCGGTGTGTCCCACCATGTCGCCGTTGGCGAAGTTGACAACGATGAAGTCATACTCCTGTGTGTTTATTGCTCCCACCAGCTTGTCCTTAACCTCATAAGCGCTCATCTCGGGCTTGAGGTCGTAGGTTGCCACGCGTGGCGAGGGCACGAGGATGCGGTCCTCACCCTCATAGGGTTGCTCGCGTCCGCCGTTGAAGAAGAAGGTGACGTGTGCATATTTCTCTGTCTCTGCTGTGTGGAGCTGGCGCTTGCCCTGCTTTGAGAGATACTCGCCGAGGGTGTCCATGACGTTCTCCTTGGGGAAGAGGATGTTGACGCCTGTGAACGATGCGTCATAGGGAGTCATGCAGTAATATTGCAGACCGGGGATGGTGTGCATGCCTTCCTCGGGCATGTCCTGCTGTGTGAGCACCTGTGTGAGCTCCTTGGCGCGGTCGTTGCGGAAGTTCATGAAGATCACCACGTCGCCCTCGCTGATGCGTCCGTCGACGGCGCTGTTGCAGATGGGCTTGATGAACTCGTCGGTCACGCCCTCGTCGTAGCTCTCCTGCATGGCCTGCACCATGTCGGTGGCCTGCTTGCCCTGACCCTCAACGAGCAGGTCGTAAGCCTCTTTCACGCGGTTCCAGCGCTTGTCGCGGTCCATGGCGTAGAAGCGTCCCACGATGTGGGCAATGTGGGCATCGTTCTTCTCGCAGCACTGCTGTACCTGCTCAATGAAGCCCTTGCCGCTCTTGGGGTCGGTGTCGCGACCGTCCATGAAGCAGTGTACGAAGAGCTGGTCCTTCAGACCATACTCCTTGCCGATCTCGATGAAGCGGAAGATGTGGTCGAGCGATGAGTGAACGCCACCTGTTGAGGTGAGGCCCATGAGATGGAGCTTCTTGCCGTGCTCCTTGGCATAAGAAAAGGCGCTGACGATGCCTTCGTTCTTGAGGATTGAACCGTCCTTGCATGCGCGGTTGATCTTCACAAGGTCCTGGTAGACAACGCGACCGGCGCCGATGTTGAGGTGTCCCACCTCCGAGTTGCCCATCTGTCCGTCGGGCAGACCTACGTTCTCGCCTGATGCCTGGAGCTCAGAGTGTGCGCTCACGGCTGTGAGGTAGTCGAGATAAGGTGTTGGTGTGTTGAAGATAACGTCGCCTTTGCCATGCTGGCCGATTCCCCATCCGTCGAGAATCATCAATAAAGCTTTCTTTGCCATAATAAAATGAAATAATCTGATTTATGTTGTTTTTATTTTTTATGCTTGTCGTCCCAACGTCTAAACTCTTTGTTCCAACGTTTAAGCTTACCGTTCTCTAAGCGTTTTTAAGCTTGTCGTTTCTTTTTCCGTTCGCGCTTGTGTGCGCGGACGCTCTTGAATCGCGTTCTATCTTGTTAGACAATGCAAAGTTAGCAAGTTTTTGGTTAAAAGCAAACAAAAGCGCTGTATTTTATTTTTTCAGCTGTTTTTTTTGGCAGTTACGAAACAAAGTGATAACTTTACAGAAAATTTAAAACAAAGACCTATGGGCAAGTTAGCGTTGCTGTTATGTTTCATTTTATCCGTATTTCCTGCTGATGTCAATGAAAACAGGAAACACATTCATATTGTAAGACGTGGTCGTAAAAATTCGCATCGTGGCCATACCGTAGCTAAGATATGGATAGAAAAAGGAGGAGAGAAATGTATCGAGATTGCTTGGTCTGAGCTCAATGCTACCGAAGAGGCACTAATTTTAGAAGCCATAGACAAGCATTGGGAGCAATTAAACAAGCACATTGATGACGTTTTTGCTGGAAAAAAAATTAGAATAATAAAAATAAAATAGAAATAGGAGGTTAATATGTGCAAATTTAAAGACACCACTTTGGGCATCAAGAAAATTGATTTCAACGTTAAGCGCGGAGCCATGGCTGTTTTTCTGACAGACGGCCGTGAGGTTATTGTGCCTGTGTCAATGTTTCCTGATATAAAGCGGCTAAAAAAATCGGAACGCGAAGATTATATGATAATGGATGACCAATATTTCTCATTTGAAGCCTCAAGTAAGATCTATTCTATAAAAGACATCCTGAAAGCATAATTGACTACGCAATTATCACCAACCCTCACCACAAAGAGGGTAAAAAACAAAAAACCAAAAATTATATGAAAAATCTCTTTTTGACACTCGCCGTGATGGGCCTATGCTCAGCAACGGCAGCGGCACAAACACCCAAGACGGCAAAAGCGGCGAAGGCGGCAAAGGCAGCCAAAGCAGCATTGGCCGTCAAGGCAGCAAAAGCCAAAGAGACGGCGCCGTCGTTTACCGAATGGCACGACCTACAGGTGAACGCCATCAACCGTTTCCCTCTGCACTCTAATTTCTTCGCCTACGAGAACCGCGACGCGGCGCTGAAGGGCGACATGAAAGGCAGCGGCAACTATCTGTCGCTCAACGGCGTGTGGAAGTTTAAATGGGTGAAGAACGCCGACGAGCGGCCCACCGACTTCTTTGACCCCGCGCTCAACGACAAGGCATGGGGCACGATGGAGGTGCCTGCCGTGTGGGAGCTGAACGGATATGGCGACCCCGAATATGTGAACGTGGGCTTCGCCTGGCGCGGACATTTCGAAAACAACCCGCCAATGGTGCCCGTGAAAGACAACCATGTGGGTTCATACCGACGCACCATTGACCTGCCTGCTTCGTGGAACGGACGACAGGTCATTGCCCACTTCGGAAGCGTGACCTCAAACATGTATCTCTACGTCAACGGACAGTTTGCCGGCTATGCCGAAGACTCGAAGGTGGCAGCCGAATTTGACATCACGCCCTACCTGCGACCGGGCAAGAACCTCATTGCCTTCCAGACATTCCGCTGGAGCGACGGCTCCTACTGTGAGGACCAGGACTTCTGGCGCCTCAGCGGCGTGGCACGCGACTGCTACCTCTACAGCCGCTCACCCATTGCACACATCGACAACCTCCAGGTAACACCCGACCTCGACGCACAATATGTGAACGGACAGCTCAGCGTGAAGGTCAACATGAAAGGCTCTGCCATGTTCGTATTCGACCTCATCGACCCACAGGGCAACCAGGTCTCACGAAAGGTCATCAACGCATCGAAGGTGAAGAGCAAGACGGGAGGACCGGCGGTGCTGAAGCACACGCTGAAGTTTGACGTGCAGAACCCGCAGAAGTGGACAGCGGAGACGCCAAACCTCTACACCCTCGTGGCAACGGTGAAGCAGAACGACAAGGACGTGGAGTCGGTGCCCGTGAAGGTGGGCTTCCGCAAGATAGAGATCAAGAACGCCCAGCTGCTCGTCAACGGACAGCCCGTGCTCATAAAGGGTGCCGACCGCCACGAGATGGATCCCGACAAGGGATATGTGGTGTCAAGAGAGCGCATGATACAAGACCTCACGCTCATGAAGCGCTTCAACATCAACGCTGTGCGCACATGCCACTATCCTGACGACCCGGTGTGGTATGACCTCTGCGACCAGTATGGCATATACCTCTGTGCCGAAGCAAACCAGGAGAGCCACGGCTTCCAGTATGATGACACATCGGAGGCAAAGAAGCCGCAGTTTGCGAAGCAGATCATGGAGCGCAACCAGCACAACGTGATGATGCACTTTAACCATCCGAGCATAATCTACTGGTCGCTGGGCAACGAGACGGTCGACGGACCCAACTTCACGGCAGCACACGACTGGATAAGACAGACCGACCCCTCAAGACCCATCCAATGGGAACGCGCGTGGCTGGGCAGCAACACCGACATCTTCTGTCCGATGTATTACCCACACGCCGAGTGTGAGCGCTACGCCTCTGACCCGAAGATCACGAAACCGCTCATACAGTGTGAATATGCACACGCCATGGGCAACTCGGGCGGCGGATTCAAGGAATATTGGGACCTGGTGCGCAAGTATCCTAAATATCAGGGTGGCTTCATCTGGGACTTCGTGGACCAGGGCTTGCGCGGAAAAGACGCTGAGGGACGCAGCATATATAAATATGGTGGCGACTACAACTCTTACGACCCGTCAGACAACAACTTCAACTGTAACGGTCTGGTTTCGCCCGACCGCGTGCCTAACCCGCACATGTATGAGACAGGCTTCTACTATCAGAACATCTGGACCTCGCCCGTGGACCTCGCCAACGGCGTGGTGACGGTGAAGAACGAAAACTTCTTCCGCACGCTCGACAACGTGTCGCTCTCTTGGAGCATCATGGAGAACGGCGTGGAGACAGCCAACGGAACAGAGGCCAACATCGACGTGAAGCCGCAGGAGACGAAGCAGATCAAGCTGCCGTTCACCGTGAGCACAGCCAAGGACGGCAAGGAACGACTGGTGAACATCGAGTATCGCCTGAAAAAGGCGGAGCCGCTCATGGAGGCTGGACAGGTGGTCGCTTACCAGCAGCTCGCCGTGAACGAATGGCAGGGCAACGACATCGCCACACCATCTGCCGAGCAGAAGGTCATGATGGCGAAGGAAGGCAAGAAGGCGAAGATTGACAACGGAAAGAAAACTCAGGAGCTGAGCGTCAGGACACACAGCGTGAACGTGGCATGGGACAAGACAACGGGTCTGCTCACACGCTACAACGTGAACGGCAAGCAGCTGCTCGGCGAGGGCGGCACGCTGAAGCCCAACTTCTGGCGCGCCGTGACCGACAACGACATGGGTAGCGGCATAAACAAGAGCTACAAGGCGTGGTTCAACCCCGAGATGAACCTCAAGAGCATCGACATAAAGAAGGGTGCCAAAGGCTCGGCTGACGTGGCTGTGGTGACAGCTACCTACGACATGCCTGAGGTTAAGGCTAAGCTCACGCTTACCTACAACGTGGCTGCCGACGGCTCAATGGCGGTAACACAGGCGTTGGCCACAACCAAGGGTGCAAAGGTGAGCCCCATGTTCCGCTTCGGAATGGTCATGGAGCTGCCTTACAACATGGACCAGTCGACCTTCTACGGCCGCGGACCGATAGAAAACTATGCTGACCGCAAGATGTCACAGAACATCGGCATCTATAAGCAGACGGCCGATGAGCAGTTCTACCCCTATGTGCGTCCGCAGGAGACAGGCACAAAGAGCGACATGCGCTGGTGGAAGCAGACCGATGCCGACGGCAACGGCTTCACCGTGCTCTCTGACAAGGAGTTTTCCGCAAGCGCCCTCCACTACTCTATCGCTGACCTCAACGACGGCGACGAGAAGGAGCAGCGCCACTCGCCACAGGTGCCTAAGTCGCGCTTCACAAACCTCTGCCTCGACCTCGCACAGACTGGCGTGGGAGGTGTGGACAGCTGGAGCCCCAACGCCATCGCGTTACCACAATATCGTGTCGACTATAAGGACATGGTGTTTAAGGTTCTTTTAAAGGTAAAAAAGGACATTTAAAGGTAAAAAAGTAAAAAGGTAAAAAGGTAAAAAAGGGCTGACGCCTTGAAAGGGAAAGCCCCTTTGTCGTGTCAAAGAGGCTTGATGGTCATCGTACCCCGACCGAGGTACACACGCACCCCGACCGAGGTACACACGCACCCCGACCGAGGTACGCATGCATCCCGACCGAGGTACGCACACATTCCAACCGAAACGCGGCGACCTGTCAGCCCAAACAACCTATCATCATCTATAAAAAAAGGCACAGCTCTCTTCAAAGCTGTGCCTTTTTTTGTTCTATCTAAAGCCTGTTCAACCAAGCCGTCGCTTAACCAAGCCGTCGCTAAGCCGCTGCTTAACCAAGCCGCTGCTTAACAGAGCCTCAGCTTAAGCCCGTTCTATCCCTCACTTGCAATGCGCTTAATGTCCTCAAGGTTGTTAGCCACAGGAAGCGAGGTCTCGAAACCTGGGCGCAACATGCCTTGCTGGCGCATGCTGTCGAGCAGGGCGAGGAGCGGGTTCCAGAAGCCACCGATGTTGTAGAGCACCACGCGCTTGTGGTGATAGCCTATCGAGGCGGCAGCAACGACGGTGAAGATCTCGTCGAGGGTGCCGACACCACCGGGAAGAGCAATGATGAGGTCGCTGCGCTCTATCATCAACGCCTTGCGGTCGTTAAGGTTGTCGCAGGCAATGTTGACATCGATACAGTCGCTCGCGCGACCCGTCTTCTCAAGAATGGTGGGAACAACGCCGATGACCATGGCACCGGCATCGTGCGCCTCACGAGCCACAGCCTCCATCAGTCCGAGGTTGGCACCGCCATAGACGAGCGCATGACCCTCATGGCCTATCCAGCGGCCAAGCTCACGGGCAGCATCAAAAAACTCGGCGGCAATGTTGTTATTGGCCGAACAGAAAACGCAGATATTCATGGCTTCTTTTGTCTCCAATCCTTATCTTGCTGCATAGAAGCAAGCACCGTTCATCGCCATGCGAGCCTGGAACAGGCCAGCCTCATCCTGCGAAACCTTGATGTCGGTGCCGTTGGGCAGGAAAGCCTGAACGGTGCCGTCGTCGTTGAAGCGGAACAGATCGGTCACGGTGCCGTTCTCCTCCTCCTGCCAGGTCTTGGTGTCCTTGTTGTAGATAAACTTGATGACCTCACCGGTGGGCTTCTTTATAGAATAGCCATCCTTAAGGGTTGTCACGGCATAATAGCGGCCGTCCTGTCCCTGCACCTCAACGGTCTTGCCCACACGCTGTGCTACGGGGTTGCTGCCTGACCAGAACTCGATGGTATTGAGCACCAACGCGTCGACAACAGAGCACACAGCATAAGCTGGAGAGATAATGAGGAAGATAAGCTCGTTGAGGAATCTCTCACTTGTAGCCGACTTATTCCATGTGGCCAACTTGTTAAACAGACTGAACGAACCAACGCAAGAGTTGGTGAGCAGCACGCCCGCAAGGAGCACAACCGCAACCTTAAGATGTCTCATTCTCATAATTATATGGTTTTAGTTAAAAAAATCAGTTTGAGTTGCTAAGTTAAGCATTTATCCTTAATGAGCATAGCATACGGAAGTTTTTTAACATTATTTTTTTGACAATAAACCGCGCTTTTGGCTGCTAACTCATTCTTTTTCACTAACTTTGCACCCGCAACGCTGCCGACAAGGCTGTCGGCGGAGCGTTTTCGGGAGGTTTCTTCACCCTGTTTATACATCTTTTTTAGAGATATTGAGGATTATGGCTGGGAGGGTGAGCGCACTTCCCCCTGAGAATTATTTTTTATTTTTCAAGCAGCACCGACATGCTGCATCATTGCGGCACAGACCGCACAGAAGAAACAACAAGACACATTGAAGACATTTGAAGAATTGGGTGTAAGCGAAGAGATTCGCCACGCCATTGAAGAGCTGGGATTCGAGCATCCCATGCCAGTGCAGGAAGAAGTGATTCCATATCTGCTGGGACACGGCAACGACGTCATTGCCCTCGCGCAGACAGGTACAGGCAAGACCGCCGCGTTCGGCATTCCATTGCTGCAACGCGTGGACCCTACACAAAGACACACTCAGGCCATAGTGCTCAGTCCGACACGCGAGCTGTGTCTACAGATCGCTGACGACCTGAAAGATTTTTCCAAGTATATCAAGGGCATCAACGTGGTGGCTGTTTATGGAGGCACCAGCATCGTTGACCAGATCCATGCGCTGAAGCACGGCGCACAGATCATCGTGGCCACACCGGGACGACTCATCGACCTCATGAACCGTGGCGTGGCACAGCTCGACAAGGTTGAGAACGTGGTGCTCGACGAGGCTGACGAGATGCTCAACATGGGCTTTGCCGACTCTATAAACGCCATCTTCGAGGGCGTGCCACAGGACCGCAACACGCTGCTCTTCTCGGCCACTATGAGCCGCGAGATCGAGCGCATTGCAAAGAGCTACCTGCACGACTTCAAGGAGATCGTGGTGGGATCACGCAACGAGGGCGCCGAGAGCGTAAACCACATCTATTATATGGTGAACGCCAAGGACAAGTATCTGGCCCTGAAGCGCATCGTCGACTTCTACCCGCGCATCTTTGCCATCATCTTCTGCCGCACAAAGAAGGAGACACAAGAGGTGGCCGACAAGCTCATACGCGACGGCTACAACGCCGAGTCGCTGCATGGTGACCTCTCACAGCAGCAGCGCGACCTCACCATGCAGAAGTTCCGCCAGCACCTCACACAGCTCCTCGTGGCTACCGACGTGGCAGCACGCGGACTTGACGTGGACGACCTGACACACGTCATCAACTATGGTCTGCCCGACGACATCGAGAGCTACACGCACCGCTCAGGACGCACAGGACGAGCAGGAAAGAAGGGAACGAGCATAAGCATCATACACACACGCGAGAAGCGTAAGGTGCGCGACATTGAGCGCGAGATAGGCAAGGATTTTGTCGACGGAACGCTGCCCACACCTAAGGAGATATGCACCAAGCAGCTCTATAAGGCCATTGACGAGATAGAGAAGGCCGATGTGGACGAGGAGGAGATCGCTCCCTTCATGGACGACATCAACCGCCACTTCGAGTTTGTTGACAAGGAAGACATCCTGAAGAAGATCGTGAGCCTTGAGTTTGGCCGCTTCCTCAAATATTATGCCGACGCACCAGAGATTCTCAAGCCCACCAACGAGCGCAACAAGCGCGACGCCGAGGGCAGAGGCAAGACAGGACGCACCGACCGCAGCCGAGGCCCGCGCAAGGCAGAGGCTGGCTTCAAGCGTCTGTTCATCAACCTGGGCAAGGCCGACGGTTTCTACCCCGGCGAGGTCATGCAGTTTGTGAACCGTCATGTGGACGGACGTCAGGAGATTGGACACATCGACCTGCTGAGCAAGTTCTCTTACATAGAGGTGCCCGAGCAGGATGCACAGAAGGTCATCCGTGCCCTCGACGGAACATCATATAAGGGTCGCAGCGTGCGCTGCAACGATGCCGACAGCCGCGATGGCGGTGCCTCAGGCCGTGGCTCACGCGGCGGCCGCTCCTCACGCGATGGCGGCAACCGTGGCTCACGCGATGACAGCCGTTCTTCAGGCCGCAGCGAGAGAACCTCACGCAGAGGCCGCGACAACGACGGCTATGGCAAGAACGACGGCTATGGCAAGAACGACGGCTTTGGCAAGAACGACGGGTTTGCAAAATATGAAAAGAAGTCGAAGCGCCGCAACAACTATGACGACGACTCAACGTTCCAGGAGAGTGGCAAGAAAGACGACTGGAAGCAGTTTTTCCAGCACAACGACAACGTGAAGCTGAAAGGCAGCGAGCCCGACTTTACCGAGGAAGGCTGGGCAAGAAGAAAGCCAAGAAAGAAATAAGAGTCTATCTGCCCCCAAAAGAAGCCAAAAGGGTCCCTGTCTTTAATCTTAGACAGGGACCCTTTTTATCTTTAACCGAACTTTCGCATGAAAATAACGAACTTCATTTCAGATAGTTACAAGTTTAAATAGCAGCTAACAATGTGAATAAATGAACGTTTTCGATAAGCCAGATGAGCAGAACCGAGCTTGCTCGGGTTATGCCATGGCGAGAAAAGGTGCCTTGAAAAGGAACGTTTTCGTTAAGCCAGATGAGCAGAGCCAAGCTTGCTTGAGCTTTGCCATGGCGAGAAAAGGTGCCATGAAATGGAACAATATTTTGTTGCGCTTCGCGCATTTTTTAAACATTAATAGCCATTAATTGAACATTAATGAAACATTAATTTTTCCGCGCGAAGCGCGTATTAATGATAATTAATGGGTCATTAATGATAATAACTCCGCGAAGCGCCTGAACACCTACGGAGCGCAAGAATGTTTAAAACAACACGAGCGCGAAGCGCGATGTAAATAATAAACTTTGCGAAAGTTCAGTTATCTTTAACAGCCCTTAAGAACTATTATCTTCTACCCTCAAGCAGACGTTCAGCCATAGCCACACCAAGCGCCTCACACTGCTTGCGCACCTCAGGGGTGAGAGCCGGCTTCATGTCAACAGGTTCTCCCACAGTCTCAAACTTGAGGTGGGTCTCGTTCCACTCGCCAATCTTGGCAACAGCCTTGCTTGCCCAGCCATGGCTGCCGAACCATCCGAACAGGCGGTTCTTGATGTCGCGGTTAGAGATCTCGGAGAGCAACACCTCCATCTCGTGATAAAGGCCGGCGTTGTAGGTGGGAGCACCAACGATCAAGCCGCTGTAACGGAAGATGTCGCGGAGAATGAACGAATGGTGGGTCTTCGAGACATTGTAGATAACGATGTCCTTGACGCCTGCCCTGCTGGCAGCCTGGGCGATGATCTCTGCCATGCGCTCCGTGTTGCCATACATCGTGCCGTAACAGATCACCAGACCGGGCTCTGCCTCGTAGCGCGACAGACGGTCGTAGGTGCCGATGACACGGGCGGCAAAGTCGTGCCACACAGGACCGTGGGTAGAGCAGATATAGTCGATCTGAACGCCAGCAAGCTTCTTCAGCGCGTTCTGCACGGGGATGCCATACTTGCCCACAATGTTGCTGTAATAGCGTATCATCTCCATCCAGAACGAGTCGCAGTTGATGTCGCTGTCCACAACGCCGCCGTTGAGGGCGCCGAAACAACCGAAGGCATCGCCTGAGAACAGCGTGTGGGTGGTGGTGTCGAGCGTTACCATGGTCTCGGGCCAGTGGACCATCGGCGTGAGCACAAACTGCAGCTCGTGCTTGCCGAGCGACAGCGTGTCGCCGTTCTTCACCTCATGCTCGCAACCGGCTCCAATGCCATAGAAGCCAGCCATCATGCCAAACGTCTTCTTGTTGCCGATAACGGTGACGTTGGGATAATACTTGCGCATGAGAGCCAGCGAACCGCTGTGGTCGGGCTCCATGTGGTTAACAACGATATAGTCGATGGGACGATCGCCGATCACATCGCGGATGTTCTCTATAAACTGTGTGAAGAAATCGACCTCTACGGTGTCGACAAGACACACCTTCTCGTCCACGATAAGATAGGAGTTGTAAGACACTCCTTTGGGCAATGGCCACAGTCCCTCAAAGAGGTTCTTGTTGCGGTCATTCACACCCACATAATAAATATTGCTTGTTATCTCTTTCATAATGTCTGAGCTTTTTCTTATTTGGTTTTTATTTATAGAACTTTCGCAAATGTATAATAAATACATTTTCAAGCGATTATTATCTCAAGCAAGCGACAAAGTCGAGCGCGAGGACGTTATGTTATCTTGCTGTGAAACCGCAGGTTACGTTCGCTTCGCTCTCTTCACCAGCGGTTATGGATATTCGCCGCCTTCGGCGACGCTTGCTTGAGAAAATTTCCATTTTAAATGCAAAAGTTCAGTTATTTAAAGACAACCCTCTTCTTTAAAGGCGTCGAGTTTTTTTCCGAAGTTTTTCGACACATAGTTGAAGATGTCCTTGCAACAGTCGGCAGAGAACATCTGTGCGCTTTTCACCATGCTGTCCCACTGTTGTTCTGTGAGCCCACGCTCTATGTCGGCGCGGCGTATGTTGTTGCGAAGCATGGCGTAGATAAGACCGGCGTTGAAGTTGTCGCCAGCACCAATGGTGCTCACCGTCTCGGTCTTGGGGGTGGCATACTCCTTGCGCATGTGCCCATCGCTGAACACCACGGTGGGGTTCTCGCCATCGGTGTAGATGAAGCGTTTACAATAGAACGAGATCTCGGCGTTGTAAGCCTTGTCGGCATCATCGATCTTATAGACCACGTTAAAGTCGTCTCTGCTGCCGCGCACGATGTCGGCAAACTCGAGGTTCTCAATGAGGTTTGGGGTGGCCCTCATGACATCGCCACGATGTGAGGGGCGGAAGTTGACGTCATAATAGATGATGGCGCCATGGCTCTTGGCATACTCCAGCAGTCCCTGCACCTGCGGGCGCACCACGGGGTTAACGGCATAGAAGGAGCCGAAGAGCACGATGTCGTCGGGCTGTATGTCGGGATATTCGAAGTCGAGATGCTCATGCGGTGTGTCACGGTAGAACACATAGTCGGCCTCATTGCGCTCGTTAAGGAACGCCAGCGACACAGGCGACTTGCTGTCGGGGTACACGTTCACGTTGTCGGCATTCACGCCGTTGTCTCTCAGAAAGTTGATGATATATTCGCCCACACGGTCGTTGCCCGCCTCTGAGAAGAAGGTGCATGGCACACCGGCACGGCCCAACGAAACAATGGCGTTGAACGTTGAACCTCCAGGAACGGCTTCTGTCGGTTTGCCGTTCTTGAAGATAATGTCAAGCACCGTTTCGCCAATTCCTATGACTTTACGCATGTTATCTTGATTTTTTATCTTTTAGAATGCAAATATCTTAAATATTTTGGAATTAGCAAAAAGATTATTCGTATTTTTGTAAAAAATTAATTGAGAAGTAAACAAGCGACGAATAATAAGCCGATAAAGAACAGTTCGCCGCTCCCAAAAACTGACAAGAAATGACGCAATATAACACCGCGATGCTTCCCAACGGGCTTCGCATCATACACCGGCCGTCAACATCGCCCGTGGTCTACTGTGGCTACGCCGTGAACGCCGGCACACGCGATGAGCTGCCGGGGGAGGAGGGCATGGCACATTTTGTGGAACACATGACCTTCAAGGGAACAGAGAAACGAAAGGCCATACAGATCCTCAACTCTCTGGAGCGCGTAGGAGGCGACCTCAACGCCTTCACGGGCAAGGAGGACACGGTCTATCATGCCGCCATTCTGCATGAGCACACAGCACGGGCCGTGGATCTGCTCACCGACATCGTGTTCAACAGCACCTACCCTCAAGCCGACATAGACAAGGAGGTGGAGGTGATATGCGACGAGATAGAAAGCTACAACGACTCGCCGTCGGAGCTTATTTATGACGAGACAGAGAACGCGGTCTTCGACCACTGCCCCTTGGGCCACAGCATTCTCGGCGAGGCACAGCAGCTGCGCACCTACACCACGGCACACGCCAAGGCGTTCACGCAAAGGCTCTACCGGCCCGACAACGCCGTGTTCTTCGCTTATGGCGACATAGCGTTCAGCCGTCTGGTGGCCATGCTGCGACGCGCTCACGGCATCGACGCTGCCAGCAAGCTCCTGCCCTGCCCCGCCCCATCGGCGGTGACGGAGAGGAACCGTCGGCCCTCGGCCCTCGCGCCCTACACCCCGTCGTCTAACGTCAAGGAGATGAGCACGCACCAGACGCATGTGATGCTGGCAAACCGCGCCTACCCCATGGGCGACAAGCGCCGCATTGCCCTCTACCTCATGAACAACATCTTGGGCGGACCAGGCATGAACGCACGCCTCAACCTGTCACTGCGTGAGCGACACGCCCTGGTCTACACCGTGGAGAGCTTCATAACGAGCTATGGCGACACAGGACTCTGGGGCCTCTACTTCGGTTGCGACCCGCACGACACCTCCCGCTGCCTGCGTCTCGTGCGCAAGGAGCTGGACCGCTTCATGAAGCAACCGCTCACCGACACCCAGCTGAAGGCGGCAAAGCGACAGATCAAGGGACAGATCGGCGTGGCGTGTGACAGCAGGGAGAGCTTCGCCCTCGACTTCGCCAAGACTTTCCTCCACTACGGACTGGAAAAGGATGTCACCTCGCTCTTCTCGCAGCTCGACGACGTCACAGCAACAGACATTCAGCAGGTGGCGCAGGACATCTTCAAAGAAGAAGGTATAACGAGAATGATTATTAAGTAAACGAGCTCTTGCTTAGGCAAACGGCAAAGCCGAACGGACGGACAATAGCTTTATTGCTTAAACAACAAGACATTTGTCCATTAACTTCACGAGCGAAGCGAGTTATCTTCCTATAACTTCCTATAACTTCTTTCGCTTGCGAAACTTAAGTAAAAAGAATATAAACAAAAGAAAATTTTAAAAAGAACAATCTTATGGCAACACCACACATTTCAGCAGCAGCTGGCGATTTCGCCAAGACAGTGCTGATGCCCGGCGATCCGCTCAGGGCTAAGTTTATCGCAGAAACATTTCTTACAGACATCAAGTTAGTGACCTCTGTGCGCAACATGCTCGGCTACACTGGCCTCTACAAGGGCAAACCGGTATCGGTGATGGCGAGCGGCATGGGCATGCCCAGCATCGGCATCTACTCTTACGAGCTGTTCAAGTTTTATGATGTAGAAAACATCATCCGCATAGGTTCGGCAGGCAGCTACCGCGAATGGCTGAACGTCAGGGACGTGACGCTGGCAAAAGATTCGGTTAGCGAGTCGTCATACGCCAAGGTGCAGGGCGGATGCAAGGACACACACATCAAGCCCAGCGCAGAGATCAACGCCGTGATCGAGGCTAAGGCCAAGGAGCTGGGCATAGAGTGTAAGCCCAGCGTGGTTCACTCAAGCGACGTGTTCTACGGCGAACCGTCACAGGGTACATGGCAGGACATTGCCGAGAAAACAGGCAGCGACTGTGTAGAGATGGAGAGTTTCGCCCTCTTCCACAACGCCAACATGCTTGGCAAACGTGCCGCCTGTCTGCTCACCATCAGCGACTCGTTCGTGAGCCATGTTGAGCTGACAGCCGAAGAGCGCCAAAACTCGTTCACACAGATGATGAAGCTGGCGCTGGAAACAGCGATAGCACTGTAATGAGTAAGGAAAAAGTGAAAAACGAAAAGTGAAAAATCCAATTGTTAAGGCTGCGCAAGTAATAAAGCACATGGATTTTTCACTTTTCGTTTTTCACTTTTCCCTTAATATGCCTTTAAATGCACCATCACCGGATAGTGGTCTGACGGTGCGCGGCGGTCATAGCGTTTAAACTTGATCTCGCTGGGAGCATCGTTACCCTTCTGTGCGTCGGCGCTCTTCGGGGTCCAATAGGCGTTGGTGAGGATGCCGTAGCGGTCGACCTCAAACATGGGCGACACGAACACATGGTCAATGCGCGATTCGGTCCACATGTTTGTGTCGAAGGCGTTGAACGTGCCGTTTGTGGCAAAACGCAGACGGGCAGCAGGATAGCTGTCCTTCAAGATGCCCGACGAGGTAAAGATCTTGAAGATCTCGTTGTTCTGGTCCACGTTGAAGTCGCCTGTCACCACCACGGGCGCACCCTTGGCGATCTCGCGAATCTTGGCCACGATAAGCTTGGCAGCCTCGCGACGGGCCACGATGCCCACATGATCCATGTGGAGGTTGAAATGGAAGAAACGCAAGCCCGTTGCCTTCTGCTTAAACTCGCCCCATGTGCAGATGCGGATGCAGACAGCATCCCATCCCAGCTTCGGCGTGTCGGGGGTCTCGTTAAGCCAGAAATTGCCGTTGTGCAACAGTTTCAGGTTATCCTTTTTATAGAAGATGGCGGCATACTCGCCCGCCTCCTTGCCGTCGTCGCGACCTACACCAATGAAGTCGTAGTTGTCGAGCGCAGCACGCATGTCGCGCAGCTGTCCCACAAGCACCTCCTGGGTGCCGAACACGTCGGGAGCCTCAAAGTTGATCATGTCACACATAACCTTGCAGCGTGTAGCCCACACGTTACCGTTTTTCTCGTCGCCGTCGTTGCGGTTACGGACATTGTAAGAGCCCACATACAGGTTTTGTGCGCTCATGACCACTGCAAAGAGCAGGGCAATAGTAGAAAGAATTATTCGTCTCATAATTTTATTAAATTATTTTTATTTGTTTTTCTTTATTTTTCTTTTATCAGTTTAGCCTCTTGGTTTTACAGCTTTCATTTTTGCTTTTCGCCGTTTTCACCTTTCAGCTTATGTTGTCTTCACCTCTTGAGATTAAAGCTTTCACCCCTTGGCTTTTACAGCTTTCACCCCTTAAGGCTTGTTGTTTTCACCTCTTGGCTTAGAAAAAGTTATTATATTGTTCGTTTTCTTTTGTGAGAGTTTGAGCAGTAAGCTATTCAACCGCAAAGTTAATAAAAAAACAAAGACAAAGGTGCCAAAACCGAATAAAATTCGGTCTCGACACCCGTCCTATCACTTGAATTCTTTTAGACAAAAATCAGAGGTTGTCAAGCAACCTCTTTATTGTAAGGTTTTTTTGTGTGATCATCGGGTTAGATTATACGTTTATTTATGGACAACCCATCTTATTATTTGAAATCTTTTAGACAAAAATCAGCGGTTGCCAAGCAACCGCTTTATTGTAAGGTTTTTTTACTGTGATCATCGGGCTATATTATGCGTTCTACTTGTGGCTTGCTCTCATCTCCAACAGTGTGCAGCCGCTCACATGCGACGTGAGGGTTGTTGTGCCGACAGCAGGTGTTGACCATGACGGGCTGAAGAGCAGGTCGTTCTTGTTCACGCCGTTGCGCCACAACACCTCGGCGTTATGGTTGAAGAACGTGGTAAACTTTTTCCTGTAAACCTCGCCCAAGGCCGGCTCGTCAAGCAGCTGGCGGAAATAGCGCATGAAGATGCCCTTGAACAGGCCGCCATCGGTTTTGCCCTCATCGCGGATGATGTTGTTGCTTGTGTCGATCATGCTGCGGTCGCTGATGGCAAAGTTGGCACACTTGCGGGCATCGTTAAGATAGGTCTCGTCGCCTGTGACCTTGAACAGATGGTAGGCAGCACCTGTGAACGTGCCTGAGTTGTAGCTCAGCGTTACCTTGTCGAGTTTGCCTGTGTTGCCGTTCAGAGCGTCATAGACAGCTCCTGTAGCGGGGTTGAAGAGATGTTCCTTCTCCCAGTTGTAAATTTTCTTGGACCATTTAAGATAGTCGGCATCTTTCGTTACCTCATAAAGGCGCACGGCGAGCAAGGCAGCAGGACCGTTTGAGCAGGCGTTCTTGGAATGCAGATTTTCGTTTTTCTCCCAAGCAATGCCACCACCGCCAATGTTGCTCCATGCGGTCTTCACCCATTCCATAAGGTCTTTGGCTGTGGCCAGATACTTGTCTTCTTTCGTCACCTCATAGAGACGGACCATGGTAAGGCCAATCCACTCGGAGTCGTCATAGAAATTGTTGCGGTAGCCGTTGTGGTCATAAGAGTTTTGTTGCTTTATGCCCTCATACCAAAGCGGGAACATGTCAGAATATTTCTTGTCTCCTGTGCGCAGATAAGCGTCTATTATAACGTCCATGGCGTGGGCCTGAGGCCAGTAGGCATTGGTCGGTGCGTTCTCAAACTGGTCGGCATTATAGACAAAATAATGTTTGTCGACATCCCAGAAACGGTTAACCAGCGACTGTGTGGCGCTGTCGGCCGCTGCGCTCCAGTTTATTGTGTAGGCATAGACCTGACTGGTCAGCGGCAAAGCCTGAAGCGACGACGCAAACAGCATCATTGCAGCTACAAGCCCTAAACAAAGCACACTACCTCGCTTGTTCCTCATTTGTTTTTTTAGTTATTAATTTGTTACGCTTTTTAGCGTTTTATAGAAAGTTGCCATTCGCTGAACGTTTTCATAAACAGATATTCACCAAATGTTATTAGTCTTAACAGACGAGAAGACAAAATTTCAACCACCCGCCACTTTTTTTTCATGTTTTTTCTATTCAACCTCTTTCATTATTGCGCAAAATCCACTATCTTTGCATTACTTAAAATCGCAAAAAATATTTCATCCTTTATAAAGAAGAAATGCTACCCACACATAACCAAAAGCTTCTTGACGAGTTGAACGCTGGCAGCAAGGCGGCTCTGGAGACTCTCTTCAGGACATACTATCCGCGACTGTTGGCCTTCGCAAGAAGTTATGTATACGATGCCGATGCGGCACAGGACATTGTGCAGGAGATGTTTATCTACCTGTGGAGCCGACGCGGCACTATAAGTCAGTGCAACATTGCAGCGCTGCTCATGACGGGGGTGCGCAACCGCTGCATCAACTACATAAACCACCTATCGTCTTTACGGAAACATCTGGAGCGGCAAGACGGCAACTCCACACAACGGCTCACAAACATCGACATGTGCTCCGACACGGCTTCAGAGGTCGAGACGCGCGACATTCTCAACCAGCTCGACAGCTTCCTCAACACCATTCCGCCAAGACAGAAGGAGGCGTTCACCCTTGTGCGCATGGACGGCATGACGTTGCGCGAAGCAGCCGACAAGATGGAGGTGTCGGTTGCCATGGTCGACAAACTGGCAAAGAAGGCTCTCTTCAAGGTGACACAACATTTCAGTTCCCTCTACCCCACGGGCTTTTTCACCACACTGATCATTGCTGCCTTAGCATGGGAAGTGCCCTTAAAAATGATTAATTAAGATGTGAGCTGGTTGAAATTTTTTCCAACGCATTGTCTTTTCATTATAACATAAAAGCAACCACAATGAACAACAACCAACAGGACATCAAGGCTGTGGCTATACGCTTCTTCGAGGGATGCGCAACCCTCGACGAGCAAGCACGCCTACAACAATACATAGAGCACGACCCTCGCAACATGCAGCAGTTTAGGCTATGGGAGGAGGAATGGATAAAGGCAGGAGCCTCTCACACCAGCTCTACCGATGAAGCTTGGCTACGCCTCATGCAGACCATCGACGCACAAGAGGCTACCACAAGCGAAGACACAGCCTCACACAGCACCTTGCTGCAACATCATGAAACAGAGCAACACCGTGTTATAGGGCTGCGCCTCTGGCACAAGATTGCAGCGGCAGCCATGCTGCTCCTCATCGTCACGCTTACTGCCTTGCTCGCTACCGACAACACGGGCAGCGTGCAGACCTTCTGTTGTGAGGCACCAGCAGGCAGCCACACCCGTCTGACACTGCCCGACGGGTCGGTGGTGTGGCTCAACAGCGCATCGAAGTTCACCTACACCAACCGCTTTGCCAACGACAACAGACATGTGGAGCTGAAGGGCGAGGCCTTCTTTGAGGTCACAAAACATGAAGGCAAGCCATTCACCGTTCACACCGCAGGCTATGACGTCACGGTGAAGGGCACACGGTTCAACGTGTCGGCATACGACAACGACAGTCTGTCAACCACCACTCTGATAAACGGCAAGGTCGAACTGTCTAACGGCAGCCAGCACCTAACGCTCTCGCCAGGACAGGCTGCTACTCTGAACCGCACCACAAGCAAGATCTCGCTCTCTAAAGCCAACACACAAGCCGACGCATGGCGCACAGGAAAACTCATGTACAGCGACATCAGCATGAAAGAGTTTGCACAGATCTTGGAGCGACAATATGATGTTAACGTAAACATCGCCTCGCCACAATGTGCCGACATGCGCATATCTGTGATGCTTCAAAACAACGAGACCATTGACGAGGTACTGCAGGCCATTGAGCAGATAACATCACACAAGGCAAGCCGCAACGACCGTAACATAACGATACGCTAACACCCAGATGACATTGCACGAACACATCTTGTCAGCCGCGCTAACGGCCTTGCTGTGCTGCCCGTTCAGCATGGCAAGGGCGCAACACGTCACACAGAGGTTCAAGGACGAGCCTTTGCGTGATGTCATACACGAGGTTGAGCGCCAGACACGCATGTCGTTCATATACAAAGCCGATGCCATAGACGAGTCGCAACATGTAACAGCCACCTTCAGCCGCACACCAATAAAGAAGGTGCTGCGCAACATACTGCCCGAGGGCGTTTCATTCACGATAAAAAAACGCCTCATCATCCTCTACAGATCTGCTTCTACAGACAAAACAGAGAAGAAACCGTCGGCAACAGAGAGCAGCAACGCCTTTATCGTGACAGGACGTGTGGTCGACAACAGCGGACAGCCAATCATGGGTGCCACCATCTACGACCAGAAAGTAAAGAGCGGCACCGTGACCGACTATAACGGACAGTTTGCCCTTAACGTCGAGCCCAACACCACGCTTCAGGTGTCGTACATTGGCTATAACCACGCCACCATAAACGTAGGGCACCGCCAGCAATTGCCCCTGATTCGTCTACACGAAGTTACCAACAGCCTCAACGAGGTGGTGGTCATTGGCTATGGCACGACAAGCCGTCTCACCCTCACGGGAGCCGTCGACAAGATTGGGCATGACGAGATAACACGTCAGAAGACGGGCTCGCTGGCCGATGCCATGCAGGGTCTGTCTCCAAACCTCACCGTGCAAAAAAGGAGCAGCGACCCCAATACCTTGCTCACCAACATCAACATACGCGGCATAAGCACGCTTAACAGCAACGCACCGCTGGTGGTGGTAGACGGCATGGTGTGCAACGAGGAGACGCTCGCCAAGATAAACCCCAACGACATCGACAACATTTCGGTGCTCAAGGACGCAGGAGCGGCTGCCATATACGGATCAAGATCTGGCAACGGCGTTATTCTTGTGACAACAAAGAAGGGCTCGCGCAGCGAAAAGCCGGCCATAAAGTTCTCCACAGCCGTGGGATGGCAGCAACCACACATCCTGTATGAGCCGCTTGCTGGCTGGCAAAACGCAGAGAAACGCAACGAGAGTTCCCGTAACGTGGGACGCTATGCCGAGTTTAGCGACGCCCAGATTGAAGATCTGCGTAATCATCAAGACGAAGAGCGGTGGTTCATGAACCAGATTTTCAGAAACGCCTTGCAGCAGAACCACAACGTGAGCGTGAGCGGCGGAACAGCACACACGTCATACATGGTGTCGGCGGGCATGTTCTCCCAAGGCAGCAACTATGTGGGCAACAGCAACTACGGCACACAACGCTACAATCTACGCTCCAACCTTCAGGTAGAGGCAGGACGGCTGCACCTGCAAGCCTTGCTGGCCTTCGTGCGAGAGAACAGCGTGGCAACCATGGGCTCCCTTCTGGAGAGCGACGCTTCGCGTGTGCCACCCTTCTACTATTACAAGATGAAAGAAGACGGCAAGTATCTTATTAACGACATACTCTCTGAGTTTAACCCGTTAGGCAGCCTTGAAGCCGGCGGCACGTCAAAGAGCCGCAACAACGATTTCACGGCCAATGCCACCGCAGAGATGAGCCTCGTCAAAGGACTGTCGCTGAAAGGATCGGTAGGCGTCAACATCACGGGTAACCACACCCTTACCCGACAACTCGCCGTGCCCTACTATCAAAGCAACAACATGACACAACCCTCACGCTACGACCATGAGGCAAGAGAAGTGAGCGACAACAACAGCGACAAATATCTTATAAACACCCAGATGCTTCTCAACTACGATTTGGCATGGCGAGGCAACAGCCTCAAGGCCATGCTCGGACTGTCTAACGAGAGCGCCACATCAAGCGAGAACAAGATGCGCCTCTACTACTCGAACTCCGATTTGGGAACATCTACCGACAACAACGCTTACATAACACCAGGGCAGGGCACAAAACTCAGTTCTGAGACACAGACACGCACAAGCATATCTTCGGCTTTCGGACGTGTGGTGTTCAACCATACCAACCGCTATGTGGGCGAGTTCGACTTCCGCTACGACGGCACCTCAAAGTTTGGGAGTCGACACAGATGGGGATTCTTCCCTTCAATATCGGGTAGTTGGGCTATAAGCGAAGAACCGTTCATGCGCTCTTACAAGAAAAGCGTGGGCACACTGAAGCTGCGCTCATCGCTCGGCGTGCTCGGCAACCAAAGCATAAGCGCAAACGAACGGTTCACACGATATCTTCCTTACAACAACATCTATTCGTTCAACAACAAAGGTGTGGTAGGAGCGGGCTTCACTCTGGGCTCTGACAATCTCAAGTGGGAACGCACAAGCACATTCAACATAGGCTTTGACGCCTCTTTCCTCAACAACAGCCTAACAGTGAGCGCCAATCTGTTTCACAAAGACACACGCCACATCCTCATGCGCCCAATGTCGGCAACGGTCTACGGAACAGACCTGGCGATAACCAACGTGGGACGGATGGCAAACAGCGGATGGGAACTCACATTAAAATGGAACGGACGCACAGGACAGGTCACACACGAACTGAGCCTCAACCTTGCCGACACCCGCAACTGGCTGCGTAGCTTCCCCGAAGGCGAAGAGGTGGCACAACTTGAAGAGATGTGGGTCATCAAGAAGGTTGGCGTGCCGCTCAACTCCTATTATGGCTACCGTGTGGCTGGCATCTTCCAGAGCGAGGAAGAGATTGCTGAGGCAGCACTGCCTATAGGCATCACCGTTTATCCTGGCGACCTGCGCTTTGTCGACCGCGACGGCAACGGCATAATAGACGGTAGAGACCGTTTTGTGTTGGGCAACGCCTTTCCACGCTATGCCTTTGGCCTGACATACACGATGACGTGGAAAGGGCTCGACATGAGCCTGTTCATCAACGGTGTGGGCAAACGCGACATGATGGTGCACGGCGAGCTGGTAGAGCCGTTCTTCGGCAACTACTCTTACACGATGTACCGCCACCAAACCGACTATTGGACAGCCACCAACACCAACAGCCATTATCCACGGCTGGCGGCACCTGGCTCAACGTCTGAGAACAACAACTACCGCATGGGCTCCGACATCTACATCTTCAACGCTGCCTACGCACGACTGAAAAACATCACGGTGGGCTACACCTTACCTCCCAAGATCACACGATGGCTGCATCTGCAGCGACTACGCTTCTATGCAACAGGCCAAAACCTGTTCACCCTCTCGCCAACAACGTTCATAGACCCAGAGACATCCGAATTTGACAGCAGCATGACGTTCAGTTCTGCCAACACCGGATGCAAGTATCCACCACTGCGCTACTGGGGCGTGGGCTTTGACATCGATTTCTAAAAAAAACTCTGCAAAAAAGGGCATAACAAGAATGAAAAAATTATTATACATGGCAGCTTGCATGTTTGCAACACTCGTCTTCAGCGGATGTAACGACATGGACAACGAGCCATCAGGAACATATGGAGAGGATGAGTTCTGGGCATCCGTAGACAAGGCACAATACTTGCTCAACATGATCTACAACCAACACTATTCGGCAACGATGATGTGGAGCGACGAGACTTTGTCTGACAACCTCATGCGCACCCGCGACTATAACGACGAGCGCGTCATACGCAACGGCAACGCTGAGACCACAACACACATATTCGCCTCCACATGGAAAAATCTGTACGGCGGCATCAAAACAGCAAACATGTTTCTTGCCAACATAGACCGGCTTAAGGCCGATCCGAAACAGATAAACGGAATGAAGGCACAGGCACGATACCTCAGGGCATGGATGTATCTGAGACTCACCGAGTTTTACGGCAATGTGCCTTATTTTACACACGAACTGTCAGTCGCCGATAGCAAGCGGATAACACGCACTCCTCATGTGCAGATAATGAGGGCTCTGCACACCGAGCTCGACAGCATTATGCCTCATCTGCCACGACGCGACGATCTCACCGACGACCAGCGCGGACAGATAACATGTGGAGCCGCAGTGGCTCTTCAAGCCCGAGCTTATCTTTATGACGGCGACTGGGCAAAAGCTGAACGCTATTGTAACATGCTCATCTCACAACAGGAAAAATATGGCCACTATAGTCTGTTCCCCAACTATGCCGCACTCTTCACCCAAGAAGCCGAGTATAACGAAGAGATTATTGCCGACTGCGAGTATGCACCCAAGGTAAGGGTATGGGAGGACATGTTCAACATGGCACCGCTGTCGGTTGGAGCACGTCTGAACGAGATTGCTCCCACACAGAGCCTGGTCGACGCCTTTCTCATGCTCGACGGAAAGACAGCAGAGCAATCACCGCTTTATGACGCAAACAGGCCATACGCCAACCGTGACCCACGACTCACAGCCACAGTGGTGTATGACGGCTACAGGTGGAGCGACAATGTTGACGATGGAACGAAAGACAAGATCATCTACATCAACCCCGACGCTCTCGACAAGACCGATGCCTTCGCCGGCTTAAACAAGAACCAGACACCTACGGGCTACTATGTGCGGAAATATTATGATGCCAAGCACGAGCAGCACATGCAGTCGTCTATCAATATCATCACCATGCGCTATGCCGATGTGCTGCTCATGTATGCCGAGGCAATGAACGAACAAGGCAAGATGAGCCGTGAGGTGTGGAACAAGACAATAAGAGCCATCAGAGAAAGGGCTGGATTCGACGATGAACAAGCGCTCGCCTACCCCTCAGACTTGTCACAGACACAGATGCGTCTTCTTATACGCCGCGAACGCCGCTGCGAGCTGGCTTTGGAGGGCTTGCGATGGTTCGACATCAAACGATGGCGCATAGGCAAGGAGTGTCTTGACGGATATGTGCTCGGCGCTCGTTTCCTTAACAACTACACCGAGAACATACGTCTTGATCTCTACATCTTCGACAACGCGAGAGACTATCTTTGGTCTGTGCCGCAAACACAGATGGACATAAACCCCCATCTCAAACCCAACAATCCTGGCTACAGCAGCTCAGCAGATGAAAGCTGACGCAAAAAAAGGACAGGTGTGCTATCAAAAAGTGATTTTCATGAACATTATGAATTATTTCTAAGTATAAAGCTCCTCAAATTCAAACAATTTAAGTAATTTTGCAAAATCTATATTATTAGGTGGCGATTGTAAAAAAGCTGCTTTAACAAAACAAAATTACATGGTACTCAACTACATTTGGATAGCATTCTTCCTCATCGCCTTTGCCATTGCCCTGGTGAAGCTGGTGTTCTTCGGCGACACGACGGTGTTTCCCGAAATAATGAACTCCACCTTCGACACGGCAAAGACGGCGTTCGAAATATCGCTCGGTCTGACGGGCGTTCTCAGCTTGTGGCTCGGAATAATGAAAATAGGCGAGAAGGGCGGCGTGGTGAACGCGCTGGCCAAGATCCTCTCGCCTGTCTTCACGCGCCTGTTCCCGGACATACCGAAGGGACACCCCGTGACGGGAAGCATCTTCATGAACATGGCTGCCAACATGCTGGGGCTCGACAACGCGGCGACACCGCTCGGTCTGCGGGCCATGGAGCAACTGCAAGACCTGAACCCCAAGAAGGACACGGCGACAAACCCCATGATCATGTTCCTTGTGCTCAACACCTCGGGGCTGACAATCATACCCATCTCCATCATGGTCTACAGAGCACAGCTCGGTGCAGCACAGCCCACCGACGTGTTCATACCCATCCTGCTGGCAACGTTCTTCTCAACGCTCTTCGGCATCATCATAACGTCGACGTTCCAACGCATAAACCTCATCAACAAGACCATCTTGCTCACGCTCGGCGGCATGAGCCTCTTCGTGGCAGCCGTGATATGGGGCTTCGGACAGCTCAACAAGGAGACCATGAACCTGGTGAGCACATCGGTGGCCAACATCTTGCTGATGCTCATCATCGTGTCGTTCATCATCGCAGGAATGATCAAGAAGGTGAACGTCTACGACACGTTCATTGAGGGCGCAAAGGACGGCTTCTCTACGGCCGTGCGCATCATCCCCTATCTCGTGGCCATTCTCGTGGCCATCGGCGTGTTCCGCGCCTCGGGTGCCATGGACATGCTCGTGGACGGCGTGAAATGGACGGTTTCGGCATGTGGCGGCAACACCGATTTTGTCGGTGCGCTCCCCACGGCTCTCATGAAGCCGCTCTCGGGCTCTGGTGCCCGCGGCATGATGGTGGATGCCATGACCACATACGGCGCCGACTCGTTCGTGGGTCGTCTGTCGTGCATCTTGCAAGGCTCCACCGACACCACGTTCTACATCCTCGCCGTCTACTTCGGCAGCGTTGGTGTTCGCTACACCCGCCACGCCGTAACCTGTGGTCTGCTCGCCGACGTGTCGGGATCAATTGCAGCAATAGCAATAGCTTATTTATTCTTTTAAAACATAACAAAGGTATAAAGCTAAAAAGGTAAGAGAAGCAACATGAAGACGAAGCGAAGCTGAAAGAAGCAAAGGCAAGCTCAAAGAAGCAAAAAAAGCCCCACCCTTCTCAAGCAAGCAGATTTTTTACCTTTTTACCTTTTTACCTTTTTACCTTTTTACCTTTAAAATTATGGCCAGTTTAAAATCTCTCGCAAAGGAGACTGCCATCTATGGCATGAGCAGCATCCTCGGGCGTTTTCTCAACTATCTGTTAGTGCCGCTCTACACGGCGAAACTGTCGGCGGCAAGCGGTGGCTACGGCGTGATAACAAACGTCTATGCCTACGTTGCCCTGCTGCTCGTCATCCTTACCTACGGCATGGAGACCACCTTCTTCCGCTTTGCCAACAAGGAAGGCGAGGACCCACAGCGCGTCTACAGCACCATCCTCGCCATGGTGGGCACCACCTCCCTGCTGTTCGTGGCCCTCGTGCTCACGTTCATCACGCCCATCTCATCGTTCATGGGCTATGGCGACCACCCGTCTTACATCTGGGTCATGGCCATGACCGTGGCCATTGATGCCTTCCAGTGCATTCCCTTCGCCTACCTGCGTTACAAGAAGCGCCCGATAAAGTTTGCTGCCCTCAAGCTGCTCTTCATCGTGCTCAACATAGCGCTCAACATCCTGTTCTTCCTCGTGCTGCCCGCCCTCTATGCCTCACACCCCGACACCGTGGGCAAAATCTACGACCCCACCGTGGGCGCAGGCTACGCCTTCTACATAAACCTGGCGTGCACAGGCTCCATAACGTTCTGCTTCTGGAAGGAGCTGACAAGCTTCAAGCCCGCCTTCGACCGTAAGCTCATGAAGCGCATGCTCTCCTACAGTTGGCCTATCCTCGTGCTCGGCATTGCGGGCATCCTGAACCAGACAGCCGACAAGATCCTGTTTCCCTATATCTACAAGGGTAGCGACGCTCACACACAGCTCGGCATCTATGGCGCCGCATCAAAGATTGCCATGATCATGGCGATGATAACCCAGGCGTTCCGCTACGCCTACGAGCCGTTCGTCTTCGGAAAATCGAAGGACAAGGACAACCGCGACACCTACGCCAAGGCGATGAAATATTTCATTATCTTCACCCTGCTCGCCTTCCTCATGGTGGTGGGCTACATGGACATCTTGAGACATATCATCGGCCGCGACTACTGGAGCGGTCTGCGTGTGGTGCCCATCGTCATGGCGGCAGAGATCATGATGGGCATCTACTTCAACCTCTCCTTCTGGTACAAGCTCATCGACAAGACCATCTGGGGAGCATGGTTCTCGGGCATCGGCTGTGCCGTGCTCATTGCCGTGAACCTTATCTTCGTGCCTCGCTACGGCTACATGGCGTGCGCCTGGGCAGGATTTGCGGGCTATGGCACAGCAATGGTCATCTCCTATCTCGTGGGACAGAAACACTATCCCATCAACTATCCGCTGAAGGACATCGCCATCTACACCCTCATAGCGGTCGTTTTCTTCTGGCTCATGGTCATGGCCAACGGCCATCTCGGCTTGGGCGCCCTCGCCACAAACACGCTGCTCGTTGTTCTCTTTGCGGCTTTCATCGCGAAGAAGGAAGGGCTGAAAAAAAGAAAGAGATAAGACAGCGACAAGACTGAAGCAAGAAGAAACAGCAAAAAAAGAAAGCAGAACGTTCGCAAGTGCATAATAAACACATTTTCAATTGATTATCATCTCTGGAAAGCGTCGCCGAAGGCGGCGAATATCCATAACCGCTGGTTGAGCTGCCGAAGGCAGCGAAGCCTGCGGTTCAAAGAATGATGGTAAGATCGTCCTCGCGCTCGCTTGAGATAATTTCCATTTATTAAATGCGAAAGTTCAAAAGAAGAGAAATCAAAAAAATCAAGTATAAAACAAAAGAATGAAAAAATTATCTATCCTTATGGCTGGTCTGGCTCTCTCTGCCACAACCGCCCATGCTGATGAGGGCATGTGGACCCTCTACAACCTGCCGCAGGCTGTCTATGAGCAGATGCAGGCAGAAGGTTTTACGCTGCCCTACGGCAGTCTGTATTCTAACCCCGACGCAATTAAGAACGCTGTTGTCAACTTCTCGGGCTACTGCTCAGGCGTGGTGGTGTCACCCGACGGACTGGTGTTCACTAACCACCACTGTGGCTTCGAAGGCATACGCTCCCACTCTACCGTGGACCACGACTACATGCTCAACGGCTTCTTCGCAAAGAGCTTCGCCGAGGAGCTGCCTAACGAGAACATGTTCGTGAGCTTCATGAAGGAGCAGAAAGACATCACTGCCCACATGGAGGCGCTCCGCATTCACGACTGGAGCAACGCACGTCAGGAGGCTATGATCGACTCGGTGGCCAACGCCATGACCGACTCTATCAAGAAGATCGACCCCACGCTCCACATCACCGTTGAGCCGTTCTACGAGGGCAACAAATATTACGCCACCACATATCAAGACTTCACCGACCTGCGACTGGTCTTCACCGTGCCTAAGTCGATGGGCAAGTTTGGCGGCGAGACCGACAACTGGATGTGGCCGCGCCAGACATGCGACTTCTCTGTGTTCCGCATCTATGCCGACCCGAAGACCAACGGACCGGCTGCCTACTCAAAGGACAACGTGCCCTACCACCCCAAACACTGGGCTCCCGTGTCGATGGACGGATATAAGGACGGCGACTTCGCCATGACCGTGGGCTATCCCGGCTCTACGGAGCGTTATCTCTCAAGCTACGGCATCGAGGAGATGCGCGACGCACAGAACGCTCCCCGTGCCCAGGTGCGCGGCGTGAAGCAGGCTGTCATGCTGCGTCACATGCGTGCCAGCGAGGCTGTGCGCATCAAGTACGACTCTAAATATGCGCAGAGCTCCAACTACTGGAAAAACTCTATCGGCATGAACAAGTGTATCGACTCGGTGGGCATCGTGCAGATGAAGCGCGACTATGAGGCTAAGATCAAGCATTATCAAGACTCGACGGGCTTCCTCAAGGGCAAGCTCAACATCAAGCACCTCGGCGACCTCTATGCCAACCGTCACAACGACATGAAGGACATGCTGCTCTTCAACGAGACTTTCCGTCGCACAAACGAGCTGACATCGCGTGCCATAAACTTCGCACAGGGTCTCATCGCCGTGAAGAACCCCAAGGCTAAGGCCGAGAAGCAGTATGCCATGTTCGACAACAACAGCGACACATGGGATGCCGCCCTCGACCGCGAGGTGATGGCTGCGCTGCTCAAAAACTATGCTGAGCACGTCGACAAGGCCGACCTGCCCGAGTTCTACAACGACATCAACACCAAGTGGGGTGGCGACTACCAGAAGTTTACCGACTATCTCTGGAACAACTCTATCCTCATGAAGAAGAAGGCCAAGATCTTTGTCAACAGCGACAAGGTGAAGAACGACCCCGCCGTGAAATATGGCGAGCAGCTCCTCACCGTGATGAAGAACCTGCACAAGAAGCTTGCCGAGTCTATAGACGAGATCGACGAGCAGGAGCGTCTGCTCTGCGAGGCAAAGGTAAGAATGGAGCAGGACATGCCCCACTATTCTGATGCCAACTTCACCATGCGTCTGAGCTACGGTCAGGTGGGCGGATACCTCCTCGACGGCAAACCTTCGGGCTATTACACCACGGCTGAGAGCATCGTGGAGAAGATGAAGCGCGGCAAGGAGAACTTCGAATATGAGGCTGAGCCTATCATGCAGGAGCTGATGTCGGCTTCCGACTTCGGTCCTTACACCGACAAGACTACGGGCAAGATGCAGCTCTGCTTCCTCACCAACAACGACATCACCGGCGGCAACTCGGGCTCACCGATCTTCGACGGCAAGGGCCAGCTCATCGGTCTTGCCTTCGACGGCAACTGGGACTCGCTCTCTGGCGACATCTGGTTCGACTCTAAGCTCGCTCGCTGCATAGGTGTCGACGTGCGCTACATGGTCTACCTCATGGACCGCTGGGGACACGCCGACCGTCTGCTCAAGGAAATGGGCGTTGTAAAGGTAAAAAAGTAAAAAAGTAAAAAGGTAAAAAAGGCTGACGCCGCATTTAAAGGAAAAGGGAAAAACGAAAAGTGAAAAAACCTATAGCCTTTTTAAAAGGTAAAAAGGTAAAAGGGTAAAAAAGGCTGATGCCGCATTAGAATTATTAAGCTCCATAGGGTTTCTGAACCTT